>VOFI01003780.1_pt1 | contig 45220 bp, 72 predicted proteins | sample 5384131 | NCBI WGS metagenome assembly VOFI01 (sample SAMN12384728, study PRJNA508395) | human gut metagenome | isolation source: healthy gut H | host: Homo sapiens
GGTACAATGAGAAGAAGGGGTGTTTTATTATGATTCCAGGAGAATACAAATTAAAAAAAAAAAAGGATTTGGAATGTAATCAAAGGGAAAGAGTCCATTACTGTAAAGGTTACCAATACAGATGACAGACCGATTTGCGGTTGGTTCCCACTATCATTTCTTTGAAGTAAATAAGTTTATGTCTTTTTGACAGAGAGGCAACGTTTGGATATCATCTTGATATTCCTTCCGGTACAAAGTATCCTTCGAGGCAAAAGAAACAAAAACAGTACAATGGTCCCATTTGGAGGGAAACCGTGTGATTTACGGTTTGAACAATTTAACAAATGGCCAAATTAATGATTTAACCAAAAAAGGGAAAGCAATGCTGAATGCAAGAACCAAAGGATTTATCTAAGCCAAATTGTTCAAGCGGATAAAAAAGGAGTGTATATCATATGAGTCATAAAATTGACAGAAAAAACTACAGTTCCATGTTCGGTCCGACTGTAGGAGATAAAGTAAGATTGGGTGACACCGATTTGTGGGTTGAAATTGAAAAAGATTTCACAGTTTACGGTGACGAACTCAAATTTGGAGGCAGCAAATCCATTCGTGACGGTATGGGACAAAAGTCTGGTATGACCAATCATGAAGGTGCATTGGATTTTTGCTTAACCAATGCAATTGTGTTGGATTATTGGGGCATTGTAAAAGCCGATATTGGTATTAAAGATGGAAAAATTGCAGGTATCGGAAAAGCGGGTAATCCTGACACAATGGACGGGTCAACCCTAGATTGGTTGTTGGAACCGGTACAGAAGTGTTGTCAGCTGAAGGATTAATTGTAACAGCCGGCGCAATTGATACACATGTACACTACATTTGTCCACAACAGACCGAAACTGCATTGTTTTCAGGCGTAACTACTATGTATGGTGGAGGAGATGGTCCGGCAGACGGCTCTTATGCAAACCACATGTACACCGGGGCCTTGAATATGAAAAGATGCTGGAATCTGTGGAAGAGCTTCCAATGAACTACATGTTCTTAGGTAAAGCAAACTCTTCTCAGGAAGAAGCGCTGGTAGAACAAATTGAAGCAGGTGCCTGCGGTTTGAAATTACATGAGGACTGGGGTACAACACCGGCATGTATTGATACGGCATTAACTGTTGCAGATAAAAATGGATATTTCTATTGCCATTCATACAGACTCTATCAATGAGGCTGGTAATGTAGAAAATACAATCAATGCATTTGATGGCCGCACTATTCATACGTTTCATAGTGAAGGTGCAGGCGGCGGTCATGCACCGGACGTTATGAGAGTGGTTGGTGAAACCAATGTACTGCCATCTACAACAACTCCTACAATTCCTTACACCATTAATACATATGATGAACATTTGATATGTTAATGGTTTGCCATCATATGGATTCTGATATTCCGGAAGATATTGCGTTCGGCAAATCTCGTATTCGTAAACAGACCATTGCGGCGGAAGATGTGCTTCATGATATTGGTGCAATTTCTATTATTAACTCTGACTCCCAAGCCATGGGACGGCCTGCAGAGGTAATTACACGTACATGGCAATTAGCAGATAAAAATAAAAAACAGCGCGGTAAATTACCGGAGGAGCAAAAACGCTGACAACGATAATTTCCGCGCAAAAAAGATATATAGCTAAATATACAATTAACCCTGCTTTGGCAACAGGTACCTCTGATGTCATCGGTTCTTTGAAGTTGGAAAAATTTGCAGATTTGGTAATTTGGAAACCGGCTCTTTTTGGTGTAAAACCTGAAGTTGTAATCAAAGGTGGTATGATGATTGCTGCTAAAATGGGTGATGCAAATGCTTCTATTCCAACTCCACAACCGGTAATTATGAAGCCGATGTTTGGTGCACTTGGTAAAGCAAGAGCCAGAACTTGCATTACATTTGTATCAAAGGCAGCTTACGAAAAAGGAATTAAGAGCGAATTGGGTCTAGAAAAATAGTACTTCCTGTTTCCAACTGTCGTAGCGTTGGTAAAAAAGGATATGATTCTAAACAATACTGTTCCAAAAAATTGAAATTGATCCAAAGACCTGCGAAGTCACAGCAGACGGAATCAAAATTACTTCTGAACCAGTGGATAAATTGCCATTGTCCCAGCTTTATTACATGTTTTAATTGGTGTTTGCATGAAATAAAAGCCATATTTTTGTCGAATATCATACTATCTTCTGTTTCAAATCGCTCTTAATTTCATTATTATAGCATTTGATATTTAAGGATAGTAGTATCATCCTATTTAAATTTAATAACGATATATCATTCTTTGATATACATTTTTAACAATATAGAGCTTATTTCTATCTCATTTTTCTATCTTAAAAATTTTATACTACCCTTTAATACAAAATTGTTTTATATTCCCCCAATATGTAAAACAGATAAAAGACCTGCCATCTCATATGAGATGGCAGGTCTTCTTTTTATATTAGAGAGAACTCACAAAAAATAGTGATTGATATTTTTACCTTATAGGAATTTAACTTCACCTGTTGTAATATCGTAGATAGCTCCAACAATTTGAATTTTACCCTCTTGCTCTGCTTTGGATAAAATTTCGCTTTCTCTTAGTTGGTTAATGCTGTTTTGAACATTATAAGTTTCTGCTAAAAGTAGCAATCTCATCTTCACCTTTTGCATTTTGTCTTGCTTGTTCCACAGATGGAAGAATATCGTGAATAATATCTTCAACGTGTCCTTCCGCATGTCCTTCAATTGCACCGGCAACAGCACCGCATTTTGTATGACCCATTACCACTACCAATGGTGCGCCAAGGTGGTCAACGCCATACTCAACACTGCCTGTTTCAAAATCTGCAACTACATTGCCTGCAGTACGAATGGTGAATAGTTCTCCAAGACCGCTGTTAAAAATCAATTCGGGTGGAACGCGGGAATCAGAGCATGTAATAACGACAGCATAAGGTTTTTGGCCGTTTTCAGACAGATCTGTTCTGTCTGCATTAGTAGCAGTGATATCAATGTTACCATCTTTGTAAGCTTTGTTTCCGGCTTCAAGAGCTTTTTTTCGCATCATCTGCTGTAGAAATATTTTCCGGTTTTTGATAGTCCGGATTTGTTACTTGGGAAACTACTGAGGAAGTAGTTTCTGTAGTAGAGTTGGTAGAAGACGTGGTGTTGTTTGTTGTACCGCATGCAGTTGTTCCTACCAGTAATGCACTACATGCTAAAATTGCAATAAGAACCTTTTTCATATTTAACATACCTTTTCTTTTTGAGATTTAAAATACATTCTCAATATGATGTATTTTTCCCATTATTTCCTTGTTTATACAAGATTTTGGACGTCCTTCAATGGCTACAGTATAAGTGATTTGGTGCAAAAAAAAACGCGAATTATAGGTGAATATTTTTAAAGATTTAAAAAATATAGCCTAAGATGATGTTACAGTTAGTTTGATTTACATGTTTACACATTTATTCCAGAGATTTTTATATTTTGTATTCAACCTGTAAGAAGCAACCGCATATTAAGCAATATGAATATTTGTATTTATCACACGTATACATAATAATTTTATATAACAAAAAACAGGAATGCAGAATACATTTCTGAAAGAAATTTTATTATTATATGTTTTATTTGTATTATCATATATGATGTTGTTTAAAACTATATACATATTTTTCACATATGCTTGCTTCATGTCCATAAGTATAACCAGATTGTTTATGTAAAGCAATGGTACTTTTTATCAAATAACAGATATAAATTTTACACATAAAGCTACTATCAGAAAAGATATCTAGGAAAATATGTGTAAAAAAGTCATATGAATCGTAATAAAACAATAAAACTAACAGTTGTTTTTATTCAGAACATCTTAAAATCTGTCGATAAATAATTGTGCTTTCCAGTTGATTCATACGGATTAAGTCAAAATATTTTTTGTGGCATCCAAATTTATTTTTTGCAATGCTTAAAAGACTGTCTCCTTCTTTTTACAATATACATTTTCTTTCCTCCTTTTTTTATTTCTTGTACTTTATTTTATCTGCCTTAGATTAAAGTTTCATTAGAGGGTTTTCCCTTTTATGCTGGTTTAAGGGAACTACTATTTTTATTTATGCCATAGTTGATGTTAGTGGGCAGCCTAATATATCCAAAAAGGGCAAACTCCCCGTATCGTACCGAGTTTGTCCTTACTGCAATTCCCCATAGCTCCTTCTGAGTCCATTACGAGCCAAGTGCATTCCCTGAAAAAGAGCCGGAAACACGCCATTTTACACCTTATATAAATCAAAAAGACCCGGTACAGAGCCTGTTCAAGTTCTATACTGAGTCTTTTTTATTCTTTCTTCTGTCTCTCTTAGGTTATGTTAAGGTGCCCTTTTGGAGATATTCGGAAATGCCTTTCGTCAGTTGACTTGGTAAGTGTTAAAAGGCAGGTAATTTTTTAATGTATATTTGTTTTTATCCTGATTGTTCAGTTGTTTTGAAAAGCATACTGTTGTATTTTTGACAACTGCGATGATACAATAAAATAATAAAAAATATAGAGGACGAAATATAGTTGAAACATAAAATTCACTTTCCTATTAAGAAAAATGATGTAGTTCAATTGGAAATTACAGGAATGACAGCAGAGGGTTGTGGGGTAGGACGCTGCGAAGAAATTGCAGTATTTGTTCCTTACACTGCGATTGGTGATATCATTGAAGCTAAAATTTTAAAGGTAGCAAAAACATATGCGTTTGGTAAAAATGATTTCTTTGATGACAGCATCACAAGATAGAATAGAAATTGACTGTAAGTATTTTTACAAAATGTGGCGGCTGTACATATAGACATATGACATATGAAGCGGAATTGGCAGTAAAAAGAACAGCGTGTGAAAGATGCGTTGAACCGAATTGGGCGGATTTTCTGATTTACCGATGAAACCGATTGTAGGAGCAAAGCAGCCTGATCATTATAGAAATAAAAAGCACAGTTGCCTATTGGTATAGATGATAATCAATCTATGATTATGGGGTTTTACTCCAATAGAAGCCATCGTATTATAGACTGCGAATCTTGTGCATTGCAACCGCAATCGTTTACACAAGCGATGGATGCATTCCGAAAATGGGCAGATACAAGCGGAAATGATATATATAGGGAACAAACGGGCAAAGGGCGCATGCGTCATCTTTATTTAAGAGAAGCCGGTGCAACAGGAGAAGTAATGGCGTGTGTGGTAGTAAACGGAAACGGATTATACCACGAAGATACGTTAGTCAAACAATTAAGAGAGTGTGTACGTGGTTTAAAAAGCGTGATTATCAATAGCAATCGTGAAAATACCAACGTCATATTAGGAAAAAAATGCCGTACAGTTTGGGGAAGCGATACCATAAAGATACATTGTGCGGATTAACATTTCATATATCTCCGCTTTCTTTTTTATCAGGTGAACCGTGTGCAGACAGAAAAATTATATGCCATTGCAAAAAGAATATGCAGGTTTGACAGGAGAAGAAATATTGCTTGATTTATATTGTGGGACAGGAACCATTGGGCTTTCTATGGCACATCAAGCAAAAATTGATTGGTGTAGAAGTAATTGAGGCGGCAGTGGACAATGCAAGGAAAAATGCACAGGTTAATGGCATAGAAAACGCAGAGTTTATTTGTGGAGATGCTGCCAATGCTGCAGAAATGCTCGAGCAACAGGGATTACGCCCTAATGTCATTGTAATTGACCCTCCTCGTAAAGGATGTGACCAGTCTTTAATAAAAACTATTTCACGTATGGCACCTGACAGAGTAGTATATGTGTCATGCGATCCGGCTACACTGGCAAGAGATTTGAAATGGTTTACGGAAGAAGGGTATATGCCGCAAGAAGTTACTCCTGTGGATATGTTTCCAAGGACAGCACATGTGGAGACGGTTGTCCTTTTGAGTAGAAAAGAGTAAAAGCAAAAAGATTTCCTGTCCAAAGAGAAATTTAATGAGACGGTTGTACTGCTTACAAATCAATTCCCAAAATCAAAATAGAAATATATTTGGAAAGACCAAAAGGATAGGGATACCAAATATGTCTTGAGTTCATTTATATGGCAGGTGTAGATGAGAAAAAGGACAGCTAAAAGGCTGTCCTTTTTTCTCATCTTATATATTTTCACCGATTTGTGTACGATACATAGCGGCATTTTGTCCATTTAATGCCATAAGTTCGTCATGTGTTCCTTGTTCGGCAATTGTTCCGTCTTTTAATAAAATTATCAAATCGGAATCTCGAATGGTAGAGAGACGATGCGCAATGAAGAATGAAGTGCGCCCTTGAGTAATTGTTAGCATAGCGCGACGGATTTTTGTTCGGTTACGGTATCCACAGAGTCATCCAGAATTAAAATAGGAGCATCGGCAAGAACGGCACGGGCAATGGTAAGAAGCTGTCTTTCGCCTTGGCTTAGCTCTGCTCCTCCTTGCACCAGCACAGTATCATAACCCATTGGAAGCCGTTGGATAAAGGCATCGGCTCCTGCTATTTTAGCGGCTTCCTCAATTTTTTCCAAAGGAATATTTTCTCGTCCGTAACTGATATTATTTCTTATGGTTTCTGCAAAAAGTGCGGTGTCTTGCAGTACAATACTAAAACAGCGACGCAAGTCTTTTAAACGATAATCACGTAAATCGTGGCCGTCTAACAATATACTCCCTTCATTTACATCATATAAGCGGGTGAGTAAATTAATAATTTTAGTTTTTCCTGCACCGGTCGGTCCTACAATTGCTACTTTTGTTCCTGCGGGAATGGAAAGTGAAATATCCTTTAAAATAGGTCTGTCAGAAGAATAACCAAATACAACGTGTTGTAATTCAATATCTCCTTTTGGGTTTTGAATGGATAGTGCTTGTTCCATATCCTTTGGTTCCGGTTCTTCATCCATAATTTCAAACATGCGTTCCGCACCTGCAACAGCTGTTTGAAAGTTATTATAAATATCCGCAATGCTGATGAAGGGACGTGCAAATTGTTTGGAGTATAGCAAAAAGCTGGATATCATACCAATTTCGATGGAACCGTTTACTGCCAGAATTCCACTGAAAATAGAAAGAAATACATAGGTTAAATTATTCAATACGTTTGTAATCGGCATTAAAAATCCTGACCAGATTAAGGCGCGGGTTGATACTTGACGAAGTTCCTCGTTACTAGTATCAAATTGCGCTATCATTTCATCTTCTTGGCAAAATGCCTTTACTACGTTGGCTCCCGAAACACTTTTTCTTCAATGTGACCATTTAGTTTTCCTAATATCTTTTTGCTGAGAAGAAAACATTTTGCGAGTACGCTTTGTAATCACACGGGTAAACAGAAAGATAATCAGAACGGACAGAAGAGAAACAGCAGTCAGCAGCAAATTGAGAGAAATCATAATACAAAAGAATACCTATGATAGTAAAAACAGCTGTTAATAGCTGTGTCATGGAATTGGATATGGTAGAACTAATATTATCAACATCATTAGTAAGGCGGCTCATAAGTTCGCCATGCTGCTTGCTGTCAAAAAAGGCTAGAGGTAACTTTTTTCATACAGTCAAACAGACTGTTTCTGATATAGCGTATCATTCTTTGCCCAATAGAAGCCATAAAAATTGTTGTAAAAAACGGACAAGCCAGTCGCTTACATATAATGCAAGCAATAACAACAAAATGATTTGTGCGGGATTACCTGCATCCAATGCTGTTACTGCCTGGCCAATGACAAAGGGAGATAGAATAGCAGAAGCAGATGTCAAAGCAGATAGAAGCAAAATCCAACCCAATCCTTTTCGTTGGCCTTTGGTCAGGCTCCATAAACGGAGTAGTGTACCTTTTAGGTTTTCGGCTTTTCTCTTGGACGAAACATAGGGCCTCTGCCATTTCGGTTGATAGGGGTGGAGTCATATTTTTATCAGCCATTGGTACCGCCTCCTATCTGTGAGGCATAGATTGCCTGGTATGTAGGGCATTGAGCTAATAGTTCTTGGTGAGTTCCAAGCCCTTGTACAGTACCGTTTTTCCATACATAAAATACGGTCGGCGCGCATTACGGTAGAAATCCTTTGGCTAATCAGCAGTACTGTCATATCTTTGGCTTGTTTCCGTAACCCAGTTAACACAGTTGCTTCGGTGGAAGCGTCGAGAGCGCTGGTGCAGTCGTCTAAGATTAAAATGCGAGGATTTCGTATCAATGCTCTTGCAAGGGAAAGGCGTTGCTTTTGTCCCCGGATAGATTGACTCCTCCTTGCCCCAATTGTGTGTTGTAGCCGTCTTTCATAGCGGTTACAAACGTGTCTGCACAGGCAATTTTGGCAGCGCGTGTAATTTCTTCTTCTGTCGCATCTCTTTCCCCAGCGCAGATTATCTAAAATGGTACCTGTAAATAATAAGGCTTTTGGGGGACCACAGCTACAGCGGTTCTTAATGTTTGTTCATCAATTGTGTTAATGTTGTGACCGTCAATTAACACTTTTCCTTTGGTTGCATCATAGAAACGGGGAACCAGATTGACCAATGTAGTTTTGCCGGAGCCGGTGGGACCAATGATTCCCAAAGTTTCTCCCGGCATAATGTGAAAATCAATTTGATTTAAAGATTCTCTGCTGGAACCTGCATAAGAAAAGTGTACATGTTCAAAAAGAAATTTCTCCTTTGATGTTAGGAAAAAATTGGGGTTTTGGGAGAAAGTTGTGCAGGAACCTCTTCCATGATTTCACTTACTCGCTTGGAGGAGGCCATTGCGCGAACTGCGGTGTTAAAAATAGAGGATACCATGCTCAATGCGAATAATACCTGCGTCATATAATTCACTGCAGCCATAATCTGGCCAATTTCACTTGAGGCCTGGCTTTGCGTAATCCATAGCAGTACAACAATACCTAAATTTACAACCAGATTAATCAATGCCGGGAAAATTGCCATAATACGCATGGTGGAGATGCTTGCCTTGGAAAGGTTTTCAGAAGCAGCTTCAAATTTTTTCCTGTTCTTGTCCTTCTGCATTAAATGCTTTTACCACGCGAATAGAGGTTAAAAATTCACGGCTTACATTTTTGAGCTTATCCAGTTTTTTCTGTAAATTGCTAAAACGGGGATAACCCAGTTTCATATTTGCCATAATGATAATTGCCGCTAAAATCAGCGTGACAATCATAACAGGAATTTGCTGCGGCGTTTTGATTATGATTAATGCAATAGCTCCAATACAAGTAATAGGCATTTTAATCATAATTCTCATACTGCTGCTTGTAAAATCCTGTATTTGTGTAACGTCATTCGTAATGCGCGTAATAATGGAGGATGGTTGCAAACGGTCTATATTTTCAAAGGAAAGTGTTTGTACTTTACGATAAATATCACCACGTAATTCTTTGCCGATATATTGTGAAGTACGACATGAAAAAATATTACGCATAACGGCGCTGAAGGCGCCGACAGCTGCAATGCCAAGCATAATAGCGCCATAATACATAATTTGACCAATGTTGGCATCTTTTACACCGTTATCTACAATATACCCCATAAATGTAGGCTGAAGCAGGTCAGCAGTTGCTTCTATACATAGAAATATCATAGCTGCAATAAAAGAACCAAGATGTTTTTCGAATATAGTGAAAGATTAATTTCATATGCACTATACTCCTTTTTTCATGACAAGAGGGAGGGAGCGTTTGAGATAGCTTTAATAGTATAGTTTCTAACTGCATCTTTTCTTCTTTTTTGTAATGTGCCAAATACACGGTCGGCAAGTTCTGCGCGTGCCTGTTCGGCCTCTATGGCTGCTTGTTCTCCCAATGCGGTTAAAGAGACGTCAATATTACGGTTATCCAGTGAGTTTTTTGTTCTGGTAATATATCCCGACTTTTCCATGCTGGCTAATTGTTCGCTGAGTGTAGCGGAACGGCGTTGGGTAATCTCGATTAGTTCCCGTTGTGTCAGTGTACCTTTTTTATGCAATAAAACAAGCAACCTTCCTTGACCCGGAAATTTGCTGGACATATTGATTCTGTGAGCACATTGATGCAACAAACGCAGTAGTGTTAAGTTATCATTCGGTTTTAACATTATACAACCTCCCAATTCATTAGGTACCTTATAATTGGAATTGTAATTGTTGGGAGAAAAAATGTCAAGGTACCTAATGAATAAAAAATAAAAAAGGACAACTGAAAGTTGTCCTTTTTATCATATTTGATTTTTCCATCATATGCTGAATGGCATTAGTGTTTTGGTTTGTAACCTTTGTTCTTTTTCGCTTTGGATACAATGGTAAGGATAATCGCCACAATAATCGCAATTGCAGCAACACCAGCAGCAACAGAAATACCTATAATCATAGGCCAGTTGGTTTGGTCTCCTGTCATAACGTTATAAACGGCATCGGCAGAAGCAGCGGATACACCAGGAACCATAAAAGGAAGAGCGAAAAATAATGCACTGATAGCATAACAAGATTTGCAAATTTTCTTTTTCATATGAGAAGCCCTTTCTTGTATTTTTGTCTTATCTTATAAATCTATTCTACCGTTTCAGACATAAAATTGCAATACTATTCCAAAACATCTGTTTTTCTGAAATTCATTTGAACGAAAAAAGGAAATGCCTGTTTTAAGCATTTCCTTTTTTCAATATACTAAATGACAAGAATGCCTGCAGCCTGCAAGAAAGCAGTTACCAATATAATAACGATGCAGACAGGAGCCAGCCATTTGGTGAAGACAACATATAATCCTTTCAAGCGGAACGGAGCAGTTTCCTGTACCTCATCAATGATACTTTTGGGTTTTAAGAAGAATCCTATAAAAATACAGGTACATAAAGCCACAATTGGCATTAGAATGTTGTTGGTGAGGAAGTCAAAGGAATCCAGAATGGATTTTCCGAATATTTGAACGCCATCCCAAATACCAAAGCCTAAAGATGAGCAAATGCCTAAAGCAATGGAAAAGAGCAGTATACCAATACAGACAGGGATACGTTTCCAGCCGAATTTGTCTTGGATAGCCGCAACAATTGCTTCCATAAGTCCTATGGAAGAAGTAATTGCTGCAAGAAACACGAGAACAAAGAATACGGCGCCTACCACTTGTCCGCCAGGCATACCTGCAAATACTTGAGGCATAGTAGTAAACATGAGGGTACTGCCTTGTCCAAACTCAGTGGAACCGCCCGGAGAAATAGCAAAAATTGCAGGAATAATCATCAATCCGGAGAAGAATGCAATACCGGTATCAAAAATTCCGATTGTAAATGTGGATTTTTCGATATTGGTGTCTTTTTTTCATATAAGAGCCGTATGTAATGGTAATACCCATAGCCAATGACATAGAGTAAAATAGCTGTCCCAATGCTGCCAGCACGGTTTCAAAAGAAAAATCGCTGAAGTTTGGAATCAAATAGTGTTTTACGCCCTCCATAGCACCGGGCAATGTCATAATGTAAATTGCTAAGCCTACTGTCATCAGTACTAACATAGGCATAAAAATTTTACATGTTAATTCAATGCCGCGCTTTACACCCAGCATGACAATAATAGCTGTTAATCCAAGGAAAATAGCTAAGAACAAGATAGGCCATCCGGGCTGTGAGATAAAGCCTGCAAAATAATCCGGGTTGGCAGTTTGCATGCCTTGGCCGGATATAAACATATATGCAAAATGTACAACCCAGCCGCCGATTACACTGTAATAAGGCAAAATTAAGATAGGTATAAACAGTGTAATAATGCCAATGAATGCAAATCGTTTATCTAATTTTTTTGTAAGCGTTCAAAAAGCTGGTTCCGGTTTTTCGGCCAATTGCAATTTCAGTTACAGTGAGACAAAAACCGAATGTAATTGCCAGAATAATATAGGTAAATAAAAATATACCGCCGCCATATTCTGCAGCTAAATATGGAAAACGCCAAATGTTGCCCAGACCAACGGCAGAACCTGCAGCAGCCAAAATAAAGCCGATTTTACTTGAAAACTGTGTACGCTTTTTTTCCAACGAAGACCCCCTCAATCTATTTGGATTTACTAAATATACAGTAAATAATTTATGAATAAAATGAAAATAATCTTTTAAAACTATACCGTATATATCAACATTTGTCAAGAAGGTTGTGGAATCATTCTACAGCATTTTTGCATAAAAATTCTGCCTGTATATATTTTTTTGTATATACAGGCAGAGTATAAAAGGCAATTAAATTGTAAAATAAACCTGCTGCGGATAAAATAGAAGTAACTAAAATTGCTACAATACATACAGGTGCAATCCATTTGGTAATAACAATAAACATTTTTTCTGAACGAAAGCGAGACGATAGTTTTACTTCATCTGCAACAACGCTGGTACCTACAATAAATCCTAAGAAAATACAGGTGAACAATGCGGAGATTGGCATTAAAATACTGTTTGTGAAAAAGTCCAGAAAATCTGAGATGTTCATTCCAAATATAGTAACTCCACTCCACCAGCCAAATCCCCAAGCAGCAGCCAAACCAATTACAATGGCTCCAAAACAGGTACCGATGCAAATAGGGATTCGCTTCCACCCAAATTGATCCTGAAATACGGAAACAATGGTTTCTACAAACGAAATAGCTGAAGTCAATGCTGCAAAAAAATACCAGAATGAAGAAGACTGCTCCTACCGCTTGCCCAAACGGCATGCTCATAAATACTTGGGGCATTGTGATAAATAAAGACTGGAACCGGAGTTTAACACATTTGCATCTCCGCCCGAAAATACAAATACAGCGGGTAGAATCATAAGACCGGATAAAAAATGCAATACCGGTATCAAATAATTCGATGTGACGTACAGAAGCTTCTAAGTTCTCTTTTTTATTTAGATATGAGCCATACGTAAACATAATACCCATAGCCAATGACATGGAGTAAAACAATTGTCCCAATGCTGCAATAATTGTGCCAAATGATAATTTTGAAAAATCAGGGGTAATGTAATACAGAACGCCATCCAGTGCCCCGGGTAACGTCATGACATAGATGGCAATGGCAATATTTAATACAATTAATATAGGAAGAAAGATTTTGCTGGTTCTCTCAATTGTTTTTACACCTAACATAACAATGATTCACGAGATAGCAACAAAAATACACAACCAGAATACCGGCCATAAAGGATTGGCAGAAAAAGACTGAAAAAAACCTGTTTCTGCTGTTTTGGCGCCTTGACCCGTTAAAAACAGCATGCCATAATGCATTACCCAGCCGCCCGTAACACTGTAATATGGCAGTGTTAGAATGAGAACCAGCATGGTAAGCCAACCCATAAATGTAAAGCGTTTGTCCAAAGATTGAAAGGTACCGACAACGCCTCTCCCTGTTTTGCGTCCCAGAGCAACTTCTGCAATCATAAGTGAAAAGCCAAATGTGATGGCAAATAATATATAAAAAAAAAAAAGGTGCCGCCGCCGTATTCTGCTGCCAAATAGGGGAATCTCCATATATTTCCCAGTCCTACTGCAGAGCCGGCGGCAGCTAGAATAAACCCTATTTTGCCTGAAAATTGTGTACGGCTTTTTTTCCAAAAGGCTCCCCTCTCATTTCTTGGTATAAAATTAGATGTTTTTAGAAAATAATATATATAATGTGTTGTTTTGTCAATATAATTTTAAACATAATGAAGTTATTTTGATATAATATATATATTATGGTTTTATTTTTTTACGAATAAAGAGGTATATACGGTTTCGTAAAATGTGATTGATTCCCTTTTTAGAAGACAAAGGATAAAATAGAAATCAAGCGCAATATTAATGTAGCCTGTTTTTTTTCTTATTTATGCGATCTTTGTTGAAATACAAGTGGGAAATCGATATAATAAAATAACGCTAAAAGGATGGATTTTAAATTATGTTGCATACAGAACTATTTTGTGGTTTGGAAAAAATAATCCGGGATATGCAATTCGCCAAGCTGTTTTTGTACACGAGCAAGGTTTTGACCCTAATTTAGAATTTGATGAAAAAGATATGACTGCATTTCACGTTTTGGTATTTTCCGATTCTGTTCCGGTTGCAGTAGGTCGTTTTTATCATGGAGGATAATGTTACAGCGTACTTGGGACGGATTGCGGTGTTAAAAAGAGCATCGAGGAAAGAAAGTAGGGGCATATTTGTTACGTGAATTGGAACAGGAGGCAAAGAAGAGAGGTGCGCAGTTTTTCTATGTTAGGAGCGCAGTTGCATGCAAAAGGATTTTTATGAAAAACTCGGATATCAACCTTTTGGAGAAGAGTTTGACGACTGCGGAAAAATGCATATACATATGAGAAAAACATTGTAAATTAAATCGTGTTATTGTTAAAATACTTAGTTGCAATAACTCTATCATGGAGACAAAATTAAAAATTTCGAACGATATAAGAACATTTTAGTATTTTATAGTGAAAGACTGCTCTGTAATTTTTGTTATAGCAGCCCTGCAACAGTAGCAAAATTAAAATTTTGGATGTTGATAGGAACGTTTTAGCAAGAATTCGTTAAAATTGCAAAGCAATTTTTTTTTATGATATAATAATCATATCCATGTAATATTTTTAAAGGAGATTAGGTACTATGATCGAACAAACCTATATTATGTTAAAACCAGATGCAGTTCAAAGAGGTTTAATGGGCGAAATCATTGCAAGAATTGAGAGAAAAGGCTACAGATTGATTGACGCTAAAATGATGAATTTGGACGAAGCTATTTTGAAAGAGCACTATGCTCACATTGCGGACAAACCATTCTTCCCTGAAATTGTTGAATACATGACTTCCGGTCCTGTATTCGGCATGATTGTAGAAGGTGAAAATGCAGTTCAAGGTATGAGAATTATCATGGGCGCTACCAAATTTGAAGAAGCTACTGCAGGTACTATCCGTGGTGATTTTGCTTCCAGCACCGGCGCAAACGTAATTCACGGTTCTGACTCCGTTGAAAATGCAAAGATTGAAATCAAAAGATTTTTCAACAAATAATTGGAAATTTGTTGCTATCTGAAATGAAAAAAGAGCAGCCCTTATGGGTTGCTCTTTTTCATTTCAAAGCTCTATCGTTTTTGTCGCAATATGTTCTCGAAATGTTTGGTCATGTTCTACAAATAACATGGTTGGTTTTGTATTCAACAATAATTGCTCTAATTGCATACGCGATATTACATCTATATAATTCAGAGGTTCATCCCAAATCAGCAGATGTGAGGGCTGACATAAACTTTTTGCAATTAAAACTTTTTTCTTTTGTCCGCCGCTGAAATATTGTATTTCTTTGTCAAATTGCTCTCTTGTAAAATCTAATTTGCGTAAAATTGCTTTGAATACACTTTCCGCAATTTTGTTTGCTGCTGCATAGTCGGATAAGGTTCCGCATAATGCATCGGTATTTTGTGATACATAAGAAATCATCATATTACTGCCTTTATAAAATTCACCTGAGTATGGAACATTGTATCCGCAAACAAGTTTTAATATGCTGGATTTTCCGCACCCATTATTTCCGTTTAAAGCAATGCGGTCACCTTGTTCAATAGTAAATGTGATATCTTTACAAATGATATTGTTCTCATAACAAATAGAAACATTTCGGAAAGATGCCAAACGGTGGGAATGGTAAACTGGTTGAGATAATTTTAAATGCTCTGTTTGGTCGATATTTTTTAACAGCTTTGCTTTTCTTCGATTGCCTCAGACGACGGCCTTGTATGGATTTGGAACGCTGCATCATTTTGGCGGCTTTATGACCGACATATCCTCTATCAGGCCGTAACCCTGAATTTTTTTGTACCATATTTGGATTTTTCTACTTGATATGACCAAGTGCTGGCTTGTTTAGCTGCCTTGGATAAACGAGAAATTTCTTTCATGCACTTTTTATTCTCTGTCAGTTCGTAGCAGTCTTGTCGTTCTTTATTTACAAGCCAAGAAGAGAAATTTCCTTTTGAATTTCGATGTTGGTATTATTAATGGATAGAATATGGTCTACACATCCATCTACAAATGCTCTGTCATGTGAAATTAGAATAAATCCGCTTTTTTTGATTGAGATAGTTGCGGATAATTTCTCTTCCATGTGCATCTAAATGATTGGTAGGCTCGTCGATAAGAAGGAAGCTGTTTTCCTTTAAAAATAGAATTGCCAGCAATACTTTGGTTTGTTCTCCGTCGGAAAGAGTTTGGAATGGGCGATAAAGAATGGAATCATCTGCTTCTAAAAAGAGACAATTCTTTTACCAACTGCCAATGGACATAATCAGGATAAATTTGCGAGATGACTTCTATGGTCCATTGTGATTTATCTTTTTACATCATAGGGAAAATGTTCGAATGTTACATTGGATGAGATATGACCGCTGTAGTCATATTTTCCCATAAGCAAGTGAAAAAATGTTGTTTTCCCTTTTCCGTTTCTTCCAATGAAACCTAATTTCCAATTGGTGTCTATACAAAAGCTGACATGTTTGAATATGGTGTCATAACTTCCGTTGTAAGAAAAAAGTGAGGTTGGATATATTGATTTGCGACATGGAAAATCCCCCTTTAAAACAAAATAAAAGCTGCAAGAAAGTTCTTTCTTGCAGCTCAAAAATATCATTCTAAAATCCAATAGGAGGATGTATTGTTATGATTTTGAGTTGAAAACAGAGAATACTTTCTTGCAAAGGCACAATAAATAAAGTGTATTTTATGTCATACACAGTGATATTTATTGTGCCTATTTTTATTAGCAAGAAAGTTGAATCATGCTTTCATCTCCAATCTGATATATTAACCATATCATAGCACAACAGTTATGGCACGTCAAATGCTAACAATGCTTTTTCCAATACCACCATTTTAACTTTTGGGGTTCCGGATTGGGCGTTGTTGCAAAGTATACAGCCAAACGATATACATATAACACACAGCGGTCCAACTGTCCGCCATGTAAGATACAATCTTGTTGATACATTTCGTCCGGATTTGCTTGTTTTAAATCTTCTACCCAATGATAACCCAAGCGAATCATATGTTGTTTCATGTTTGGACCTACCCCAGGAATGGCACATAAATCCGTTTTTGGCGTGAGTTGCTGATATATGTTTATATTCTCTTCTACGTGGTCGCAAGTCATCAGCTCTGACATAATGCAAAAGTCGGTTGCTCCTGCATTTATGATTTCTTGCGCCGTATCTTTATGTATGCCTCCAATGGGATAAACGGGAATATGTGATGCGTTTTGTACCTTTTGATAAAAAGAGATGCCGCGAGGTTTTAAATCCGCTTTGCAGTCCGTTTGGAAGATATGACCTGCGATAAGATAGGTTGCCCCAAGATTCTGTGCCAAAGCAACTTCTTCCACAGCATGAACAGAAGTGCCTATCATAGTAAACGCATTCAGATATTTACTTTTTCTTGTTTTAGAATAGACAGGGGAAGATGAATTGCCGTTACACCAAGGTCAAGGGCAGACTGTATGTGCGTGTGAAGTACCAATTGTATTCCGTATGTTTTGCATATGGCAAGACACTGCGCGGCCAATTGTGTGTACTCTTTTCTGTCTAAATCTTTTTCCCGCAAGATGATAAACTTTGGTCCTGCTTGGCAGATAGACTCGACGCGCTTTAAAAAGTTATCTTTACATAAGGTTCTGTTTGTAACGCAAATTACCATACTTGTATCCTCACAAACGTATGTAGTCTGTAAACACTTCTTGTAATCCGCGTTTTTGAGCATTTTACGGATTTCATCCACACTGCGGGGGTCAGAAATTTCAAATTGTGCGTCGCCTTTTTTCTTCCAGCTGATGGCCGCCCACGCTGGTTTTCACACCTGCGGAAATTTTTGTTGCGCAGAGTCCCACTACATTATCACGGAATCCCGCACGCTCGCGGGTAGAAATATTAATGCCTGCAAATGGCAGTAATATACGGTATGCCAGCATAATTTGGAGCAACTGTGTTTCGTGAACATCATTGGGATTGTTTTCGCTGTTATTAATGTAAGGACGCAGTCTGGGAACAGAAAAGCTGATTTCTGCATGAGGATATTTCTGCTGTAAAAACTTTGCATGCAGTCCCGTTGCAAGTGCATCATTCCTAAAGTTGTGCAGTCCTAACAATGCACCTATTCCTACGCCGCGCATTCCTCCCATAAGAGCGCGCTCTTGTGCGTTGAATCGATACGAAAAATCTCTTAGGACCTTTCAAATGCACTTCTTTGTAAAAAAATAGGATCATACGTTTCTTGATAAACACTGACAAAGTCGGCGCCTTTTTTTCATGTAGAAAGGCGTACTCGTCAGAATTCAGAGGATAAATTTCCAGACCTATGGTAGTAAAATATTCTTTTGCCAATTCTACTGCCTGTCCAATGTAATCAAGATTGGATTGATGACGTGATTCGCCTGTTAAAATTAAAATTTCTTCCAGACCTGTTTGGGCAATCGCCTGAAATTCTGATTCAATTTCCTCCATAGAAAGTTTGCCGCGATGAATTTTATTTTTGCAGTTAAATCCACAGTAAACACATTCGTTGACGCAATAATTGGCAATATACAGCGGGGTATATAAGCCTCACGTTATTGCCAAATTGTGCACAAGTCAACCGTTTTGCTTTTTGTGCCATTTGTTCTAACAATGGTTGTGCTGCGGGCGAGAGTAAAGCTGCAAAATCTAAAGCAGACAGTTGTTCTTTTTGTAATGCGTTTTGAACATCTGCGGAGGTAAATGTGGAAAAATCAAATTGATGATAGTAGGAAAGCGTCCGTTCCATGATATCACTGTCGATACGTTCCATATGTTCCAGCTCTGTTTTTGAGATTCCATCTATCATAGCAGAAGTATCCATACATCATTCCCTGCCTTTCTGTGTTCTGTTAATCTTCTAAAAATCCGGTCAAAGGAGAGGAGGCTTCTCCTGTAAAGTCCAGCACGCGTCCAAGTCCTGCAAGATAAGCCAGTCGTCCTGCTTCAATGGCCAGTTTAAATGCTTTTGCCATTGCGCCCACGTCTTTGCGGTTGCAACTGCGGTGTTTGCCATCACTGCGTCAACGCCCAGTTCCATGGCTTCACATGCCTGCGACGGTGCGCCGATTCCTGCATCTACAATGACGGAAGGTCTATTTCGTTTACAATCATTTTGATAAATTCCCGTGATACCAGCCCTTTATTGCTGCCGATAGGCGCTGCCAGAGGCATGACTGCTGCTGCACCTGCATCCACCAATGCTCTGGCTGTGATTAAATCAGGGCACATATAAAGGCATAACGATGAACCCTTCTTTTGCCAAAATTTCAGTGGCTTTTACGGTTTCATGGTTGTCCGGCATTAAATATTTGCTGTCGTGGATGACTTCTATTTTTATAAAATCACCACAGCCCAGTTCGCGGGAAAGTCGGGCAATGCGTACGGCTTCTTCTGCATTGCGGGCTCCTGATGTATTGGGCAAAAGAGTAATACCTTTGGGGAGATAATCCAAAATATTTCCGTCCCTCCGGTATTTGCGCGGCGCAAAGCAAGTGTGATGATTTCTGCTCCGCTGTTTTCAATGACTCCAGGCATTTTTTTTCAAGAGAATATTTTCCTGACCCTAAGATAAAGCGGGAATGAAATTCATGACCGCCGATAATCAATGTATCTTTCATTTTGTTAAACCTCTTCTATTCCTAAAATTAAGCGGAGAACCATATTGGCCTGATGAGCAGCGCATACCGTCACACGCGGTGCCATCAAGCCGTTGCCTACTTCAGCCGCGGTGCTGCCATCTCCGCACATGTATAAATGTTTCATTTTTCTGGCTGTTTGAATGGTATTGGAAGAACCGTATCCTGCCATGCCGGAACCGCATACCAATTTTGTTTGGGGACTTTGTTCCAGCAGTGTATTCACTAAAATTGCTTTGGAAATCGGGTTATCAAATGCTTCGCAAACAATAGGATACTCCTCAAAAAGTGAATGCGCGTTTTCTTCCGTCACACGGATTTGCTTTGTTTTACTTTGATAAAAAGGATTGATTTGCTCAATTTGTTGTTTTAGCGCTTCTGTTTTGGGCAATCCCAAATGAGAGATATAGTAGCTTTGACGGTTGAGGTTGCTGGGTTCCACAACATCAAAATCCACTAAAAACAGAGTGCCTACACCTGTGCGGGCAAGTAAAATTGCAATGTTGGACCCAAGCCCGCCCAGACCTGCAATTGCCACTTTTGCTTCCTTTTACCTTATGATGGACATTTGGAGTATGCCGTGCGCACATCATGCTTTCCAATTCGTCTTGAGAAGGCATTTTTCCTTTTTGAATCAGAGTCACCAAATCTCCCTCTTTGATATCGAGATTTTCTGATACTTGAAATCCGTTTAAGATGGTAACGTCTGACGGAATTTGCAACTCTTCTTTTAAGTCTAGTAGTTTGGAAGCGTTGGTGGTATATGGCTTTCCGTTTACAATCAGTTTCATATCAGCCACCGCCTACAAAGCTTACGACTTCCAGTGTATCGTCATTGGTTACGGTTACTTGCTCATACGTTGCTTTTGGAATAATAGCGCCGTTCATTTCTACTGCAATCCGCTGTGTTTGAAATCCGTATTCATTCAGTAAATCCAGTAAGATAACCGGTTGTTCCAAATGATAGATTGTCCCGTTTAATTTCATAAAAGAACCTCCTGTTTTATCGCAAGAAAAAGGGAAAAAAAAACCGAACCCTTGTAAAGAGTTCGGTTTTTGAAGTTCCAGTATATACTGTAAAATTGAACTGGAAATACATAAAAAGAAACTCCCTACGCCGGTATGAACCGCACAGGTTCCATGAGTAAGAGGACACCACCTCACTCTCAGCCAATTTCATTGACTCCCCAGTTCTTATATTAAATTTTTTATATGATGTGTTTATTATAAAACTGTAAAAATAGATTGTCAAGTGGAAGGTTAAGACAATCTGCTTTTAAAATCTTCGTAGCCAAACTGTTTGATGATTTGCAGTCCGTTTTCCTGAGAATATAAAGCAATAGATGGCAGGTTCATTCCATTAAACGTATTGTTTTTTACCATAGTATAGTGAGCCATATCACAGAAGATTAATTTTGTCGCCTTCTTTTTAAAGGCGCATCAAAGGAATAATCTCCTATGATATCACCGGCAAGACAGGTAGGACCGCCCAAACGATACGTATACGTTTTTTCGTTGGGTAAACCTGCTCCAATGATATGAGGACGATACGGCATTTCCAAAACATCAGGCATATGGCAGGCAGCGGAAGTGTCCAAAATAGCCAGATGCATTCCGTTTTCAATGGTATCCAAAACAGTAGATACCAAATATCCTGTATTCAATGCAACAGCTTCTCCGGGTTCTAAATATACTTGTACCCCATAAGTATCTTGTGCAAATTGAATGCAGCGAATTAGGTTTCTATGTCGTAATCGGAACGGGTAATATGGTGACCGCCGCCGAAGTTGAGCCACTTCATTTGTTTGATGTAGGAACCAAAGGTATCATCCACAACTTTTAAGGTGCGCTCCAGGGTATCGGAATTTTGTTCGCACATGGTATGAAAATGAAGTCCGTCAATGCCGTCTAATTGGTCAGGCTGAAATTGTTCCGGTGTAATACCGAGACGGGAACCTGTAAAGCAGGGATTGTAAATATCTGTGTCAATTTCAGAATATTTTGGGTTTAAACGTAAGCCGCATTCGATTTGTTTTCCGCTGTTTTTTACTTTATCTTTGAATTTGTTCCATTGATGAAATGAATTAAAAACAATATGGTCGGAATAACGAATCACATCGTCCATTTCATGGTCTGCAAAAGCCGGGGCATATGTGTGGACTTCTTTTCCCATTTCTTCATATCCCAAACGAGCTTCCATAACACCGCTGGAGGTAACGCCGTCCAGATATTTGGCAATCAGCGGATAAACGGAAAACATAGAGAAGGCTTTTTGTGCCAATAGAATTTTACGTCCTGTTCGTTCTTTCACAGAGGAGAGCAGTTCCAAATTTTTGATTAATAGCCGTTGGTCCACCAAATAGGAGGGGGTGGGCAGTGTTGAAATATCAATATCCATAGTTTTTATTTCCTTATCCGTTTTATTTCAAAAGTGAAAAGGCTGCAGCATATACGTACGATACGAAATTCTGCAGTCTTTTTATATCATGTATTGTTTTGACAGTGTTTCACTGCTTTGCAACTGTAGAATATCAATGTCGCAAATTCTCATAGCAGTATCAAAATGAAATTAGGATACTGCACAACTCACTGTAATCGCAAATCAGATGCTTACATCCGACGTGGTAAACAACACTGTCCATTGATTAGTCAATTAAGTTTGGGTTAAAATCTTCCACCCAAGGCAATCCGAATTTGTTTAATGCTTCCATAAATGGGTCCGGATCAAACTCTTCCACATTATAAACACCTGGTTTATTCCATTTACCTGTGAGTACCATCATAGCGCCAATCATAGCAGGAACACCTGTTGTATAGGAAATTGCTTGTGAACCAACCTCTGCATAACATGCTTGATGATCGCAAACATTATATACATAGTATTTTTTCTCTTGTCCGTCTTTTACACCGGTAAAAATACAGCCGATATTGGTTTTGCCTTTTGTTCTTGGACCAAGAGATGCAGGGTCAGGTAACACCGCTTTTAAAAATTGCAGAGGCACAATTTGTTTGCCTTCAAATTCAATGGGTTCAATGGAGGTCATGCCAACATTTTCAAGTACCTTTAAATGTGTCAGGTAGCTTTCGGAGAATGTCATCCAAAAACGAATTCGTTTGATGCCTTTGATATTCAATGCCAAAGATTCCATTTCCTCATGATGAAGCAGATAAATGTCTTTCGGTCCGATTTGTGGAAGATTATAGACACGTTTGATTGACATTGGCTCTGTTTCAATGAACTTGCCGTTTTCAAAATAGCTGCCGTTTGCGGTAACTTCACGAATGTTAATTTCAGGATTAAAATTCGTTGCAAAAGGATAACCATGGTCTCCCCGCGTTGGCATCTACAATATCAATGGTATGAATTTCATCAAAATAATGTTTTTGTGCGTATGCGGAAAAAGACGCCTGTAACACCTGGGTCAAATCCACTGCCCAAAATAGCGGTAATGCCGGCTTCTTCAAACTTTTTTCTTATAAGCCCACTGCCATTTATACTCAAATTTTGCAGTATCGGGCGGCTCATAGTTCGCAGTGTCCAAATAGTGGACTTTTGTTGCAAGGCAAGCATCCATAATGGTTAAGTCTTGATATGGCAATGCAACATTGATTACAATATCCGGTTTGAATGTTTCAATTAATGCAATAATTTCTTCTGTATTGTCTGCGTTTAACTGTGCTGTGGTTACTTTTGTTTTGCCGCCGTCTAATTTTTTCTTTAAAGCGTCACATTTAGATAATGTGCGGCTGGCAATGCAAAGTTCCTGGAATACTTCCGGATTTTGGCAACATTTATGTGCTACTACGCCGGCAACGCCGCCGGCACCAATCATCAAAGCTTTTTCCCATAATTTCAGCGCTCCTTATACGTTATTTTATCGTTCCATATCATGGCAACTATTATATAAAAAAACAATGGTATTTATCAAGGCAATAGGCAGATTTTTAAGGTTTTTTTAAATATTGCCGTAAAAATATCATTTTTTGTTTATGTTTTATTTTGTGAAATGATTTTTTCATATTTGTGGGTATTTTTGGATATTTTAAATGAAGCATAGCGTGTACAATTCATAAGAAAATATAAAAATAATAAAATCCAAAATAAAATCCTGTTTTGGCATATTCCGTATTAAGAACGGGCAACATACTTTTAGGAGGTGCTAAAATGGATTTACATGATAAAAAACAACCATATGATGAGCATGATGATTTAGAAGAAGAGCTTCTGGAAGAGGAAACTGATGATATACTGGATGACGAGGAATATCAAGAAGATGATGAAGAGGCAGAGGAAGAAAGTGCTGTAAAGACGATGGTGCTTCTCAGCCTAAAAAACAAAAAAAAATTTAGGTGTTTATTTGGCTATGGCGCTGTGTTTGGTAGCTTGGCGTGGGAGCTTGGGCAACATACGATACAGTAGTGAAAATTTCTGATGTAACCCAGGATACCGCTTCTTCGTCTGCACCGCAAAGTTCTACAGCGGAAGTAAATCAAACCGTCAGCGGTGTTCCGAAAGATAATGTGATGGAAGATAACTTGCCGATTGCAGAAAGCGAGGTTGTTTCCGAATCTGCTTCCAGTGAAGAGACTGTTTCCAGCGAGGTTGTATCCGAACAGCCGGTAGAAAGCCAAGTGCCGGAATATTATAATTATCCCGTGGCCGGACAAGAAATATTAAATGGGTTCAGTAACGGAGACCCTGTACACAATATGACAATGGACGATTGGAGAACACATGACGGCCTTGATATTGGTGCGGAAAAAAGGACAAAATGTAATGAGTATTGGTGCAGGAACCGTAGTGGACTCATATGAGGACATTATGTGGGGCAATGTGCTTGTGATACAGCATGGGGACATTGAGGTGCGTTATTGCGGCTTGACAGATAAAAAGTCTTCTTGCCGCCGGAGATACTGTTGAAGACGGCCAAATTTTAGGAACCGTTGGTACCATACCGATTGAGGAGAAATTGGGGGGCCCATTTGCATATTCAGATGAAAAAGAAGGCGTTTGGATTGACCCTACAAGAGTTCTAAAAGAGGCTGCATAGCTCATTGTTGCGAATAAAAAGAAAAAAAGTCAGGTGTTCGTTGACTTTTTCTTATACATAGTTATTTAAAATCGTTTTGTGTTTTGTTTACAACCACTCCCGGACATTCCGAAAAGGACAAGGGGAGATTTCGGTCCGGCAGGAGGAAAAAAGGATAATCAAGTTTGCCCGGGGACAAACTTAGGAGGATGTCTGAGTCATCTACAAATTGGAAATGAAGCGGATTACAATCAAAAAAACGAATTGTGATATTGGTATTCAGAAATATATCATGTTTTTGGTAGGCTATAAGTACTACTGTTTATTATTTAAAACCAATGATAGACAATCTGATGCCATAAAGTGGTGACGGATTGATTTATTTGAAATATATGTGATTGATATCATAGATATAAAATAAAAACAGCTGACACCGGATATATTTGGTGCCAGCTGCTTTTTTCATATATGTATTCTAGGATTCTTCACAATCTGTATGTTTTTTTATATTTTAATTTTGTTGCCATACCGCCACGGATATGACGTTGTGCTTTGTTAATTTCTAATATTTGTTTTACTTCTTTTGTATAACTGGGGATCTATGTATTTTAAACGTTCTGCTACGTCTTTATGAACGGTACTTTTACTAACACCAAATTTTTTAGCCGTGCTTCGGACGGTGGAGTGTGTTGTGGAAATATATTGACCCAGTATTACACTGCGGTCCTCCACGTCATGGCTTATGCTATGGTTCGCAATCTTCCCCTATTCACTTTCAAAACTTTTACACCCCCTTTTAAGCTACTAATTATTTGTATGCACAAATTTTAGGGTTATACACTTTTTAGTTCCTGTTTTTGTTTATCATATATAGGTATCTACAATTTGTGTAAAAGTTTTAATTGAAATCAGGTGGTATACTAAATATAGTTAGGTATTTTTTATATTTTACGTGTACTTTTTGCAATAGCACACAAATACAGGTAAATTGAAATTATTACAAACGGAAGAGTAAAAACCTCTGTATCATATTGGGACGCATATGTATAAAGGGAACAAAAAAATAAACCAATAACGGCGGCTGGTAATCCCATATGTCCGCCGAAAAGTTTGTTGACAATCAATGAAAATGTAAATTTGAGAAATTGTTTTTCTTTCATTTTAAATGATTTTGTTATAGAAATCAGCGGCACCAATGCTCGGCATCTAAAATGAACATTCCAAGCAGTACAGAAAGCCATGGCATATCCTCGCTATTTGTTAAAGTGACAATAACATAAACCTATATAAACGATATAAAAAATAAACCTTGAAAAATACGGCTTACAATAGGTTTGACAGCTCTGTTTTTCTTCATGAATCGGTTCTTTCTTTATTTAGAATTACTTTTGAAATAATGTAGCGGGGACGTTTTTTTGTTTCGTTATATATTTTTCCGATATATTCTCCTATGACACCTAAACAAAGCAACTGTATGCCTCCTATCATCCAAATAGATGCCACAGTAGAGGTCCAGCCTCCTATTGTGAAACCGGTATATTTTAGAATAATGAAAACGATAAGCGCAATTAAACTTACTAAAAATATTAAAAATCCCAAACAAGTAATCATTCGGATTGGTTTAATACTGAAAGAAGTGATTCCATCAAACGCAAACGCTAACATCTTACTTAAGGGATATTTGGATTCTCCGGCGAATCTTTTATCTCTTTCATATTCTACAGTTGTTGATTTAAAGCCAATTAAAGGAATAATTCCGCGCAAAAATAAATTTACTTCTTCAAATTGCGCTAAAACATCTAAAGATGCTTTGCTCATCAGCCTGTAATCAGCATGATTAAATACAATCTCTACGCCAAGTAATTTCATAAATTTATAAAAAGCCCTTAGCGGTTGTCTTTTTAAAAAAAAGTATCTTTTCCCGTGAGGAACGAACACCGTATACAATTTCATAACCATTATGATATTCATCGACCATTTTTTCAATGGCCTTTACATCGTCTTGTAAATCAGCATCCAAAGAAATAACCATATCAGCATATTCTTTTGCGGTCATTAATCCGGCTTAACAATGCATTTTGGTGGCCTCTGTTTCTGGATAAACAAACACCGCAAAAATGGGATTTTGTGTATGAAGTGATTCGATGATTTCCCATGTTTTGTCTTTGGAACCGTCATTTACAAACATGATTTTGCTTTCGGACGAAATTTTTCTGTTTTTACCAGGTGGTTTATTACATCTAATAAACGCTTTGATGTTTCATAAAAGTACGGCTTCTTCATTATAACAAGGGATAACCAGATAAAGCACATCATTCACAAACAAGAACCTCCCACTTTTTAATTTTTCTATTATATTATTTAAGCATATCCTCCGGTTGAATGCAATATAAACGGCATGTTTCACCATTATTTTCATAAAATTTGTGAATATTGAAGGTTTTTTCTACATACATATATAAGTTCGTTTGTTGCAATCAATTTATAAAAATGTTATAATGTACGGAGTATAAGGGAAGGTTTGTACTTTTTACGAAAGGTGTTAAGAAGAAATTGAGTAAATATGATTATTTAATTGTGGGCAGTGGTCTGTTTGGTGCAGTTTTTGCTCAACAGATGACTGAGAACGGAAAATCTTGCTTAATAATTGAAAAAAGAGACCATTTGGGCGGAAATATTTATTGTAAAGAAATAGAAGGAATTACAGTGCATGAATATGGAGCCCATATTTTTCATACAAGTGATAAAAAGGTTTGGAATTATGTAAACCAATTTGTAGAATTCAATCAATATATCAATTCACCTATTGCGAATTATTATGGTGAAATTTATAATTTGCCGTTCAATATGAACACGTTTTCTAAAATGTGGGGTATTAAAACACCTGCAGAGGCGAAAGCTAAAATAGATGAACAAAGATCCCAAATTACAGGAGAACCTAGAAATTTGGAAGAGCAAGCAATCAGCCTAGTTGGACAAGATATTTATCAGAAACTAATTAAAGGTTATACAGAAAAGCAGTGGGGAAGAGACTGCAAAGAATTACCGGCCTTCATTATTAAGCGTTTGCCTGTCAGATATACGTATGACAACAATTATTTTAATGACCGTTATCAGGGTATCCCCGAGGGAGGATACAATGTTTTAATTGAACGATTGTTAGAATCATGCGATGTTCGTTTAAACGTAGATTTTTACAAGATAAAGAAAAACTTTCATCATTGGCCGATAAAATTGTTTATACAGGAACAATAGATTCTTATTATAACTATGAATATGGTGCATTGGAGTACAGAAGTGTAGGATTTGAAAGTGAGATATTGGATGAACAAAATCATCAAGGTGTAGCAGTGGTAAATTATACAGATAGAGAAACGCCATATACACGTGTAATTGAACATAAACATTTTGAATTTGGAACACAACCGAAAACTGTTGTTACAAAAGAATATTCTGCTGACTGGAAATTGGGAGACGAACCGTATTATCCGGTAAATGATGAAAAAAATCAAAAATATATGCTCAATATGCTTCTTTGGCTGAAAAAGAACATAATGTTATTTTTGGAGGTCGATTGGCAGAATATAAATATTATGATATGGATAAAGTAATTGCATCTGCATTAAATGCGGCACAAAAAGAGGTGGCCGACAAATAGCAGATACTTGCGGAGGAGTAAATTTATATGTCTGATGTAAAGATCAGTGTCATTATGCCTGTATATAAGGTTGAGAAATATGTAAGAAAAGCGATTGAAAGCATTCAAAATCAAACCTTAAAAGAATTTGAATTTTAATTATAGATGATGGCACTCCAGATAATAGTGGTAAAATTTGCGATGAATATGCCGAAAAAGATGCTAGAATCCATGTAATTCACCAAGAAAATGCTGGCGCCCCCACCGCTAGAAATACTGCTATGGACATTGCACAAGGTAAATATTATTATTTTATGGATTCTGATGATTGGGCTGAACCGACCATGTTGCAGGATATGTATGAGTTGGCAGAAAAACATCAGTTACAATTAGTGGTAGCCGGTTATTACATTGACACGTATTATGATAACCACAATTACATTACAGCGGAGTTATCTCAGCCGGACCAAATATTTGGTTCACAGCAAGAGTTTCGCGAACAAGCTTATCGCTTGTTTGATTTGAATTTACTTTATACGCCTTGGAATAAATTATATTCCGCAAAATATATTAACGACCATAATTTAAGATTTTCCAATACATTTTGGGATGATTTTCCTTTTAATCTAAGTGTGATACGTGACGTAGAACGGGTAGGCGTCACTTCTAAAAAAAATACTATCATTTTATGCGCGCAAGAGCAGAAAGTGAAACTACAAAGTATCGCAGTGATATGTACGAAAAACGTGAAGAAGAACACCAATGGATGTTAGATTTATATAAGCACTGGCAGATTAAAGACTATAAAAGTATGGAAATGATTCACCGTCGTTATATAGAGCGTGTGGTAGGATGTATTGAAAATGTAACTACTCCAAATTGCACTTTGTCTACAGCTGAAAAAAAAGCAGAAATTCATAAAATATTGAATAATCCAAACGTTGCAAGGGCATTGAGAATGGCTCAGCCCCGTTCTTCCTATATGAAATTAATGTTAAAGCCAATCAAGTGGAAAAATGTTAATTTAGCCTATATGGAAGGTAAATTTATCTCTTCCATCAAACAAAAGAATGTAAAAATGTTTGCATCTTTAAAAGCAAAACGTTAGGAGTACCAACATGAGCAAACCGTTTATTAGCGTAGTAATGCCGGTATATGGTGTAGAACAATACTTAAATAGGGCTGCTGAAAGCATCTTACAACAGACATTTCAGGATATTGAATTAATTTTGGTGGACGATTGTTCTCCTGATAAATGCGGTACCATCTGCGAGGAAATTGCAAACAAAGACCATCGCGTTAAGGTAATGCATTTAAAACAAAATGGTGGTGTAAGTAATGCACGTAATCAGGGGATGACTTTAGCTGAAGGCCATTATGTTTTATTCATGGATTCTGACGATTATTTAGATTTAGACGCCTTACAGTTAGCAGTGGATTCTTTACACAAAAATCCTGCCAAGCTTGTGATATGGGGTTTAATAGAAGAATACTATGATAATTCTAATCAATTAGCGACAACAGTAAAGGTAGACTACCGGAATATTTATTTTCATCCAAAGAAGAGCTGAGACCTCATATTATTCGTTTGGAGAAAAAAAGACGCTGTTAGGATATCCTTGGAATAAGCTATATGATTTAAACTATTTGCGTGAACAACAACTGCAATATGATAGTATGGCTTTAAATGAAGATATTTTTTTTTAACATTGCTTTTTGTACAAAATATTGATTCATTAAATATACTAAATATTGCTCCGTACCATTATCAGAAAAAATAGATTATGGTTTAACTTCTAAATTTGTTGCAGATTATTATGACTTGCATATGCTTAGAATTAGCAAAATGTTAGAGTTATATAAAAAGCTGGGGATTGTGCACAGAAGAAGTGAAGAAGATTTTAGCAAATATTTATGTTCGATATGTTACTTCAGCAATTCAAAGAAATTGTGATAAACGCTCAGGTATGAATGGTAAAGAACAAAAGGAGTTTATTGAAGGCTTATTCGATACTTATTTATATCGAGAATTGATAGAGTATGTTTCGCCGGAGAGTAAAATAGTAAAAAAACTAAGTGTATTTTTACAAAAAAAAAAACAAATTCATGTTATATGTGCGGTAAAGGCATTTATTTTGTAAAAAATAAATTACCTATATTATTTGCAAAATTAAAGCAAAACAGATAGTTTATGGATATTGCGCAAATAAGTGTGAATTGTTTTTTGACAAGTGTGCCATTCCAACTTATTTACGTAGTGTTACCTTTATTGTATATGACTTTTACAATGCAAACAATGTTTTTGCCTGTTTACCTTAATCATAGGTGCAATCAGAGGCATTGCACTATTACACTGGATTATATTTTTCAAAAGTTTGTTCGTATTCTTAATTTATTATTTTTAGATTATTTTTTGTAAATTTTATTATATTTGCATTTATCAATTGGAAGTATGATATTTTGGGCAATTCAAAGATAATTGATTTTATTTATATATAGATGGAAGGCGGTTTTATCTAAACCTCCTTTTTTCTCTTTTATGAATATTTCAAGCGTATATAGTCAAAAAGAGAGGTTATATATGAAAAAAAGTAAAGATACTAGTTGGATTTATTATGGACGGCAAGGCTGGTGGTATAGATAAATACTTATTAAATTTTCTTGAGCAAGTCCATAATGAATGTGTTCAAGTGGATTTTTTTTGACAAATCATATTGATGCGAATTTAAAGCAAAAACTCGAACAATATGATTCTCATTTGTATGAAGTTGCAAATTTAAAACAACCTAATCTGCAATATCGGCAAATTTGTGACATTATTCAAAAGAATAAGTATGATGTTACATATTTTAATATTTCTACTGCCATTAGCCGTATAGGTCCACAGGCTGCTTTTGATTGTAATGTTCCTATTAGAGTCATACATAGTCATTCTACGGGAAATGATTGTTCAAATCCTTATAAACGGAAATTGTTGGATTTTCTTCATAATAAATATAAAAAACAGTTATACAAAACTGCAAATAAATTTTATGCCTGCTCAAAAAAAGCAGGTTTATGGATGTTTCCGGAGAGCATTGTAGAGTCGGATAAATTTAAAGTAATTCATAATGCAGTAGATACAAAGAAGTTTGCTTATAATATAAACACCAGACAGCAAATGCGAAAGAATCTTGGTGTTGAAGATAACTTTGTCATAGGTCATGTGGGAAACTTTTGTTATCCCAAAATTATCCTTTTATTTTAGATGTTGTAGAAGCTGCAAGTAAACAGAACCCTAAGATACGACTTTTATTAGCAGGCACAGGACCTGACTTTGAGCATGTACAAAATCTGGTAAAAGACAAAAATCTACAGAATAAAGTAATATTTTTAGGACAACGTTCCGATATTCATGATATTATGCAGGCTATGGATGTTTTTCTTTTTCCTTCTCGTTTTGAGGGTTTGGGAATTGTATTAATTGAAGCACAGGCATCTGGATTACCATGTGTGACTTCAACAGCTGTCCCATACGAAGCTGCGGTCACAAAATCCACTATATTTTTTATCTTTGGATGATACCATACAAAAATGGGTAGATACTGTTTGCGGTTTTGAAACCTATGAAAGAGTGGATAAAACAGATGAGATTATTGCAGCCGGGTATGATTTGGCTGGGGAGAAGGAAGCCTACATGTCAATTATTACTTAATATATAAGGTAGTAGGTAATATTTTATAGGACAAAAGTACCTTTCACAATTTTTTGCTTTATACAAAATTTGCCACATATTATTTCATTTGTTTTAAGCATATGGAATAAGCAAATAGTAAATTTATCGTTTCTGATAGACGTTGAAGTATTTGTTGTTTTAGAGATTGCTATAAGGAAAAATGTGGTTTTATGTCAATGTGAATTCTTTAGAAAAATTTCGCAATGATGCATACTTGATTCAAATGGAGATTAGCGGATGATTGGTGGCAAGAATAGTGGTTAAGGAAAGTTTGCTGTAAAATATGAACTATCTCCATAGCTAACATAAAAACGGATAGATATTTTAATATCTATCCGTTTTTATGTTTTGAATCAAATGTTAGAATACTTTTTACCAATAAAATCACAGGATATAAGAGTTTTCCAATCTTAAACAGATGAAACTAAATATAGCAAACGGATTTTTGCTTACAAATAGATGTTAGTGTTATGATATCATGGTAAATAAAAATGCCGATAAGAATAGAAATATGTAAAAAACGGTTCTTGTAACGATTGTGATATCTATCAATGTATCCGGTGTAGAACAAAGAAGGAGATAGTGTTTTTATGAAAGACATATTGTAATTTTTTGTCTAGTAGCAATAAATGATATATTTAACTTTTGAGCATAATTGATATGTCTTTCATCATATATATCAATGTTAGTGCCTTTTTTTTGATGCTTACAGCTATATTATTTATGAATTCACCATTTTGTTTCTATTCTTTCATATTTACTAAATTTGACAGAGTGCGACAAATCTTATATAATATTGAAAGAAAAAATATGGAAAGAGGTATGAGTATGATGAAAAGTTCAGTAAAAAGATTGGTGCCCTGTAGCAGCTGCTGTAATGGTATGTGCTATATTTGTTGGATGTGGTAGTTCTAAATATGATACTTCCACTCCTGATGGTGCACTGATGACACAACTAGATGCGTTGAAGACAGGTGATTTCAGCCAACTGGAAGGTTATAGCAAGGAAGCTATTGAAGAAACTGGTTTTACAGAAGCACAATTGAAAGATTTGATGACTAGTTTGTTTGGTAAAAGTACATATACAGCTCAGAATGTTGAAACTGTTAGTGATACAGAAGCAAAGGTAACTGTTTCCGGTAAAGCAGTGGATATGTCTAAATTTATTCCTATCGTTTCTACTGAGTTCTTGGCTAAAGCAACAGAGTTTGCAACAAAGAACGATACAACTAATATGACTGCAGAAGAAGCGCAAAAACAAGTTATGGCATTGTTTATTGATGCAGCGAAAGCTAAAAAGTCTTCCATTGAATTAAAAGATGTTACTGTTACTGTGACTATGGAAAAGAAAGACGGTAAATGGGATGTAAGTTCAGACGATGATAATATGAACAGCTTAACAGAATTGTTAGCTGGCAGCACAACAGAAGAACTTGTTGAATCAATGCAAAGGACTATTTGGCGGAAGTTTTGCTTAATGTATAACAAAATATATTAAAAAGTCCCCTTCGTTTCGAAGGGGACTTTTTAATATACAATTGCTCCGTACTTTGCAGCGATGGTATCAAGTGCTTCAGGTTCAATACAGCATTCAGAATCAATCAGTAGTCGACCTTGAAAATATCGAAGAGCAGCAGCATCTAAAATAGGCAGCGATTCTGCTCTGACGGCAATAGGAAGCCGTGACATATGTCCGTATTCAGCCAACAAAAGCGCATCATCCATACTGTTTATTTCTACCAGAGCTACATTAGAACGTTCATCATCCAAATCTATAAAATCGTCTCCCAGACTGACAGAGCATTCAATCGGTTCACTGTAAGTTAGGTGGTCGCTTAAAAAGAAAGATTCACTTTCAATCGCAGCAGCATAATCGTCAATATCTTCCGTTTCCAGCTCTGAATGATAAAAAATCATCCTGTCTGTTTTGAAGCATTCCCGTAAGGCGGCAATATGTTCAGGTGTTGTACCGCAGCAACCTCCAATAATAGTGGCTCCGGCTTCCATGAGAGATTCCATACGATAGGAAAATTCGTCCGGTGAAAGATAACCGTTTCCGCCGTTGTAGTGAGACGGGAGACCTGCGTTGGGTTTTGCAATAATGGGTACTCGAGAATGTTGAGCAATATCATTGATGAATTCCGTCATATCTTCGGGTCCAAAAGAGCAGTTCAGTCCAATTGCATCTACACCCATGGATTGCAGGGTTATCATAATAGGCAGTAAAGTGCCTCCTGTTGCGGTTTGACCGTTTTTATCTACAGTGATAGTAACAAAAACGGGTAAGTTGGTGCTGCGAGCAGCCAAAACAGCAGCTCTCATATCAGCCAAAGAGGTTTGGGTTTCAATGATAAAAAAAATCTACTTCTGCCTCATCCAACACACGAATTTGCTCACGATATATTTCATAAATATCATCAAAATCAGCTTCTCCGTGGGGAGGAACAAAAAGCCCTGTAGGGCATAAGGAGCCGCCCACTAATATATTTTTAGGTTTGGCAACTTGTTTTGATAATGCTACCAATTTACGATTGAATTCTTCCACTTTATCTTCCAGACCATAGCGCGCAAGACAAGCTCTGTTTGCGCCAAAGGTGGGAGCATAAATTGCTTGTGCGCCTGCGTCAATAAACTCCTTCTGTAGTTGCTGAAGGATAGATGGGTTTTGACAAATCCACTCCTCTACACACACATTGCGTGGCATACCGCGTTCCAATAAATTGGTTCCCGTAGCGCCATCCAGCAATAGAGGTAGGCTAAATGGAAATTTCATTTTAACACTCAACGCCTTTCCAAGATGTTTCTTCTACATAGATTCAGGTGTGGAAATTTTAAACATGTTTAATACATTGCAAATTACAGTAGAGGTTGCAATGCACAACGTGAGTCTTGCGTTTGTTAAATGTGGGTTGTCTCCTTTTACACGGCATGCATCATAAAATTTATGGAACAAAGTTGCTAATGTAATGACATATCTGGTAATACGTGCAGGGTCATAATCTTTTGCAGCTTCAATAATTTCGGATGTGTATGCGGATAAATGACGAATCAATTCAATTCAGCAGGTGCGGTTAATAGACGTAATTCCTCATCCGTACATGGATAAGGTGTAATTCCGTCTGCCGCAAGTGCTTTTAAGATACTGCAAATACGTGCACGTGCATATTGTACGTAGTAAACCGGATTTTGAGAATCTTGCTTCACCGCAAGGTCCAAATCAAATTCCATTTGAGAATTGGCTTCTCTCATGTTAAATAGAAATCTGGCGGAATCCACAGGTACTTCGTCCAGTAAGTCTCCCAGTTGTATGGCTTTTCCGGTACGTTTGCTCATGCGTACTACTTCTCCGTTTTGTGTCAAGCGTACCAATTGCATCAAAATGACATCCAGTTTACTGCTGTCCAGACCCAATGCTTCCATAGCGCCTTTCATTCTGGCAACGTGACCGTGATGGTCTGCACCCCAAATGTCAATGCATAAATCAAATCCGCGTTTTACAAACTTATTGCGGTGATACGCAATATCGGCTGCAAAGTAAGTAGGATTTCCGTTTTGACGTACCAATACATCGTCTTTGTCTGAACCGAATTCGGTAGCTTTATACCAAAAGGGCACCGTCTTTTCGTAAGTATATCCGCGTTTTGTCAGCTCTTCGATGGTTTCCTGCAGTTCTCCATTTTTTGTGAATGGTGCTTTCCAAGAACCATTGGTCATAGGTAATACCGTATTTTTTAAATCCTTTTTGCATTTTTTCTATATTATGAGGTAGTGCATATTCAATCAATGCCTGCTGGCGGATGTGGGAATCTACATGGACAAATTTGTCTCCATTGATTGCTGCGAATTCAGCGGCACGGTCTTTGATATCTTCGCCCTGATAGCCGTCTTCGGGGGAAAGGAACATTTTCTTCTCCCAAATACATTTGAAGATAGCGGGCTTCCAAAGAATTTCCGAATTTCTCAATTTGGTTTCCAGCATCATTGACATAGAACTCTCGCCAAACGTCATATCCGGCTGCACTCATAACAGAAGCCAAGCAGTCGCCCAAAGCGCCGCCGCGGGCATTGCCCATGTGCATAGGACCGGTTGGGTTCGCGGATACAAATTCAATCATTACTTTTTTGTTTTGACCAAAGTCGCTGTGACCGTAGTTGTCTCCTTCAGCGATGACTTCTTTTACAACGTCTACATAGAATTGCTCGTTTAAAAAGAAATTTAGAAAACCGGGTCCTGCAATTTCACATGATTTAAAATAGGAGCTGTCAATACAATATGGGAAGCGACAGCTTCCGCAATTTTACGTGGAGCCAATTTAAATGCTTTTGCAGACACCATTGCAACATTGGTTGCCCAGTCGCCATGGGAACGGTCTGCCGGTACCTCAATGGTAAAATCGGGAATGGGTTCACTTGGCAGTTGACCTGCGGTGATTGCTTTTCAATGGCCTCTATAATTAATGTTCTTAAATTTGCAGTAGATTGTTCTACAAGTTTTGACATGGGCGGTTAAGCCTCCTTTACCGTAATGATAATTTCGTTTTCACTTGCCAGGTTCGTGTCTAAATCCAGCGTATAATTTGCCTGTAGGGAACCGCCCTGGTCATTTAAGTCAATTTTTACTAGCTTTGTAAATACACCAAGCATCATACTTCCGAATTGTGTACCGTATTGGCATAAGTGGCGTTTGCCTTCTTCCAGTATTAAATTGGTGCGGTTTGCATTGTTACGCATCAGCGTAATCGCATGATTGGGCGTAATTTTTAACGTTGATGTTTGCATAGGCTGACCGGTTTCCTGGTCATATTCTTGATAGATGATGTAGCGGTTACCGCCTTTTTTCGGCATAGGTACCCATTGTGGTTAAACAAATTTCCTCTGTTTCTCCATTTATTGTTTGCCTGTTGCAAATGGTAATTACGTGATTTTCTTCCATATATTTAACTTCATTCTTCCTTTTTATTTTACATGCTGCGATTGAGAAAAGCCTCAATATCTATAAACTCTACTGTTTGTTCTACGTTTTGCTGTAAAAAGATGTTGGCAGATTCTGTAAATCCGTCTGTACTGTCGCTGACATAGAATGTACAGGTACCTTTGCGGCTGCGATTGGTGAGCAACCCTTGCTCCTCCAATATATCTGCTGCATGGACAGCAGTTTCTTTTTCCGCTGTCCACTAAAAATACACCTTTGCCCATGACCTTTTCAATGGCATGATATAGAATCGGATAATGCGTACATCCTAAAATCAGAGTATCAATATCTGCATCCATGAAAGGCTGCAAATAATGTTTGATAACAGACAGAACAATGTCACTGTCCGGAGAAGTAAAGCCATTTTCAACCAAGGGGAACAAATAGCGGACAGTCCTGCGCAAACACCTGAATATCGGGGTTGATTTCTAAAATTGCTTTTTGGTAAGAACCACTTTTAATGGTAGCAGTGGTACCGATAATACCAATCCGTTTCTTATGTGTGGCCAGACAAGCAGCCAAAGCGGTAGGTTTTAATACTCCGGTAAAAGGGAGTGAGAGGGCTTCTCCAATATGACCTGCCACTGAACTGACTGTGCCGCAGGCGGCAATAATCATTTTCACATTTTTGGACTGCAGGAACGCCATGTCTTGTTTTGCATATTTCATGATGGTTTCTTTGCTGCGCGTACCATAAGGCACACGTCCGGTATCCCCGAAGTAAACAATGTCTTCCTGTGGAAGAATACTCAAGATTTCTTTTACGGCAGTTAATCCTCCAAGGCCGGAATCGAAAATGCCAATTGGTCTGTTATCCATGTTGAATCTCAATCCTTACTTTCTCAGCTAGAATATAACGTTTATTATTTATCAAATGCAAATTGGATTATATGGTCCAGTAAGTGGCCATAGTCAATACCGCAGGCTTTCCAAAGCATGGAGTACATACTGATGGAAGTAAAGCCGGGTAATGTGTTAATTTCGTTGAGCAGAATTGCATTGTCGCTGTCACGAACGAAGAAATCCACACGTGACAAACCGCTGCAGCCAAGTGCACGGTATGCTTTTTTGCTGCTGTGTTGCAAATTTCTGCGGAAAGTTCGTCATCTAATGGAGCGGGTATGTAAACCTTTGAAGTTCCGTTTTTATATTTGTCTTCATAGTCATAAAATTCTGCAGAGGGCGCTATTTCACCAACAACAGACACTTTTGGAATGGCATTACCCATAACGGCACACTCTACTTCTTTTCCTACAATACATTCTTCAATTACAATCTTTTTATCTTCTTTTGCTGCAACGGCTACAGCTTTGTCCAGTTCCGCAGCATTTTTGGCCTTGCTGACACCAACAGAAGAACCTGCGTTTGCCGGTTTTACGAATACCGGATAGCCTCCCAAATCAGCCATAATATCTTCTTTTACTTGCTCTTTTACATTCTCGTAGTCGGAAGCATAAAACCACATAAAGTTTGCTTGGTCAATTCCTGCAGCTTCCAGAAGAATATTGGTGACCGCCTTATCCATACACACAGCAGATGCTAGGGTATCGCATCCTACAAAAGGAATACCGCTTAATTGGAATAATCCCTGAATGGTACCGTCTTCGCCATTTTTTCCGTGAAGTACAGGAAAAATAACATCAATACGAATTGCGGAAAAGCCATATTCTGTTTCCATTACAATTCCATGAATGCCTCTGTCCGGCGATAAAAATGCAGTACGGTTTTCAGAATGCTGCTCCCAAGTACCATTTTCAATTTCGTCCACATCACCGTTAAATAAGAGCCAATGACCTTCTTTGGTAATACCGAGCATAATAATCTCGTATTTATCCTTTGGAATGTTACGGATAATAGATGATGCGGAAAGCAAAGAAATTTCATATTCAGAGGAACAACCTCCAAAAATGACAGCAACTGTTGTTTTAGACATAATAGATACCCCCGTACTTTTGTTTCAATCAGAACTGACTTGATATACTTATTATATATAATGATTTAATCTATATCATACCATATTTTACGCAAAGCTTGCAAGCAGTTAGACGCAATGGAATGGCTGTAAGTATTTTAGTTTTTATTGATGGTGCAGAACAGCTAAAACAGACGGATAAACGGTATAAAATGGTATATAAGGTAGACTTTTTTTCTCATCTGTTTTTACATAAAAATCACAAAAAAATGAGCGTTTTTGGTCCTTTTTCTAATATTACCATATATATCATAAAAAAGTCTGATTTAGCTACCAAACTTTTGGAAGTATTCGTTCATAAGAAATCGACGGTAGGAGGAGAGATATGATTTCTGTGGAGCAAAGAATCAAACAGATTACACAGCCGAAAGGAGGGTATCTTTCTTCCCAACAGTTTGATATTATTACATTGGAGAATCACCATGCTTTGCATGCGTGCGAGAATATATCAAAAAAAAATTGATTGGACTTGCTGTAGATTATCTGACACAGGTTCAAACAGGTGTTCCGGTGGAAGAAGCATTTAAAGTTTCCATGATAGGTGCGCATCTGGTGGGAGAAGACGCTTTTGCACAGCAGTATGCAGAACAAATCAGAGGATTAGATACTGACTCTATTTTTTATGCTTGCAAGCTGGTTGGTTACGATGTATGTTTTAGAACAAGTGTATTGTCATATAAGCCGGTTCATTTGATTTGTGCAGATCAATACACGATAGAGAATATCTATCATATGGTGAATCGGAGTTTAGCATTTATCCAAACATATGGACCTGTTACCAAACGCAGAATTACCTTTGATGGAGGATATACAGATTTCATCTCCGCAGGATACGGAGATTTTTTAACAAAAGAAACGTTATGGGATTTTAAAGTATCGACAAAGTCGCCTACAAACAGTCACGCTTTGCAGCTGCTGATTTATTATCTTATGGGGTTACGGTCAATTTATCATGTGAATTTTGAAACCATACAGAATCTTGGAATTTTTAATCCCCGTTTAAATTGTGTTTATCTTATGAAAATAGAAGATATACCCAAAAATGTTATAAATGAAGTGTCGGAAAAAAGTAATTGGATATTTTGAATAATCCAATGAAAGTGTTACGGACATAATTTGTCTTGACAAGATGTAATATATTGATTGCATCAAAAGAATTTCCTTGCATGCCTGTTGCATAAAGGCTGAAAATGTAGTATAATTGCCAATGAATATTTTAAAGTTGTAAGTACTATTTTCATTTTGATATAAATAAAAACGGAATGCTACAACGCAAAACGAGCAGGAGTGATTTTTTGATGCAAGAGGCCTTTGACCTTATCGTAGAAAAAACTGCGGAAGCCCTGAAAAACAAGGCTTTGAACAGTCTAAAGATTTTGAAGACGATTTAGGACCGGCAGTATTATTTGTAAATAAGGATGCAGCTTACAGTATTGTATTTAAAACAAATGACAATATGTTTGAACTGCGCAGTACAAACATGACAGATGATGGTCCAAACAGCAGCTGGAAATCTGTTTCAAACTGGATATTTGACCCGGAACAGGATACTTTGCGTGAAGCAGAGGCAATCGCTACAGATTTTATTGAAACTGTAGAAGGTCCAAGCCGCCTGGAGGAAATAAGAAAAGCACAAAGACAGGCGTTTAAAGATGATGATAACAAGCCCGGACCGTTGTTCTTTTTAAACGTTTGGTTAATATATTTCCTGACTTAAAAGAACAAATTAATGAAGAACGTACTTCCTACGTAGGATTCCGTTCCGTAACATTTGCAAAAGAATTTGTAGTACCCAAAGTAGAAAATTTGGCTATCAAGAAAAAAGAGTCTGCAGCTTTTAAGAAAATGTGCGAATTACTAAACGAGTTTTATAAAAATGGTGATTTGGACGTTCGTTCCATCATTACCATGGTTATTCTAAACGGACTGAGTGATACAGCTGCACAGAACATTATGGAACAAGCAGACCCTATGCTAAAAAAGGATATAAATACGGTGTGAAATGGAAAGGAAAAAAAGCAAAAACCTGAACGTGAGAAACTGAAAGACAGACGCGGTTCAAGGTCATCTTCCGAAGCACCGAAAAGACTTTGATTTTTTAGAAGCAATGGCACAGTTGTCCGAAAGGGGAGCTTTTGCCGTTGCTTTTTTATTACTTTTGGGAGAATTTGAAAAAATTCGTACAAAAGGCTTGACCTAAGGATTTGTTTATGTTAACATATTACTACCTCGCATTAGGGGTTATTTTTTGTGCCCTTTTTTTGAGGGGAGGCCATGGGCAGTTCGCTTATGAATTAGCCTAAATTTTTTTCCGTGCAACGGGAGGTGCCGTCATGAGAGTGAAAATCACATTAGCTTGCACAGAGTGCAAACAAAGAAACTACAACACAATGAAGAACAAAAAGAACGATCCGGACAGACTTGAAATGAACAAGTACTGCAGATTCTGTAGAAAGCACGATGCTTCACAGAGAGACCAAATAGGTCGGAGGAACATTAATTATGGCTGAGACGAAACCAAATGTGTTTGTCAGGTTTGGAAAAGGTATTGCTAGATTCTTCCGCGATGGTAAGGCTGAGGTTAAAAAGTTGTTTGGCCAAAGCCGTCAACTGTATTTAAGAATGCCGGTATTGTTCTTTTAATTATCGTCGTTCTTGGTGCGTTTATCTTCGGTCTTGATACATTATTGATGTATCTGTTAGGGCTTATTATGAACATTGCCCACTAGATATTGGACGGAGGATGGTACAATGCCTGAAGAAGCAAAATGGTATGTTGTTCATACTTATTCTGGGTATGAAAACAAGGTTGCCTCAAACCTAGAAAAACGGTGGAAAATCGCCATATTCAAGACTTAATCCAAGAAATTCGCGTACCGACCGAAATTGTTACCGAAATTAAAGATAACAAGAAACGTGAAGTGGAACGCAAAATTTTTCCCGGTTATGTACTTGTAAAAATGGTTTTAACAGATGAGTCTTGGTACGTAGTACGCAATATTCGCGGCTGTACAGGATTTGTTGGTCCATCTTCAAAGCCAATTCCGCTTTCCGATGAGGAAATTGCCAGACTTGGCGTTGAAAGAAAGAGGTTGAGGTTTCCTACGGCGTTGGCGATACTGTTAACATTATTGATGGTCCGCTTGACGGATTTTACCGGTATTGTTGAAGAAATTGACGTCGAGAAAAACTGTGTCCGCGTAACAGTATCTATGTTCGGACGCGAAACACCGGTCGAGCTTGAGTTAGACCAAGCAGAAGCGGTGGAATAATTTTATTTTGGTAATCAGCGGGTAACCGCTCATTATGTATGGGGAATATACCCCAAAGGAAACAATATGTTTTCCTAAGTGGGAGGAACAGACAAAATGAATACTGTTCCGCCATTTACCACGAATTTTGGAGGTGCAAAGAAATGGCTCAAAAGGTAGCGGGCTTTATTAAGCTACAGATACCTGCCGGCAAGGCAACACCGGCACCACCAGTTGGTCCAGCTCTTGGTCAACACGGTGTAAACATTATGTCTTTTACAAAGGAATTTAACGAGCGTACAAAAAATGATGCAGGTATGATTATTCCTGTTGTTATTACTGTTTACGCAGACCGTTCATTTACCTTTGTTACCAAAACCCCACCGGCTGCAGTTTTAATTAAAAAAGCTTGCAGCATTGAAAAGGGTTCTGGTGAACCAAACAAGAACAAAGTTTCAAAAATTACTCGTGAGCAATTACAAAAAATTGCTGAGACAAAAATGAAAGACTTAAACGCAGCTAACATTGAGACAGCTATCAGCATGATTGCTGGTACTGCTCGTAGCATGGGCGTAGAAGTTGTAGATTAATCACCCGGGTGGGAGGAACACCGTAAAATCCGATTTTACCACTCAATAGGGAGGAAAAGCAATGAAACACGGTAAAAAATACGTTGATAGCGCTAAGCTGATCGATCGTGCTAAACTTTATGATACTACTGAAGCGCTTGAACTTTGCGTAAAAACAGGTTCCGCTAAATTTGATGAATCCGTTGAGGTTCACGTTAAATTAGGCGTTGACAGCCGTCACGCAGACCAACAGGTTCGCGGTGCTATTGTATTGCCAAACGGTACAGGTAAATCTGTACGTGTTGTAGCAATCTGCAAAGGCGACAATGAAAAAGCTGCACAAGCTGCAGGTGCTGAATATGTTGGCGCAGAAGAGCTTGTACAAAAGATTCAAAATGAGGGTTGGGTAGACTTTGATGTTCTGATTACAACTCCTGATATGATGGGTCTTGTAGGTCGTTTGGGTAAAGTGCTTGGTCCTAGAGGCCTAATGCCAAACCCAAAAGCAGGTACAGTTACACCTGATATTGGTAAAGCTGTAACAGAAGCAAAGCCGGTAAAATTGAATATCGTTTGGATAAAACAAACATTATTCACTGCGTAATCGGCAAAGTTTCTTTTGGTGCTGAAAAACTTCAAGCAAACTTTGATGCTTTGTTAGAAGCTATTATTAAAAGCAAAACCTGCTGCTGCTAAGGGTCAATACATCAAATCTTGCGTTGTTGCTTCAACAATGGGTCCTGGTGTTAAAATTAACCCAAGCAAATTTGCTCAATAAGATAAAAGTTGACAGTCTGAAAAGACTGTGTTATTATACTCTATAGCTGTACTTTATCCAAAGACAGCGGATGCTTATGCGTAACAGATCTTTACTGCTCTACCCGCCGAGGAAAAAGCACAATATACATTTGTATGCTTATATTTATGTGTATTTGCCTTTCCTGCCTTTATAAAGTAGGAAAGGCTTTTTTGTGTTATGGATAATGGACTGCATCTCATATTGCGGAGGTGAATACATTGCCAAGTGAAAAATTCTTGAACAAAAAAGAAACAAGCAGTTGCTGAGTTAAGCGCTCACTTAAAAAGAAAGCTGTGTTGGTGTTATTGTTAACTACAGCGGCATTAATGTTGCTGATGACACTAAGCTTCGTAAAGAACTGCGTGAAGCAGGCGACACCTATGTTGTTGTTAAAAACACATTGTTGTCTCGTGCTTTGAAAGATGCCGGAATTGAAGGTCTTGATTCTGTACTGGAAGGCACTACTGCGATTGCGTACAACAAAGAAGACTATGTTTCCGCAGCTAAAATCCTCTCCAAATATGCAGAGGATCACAAGAATTTTACAATCAAAGCAGGTTTTATTGATGGCAGCGTTGTAGATGTAAATGCTGTTAAAGAACTAGGAAACCTACCTTCAAAGAAGTTTTGGTTGCAAAAAGCATTGGGTGGCTTAAACGCACCTATTTCCGGCTTTGCTACTGTGCTTAACGGTACATTGAAAGGCCTTGTTGTTGCATTAAATGCAATTGCAGAAAAACAAAGCGCATAAAGCGTAATAAATGAAAAATGATTTAATGATATTATTGGAGGTACTACCATGTCTGAGAAAGTTACACAATTGATTGAAGATGTTAAAGCTCTTACTGTTCTTGAGCTATCCGAGCTAGTAAAAGCTCTTGAAGAAGAATTTGGCGTTTCCGCTGCTGCTCCTGTAGCAGTTGCTGCTGCTCCTGTAGCAGGCGGCGCAGCTCCAGCTGGCGAAGAGAAAACAGAATTTGATGTTGTTTTGAAAGCTGCTGGCGCAAACAAAATCAACGTTATTAAAGTTGTTAGAGAAGTTACTGGTCTTGGCCTAAAAAGAAGCAAAAAGAGCTTGTTGACGGCGCACCAAAAGCTGTTAAAGAAGGCGTTTCCAAAGATGACGCTGATGCAATGGCAGCTAAACTAAAAGAAGCTGGCGCAGAAGTAGAAGTAAAATAATTTTTTTTTTACTGATAAAAAAGAAGGTTGGTTTATTCCAGCCTTCTTTTTTATTTTCAAAATGTTTTCATGTACTTAATTTTTTTGCTTCAGTCGAATTATTATTCATTGAATTTATCACAGTAAAAAAGAAGATACTATGTATCTTCTCTTTTATTTGTTTTATTTTATTATGCATCTTTTTATCATTGTAATACTGCTTCCGCCATTTTTGGAAGGGTGCACCTGAACTTGGGTGGCAATACGATTTTTTAACTCACTGACATGAGAAATAATTCTACGGTACGTCCCATTTTTTTGAATTTGTGACAATGCTTTCATGGCAGTATCTAAAGTATCTTGATCCAGAGAACCGAATCCTTCATCAATAAAGATGGAATCTAAACGGACACTTCCGGAATAAGATTGTACCACATC
>VOFI01003081.1_pt1 | contig 45214 bp, 46 predicted proteins | sample 5384131 | NCBI WGS metagenome assembly VOFI01 (sample SAMN12384728, study PRJNA508395) | human gut metagenome | isolation source: healthy gut H | host: Homo sapiens
CATCACCTGCATAAATTTCGCCCTTTGTCAGAGACAGTTTCTTAATGCCGGCTTTCCGGACTAAAATCTAGTATTTTCTTCAAGTCAGCCAAAACATGTTATTCGGTGTCAAGTAGATTCGAAATAATACACTTTATTCAATTTCTGATCGAGCAGACCAACAGGGTAGAAGAAATATAAAGAGCTACCTCCGGCGTGTTAATACCAAATGAATGTACAGAAACATTTACGCATCACACTCAATACACTGGGAACTGCAATTTTTTGCATCAGCAGCAGTTTGCGGAATGGCATGAATGTGAAAGCCCTGACAAAGCGGTCACTCGCACGATTTGTTCCCGGGTAGCATCTGTAAGCCACCGATTTCTTTCCAGTAATCATTAATGGCCAACTGCTGTTCATATCGAGGAGAATTTGTCATCACCCGGTATTCTTTTCCCTTCGTGAATACTTAATTTCCCATCCAGATATTCCAATACAGCCGTATTGCCTGTTTCATCGGTTATGGCCAGATGTAAGGTAGACTCCGGTCCTCCATTCGGCATACGGGGAGCATCAATGCGGAAAGTCTCTCTTTTTCAATTCATCCACCGCTTCGCGTACCGTGGCAAAGTTATCAGCACATACTGTGTCCAAATGCTGATGCCCATTGCCGGACGGGTATCGCCGGGAAGAGAGTAAATGGATTCCGGCAAGAAAAGCTTTCCAGGCTAGCCACTAATCCTTTCTCGTTCATTCCATCGCAAGTACCAATATCATATCCTGTGGCAATCACACTTCCGTATTTGGCAGTCAGTTCACCGTTTTATCCTTGTTATGTCCCGCACGCTGAATACCACGCGGAAATACATAGATATTCGTCATGATATCTTCTTTCAGTCCATTGTACGCCCTGTTACCACCATCTGGTCAGGACCTATATACACTGCACGCGTACATGCTTCTACAGGCTGTACACTCATCAAAGAGACGGCAGCCAACACCAATGCAACTCCTGCTAATCTTTTTCTTCATGTTCATTCTATTTAAATAATTGATCCTCTTATTTTATAAATAACAAACGCGCCACGATTATTGCCTAAAAGAAAGAGGATTTTAATGAAAAAAGAATTTATTCAGTGAATGAGGAAGTTTTTGGTTTTTCGACGCATGATAGTTATCATCGCAGAACTCATTTTCTAGCGATAGATATTAAATAAATAAAAGGATATGCATAAAGTATTACGCGGAGGCAGTTATTACACCTTCGAGAAATACTGTAAGTCACCAGCCGTTGTGGAGTGACCCCACAACGGTGGGATATTGATTACGGGTTGCGGTTAGTAGTGTCTCTCTAACTTATGTATAAATGTTAAGTCGGCTTATTAATCGGCAATCTATAAAGCTCATATCCTCCCAATGCCAGTATGTAGGGCAGATTATAAATTACATCAGCATCCTTCTCTACCTCCTCGGGATACTTTTTGTAGTAATTCGCTGAAAGGCATAATAAGAGGATGTTGCAAAAAAACTTTATCTTTCACCTTAGCACGTCTCCAGCCGGCCACCGTACGCTCGGCATTCCATCGGTACTTCTCCATGCGCACCAACAGACACAAAACTTGGGCTGGCAGATCTTCATTGAACATAGATTCGGATATGTGTGTCGGTGAGCAGTTACTCCGTCTGATGCCATAGCCCAGTGTTGCGACAAAATACACTATAGGCATCCAGCTGATAGCGATTGCCCAACGTAGTGGTTCGCTTAGTTTATTCCACAAATACTGCGCCTGGTGGTTCATCAAAATAAAGTCGGCAGAGTGGTTGCCATAGGATTCATACATCTTCTTCAATACCTCTTTTTGTTTGAGGCTTTCATCAGCATAACAACAATCGTATAAGTAGTTCACATACAAAGCCAGTTTATCTTGCAAGATGTTTTTCTTTATTCCCCTGTCTACCATACCAAACACCTTGACATAGCGATAGCGCCCTTGCTCATCGTCCACTATCGACGACAAATCGTTATTGAAATCCTGACGGATAAGTACACGACATTGATGTTGATAAACCTCATGTGGCAAGTTGAGTCCTAATGAGAGACTCAAATCAGGATCATGCACACAAATAGCCACTGTAAGCATACAGTGTTTATTTTGTGCCCATTGTTGTAGACGGGTGCGCATGGCAGTACTACAAATGTCGTCATGGCAATATTCCACCTCAATATCATCTATTTGATTCTCTATATAGGGAAATTGAGCTTTGAAGTAGTCTTCCTGTGATTCCATCTCTCGATCTACTAAAGTGATGTGGGTACGTATGCGCTCATCTGTCGGCAGGCGGTCATCGTAATTGGCATAATGGCAGATACGTAGTGCTTCGAGCAGCAACGAGCGTCCCATCCGATTGAATCCCACAATAACCAAATGCACATAGTCTTGACTAGTAGCACTCCAACTTCCATCAGGTTGTTGCGTTATGCTTATGGGACGATAGTCTAGCGGATCATAATATCTTTCACTATCGGCAGCATAGAGACTCCATAGTTGCCGGGCCAAATTCTCGTGGAGGTTAAAGGGACGGAAGAAAAATATTAGGCTTGCCTTCTATACAAAAAGACTTCGGGCGGCAGATTCATTTTCTGTATATTAGAGTATGAAGGGATACTGTCGAACTGCACATATACAGGCATCACCTTGCCATCGGAACATTTGCCACGCAGAGTACTTACCAATGCACAATCGCTATATTTTTAGCATCGCGTCCGCAACGTTCTTCATCACCCAGTACATACACTTCACTCGCGCTCGCTATGTTCAACCGCTGAAGTTCTTCGATCGACTCAATGTTGCCAAAGTAAACAAGCACTTGCCGCTCTACTTCGATGGGCAAGGCAGACTGTATGCGATGGCGTACCGTTGCCGACTCCATACCGCTCATCAGTAAAATACGTGCCGAAGAACATTCGTCATACAGTTCGCGTATCATATTGATAGACAATTCATTGAATCCTATTAGCACATAATGATTTTTTATATTACGGTAAGTCATTCGCCCGTGTTTACCACCTCCACACGCCGCTCTATAATGTTGGAAATGGTAGAGATGAGCACACCGCCCAATAAAATGGATCCCGAAATGCTGATAAGTCCCACTAATATCCTGTTAGGCCAGGCAGTCTCTTCTATTTGGTTACCAGGATCCACAAAGTTGTTGTACACCACCCAGAGCCTTTCGCCCCATTCCTCATGTCCATACAATTGGATGAAAAGAACATCACGATGATAAAAAGAAGATAGCCAGCACCGTAGCAATAGTAACAGTAACAGGGTGAGCTGCGACTTCGATACCTCCCGAAATGGTGCGATCCATATACTCTTGTGAGAATATCTTCTTGTAGTAGTTTGCAAAAACGGTTCATAGTAGTCCATATAGATTTATGTACAAATATAGTGTATTTTTCTATAAATCAAGTAGTTTTTCCACTAAACTATTTCAGCCATACACTTTTACCTTGTTACTGTGCGGAAAATTAGAAATTCTTCGGAAAGTACATCCATTTCTCCATTCCGAACACCCGTAAGCAGTCTTCCCCTTAATGATAGTTCCTTTACCACAAAGTGGACAGGGTTGACCAACAAAAGCATCTACCTCACCTGCCGCAGAAGGAGTTGAAGCTGCCATGGCCACCGGAGCAGGAGAACCGGGCAAATCAGCCTTCACTTCGTTCGTCGTTTTTTCCGCTTTTGGTTTCTTTTCTTTCGGTGTACTTGGTTTTCGTTCACGCTTTTTAGGCTCTTTCTTTGCTTTCTCTTCGGCTTTTGCAGCTACTGCGTCCTGAATAGTTATGCGTCGATTCGTATTATCAGAAAGTACGCTCATCACGATTTCCGAAACCATCTGCTTCAGTTCTTCGAGAAACTGGCGGGCATCGTATGTCTTCTTTTCAATTTCGCGAAGCTTCTTTTCCCAAATACCTGTCAGTTCCGCCGATTTCAATAATTCTTCGTGAATGAGCTGCACCAACTCCACTCCCGTCGGGGTGGCTATCAGGTTCTTTCTCTCCTTGCGGATATAGTTTCGCTTGAACAGTGTTTCGATAATGGCGGCACGGGTAGAAGGCCGGCCGATACCATTTTCCTTCAATGCATCCCGAAGTTCATCGTTATCCACCAGCTTGCCGGCTGTTTCCATCGCACGAAGCAGTGTAGCTTCCGTATAGGGTTTAGGCGGTTGCGTCCACTTCTCGTTCAAGTCGGGAACGTGAGGACCACTTTCCCCTTTCACGAAGGTAGGGAGCACGTTTTCATCTTCACCTTCTTTTTCTTCGTACGTATCTTTCACGTCTTTGGCAAATACTACCCGCCATCCCGGCTCCAGAATCTGCTTGCCGGTTACTTTGAATTCTATCTTGTCCACTTCTCCCATTACGGTAGTAGTAGAAATTTTACAGTCCGGATAGAATACGGCTATAAAACGACGGGCTATCAAGTCATAGACACGACGTTCCATATCCGTCAGGTTTTGAGCATAGACTCCGGTGGGGATAATGGCGTGGTGATCCGTCACCTTCGAGTTGTCAAATACCTTTTTCGATTTAGGAAGTGTAGTGCCGGCTAACGGAGCCGTCAAGACTTCGTAATCACGGAGTCCTTTCAGGATAGCGGGACATTTCGGGTAAATATCATCACTCAAGAAAGTGGTATCGACACGCGGATAGGTAGCTACCTTCTTCTCATAAAGAGACTGGATTAGTTTCAGCGTTTCATCAGCCGAATAAGCGAATTTCTTATTACATTCCACCTGAAGAGAAGTCAAGTCGAACAAACGTGGGACGAACTCTCTCCCATCTTTCTTGCCAACACTAGTGACTACAAACGGTAGATCCTTTATGCGTTCTACCAATGCTTCTCCTTCTTCCCGGTTGGCGATAGGGTCGATACCCGGATTATCTATTTTCTTTTTTCCACCGTTCTTTTCCTCTTCCGCAGCAATTTCTTCATCGCTTTTACGGATAAGAGCGGAGAAGGTAGTATCCCGATAATTCGTTTTCAGTTCCCAGTATTGTTTCGGCTGGAAGTTAGCGATTTCCAACTGGCGGTTGACAATCAATGCCAGCGTAGGAGTCTGCACACGACCGATGGAAAGCACTTGTTTGTTTTGACCGTATTTGATGGTGTAAAGACGGGTGGCATTCATCCCTAGTAGCCAGTCCCCCATTGCACGAGAAAGTCCCGCTTCATACAGTGACTGAAAATCCCTGATCTTTCAGCTTCGCAAATCCTTCCCGGATAGCTTCTTCTGTCAATGAAGAAATCCACAGGCGCTTCACCGGACAGCGTGCACCAGCTTTTCTGCATCACCCAGCGCTGAATCAATTCTCCCTCCTGGCCGGCATCACCGCAATTGATGATTTCATCCGCGTTCTGCATCAGCCCTCTATCACATGAAACTGCTTCTCATACCCGGATCATGCCCAATCAGTTTGATGCCGAAACGTGGCGGAATCATTGGCAGGCTGCTCAAATTCCATGATTTCCAGTTAGGGGTGTATTCATGCGGCTTCTTCAGGGTACAAAGATGCCCGAATGTCCAGGTCACCTGGTATCCGTTTCCTTCGATATATCCCTCTTTCCTTGTATGAGCGCCGAGTACCTCGGCTATATCGCGTGCAACAGATGGCTTTTCGGCTATGCAAACTATCATTCTTTCTTCTTGTTTTAAACTATCAATTTGCAAAGTTACACGAATATTTGTCTAAAAGAACAATATCCCACAAAATATGTTACCTTTGCAAGAGTAGAATTCTTATAACAAAGAACAAGTATGATTGATTTAAACCGCAAATTGCCCATCGGAATACAAACTTTCGAGAAAATCCGCAAAAGGAAATTATCTGTATGTAGATAAAACCGCCCTTGTCGGAAAAAGGGTGTCCACAAGCATCCCCTATTTCCTTAGCCGTCCCCGACGTTTCGGAAAAAGCCTGCTGATTTCCACTTACCAAGGACTTATTCGAAGGACTAGCCATCTCACAAATGGAAGTTGACTGGCAAGTCTATCCGGTTTTTCATATTGACTTGAATGCACGCAAGTATGATTCTCCGGCAGATCTGATAGCGATGCTCAACCAACATCTGGAAAAAATGGGAAGCAATCTACGGAACCGAAAAGCAAGATCGACAACCGGAAGAACGATTCGCCATATTATAGAACGCGCATGTGTGCAAACCGGAAAGCAAGTAGTCGTATTAGTAGACGAATATGACAAACCTCTTTTTGCAAGCTCTGGATAATCTGCCCTTGTTTGAAGAATACCGCAAAATGCAAATAAAAGCATTCTATGGAGTATTGAAAAGTGCTGACCGCTATCTGCGTTTCGTATTTCTGACAGGTGTTACCAAATTCTCACAAGTCAGTGTATTCAGTGATTTGAATCAACTGAATGATATCAGCATGAAACCGCCTTATGCCACCATTTGCGGCATCACCAAGCAGGAACTGATAGATACATTCACCCGGAATTGGATAAGCTGGCCTCATACAACCGGATGACACCAGAAGATACAATCCATAAGATGACCTCACTTTTACGACGGGTATCATTTCTGTGAATATGCAGAAGGCATGTTCAATCCGTTCAGTGTATTAAATGTGTTCGATGGATATAAATTTGAGAATTACTGGTTTCAGACAGGCACTCCTACTTTCCTTGTCAAGATGCTGATGGATAGCAACTATGACCTGCGAACGCTCATTGACGGAGTGGAAGCAAACGCAGCGTCATTCAACGAGTACCGGGCAGAAAGCAGGAATCCTATTCCGCTGATTTATCAAAAGCGGGTATCTGACGATTAAAGAATACGACCCTCGTTTCAAGACTTATCAACTTGCTTTTCCCAATGATGAAGTGAGATATGGCTTTTATGAATTTCCTTCTGCCATTCTACTCTAATATTCCCGATAATGAGCAAGATTTCTATATTGGCAAATTTGTCCATGAGTTGGAAAGTGGCAATATCAATGCTTTTTTTTCTAACCCGCCTTCAAGCCTTCTTTTTTGCCGATATACCTTACGAACTGAATGACCAGACAGAGCGGCATTACCAGACTGTTTTCTATCTGATATTCAAACTCATGGGACAGTTCACACAAGCAGAAGTACGCAGTGCAAAAGGACGGGCTGATGCAGTTGTCAAAACACCGAAGTATATTTATGTATTCGAATTCAAACTAAATGGCACAGCCGAGCAAGCATTACAGCAAATCGAAGATAAAGGATATCTTATCCCTTATCAGGCAGATGAACGGAAGTCAAAAGGTTGGAATAGAATTCAGTACTGACACACGAAATGTCAGTCGATGGCTACCCGAGGAATAAGAGAGTATAATTACTTCTTCCTCATATTTATCTACAAATGATTCATATTAAACCTCCCAACACTTCCACCCCTTTGTTGGCACAGATATACACAATGTACGAACGAACATGGTAATTGGGGAATTTTCTTTTTGTATCTGCGGCATAACCTTTCACTTGCTCTACGTGTTCTACCAGCGGTTCGGTGAGCGCAAGCATACGGTCGGCATCTTTGGAACGATAGTATTTAAATTCCACCACGCGATCGTCCGTGTAATAATCCGTGCCGGGGATGCCGGTCATTTCAAAATCCGAACGACCGACGGAGTTATTCTGTTCGATGGCAAAAGTGTAACAATGGCTCAAATAGCGGGAGACAAGCTCGTAGAAAGAACAACGGATAAAGTTCTCGTTGATCTTATCGAAAACCTGTGCGGGGAATTGTCCCAGATATTGCTCGAAATAGTTCTGCACAAGGGGGTTCAAAACTACGGTTGGAATCATAAAGTTCATAAACCGGGACGTAGCGACTGGCGTTACCTTCGATCTTGTTCAGTTGGTTGTAATAATCCATGTAGATGCTGCGCATGGTCATGTTGGGGAGCACCATGCGGTATGCACTCTTCAGGGTAGTCATACCTAAGTAGAACAGGCTGACGGGATAGAATTCTTTCTCAAAAATTTCTTCTTGTTGAATTTGCCGGACAGATCTCTGACGTTGTATGACAATTCACCGCCTATCACCAGGGCATCGAGCATCTCTTTGGCGTTGTTCTGCGAAAGAGTCAGGCGGCGAATCCAGTTGATGTCCGTACGCAGGTTCTCATCGATCAGTTCGGAGGGAATACTTCCGGCATTAGCGGCAAATTTCTTAAAAAAATAAGTTAAGATAGTGGAGTTAAAAAGACGTTCACCGACAGGGGGCTAAACGATAACCGTCGTAGTTGTTCACAATAAGCTGCCAGATTTCCTCGAAGCGTTCTTCGCTTGCACCGGGAGCATATTTATCAAGTACATAGCGCAAGTATGTTTTCGTTTCTTCATAGGTGAAGCCGAGCATATTCAAAAAACGGGTTTGAATGTGAGGATTTCCGCAATGTTGTACCCGCTGGTCAGGTCGTCCATGATGACAGGCAATACGCCTGTGCAGAAACAAGTGCGAATCGTGCCTTCGCCGATACCCGCTTTGATAACTTTAAAAAAAGGTGAGAAGAAAACTATCACTAGTGGTTACTTCCTCATAAAGTGAGTCATTATAGGAAGTAAGCAGTTGATTGGTGAAGTTATCGTATTCGTCAATCAATATATATGCTTTTAGGCAATCCATGTGAGCTGGATATAACCCAAAAGTTCCTCCAACATCTGCACAGCATTTCTCGAGTTGTAAACTGAAAATCACCAAACAGGTCTCGGTTATGTTCTACCGTAACTTCCACGGGTCCACAATTCAGGTCATTGAAGTTCTGTACCACCCCTTCCATATCATCCGCCATCACCATAGCCGAGAAGTCATAACGAATCACCAAATATTGATTATGCTCTTTCGTAGGATGTTCGCCAATCCAGGTGCCGCCAAAAAAGTTCTTCAAAACGATTCGCCTTTGTACGGTCGTAGTAGTGAGCTAGCGTGGAGATAAGCAGACTTTTCCCGAAACGACGGGGACGGAGAAAAATGGGAGCATTATAGGTCTTCAAGCCCCGGAATGTAATTTGTCTTATCAACATAATAAAAGCCACGTTCACGCATTTCTGCGAAGTCGGCCACTGCGTATGGAATCGTTATTCTTGCCATAATCGTTGATCTTTTTCTTTCGGTAAAGACAAAAGTACTAATAAATTAGTACCATAAAAAAGATAATGCGAAAAAGATAAATAAATACCAAGCTCAATTATGGCTATATACATAAGTCTTTGATGAAAAGAGGGCAAAACAGAGAAAAAGATCAAAGTTATGCATTTAGCATGTATAGCCCTATACACGAAGGCTGCACAACTCTATACATGATGCGTGTATAGAGCTATGCAGCCTCTCTGCATAAACCTGGCGGGACATTGCTCCGCCAGGCCAAGAGAACATTTATGCCGCAGGATCGGGCGCCTCCTCCGCCGCCTTCTACCACCGGAACCGGAGCCGCCTCCCTGCATCGGGTTTCGTGCCGACGTAGAAAGTAGCGATAGCGGTTCGGGGTGTCTTCAGGAGCGTGCTTCCTGCATACTGTGTAGTGACGGTGAGGGTATATTCGCCATCGGCCAGACCGGCAGGAACAATGAATGTGAGTTGTGACGGGTTGTTGACGGCCAACATATTGAGGTCGACAGGTGTGGTTTGTTCTTTGCTGTCGGTGATAGTGATGCCGACGGAAGAATCCGTACCTGCAATTTTCAACATACGGCCATTGACTGTGAACGGACGGCCTGCAGTGGCGGTGGCAGGTGAGAATCCGGCAACGTACATCACGCTTTGGCGTTCGCCCAAAATACTGATAGAGGGTTGGGCGATAGCTTCACGCAGTTCTTTGTCTTGGGTGAAGGGGACGTAGACGGAGTTCTTCTCGGGATTCCATTTTCCGCCATCGATAACACCGCGGAGTTGCGCTACGGCGTGGTAAAGACCGGTGTTGACACTATATCCGCTAAGGATGAGATCGCTCACAACACGGTTGTAGAGCTTCACGACGTGCTCGATGGTTTCGGGACGGAGCCCGGTGTCTTCCTTGTGCATCTCGTCGAGGATGTCCTTCAACGAAAGATTACCGGACGATTCGAGCTGACCGATCTTATCGTCTTTGTTGTCGACGGTTACAGTGTTGTCGACTAACCAGATTTTCAATACATTCTTCATTATTCAATTTATTAGTAAAAAAGTTATTTTGTTGTATTCAACTATAAATTACAGACATATTCGCCATCAGCCAGTCCGAGATGACTGAGAACTGTTTGATTACGAATTCTGATGTACTACTTTATTATCAAAAAGAATAAATAATATCCACCAGAAAAGGTTTATGGATTCTCAATATGGAGAATTAGCATCTTGCTGTTACCAGTCTTTACGGAAATAAGTATTATCAACATCATTTCCAACTGCACCAGCCTCGTGAGGATGTACAGAGATCTGAACTGACGGATCGATCATCATTTGCATATCAGTCGTAACTCCTATTGTGAGTATCTCCATTCCTCGCACATTATCAGGTATGTCATAAGCAATATACCCTTTGCTTTCATTAAAAACAGACATTCCCGGCACATCGCCTGTACCCATATCCATAACGAAAGACATAAAATTCATATCAGCCGAATAATAGTCAAGATAAAATTTCGTAAAGTCTCGTGTAAAACAAACAAAATCACTTTTTTTCCAATCCAGCAAACGGTTTCGTCCACAAATCATCCATTCAGCTTCAGGTATTTCAAACTCCGTCCAAAAAGGAAGAGAATATTGGTTTATATAACCTGTGTAAGCATAATCAATATATTTTCCAACCTCTATACCACCACACTTTTCTTTTATCAAAAAGAGGGCAGTCGCTTCCCTTTATCAGCAACCGTTAACATTGTCTCTTTTGGATAATGCCTCACGTAAGGCTTTTATTAATTTAGGATAAGTACTAGTATTCTTTATACCATCTATACCATATTCATCACTGTCATCCCAAAGATCAATACCATCCAACTCGTACAACTCCACTGCATTTTCTCACTTGTGCTACAAAATTCTCAATCTCACCATCTGTCAAATGACAAAAGCCTATAGTTGAACTATTCTTCACAGTCAGACAAACTTTCATTCCCATTAATTTCAACGGACGAATGTATTTATCCGCATTTTTCAGAACGTGGCTTATGTCCGCATTCAATTTCAGTTCACCTCCTGTACCAACAGTAGCTCTTAATAAGTTTACAACATCAAAAAAGTTGAGAAGCTTTACTCATCTCCCAGCTTGCATCTTCCAGCCAATACACAGAGCTTACCAAAGGACTCATCTTTTCAGTGTCAACATATCCTATACAAGTATATCCTTTTCTGGAAGAAGTCAAACGATGCTTTCCATTGGTCCAATTGATACGATAAAGCAACGTTTGATATTTACCATCTTCCTTAATTTTAAGAGGAAGTAGATACTGAGAAGTCCTAAATTAGAATTACTTGGAACCGGTAACATCCATCCTTTAAGAATTAAAGTCATCTTACCCGATTGCATAGCTCCGGCAGCAATTGTCAGACTACCACCATTGCCCAACTCATAAGCATTATCCGGCAACAATGTGTAATTCGAGTTGGTATATGCTAATTGAAAGTTTCCACATCGAAATCTTTATCTACCACCACTGTCAAGACATTTTCGTTCCCGTAGCGGCTTCTTTCAGTACAACAGACACTTGGTCTGTTACGACCTCATTCTCTTTATCAGTAACTATAAGGAACACCTGTTGATTATCTGTCTGCAACTCGCTGCACAATCTTGGTGAATCACCTATAACCACTTTCGGTCGGTTTATCATGCGAAACATCAGGATTGATTACAGCTGCTTCTTCCTCACAAGAAGAAACGCACATAAAGACAGCAAGCCCCAAAGCCAGATATATTTTAATATTCGTTTCATATCGTCATTCGTTTTTAGTTTATAACCACTTTGACTTATTTATTCATTATAGGCACTTCCACACCACTGGGCCATAACTCTGCTTCCGTTTTCGGACGTGGCTGTGTATAGGTGTCATTCGTAAAGTATGGAATCATCTTCGCATCATTATGGTGTCCGGTCCGGTCTATAATCGTATTTTCCAGTGCCTTCATCAAATTTCCAGTAAGCCTGTAAATCAGATTCAGCTGCCGGGTCATCGATATTATACATGTTCTCATAGATTTGCTGTTCGGTACGTGCCACGCTCCATATACGGGCTTCACTAATATCACCGTTTAACTGACGACTTATATCATGAGATTGTCCGTACGAACGTCCGAAATAGAAATTAAAGTCACCACCATTACCTGTGTCATCATCCGCCAGTTTATCCCCCAAACTAATGGTTGTTACATCGCTCTTGCCGTGTCCTTCTTCTCTGCTTTGCAATTTTCCGTTCACATAGAAAGCAATCACCTGCGTATTCAAATCCCACGTCAATGCGATGTGATACCACTCTCCCGCTTGAAGTTGGAGTTTTTGTCGGCAGTAGGAAATTTACCCACAGGGGTCTGAACCTGCAACTGCTGACGAGGAAAGTCAACATCTCCCAAACGCACACACAAATACTGCTCGATACCCATTATTGAAGAAATATTCGTTTCATCATCAAATTGGTTAATCCGTATGATTGCTTCCATTGTAATAGCTGTCAGATTATTCACTACATCTGCGGTAGGGGCTTCCCTTGTCGAATCCCGGAACGGCAACATACACGTTTCTTCAGGTTCATTGCCGTAGTGATGGCACTGGAACGACGCACGAGGTAATACATTGTGCGTGAACCGTTCATGATGCCTACCCCTTCTTTGGCTCCTCCTATAGAAAGAGGACAAAGATAGGTAGCATCAATCTCCAGTTCATCGAGTTTCAGAAACTTGATGTGTACTTCTTCGGAGGTAGTCTTCCCTGCCGGAATAGTCACCGCGTCTGTCGACAGCTGGTAATATGCTTCGGGAAGTGCTTCATAGTGAGTATCATTCTTTGCATTATAGGTACTAATCATTGAAGGGTCTACCTTTAGACTGACCTTCACGTCATTCCCCGACGGATAAGTCAAGTTCACGTTAAAGACTTTCGTTTGGCTTGTCACCTTACGGTTAAACGTGAAAGCTTCCGCATTTTTAGTAGCAGCCACATTCAGGTATGCCGAATTGTCAAACGGTGATTTTTCGCTGTAATCCGTATTGTCGCAGGCAACCGGCAGAAATAACAAAAACTGCGGCTGCAAAGCACTGATAAAGTTTATGTATTCTCATAGTTTACATCGTTTAATGAACCGAAGCAGGATTCAGAAATTGAATGCCTCCACGAGTCTGTTTATAAATAATATCAGTATCGTAGTAATCGGCAGAGATATTGTAAATAGCAATACCTCCCAATGGCGTTTCCATATTGAGAGCACCGTAAGCAGCTCCGGCGATGGCATTGCGCGTCACTCCGTTATAGTCGGTCAATGTACCGTCAGGAGTGACAGCCAACAGCAGGCGATCCGAGCGGCCTTGCCATATCCGGTGGCATAAAAATACGGAGGTTTCTATATCATATTCATCGGATGCACCGGAAATATCAAGTACGAAATAGTTGAAAAAGGCTGCGCTGCGCTTCCGGCAACAAGGAAGGGGTACCTTCAAAAACTAACAGACACGGTGTCTGTCCCAAAGCATCCAGTAGCGACTTTAACGCCGAGACGTCTACCGCAGAGCCTTCCGAACCGAGGGCAAGCCCGTCAAATGTCCCTGTACGCACTGCCTCAACAGCAGAAGTAATATAGAGGTATTCAGTTTATCTTTAGCCGTGCAATCTATATAGTAAAGCACTTTCGTACCATAATCCTCACGTACCAACTTCATATCCTCCCGGTCATATTCGGACAGACGGTCGGCATTACGCATCGTCACTATATCGATACTGTCCGGCAACGCACGGAGAAAGTCCTTCTCACCGGTAGATACTTCCGGAGCATTATCCAACCGGGCATAAACGACAGCATGTTTTCGTTGCTTTATATGCGCGAAGATTCTGCGTATATGCCGCATATTCTTGCGGATTCTGTTCCTTAAACCCATTCACCTGACTATCGTGTATTTCCATTTCCGTCCAGTCGTCGCAACTGATGGTGGCAACCGACAGGAAAGTAGTCAGTAGGCATAACTTAAAGATTGATTTATATTTCATAATCTCATTGATTTAAAGGTTCGTTCTAGTTTGAAGATTGACTATTCTCAATGGAATGGTCTTTCTTATCCCACCAAAGTTTAGTTCCTGCGGCATCGGGACCATTCAGCATTTCTACAGCTTGATCGATGTATTTCGGATTTCCCGTATATTCATCTGCAGGGGAAAGGCAGACGACGGGGACCGATTGTTACATTCACACTATTATTGGGGTCTTTATTCTCCACGGCAGGCAACAACTTCGGGTAGCCCGTACGACGATGTTCCCGCCCATGCTTCCAGCCCCAGCGGGAATATTGGCAATCCATTTTTTGAGTAATGATACGCTCCAGGTTCCGTTCGAAATACTCCGCTCCAGGTTCCCCAGGCAATCGTAATGGTACTTACCGCCGGATGGCTATATTCTTAATATCAGCCCCCTCCATCGGGTTCACATAGTCTATAGGCTTTTCTCCGCATCCTTCACATATTGGTCTGCTCCGGTGGCTCCGCCACGCTCTTCGAAATGAAAGGGCAATAGCCTTTTCATACAATGCCTGCGCATCGCCTCCCATATTCCAACCACGCAACGCGCCCCTCGGCACGAAGGAAAGTCACCTCCGCCGCATTCATCCAGAGATAAGGGTCGGTGCTGGAAATCACCTGCTTTGAGTAAAGATTAATCATGTCGTCTTTCTTCTGGGTAAATATGCCGATACGTACACCGTAATAATCGTATACATCGACTTTCTCGCCATCCTGATCGACTGTCTGCACACCTTTGACAAACATCTTATCCAAACGCGGATCTTCATAACCTTTCATAATAGAAACTAAATCGGCACTAATACGGTAGTCATTCCAGTTATTAAACAGCAACTCCGAACGGTTCTCCGCCACATGAAGCATGGCGTTGTCCTCATTCGATTCAATCACTCCTGCTTCCACAGCCTTCTGCGCAATACGTTGCGCCTCGGTAGGATTGACATAGCTCATACGCATGGCAATGCGAAGTTGCATGGAATGTACAAACTTACGCCATTTGGAAATGTTACCGGAATACAAGTCTTCCAGTTTGCGGAAAGCCTCGGACGACAGGTCTTTGTTTTCCTCCAACACTTTATCCGCTTCTTCCAGTTCTTTCAGCATCTGTGTATATACCTGCTCCTTGCGAATCGTAAGCGACAGCCAGGTCTTCACCCGAATTATCATTATCCATCATCTTCGAATAAGGGAATCGGACCGTAAATGTCCGTCACGACGATGCATGATACACACCCGGAGAATTTTACCGAAAGCTAATGCCAGGGTCATCCGTCTTGTTCATTATATCGCGGTACTGCGGGTACATGTCTTTAATCGGATCGGCAAACGGGGGATTTGAGCCATCCCTGTTCGGGATTGAAAGTAGAGAATTTCATCACCCAAGTGTCTACAATTCCTTCCAAATAACCACCGTATGCTCCTCCTGCCATAGCATCCATAAACTGGTAAAAGGTGTTCACGTGTAGGAATCACCAATCCCTGCATTCCTTTGAGCGTAGCACCTACAATATGATTCTCACGCTGCATTTCTTCTCCGTCCGCTTCGTACATACCCGGTTGATGTCGCATGTCGAAACAACCGCCCAACGGAAGCAGAAATAATGAAAGGATCATTATCAGAAGAATGTTATATATTCGTTTCATGTCCATCATAGTATTTAGAAGTTAATCTTTATGTTAAATCCTATATTCCGGGTACTCGGCATCATGAAGTAGTCGATTCCCTGATAATAGTTGTTTGTAGTAGCTACTGCTTCGGGTCGAAAGGAGCTTTACAGTAAATCATCCAGAGATTTACTGCCCACAAGGGATACATTGATATCGCAAACATTGCCCAGCCAGCGGCGGGGAACGGTGTAACCGATATGTGCTTCCTGCAGACGCAGGTTGGTAGCACTATAAGTATAATAGGTAGGCAAGCCCGCTCTGCGATGCTACCACTTCATAGAAGCTTTTTGCGGATTCACGCGGCTACGGCCATTTATCCATACTCCGCCTCCGGCATCACGCGCGGCAGCAGATGTTTCAGATACTCCGTAGAGATCAAGATAAGCCTGTGTTGCCGAATAAACGATTCCGCCCAAACGGGCTGTCAACAAGAAACCGGCATTGATACCTTTATAAGAGAAGCTATTATTCCAGGCTAAATTTGCCTTAGGAAGTACGCTTCCCAACTTTATGTCACCGGCATTGTCGATGGCTGTCACATTGCCGCTATCGTCAATCAGGACATTACCGTTAATATCACGCTTTAAATCGGCATGGGTATAAAGATCGCCCAGCGTACCACCTTCCTTCAGGATAAATTTCGCCTTTCCGAATCCGCGACCTTCATCGGTCTTTGTTATCGACGTTGTAAGTTTTGCCCGTTTCCGGGATGAACATAATCCTTCACTAGTTCCACAATTTTGTTTTTATTCCGAGAAAGTGAAATTACTGTCCCATCCGAAGTCGCCCCACGATGCCCATAAGACAACATGCCCCTCGAAACCATAGTTGCGTACATATCCGGTTTGCACATAAAGAAGGTCGAATAGCCGGAAGATACGGGATTTTCGGGTCGAATGTCTGGTTATAGGTATTGGCATAGTAGAATGAACCACTGAATTTGAAATCCTTGAAAAAGTTCCGTCCAGACCTATTTCCCAAGAGTCGGTACGTTCCGGTTTCAGTTTGCCGATAGGATAATGGGTTTTTGGCGTTCCAGTCCTGTTTGGTAGGGTCATAGCTGTAAGTCGGTTGTACCAGAAAACGCGGGTAGGGGGTACCTACGGAACTGAACGACCCGCGTACTTTCAGGTAATCAATCGCTTTGGGTAATGTCACCATTTCGCTGATTACTGCCGAAAGACCTACCGATGGATAGCAGAAAGAAGTAGGATTCGAGCCTTTCAACTGGGAAGCCCAGTCGTTACGTCCTGTCAACGGTCAGGTAACAGCATGCTTTTCCATCCTACTTCCGCACTGGCAAAAATAGATTCGGTCGATTTCGCGCCAACCCACCTGCGTAGTACGTTTTTTTGCGTTGTCAAGGTCGTAAACATTGAACAGATTAGGAATACCAGTTTCTCGTATAGGCCCCGCATAGCCCAATTCCAGTAAATTACTAGTCACTCCACTATAACTGGCACCGATATTGGCTACAATCGTAAAATCCTGAATACGTTTATTAATATTCACCAACACATCGGCATAAGTCTGCGTGTCCGTTATTTGACTGGTATAATGGCCTGTGTGAACTACCGTCAGTCAGCGTGTTGCTACTGCTTGCATAAATTGCCTTTTCGCTATGAGTATTGTCGATGCGAACACGCCCTGCCACATTCAGCCAGTCAAGAATCTGGTAACTCAAACCTGCATGAAGCCATATAACGCTTTTTCTCATTCGTGCGGACGTTCCGGTAAGCAATTCAGTAAGGATTCTGCATACGAAGGTCACCTTCGCCTTGCGGCCAGTACGCTAATTTTACGGGCTTCGTCATAACGCTCGAAAGGCTTCACTATAGAGAAATCATCCCCACGAGGGAACAGATAAGCAGAAACCAATGGATTGGAGTACTCCCTGATTGGTCATATTACGGTCATTCTGAAGAATATAGCTTGCACCTACATCCAATTTCATCTTGTCATTCAAGAAACTGGTCGTATTGCGGAAAGTGAAATTATATCGGTTGTACCTATTGTTCGGAATCATTCCTTCTGAATTGACTGCTGCGGCAGAAAAGAACGTTTGGTTCTTGTCCGTACCTGTCGAGAGGGTGATGGAGTTGCTGTAAGCCGCTCCCGTATCAAAGAAGTCGGTGGGTTCATATCCTGTTTGGTTGGCCGGATTCAGTTTAGGCCCCCAACTTAATATGGGAGAACCTTCCGCATCGCCCCGTGTACCGGTTCCATACCGATTCTGAAACTTGGGCAATACAAATGGGTTCATAAATTCCATGCTGCTTGAGAAAGTAGCCGACAGTTTTTCCTATCTGTCCCCGCTTGGTAGTCACTACAATAGCACCGTTGGCAGCGTTGCTGCCATACATTGCGGCTGCTGCCGCACCTGTCAGGAAAGAGATGCTTTCTATATCTTCCGGATTAATATCCGCAATGGCCTCCGTAGCACCTTTGGAGTCAAATTCAGTACCGCCTCCACCGCCGAAGTTATACATCGGAATACCGTCAATGACGTATAGCGCATTACTGCTCTGCTCGATAGACTTTGTACCACGCATCACCACTTTACTGGCCCTCCCACACCGGAAGAAGAAGCATTAATGACAACGCCGGCAGCCTTTACCATTCAGGCTGTTTACAAAATTAGCATCCTTAATTTGGGTCAGTTCGTCGGACTTTACTTGCTGTACGTTGTAGCTCAATGCTTTCTGCTCGCGTTTGATGCCAAGTGCTGTTACAACGACTTCACTCAACAGTTTTGTATCCGAAGCCAGTTGCACGCTATATGTATTCTGTCCCTTTTACCGTCTGTGGAGTGTAACCTACATAACTGATACTCAACACACTTCCTGCAGGAGCTTCGAGCGAAAAGTTACCGTCTATGTTTGTGATAGTTCCAATGCTTGTACCTTCCACCACGTACATTGACACCAATCAACGGTTCTCCGCTTTCGGTGAGAGAGTTCTCCAACGTGGCTTTTTCCAACGCCAAACGATGGAGGTTTGTTTTTCAACTGCGACTCGTTGTAACCAACGGACAGTTTTCGTTTGCTTTTTTCCACTTCTTTCAATGCCTCGATGACCGATATGTTTTTCTTATGGATCGTAATCCAGGCATTACTACTTTGAGCAAAAGTAGGGGTAGAAAGGAGCAGACAGCACAAAAAAAGCATAAATACTCGACTGATTGCCTGCTTATTGGCTATAAATTCATAAATTTGCTGCATCTTCTTAGTATTAGTTTATACAGATAAAGTTAGATTCTCGAATTTAGTAGCGTCTGGTTAACGCTAATAGTAAGAATTTCGATTTCACATCCGGGGGAAGGTTGCAGCTTCTCCCGGATATTTTTTCCGCATAGGCTCAATGTATTTTAAGGTTAATATTCAGTGTTTACAAGTTCTATTTTGTTCCCCGGTGCCGAAGCATGTCTTCCCCGGTACCGGAGCCTATCTTCATCGGTGCCGGAGACGCCCTTCCCCGGTGCCTGAAATATAGCACTTGTCTCCCACTATTTTATAGTCAGATTTCCGTCACACGGGCAATAATATCCATCACTTCTTCCATAGAAGCATTTGCCCGAAAGTAAAGATTGAACCGGTCTTCTTTTCAGACTACGGAAACTATAAACAAAGGTGTAAGGGTATTTGCGTTCGAGACGGGTGAAGATTTCTTCCAATGTCATACTGCGGAAAACGATTTCGCCACGTTGCCAAGCAGTGACATCCTGCATATCAGGATGAAGTCACGTTTCCGGAGCGGGTACGTTTGTTATAAGCCAGTTGCTCGTTCGGCTTCAAGATCTCCTGCCCCTGCTGATTATTGTACTCTACCAACACTTTTCCGGAAATCAGGGTAGCTGTCACTTCCTCTTCGTCGGGGTAGGCTGTCACGTTGAATTCCGTTCCGAGTGCCGTCACCTGAAAGTCCGAGGACTTCACGATAAAAGGATGCTCTTCGTCACGTTTCACCTTGAAGCCGGCTTCTCCCACAAGATACACACAACGGGTATCACCCTTAAATTGCTGTGGATAAAGTAAAGTGCTTTGGGAATTAATCAATACCTGCGTACCATCCGGCAAAGTGATGTTCCGCATCTCGGCGGTAGGAATATATGCTTGCAACAAATCTGGTGCCTGCCGGTTCTGCAAAGCCAGATAGATAGAAACGGAAGAAAATGCAATCAACAAAGCTGCCGCTACGCGCCACACTACCAGATGAGTACGTAAAGAATGTATCCTGCGCCTCGTTCCGATGCCTGTCAGTTCACGCATCCGTTCCAAAGAATGACGGTAGCCGGAAGTCGTTGCCGATTCGGTAGCTTCCCAAAGTTGATTGAGTTCATGATCTTTTTCATCGGCACGTTCTTCGTCGGTCAGCCATGTACGGAAATCCTGATCGACTTCTTTCGGGTAGTCGTGTTTTATGTAACGGCTGATAATATCGTTAATATAATTCTTCATAAGGTGATATTTATTGTTCTGTTTAGAAACGCTTACGTAAATATCACTACTCAGCAAGGACAACTACGGGAAAAGACGGAATAGAATAACAAACATTAACACTTTGCGCAGTTCTGTCAATGTCTTATAGATATGGTCTTCTACCGTGCGTACAGGGATTTGCAGTTTTTCGGCTATTTCTTTATGAGAAAGTCCTTCTATACGGCTCATCTCAAAATCCGTCTACGGCGATCAGGCAACTGACTGAGTGTCATCCTAAATAAGCATTAATACTTCTTTATAGTATGAAGATTTTCTAACAGGGAGGCCAAATCTTCGTCACAAAGTTCACCCAACAACTGGGCTTTCAAAACTTTGTCTTCATATTCCTGCTCTACCTTCTGATGCTTGAACAGGTTGAATATTTCATTCCGAGTCACAGTATAGAGATAACCAGTCATGGTTTCCCAATGATCTTGCCAAAGTTCAGGACGTCTTTCTTAATTTTAAGAAATATATTCTTGGCAGCAATGTCAGTCGGCATATCCGGTTGCTACCACCTTAGCACCACGGTCGTGACCGTCCTGTCCCATTTTGGCAACCATAATACGAGGTTGACGTCCCTCTTTCTTCGCAAACTTCTCGGCCAGTTCACAAGCACGTTTGAAGTCGCTGTCGTTTTTACTTTCTGATGAATACACGCCTGATATAGTTCTGATTATTGCTTTATAACGTCCTACTATTTGTTCGCAAGCATAAGAAATTTCACCCAATGTCGCACGAACACGAGCCGCTTCTACAGCCAATTCCAGCAAATTGCCCTTGCCAGTCTTCACACATTCAGTGATTGCTGCCAGTGCTTTGTCCACTTCGGCCTGGTTGCGTCCTTCTTTCAAACGTTTCAGGTTCTCGATCTGTTCAAGACGAACTGCCGTATTATCTATTTCAAGAATATCAATCGGAGCTTCTTTCTCAAGACGATACTTATTTACACCCACAATAGTCTGTGATCCACTGTCGATACGTGCTTGAGCACGGGCAGCAGCTTCTTCGATACGCATCTTAGGAATACCTGTCTCGATAGCCTTCGCCATACCTCCCAACTTCTCAATTTCCTGAATGTGTTCCCAAGCACTGTGTGCCAGTTCATTGGTCAGAGATTCCACATAATAAGATCCACCCCACGGGTCAACATTCTTACAAATATAAGTTTCTTCCTGAATGTAAATCTGAGTATTACGTGCAATACGTGCGGAAAAATCTGTCGGCAAAGCGATAGCTTCATCGAGAGCATTGGTATGCAGCGACTGAGTATGTCCCAGTGCAGCAGCCATAGCTTCGATACAAGTACGTCCCACATTGTTGAACGGGTCCTGTTCTGTCAGTGACCAGCCGGAAGTCTGAGAGTGCGTACGCATGCCAGAGATTTCGGGTTCTTCGGATTGAATTGCTTCACAATCTTTGCCCATAACATACGTGCTGCACGCATTTTGGCAATTTCCATAAAGTGGTTTGTACCGATTGCCCAGAAGAAAGAGAGACGCGGAGCAAACGCATCAATGTCGATGCCTGCCGCTGTTCCGGCACGGAGATATTCCAAACCGTCGGCCAATGTGTAAGCCATTTCGATATCCGCGGTCGCACCAGCCTCCTGCATATGGTAACCGGAGATAGAGATAGAGTTGAATTTAGGCATCTTCTGCGAGGTATATTCGAAATATCGGAGATAATTTTCATTGAGAATGCAGGCGGATAAATATAAGTGTTACGCACCATGAACTCTTTCAAATATCATTCTGGATAGTACCTGCCATTTCTTCGAGTTTAGCACCTTGTTCCAGACCGGCATTGATATAGAATGCCATGATCGGAAGTACAGCACCGTTCATAGTCATAGATACGGACATCTTGTTCAAAGGGATACCATCAAACAAAACTTTCATATTTTCGAAGGAACAGATGGATACACCTGCCTTACCCACATCGCCTACTACACGTTCGTGGTCGGGGTCATAGCCGCGATGTGTAGCCAAGTCGAACGCTACGGACAGACCTTTCTGTCCGGAAGCCAGGTTACGGCGATAGAAAGCATTTGACTCTTCAGCTGTAGAGAATCCGGCATACTGGCGGATCGTCCAAGGACGAAGCGTATACATCACTGAATACGGACCACGCAGATAAGGCGGAAGTCCGGCAGCATAGCCCAGGTGTTCCATTCCTTCGAGGTCTTCTTTTGTATAAACAGGCTTCACTTCAATGTGTTCCGGTGTTTTCCAGTCAGCGGAGATACCGTTAGCCTTTTGCCATTCAGCACCATTAGCCGGCTGAAATGCGGCATATATATCGATGTTTTTAAAATCTTTTCTCATCTTACTTCAATAGTTTAGCGTTAAACTCTTTCAAGGTATCCAATACATTGACACGAACATGGATGAAGTTCTCGATACCTGCAGCTTTCAGTTCGTCCATACAAGCAGGAGCACCGGCAACGATAAACATAGCGCGGCCGTCCAATGCCCGGAATGCAGGAATTGCATATTCCGCATATTCATCATCACTTGAGCAAAGCACGACAATATCAGCTTTGGCAGCCATAGCTGCTTCCACTCCAGCTTCTACCGTTTCAAAACCGAGATTATCAACCACCTCATATCCGGCACAAGCCAGGAAGTTGCAGGAGTACTGTGCACGTGCCTGACGCATAGCCAGATTACCGATAGTCAGCATAAAGGCCTTCGGACGTTTGCCGGATGCTTCCGTTTCGAGACGCAATGCTTCAAACTCGCTTGCAGCACGATCGAAGTTCAATGTAGCAACATCTTTTTCGCAAGTATCGTGCCCGCCACAACAACAGGTTGCTTCAACCGGTTGCTTATCTCCGGCCTTTTCATTGAAGTTAGGGAATTGGTTAGTACCCAGCAATACTTCACGACGTTGGGCCACCGCTTTATGGCGTGCTTTATTACTTTCGTTGACAGCAGCCTGAACAGTTCCTGCTTTCAATGCCGCATAGAAGCCACCTGCTTCTTCTACAGCAAGGAAGAGTTCCCAAGCCTGCTTTGCGATAGCCACAGTAAGATTCTCGATATAGTAAGAACCGGCTGCAGGGTCAATTACTTTATCGAAGTGAGATTCTTCCTTCAACAATAACTGTTGATTGCGTGCCAGACGTTCTGAGAATTCATCTGGAGTCTCATAAGTCTTATCGAAAGGAACTACTGTCATTGAATCTACCCCACCCAATGCAGCAGACATCGCTTCAGTCTGTGTACGAAGCAGGTTCACGTGAGCATCAAACAAAGTAAGATTGAAAGTGGAAGTTTCGGCATGAACCTTCATTTTTGCTGCGCAACGACATTCGCCGTTAGAACCTTATTATCACAGTCGCGCAAACATTCCGGATTGTAAGAAGCTACAATATTCGCCCACAACAGACGTGCTGCACGGAATTTAGCAATTTCAAGGAAGTAGTTGGAACTGATACCGAAGTTGAACTTGATCTTTTTAGCCGCTACGGCAGCGGGAATCTCGGCATCAGTCAACTGATTCATATATTCATTACCCCAAGCCAGTGCATAACCCAATTCCTGAGAAATATAAGCTCCCGCATTATTCAGCGTCAATGCGTTCACATTCAGCACGCGGTAGAAAGGAAGCGGTTGGATAGCTTCAATCAGTGCTTTAGCAGTTTGCACCATGTTTCCCTTTTCTTTGCCTTTGGCCAGCATCTTATTGAAGAAGTCATAGTTGATAGAGCCTTGCAGCTTCGTCACATCATAATCCTTCTTCCGGAAATAAGCTACCAACAAATCGGCAAGCTCCACTACGTGTCCCTGACAGGTAGAGAAGTTCAGTTCAACACACTCAGCTTGAATGTCGTTCAACAGAGTCTCAAGTATTCCGCATTGAGTTCTTTTGCCTTTACATGGAAAGAAAGAGAATCGATGCCTTTGTTCAGAATATCCAGAGCTTTCGCATTGGCCTCTTTAGGAGATTCTACTTTAATCTCCTGACGTACCAGCCATTCATTACTATCTTTTCTTCGTGCCTCTCAAATAAGGGAACTCTCCGGGAAGCGCATCAGTTGTTTTAACCCTCCAGATCTTCCATCCGGTAAAAAGGTTTTACTTTGAATCCTTCGTTGGTCCTCCAAACGAGCTTCTTCTCAAAATCAGCGCCTTTTAAATCGGCTGTAACCTTCTCCATCCACTGTTCGGTGGAAGCAGGAGAAAAGTCTGAGAAGAGTTTTTCTTTTCTGTCTGCCATAGTTTATCTATTTTAAATTAAAACAAGATTAATATTGTCTTTATTTTTATCTATCTCTTTCTAATTGTCAGTCGTTCGACCTGCAAATATAACCAATAAGTTAAAAACTTCTTCTTTTTTATAGGGAAAATTCGCACACCTCTCACTTCGCATAGAATCTGTATAGAAATTCTTCATTCTTTATTTTTTAGTTCTTCTTTTATTTGATTAGCTCCAATGTTATGAGTAATTTTGCACTCGTTTTTAGAAAAACATTATAAAAACTGCTATATTATGGATTGGTTACAAAGTTTATTATGGGACCCCAGCTCCGTAGCCCACATCGTCTTCTCTACGCTTTCGTAGTGGCGGCAGGTGTCTATTTGGGCAAGATCAAGATCTTCGGAGTCTCTTTAGGGGTTACCTTTGTTTTGTTTGCCGGCATCCTAATGGGACATTTTGGCTTCACAGGCGATACCCACATCCTACATTTCATCCGCGAATTCGGATTGATATTGTTCGTATTCTGTATCGGTCTTCAGGTGGGGCCTTCTTTCTTTCTCTTCTTTCAAGAAAGGGGGAATGACACTGAACCTGTTGGCTGTAGGCATCGTAGTGTTAAATATTGCTGTTGCGCTGGGGCTTTACTACCTCTGGAACGGCCGAGTAGAATTGCCGATGATGGTAGGTATCCTCTATGGAGCTGTCACAAACACTCCGGGACTTGGTGCCGCCAATGAGGCATTGAATCAGTTGAATTACTCTGGTCCACAAATTGCACTAGGTTATGCATGTGCTTATCCCTTCGGTGTGGTAGGTATCATTGGTTCTATCATTGCCGTGCGTTACATCTTCCGTGTCAATATGGCCGAAAGAAGAAGAAAGCCTGAAAATCCAAAGTGGAGATTCGCACCACAAGCCGCACATGATGAGCCTGGAAGTTCGCAATGAATCAATCAGTGGAAAAACGTTGATTGAAATCAAGAGTTTTTAGGCCGCCACTTCGTTTGCTCCCGTATTCGTCACGAAGGACATGTAAGTATCCCCAACCACGAAACCGATATTCAATATGGGCGACCAGTTGTTTATTGTCTGTTCGGAAGAAGATGCTCCCGCAATCACCGTATTTATCGGTAAAGAAGTCGAACTGGACTGGGAGAAGCAGGATCTTCCGATGGTTTCCCGCCGTATTCTGGTTACTAAACCGGAAATTAATGGTAAAACGCTCGGTTCCATGCACTTTCGTAGTATGTATGGGGTAAATGTCACTCGTATCAACCGTTCCGGTATGGACTTGTTTGCCGATCCGAATCTGGTACTTCAGGTAGGTGACCGCGTTATGGTGGTAGGTCAGCAAGATGCCGTTGAACGTGTGGCCGGCGTACTGGGTAATCAGTTAAAACGTCTGGACACTCCGAACATTGTGACTATTTTCGTTGGTATCTTCTTAGGAATTCTCCTGGGTAGCCTTCCTATAGCATTCCCAGGTATGCCGACTCCTCTAAAATTCCAGGTTTGGCAGGGCGGACCGCTGGTAGTTGCTATTCTTATCGGACGCTTCGGTCACAAGCTGCACCTAGTGACTTATACCACTATGAGTGCCAACTTGATGTTGCGTGAAATCGGTATCGTTCTCTTCCTTGCCAGTGTCGGTATAGATGCCGGTGCCAATTTCGTGCAAACGGTAGTCGAGGGAGACGGATTACTATACGTAGGTTGTGGTTTCTTAATTACCGTCATTCCGTTACTCATTATCGGTGCTATCGCAAGATTATATTATAAGGTAAACTACTTTACCCTGATGGGATTGATAGCCGGTAGTAATACCGACCCGCCCGCATTGGCTTATGCCAATCAAACAACATCCGGAGATGCTCCGGCAGTAGGGTATTCTACAGTTTACCCATTATCCATGTTCCTCCGTATTCTGACGGGACAGATGATATTACTGGCAATGATGTAAATCAAGCTTAGTTTATATAAATGATAAAGCCGGCCAACTCCATAAAAGGAATAGCCGGCTTTATTTTATTTACTACCTAGTCAGTTTCTCCGAATCAAAACCTTAATTGTAACTTCTTAGCCACAAATTCTTCTACAAACCGTACTGTTTCTTCAATCCCTAAAGAAGACGAATCAATACACAGATGATAAGTAGCTGCCGCTCCCCATGTCTTATAACTATAATAATTATAATATTCCGAACGTCTTTTATCGGCTTTCTCTATCATCTCTTCCGCCACTTCTTCATTCACATTATGAATCCGGCAAAGACGTATGATACGGTCTTCTTTGGAAGCCGAGATAAAAACATTGGCACAACGGGGATGTTCCCTTAAAATATAGTCAGCACAGCGTCCTACAAACACACAGGATTTTTCTGCCGCCAAACGACGGATAACGTCACTCTGTACCTTGAACAGTGCATCATTACTCAAACAATTGTTACAAGGCATGGCTCCCTCACTGATAAAGGGGAAACGCATACCGAACAATCCGCCAATAATTCCCTGCGAAGCTTTCTCATCCGCCTTTTCAAAAAACTCTTTGCACAATCCGCTTTCCTCAGAAGCCAGATTAATCAGTTCTTTATCGTAAAAGTCAATCCCCAAACGGGCTGCCAACTTCTCTCCTATTTCTTTTCCGCCGCTACCTAGTTGCCGACCGATGTTGATAACATAATTACCGCTCATAGTACATTTTGTTTTATGGTTCTATAGCAAACATACGACTTTTTTCTAAAAATCACATCATCAAACGAAAGTTATATTTGAAAGTAACGATGAAATACCCTTTTATTTCCTGCGTACGATACTCATAAAAGCCATCAGAAGTAGCCATACGCCCATAACTTTTTTTCTTTCCCAGAATATCCGCCCAATAAGCCGACAATTCCGCTTCCTTCTTCTTCAGGAAACGCCATGTAGCACCGGCATTCCACAATATTTCATCATCTTCCCCTTTCTGAATATTCGTTCCGCTACGAAGATTATACGTAGCATCTGTGCGCAACTGCAACCCGAAAGGAAAATCAACATAACCATTCAGACCGAAATTATAATAACGCGTATAGGTATCATTATCGTTCAAAGAATTAAGCGAGTATTGGTAATTCCAGGAAGTAGATAAGTCAATGCCTCCCCAAGAAGGTTGATAAGATGCCTGTGCCTCACAATTCAATCCGGTATCACGGGTTGTACTCTTTTCCGGCTGTAAGCTTTTATCTTCATTAATCATACCTACACGGTTACTATGATTACCGGACATATCCAATCTTAAAGAGAAATGTCCAAAACGTTTCCACCAGCTAGCCCCTCCAAACAAATTCCAATTACCGTTTATATTGACCGGATACGTTTCGCGTCCACCGGTCTGCACGTCATATATCATGACTTGTGTAACACTGTTTTGCTCCACCTGTCCGCCTAGGTTTGCAGATATACCTTTAGGTGAGTTCTGAAAATTCAGACGTATATTATGACTAAACATCTGCTTCAAGTCAGGATTTCCACGGGTGATATACAGCGGATTGCTATTATCCGTCAACGGCATCAAATCCGACAAAGAAGGCTGCCGGGTGTTACCGTTATAATTCAGGCTGACACGCATCTCTTTCTTCCGCCAGCTCATCCATATCATAGGTTGGAAATCAATCATATTCATGGCAGTATCCGCATAAAGTTTCCCTACTTTCCGGTCAATGGTACGCCTTTGCGGCGTAACCCCCAGTGATGCGTTAAACATCCATGTGTCATCCGAATAGTTGACTCCTACATTCAGGTCGTGCCCATTACTGCGGCTGTGGCTACGGTTGCTCAAACTATCTACATACCCCGCCTCGTAACCGGAAGGTAACTCACCGTAAATATCCGAACTCGCCAGGGAAGACAATTCATAAGTATCGCGGTTACTCCGTTCATACCGAGTACTCCAGTTATATGCCACCCGCAGACGTACCTTCTTTCCGACAGGTTGAGTAAACGAAAGTCCCACCCTCCAGGAATTATTGCGCTGGGGTGACTTCAAATACTGGTTACGATAAAGTACCGAGTCATTCCCATTCTTATCCTTCAAGCGAAAATAGGTAGTCTCGGAAAGAGAGAAACTTTCATTATTTCCCCACGAATCGGAATTCTGAATATTCAGTCCCAGAGTTGTTCCTTTTTCGTTCAGGCGTCTCATCACTCCCATTGCCCAATGGTAGCGGTGGGATTCATTTTCCGACCGTGACCGATTCTCACTACGGTTCACCTTTATATCCCGGGGAACAGACTCAAAATCACTGAACAAGTTCTCATGGTTTACGCCGGGAGGAGCGTCAAAAGAAGCACTCTGACTGTTACTTTCATTTTGATTAGGAGTATACCCGAAATTTCCACTGAAGTTGACACGCGTGCTTTTATCTACTTTCCACTCTCCCATCAAGCTGGAATTGACCGACCGTCCTTTAGAGTTTCCTTCGTTGGCAGAGGCCGAATATTGGTTGCCACCAGTCAAATACTGCTCCTGATACATAGAAGATATATTCCCGTTCCTGTTAAGATTATAATTCACATGGCCATTCAAAGAAAACTTTCCGCCAAATTTATGTGCCATATTCAATCCCAGCGAATTATTGATATTATCTTTGTATGTACTGTTCTGATATCTATTAGTAGAACGGGCTATAAAAGACAGGTTTTCCCCATTCTTACGGAAATAATTCACTTGTGCCTCCAGATCCTTCTTCTTATTATTGCCATACCCTACCGTCGCATTTGTCAGCCAAGTCTTATTCAGTTCATCCTTGGTTTGCAAGTCAAGCACATATTTCTTTTCTCCCGAACTGATTCCCGTAAATTCTTCCTCTTTTGATTTCTTGTCGTACACCTTTAACTTGCTAATCAAGTTTGCCGGCAGATTCTCAAGCGCGGTCTTTTTATCTCCTGAAAAGAAAGACTCCCCATTTACATTAATTTCGCTGATAGGCTGACCGTTGTAAGTCAATGAATGGTCTTTTTTGTTATACACCAGTCCGGGAATACGTTTCACCAAGTCTTCCAGATAAGCTCCTTCGGGAGTTTTGTAGGCAGAAGCATTGATAACAGTCGTATCTCCTTCCATAACCACTTCCCTCAATTTTCCGGTCACTACCACCTCATCAATCTGAAGGTCATCATCCTTCAGTACGATAGTGCCCGCATTTATAGATACGGAATCTCCCAATGCACGGTAGAAAGACTGCATTCCCATAAATGAAACCTTCAACAGATATTCTTTCTTTTTCTGTGGCTGATAAGTTAGAGTAAATCGACCGTTTTTGTCACTTGCCGTACCTTTTACAAAAGCAGAGTCCATCTTTTCCAAGACGACAATACTGGCAGAAGGCAAAGATTGTTTCCTTTCACTTCCGGTTTCCAGCATTTGTACCCTTCCCCTGACAGTCCTCACCTGTTGCGCATACACTATTGTATGCATACAAAATAACAGTAAAAGTAATCCGCCCAGTCTGCAAAATTTTCATGTCAATAGCAGTATAAGTCTATATTTTAGTTTGAGTCTTAGTAAACAATGTAAAATTAAGGAGTTTCTTTAGAAAGCTTACTATTTTATTCATTTTATTAAAACAAATTACATTCCAATCACACAAGGTCACAATATAAACTAACAAAAGACTTCCTCCACATATAAAAATATACTCTTTGAGAAGAATATCCTTTTTATAGAGGAAGAAGTCTCCCTATCAACAAAAACTATCAATTAGAAACTCATGATCACTTAAAATTCTCCGTAAAGAAAACTCCTGCCGGAAAACTATTCTTATTTTTTATATCAAACTGTAAAGCCGGTGTTTTATTGAAATCAAAAATAGCAATATCATTGGTTTTATAATCTGCATATCCTTTCAGAGTGGCAAAATAAACTTCCCCACTCACCGGATCAACTCCCAAACTGTTATAATAAATCCCTGCATCCTCCACATACTCTTTTATATCAGCAACTTCTTCCGTCTCATTCTGAGAAAAAATATGCCGATATAGCTTAAAGCCGGCATTACTGAAATAGATAATATCATCTTTAGCAGAAAAAGCAGGGGCAACTCCCCACCCGGCACCAATACTGACATTCAAAGTATGAGAATCAATAGTCTTATAATCAACCGGACTGACTTTTATAATACTCGCAGGCTTTGTACATGAAACCCACAAATTCCCATCATATGTTTTAGCAACACCGGATAAAGCGCTTTCAAAAGAAACAGTATGTATAACAGCCCCGTTTTGAATAACAAAAAGTTGCTTATTGCCCATCACAAAAGCTTTGTCTCCAACCACAGCCATACGATTTTTCAAAGCGCCCTTCGTCCCCTCAACAAAAGTCAGAACTTCGGTGGAAGTATCCAGCATATAAACTCCATTATTATCACGAATATAAAGATTCTCTCCGACTACAGCCAAATTGGACGGCCAGGACAAAGTAGTATTATCATAAACCTTTTCTTTCTCCAAACTAGTAGCATTCGCAATAGTCAGCAGCCCTTCACCACCATTTTTGGCTCCATTTTGAGAAAGTATATACATCTTATTATCACTGATAAACAGGTCTTGACAGACATTACCAAGCAAAGTTTAATTTACCCGATAATATGCACTATCTACCGCTATGCCTTTTGAATCCACAAAAGTTAAAGTTCCGGTTTCATTCCCCATATTTCCTTCATTCAAAATAAAGGCACCTTTGCCAAACCGCCCTTCCACCTTGGCTGTCATAGTCGTTTGAAGGTTTTCTCCCTTATCATCCGATACCGCCAGTCCTATAACATACTCTCCAGTCTTAGGCTGTGAAAACTTATATGTTGAAGCGGTTGAAACTTCCTTTCCGTCTACTGTCCACAAATATCTCATCGCCCCAGACAGATTTTCAATCCGGGCATCCAGATACAATGTATCTAACTGCGCAATCACATTACTTTCCGATTCACTCCCGATCCATACAGATGAGTTCAAATTTTCCTCCTCATCACATGCTGTAAAAACCAGTCCCAAGGCAACAACTGCCAATACAAAATACCTTTTCATTTCAAATTCTTATTATCAATTATTTCTTAACTTATTTGCGGGTATCGATATCAACTCCTAAAACATGCAAATCCTCAACCCCTGATATCTCAGTGGAACATTCACCTAACCAACCATTTTCCTGATTGACACCGGTATATATCTTTATGAAATCAATTCCCGGCAAATGTACCTTCTGACCTTTTGAATTTACTGCCCAATCTATATCAATAGCAGACTCATCTTTAGTGTTCACCTCATTATCAGCATAACCATAACGGAATTTATACAAAACAAAATAATTACCTTGTCCACTTTCATCAACAGCATTTTGAGGTAAACAAGTCCCTTTAAATGTTATCTTATCTTCTTTTATCCATTCCGGAAAATAACACTGATTATGAAATGTATTTTTCACTTTATATCCCGAATTTCCTCGGTTATCTTCCCACCGGATATATTTCTCTCTTTCTTCCGAAGTTTCCGGTTCTTTTTCCGGACGATAATAAGTGATTTCATAGTTTCGATAAGTCTCCACATCATTTCCGGCAGCAACAGCCTTGTCATACCATAATTCCAGTGCAGCGTCTTCATGAGCACTACCGGCAATCTCATACCATTCGTCCTCATCCGGCATACCATTCTGATTTTTATCATAAGCTACCATGATCACTCCCGGCTCACAACTTCCTCCCTCCGGTGCATCAGAGTCCGGATTGGCCGCAGAATAAAAAGCATTGCCAAGTACCCGGAAATCGCGTTTTCCGGTAACATTAGTTATTGTATGATCAAAACCTACTACGACATATCCTCCGAATCCTCCTAAAGAAATCATCCCCTTTTTATTGTTACCGATAGCTGCCAATACTTTTTCGTTCATAACCTCTTGTGTGTCTCCTTCGTCATATGCCGGCAACGCATTAGTAAATTGTCCCACGGCCGGAACAAAATCAAGAACTTTAGTGATATAAGCCGTTGCTCCTTCAGGAGCCGGTTCGATATTATCAAAAGTTACTGTGACCGCAAAAAGATAATCATAATGATTCTCACCTTGTGACGCACGTAAAATCAGTTCGTATTCTCCTACCTCCTCAAACATATACTCCAAATCTTTTGTCCGGGCAATTTCACTGCCGTCCAGCAACCATAAATAAGAGATCCCTTCATCCGACTCACTTTCAACCCGTACCTTCAACAGTTGATCAACAACAACCGCAAAGCCACCCTCCGGTTGCGACACACGGATGTCTTCCTTTTTCAGTAGGTAAGGCTCCGAAGCATCTTCTCCATCATTACATCCTGTGAATACAGTTCCTACAAACAAAAGAAACTGCAATGACTAATGCTAGTCTTAAAATTTTCCTGTCCATTTTTATTCATTATTAGTTATTGAAATGTTTTCGTTGTAAAAAGCAAAATGAGCCGGTATATCGCCTGCCCTGACTTTCCATCTTTTCTTTCCTTCAGGACTAAAACAATAGAGATAACCGGGTACAACATAACTTTTTGCATCTGTTACAAATATTTCTTTGGTCTCGGGATTTACAGCTATCCCATACGGAATTGTTATTTCTGTTTCAGTTCCATCAGTAATAAAATTGCGGGATACTATTTTATTTTGTTTCACGTCATAGAGGGCGTAAGTAATAGTATTACTTTCCGTCACATAACTCCATTCTACACTTGTCATGTAAATCGAATCTCCACTCAAACACATTTCACTGGCAGCAATTCCCAAATTTCCTGTCACACGATCTGTCTGAGTATCTATAATAAAAACATCCGATCCCGTTCCATAATAATCTCCTCTCGAACTCACATATATACGGCCGTATCTATCCAGTTTCATACGGTGAAGATTTATAGCTACATCAATTGTTTTAATAACTTGAAAAGTCTTCAAGTCAATCACCGATACCGTCCGGTCATAATCCGGAAAACGATAACCGCCGGAATTGGCAACATAAAGTTTTCCATCTTTTATTACCATTTCTTCCGGTTGATAGCCGACTACCACTTCACGGGTTACAGCCAAACTTGTCGTATCCACTTCAACCACTTTTCCCGGACGCGCATTGGGATCTATTCCGACAGGGCCTGCATAAGAACTTACATAAGCCTTTCCATCATTAAAAGTGATATACCGGCAATTTGTCACATTTATTTGCCCCAGATGTTGTGCCGTTTCCACATCCATCACCTCTATAAAATTCGAGCAATTGATTACAGCATACAGCTTATCTCCATAAATCTGCAAATCATTTCCAACATCCCCCAGTTCTTTCACTACGGACGGATTCCGCTCGGCATAAATATTACGATGATACTTACCGGTAGTGCTGTCATAAAAATCAAGCGTACACTTATTACTTCCCATATTTCCTTCATTGAGAAGATACATTCCTTTAATACTGACGCCCCCTAAAGGATCCTTGCCAACATCTATCTCGTCAGAAGGTAGAACCGGAAGCTCGCCCCGACAAGCCAGTAAACAACAGCCTGTTAATATACCAAGCAAGACACGCGAAAGAATATTATTCACAATCATATCGTTAAGTTTAAAATGAATTTAAAGTTAGTTCCGGGCATCGGATAAGCCCTCACAACCTCATATTGTTGATTAAAAATATTGTTTACTTCCAAGGTCAACTTGAAATCATACTTTCTCCAACTGAATTTCTTTGCCAAAGAAAAATCACTTGTATACCAAGGAAGACGATAATTCTCCGGAGTATTAGCCGAAACGTCATAGCGCTCTCCCGTATATATAAAGCTATAATTCAATTCCCATGATTTATATCCGGCATTTAATATAGCCGAGCCACTATGCCAGGGAATATACGATATTTGCCCCCCATACGTATCTTTATCCGACTTATCAGTAAAATCCTGTGCCTTCTGATACGTATATGATAACCGGCTGTCAAATACCCAATCGTTACCAAACTTCCAAAGTCCTTGCAAAACGACATCCACTCCTTTTATTTTAACAAGTCCCATATTAATCATTGTCCAACGAAAGAAATTATTGGTGGGAGTAGCTATTATTTTATTTTCCACCTCATTATAATACGCATCCAATTGCACATTCAGTGCTTGCAGCCAGGTTCCGGAAGATAATTTCTGATAAGTGAATCCTACGTTATACTGATTAGTATACTCAGGTTTCAGCTTTATATTCCCTATAAATGTATAATACAAATCGTTCAAAGTCGGCATACGAAATATCCGTTTGTAAAAAGCACGCAGACTTAAATCAATATTCTTGAAAGGTTTATAGGAAGCGATAGCAGTAGGAGTAAATTCCATTTTATTCCCGGCCGAAGTAGTATCTGAAGCTACGTTCTCATTTACAAAAGTTCCCAAGACACTGGCCTGCAACTTAAAACGCTCAAAATGTAAAGAGGTAGCTGCCGCTACCAACGCCGTATTTCTCCGGGGATAAGGAAAATCAGTCAAATTAGCGTTCAGTTTATTCCATTGGTAGTCCGCTGAAATATTTATATCCCAAAAAGGAAAAAGAGTAACCCTGTTAGCCATTGACAAGTAAACTTCCTGTTGGCGATATGTATTATTTACATACATGGTAGCCTCCTCCTTTTTGGGGATCTGCCAGATAATGCAGATAATCATACGCGTATTTGGCATTCAACAACAGACTGTACACATCACCGAAATCTTTTTTGAAAGAAGATTGGAAAAAGAAATTTGTATCCCATTGGCGATCCTCATGTGAGAAACGATTCCGCACAACAGCACCGGGATATCCACGTTCTGAATTATAAAAATAAGCTTTCGTACGCCAGTAACCACTTTTTATCTTGCCATATAAGCCGCCCTCAGCACGCAATGCATTGACATCCCCATTACGGCGGACTGCCGTAGTATCATATCCTCCATCCACCGCATAAGTAAATTTATACTTTCCGGTGGTATACATATATTCAGTACTAAGTGACGCACTCACATTCTCACTCAGTTTCTGTTCCCAAAGCAAAGAAGGATTGACAACTCCGAAAGAACCCGTCTTAAAAGTCGCTTTCACATGATAAGCCCTATCTTCCCGAAAAACGGGTGTTCTCGACTGGAGATAAATAGAACCTGCAGAACCAAAATCTTTCGCCGGTTGAAAAATGGCACTTTTCTGACCATTATATAAAGTGACAGCTTCCATATTATCCAAAGAGAAACGTCCCAAATCAATCACTCCATTCTGCGCATTACCCAGTTCAATACCGTCATAAAACACTCCCACATGATTCGTTCCCATACTTCGGATATTAACGGTCTTCAGCCCGCCTATTCCACCATAATCTTTTATTTGTACTCCGGAAAAATAACGTATAGCGTCCGCTACCGAATGTGCAGCCAGTTTCTCCAACTTATCCCCTGATAAAGATTGCACCGGAATTACCTCCTTATTAATTCTGGCAGTAACCACTACTTCATTAAGATGATGCAAACTGTCCAGTTTGCTTTGTGCTGACGACAATAAAGCCATACTCAAAAAGCATCCTATCCCCAATACCCTAAAATAAATCTGCCCGAACATAATCCTCCTGTTTATTAATTAAAATAATAAACTTTCATAGGGTTACAGTGAGGATGCAATTTTCCATACACTCAAACATATACACGTGCTTCTCCCCGCATAATGGAACACTCAAAAGGCATATTCCTCCTTCCTGAAACTTCACATCACCAATCAAAGATGTATTTTGAATAAAAAACTGCACTCTTCAAACTCTAATCCCGGAAAGTTTCAAGAATTCAATTTTGGCAGGTCTTCTGACTTACTCCATTTTCCTAACGCCCTTCCCATTCCTCCAAAGCGGAACAGTGGATTTGAGTATTGTAGGAAAACTTTTGGCGGAGCTTACAGCAGCGGGTCTGTTCAGGATTTACACCTGATTCCCTTTTCACCACTCTTTCCGTAGAATCGGAAAAGTGACACCAAAATTTCTGGGGACAAAGATACACAAATAGGAACAAATCGAAAGAAAAATCCAACTAAAATAAAAACAAACTAATAATTAAGTCCTATCTTTGCCGTTCGAAAGGACCCACTATTATTTTTTTCTAATTAAACATCTTATAAAAGTGAAATCTCCTGCTCCGACTATCACGTTACTTTGCCTGCTCTTTTTGGCAAGCTGTATCACCCGTAATAAGACATCTCTGGAAGCATTCAACCAAGATGTATATACCCCTGAATACGCTTCGGGATTTAAAATCCTGGGTGCTGAGAACGCTGCCAGTACACTTATACAGATTACCAACCCGTGGCAAGGCGCCAACGACGTAACAATGTCTTATTTTGTTACACGCAACGGCGAGCAAGCGCCTGCCGGATTCAACGGTCCCGTCATCCCTGCCGGAGCCAAACAGATTGTATGCATGTCTTCTTCCTATGTTGCCATGCTCGATGAACTGGGAGAAGTCAACCGGATTGTCGGAGTTTCGGGCATTGATTATATCGCCAATCCCTACATCCTTGCCCACAAAGATTCAATCAAGGATATGGGTCCTGAAATGAACTACGAACTGCTGATTGGATTAAAGCCCGACGTAGTCTTGCTCTATGGCATAGGTGACGCCCAAACCGCTGTAACGGACAAACTGAAAGAACTTTCCATACCTTATCTATATATGGGGGAATATCTGGAAGAATCACCGCTCGGCAAAGCCGAATGGATGATTGTCCTTTCCGAACTGACAGACAAACGGGAAAAGGGAATAGAAATATTCCGGGAAATTCCCCAACGTTATTACGCACTGAAAGCCCTCACGGATTCCGTCAGCCAGCGTCCTACCGTTATGTTCAACACTCCGTGGAACGACAGTTGGGTAATGCCTTCCACCCAAAGTTATATGGCACGACTGATTGCCGATGCAGGCGCAGAGTACATTTATAAAGAAAACAGTTCCAACAGTTCAACCCCAATCGGACTGGAAACAGCCTATGGCCTGATACAAAAAGCCGATTACTGGATTAATGTCGGTTCGGCGACTACACTTGAGGAGCTGAAAGCTGTCAACCCTAAATTCGCAGACGCAAAAGCCGTGAACGAAAAGACTGTTTATAACAACAACTTACGGTTGACGCCGACAGGCGGAAACGATTATTGGGAATCGGCAGTTGTCCGTCCCGATGTTGTGTTACGTGACTTGATTCATATTTTTCATCCGGAGCTTGTTTCCGATTCACTTTATTATTACAGGCGTCTGGAATGAAACACCCCCGCAAACATACTGCACTTTTATTTATCGTGCTAGGCATAACCGCCCTATTATTGCTAGTCATAGATATGGCAACCGGAGACACGTATATCCCTGTCTCCAAGGTATGGGCTGTGCTCACCGGAGGCGAATGTGATGAAATGACACGTAACATTCTTCTTTCTATCCGGTTCATACGGGTAATAGTGGCGGCACTGATAGGCGTGGCACTCTCCGTAAGCGGTTTGCAGATGCAGACAGTTTTCCAAAACCCATTGGCGGATCCCTATTTGCTGGGAGTAAGTTCCGGTGCAGGATTAGGGGTTGCCTTGTTTATACTGGGAGCTCCACTGCTCTGCTGGTCTGAATTTCCACTGCTCCAGTCATTGGGCATCGTCGGTTCCGGTTGGATAGGAACGGCTGTCATTTTACTGGGAGTAGCCGTTATCAGCCGGAAAGTAAAAAATATCCTCGGTGTATTGATTATGGGAGTCATGATAGGTTATGTGGCAGGCGCCATTATCCAGATACTGCAATATCTGAGTTCTGCCGAACAGTTGAAAATGTTCACGCTTTGGTCAATGGGTTCTCTCGGACACATCACCACTACCCAACTGGGAATCATGACGCCTATGTTATGCCTGGGACTGCTCATTTCCATAGTCTGCATCAAACCGTTGAACCTGTTGCTTCTTGGAGAAAACTATGCACGGACAATGGGAATGAACATCAAGCGTTCACGTACACTCATCTTCATCTCCACCGCGCTGCTGACAGGAACGGTGACCGCATTCTGCGGCCCGGTAGGTTTTATCGGGTTGGCAGTGCCGCATGTCACACGGTTGCTGTTCAACAACGCCGACCACCGGATACTTGTCCCCGGCACTATGCTGACGGGACTTATCAGCATGCTTCTTTGCGACATCATCGCCAAGAAATTCCTGCTTCCGGTGAACTGTATCACCGCCTTGCTCGGTGTTCCGGTCATTTTATGGGTAATAGCTAAAAACTTGCATGGATTCAAATGATTGAACTTAAGGAACTGACATTAGGATACGGACAGCGCACGCTGTTGAAAACGGTAAATGCCCGAATCACAGGCGGACAACTCGTTGCACTGCTAGGACGTAACGGAACAGGAAAAAGTACTCTCCTGCGTGCCATAATGGGGCTGGAAAGTCCTCAATCGGGAGAAATCAATCTGCAAGGAAAAGACATTGCTTCACTGAAACCGGAAAAATTAGCTCTGAGCATTAGTTTCGTAACCACCGACAAAGTGCGCATCGCCAATCTTCGCTGCAAGGATGTGGTAGCGTTGGGGCGTGCTCCCTACACAAACTGGCTCGGTCAGCTTCAACCGGAAGACCGGAAAATAGTGGATAATGCCATTCAGTTGGTCGGTATGTCCGGTTATGCAGAAAAGACAATGGATAAGATGTCCGACGGCGAATGCCAGCGAATTATGATTGCTCGTGCGCTTGCGCAGGACACCCCGGTAATCCTGCTCGACGAGCCGACTGCCTTTCTTGACTTGCCCAATCGTTATGAACTCTGCCTGCTACTGAAAAAGCTGGCACAAGAAGAAGGCAAATGTATCTTATTCTCCACACATGACCTTGACATCGCATTGTCGCTTTGTGACTCTATCATGCTGATAGATAACCCATATATGTACACTTTGCCTACTCCGGAAATGGTGGCCAGCGGACATATAGAAAGACTTTTCCGAAATGAATCGGTGACATTCGACGCTCAGGAGATGAGGGTGCGCATCAAATCAGTATAGTCTCAAACTTTTTCTTTATATCAAAATAATTGCTACCTTTGTTCCTACAAACAGAACATACGTAGTATGTATTACCGTATCCGCAACAAAGAACGCTTGCTACATCCTTGCGAGCAAGAACAGATTGCGGCTATCTTTTTGAAACATGGTATTAAGACCAAACCCGAATTTGACCGGTATATTTGAAACTATTTGAATTTGACCGGTATATTGATAAATACGACTGGTAAATCGCTGTTCCAGTATGTTCTGACAAAGGGTTATTCTCACCGTGATGAGAATACTTTGAGAAAAACACTATCTTTTTTCGAAGGAAGCAATTAGTCGGTCGGATGCAGTTGCCCCGCCGCTTTCAGATAAGCAATATAATTCACATACAATTGGAAATGAGCGTCTACACGTGTCTGGTAAGCCTGTTGCCAGAGCATTTGCGCTTCCAAATAATCCGAGAGAGTTTCCAGTCCGACCTCATACTGTTTGCCGCTGACTTTCATATTTTCTTCCGCCTGTTCCAGTGAACGATCGGAAAGTTCCGTTTCAAGACGCGCCTCATCCAAGTTATTGGCTGCCTGCATTAATTCCAGCAACATCTTTTCACTGGCATTTTCTTGTTCAAGACGGGTTTGTTCGAGTTTCGCTTTGGCGGATTTTACCTTATTGGCACGTTCACCAAAATGAAACAGGGGGACGGAGACATTCAAAAAGACGGAGAAAGCTCCTTTTTTCATAAATGTTTCGTCGTTGATTTCCAGCCCGTGAAGATAGTCGTAGCTGCCTCTGACGCCGATACGAGGGAGCAATTCACTACGGTTCAGCTTCACTTCCTGCTCAGCGATAGCAACTTGTTTGTTCAGTATTCCATATTCCGGACGGGCGGTAATATCGGAAACCTGGATTTTCCACTCCTGTTCCACTTCGGGGAAGTCATCGGAAATATCAATTTGCGTTGTCAAGGGACGTCCGATGTAATGGCAAAGATTCATGGAAGCAAGGCGAAGGGCATTGTCTGCCTTACGCAAAGAAAGTTCGCTGTCGTTGAGCTTCACTTGCACTTTCAATACGTCATTCTGAGGTTTCATGCCATGTTGGTGGGCACTTTTCACGTTCCGGGACAGTTCCGTCAATAAAGCGTGATATTTCTCGGCCACTTTCTTCATTTCTTTGGCTTTCACTAGTTGGACGTAAGCTTTGTCCGTATTCAGAAGAACTTCCGAGGTAGTCAGCGCTTCGTTCAGGTGAGCCATCTCTTTACCCAGCAAAGACATTTTATAGGCCGCACGAATTTTGCCGCCCATATAGAGAGGCTGTTCCATTTGTATGCCGCCGGAATAAACGGTTCCTACTTTATAATCCAGGTTCAACCCGGGGAAATAGGCGAAACCGCTGGATACCAGTTCTCCCGTAGTGGGGTTGGGCATGAAAACAGGGAGATTACCGCCCGGAATGCCGAGACTTCCATCGGCAGTGCTGTAAATTCCTGTTCCGTTGGCGGTAAAGTTCGGGAAAAAATTGGCTTTATAGCTGAGGGACATCAACCGCGCTGCTTCTGTCTGCCGGTCGGCAGCAGCCATTTCCTTATTGTATTTCAATGCCATTTCGCGGCATTGTTTCAGGCTTAGTTTCTCTTGTGCGGAAAGAGAAAGCGTTGTGCCGAACAATATGCCCGCTATTATTCCAATGGCTGAAAGAATCTCTTTTTTCATTTGTCTGTCTTTTTTATATGAAAGAATAGTGCATACAAAATAGGAATAAACAATAAAGTAATCAGCGTACCGAACAACAGTCCGCCCATAATGGAAGCCGCCAATGAGCCGAACATGGCATCCGGCAACAATGGAATCATTCCCAGAATGGTAGTGAGCGATGCCATCATCACAGGACGGAGACGGCTCTGCGAACTATCTATCAGTGCCGTTACCGGTTCCACTCCCTGACTGATTTGCAGGGTAATTTCATCCATCAGCACAATACCGTTTTTGATAATCATACCGATAAGTCCCAGTGTACCGACGATAGCAACAAAGTTGAACATCTTTCCGGTCAGCAGCATTACAGCTACCACACCGACAAATACCAAAGGAATCGTGCAGAAGATGATAACCGGCTTCCGATAATCCTTGAACAGCATAATCAAGATAGAAATCATCAGGATGATAGCAAACGGGAAGTTCTTGAACAAATACTGCATGGATTTCGTGCTGGCATTTCTTTCGCCTTGCCATTGCAGCTTGTAGCCGTCGGGAAGCGGAATCCGTTTAATCTGCCCGGCAATAGACTGCCGGGCTTTCTCCGTTTCCACGCCCGGAACAGGGGAACATTGCACGCGCTGGCTACGTTCAAGTTATAACGGGCAGGAGTACCACCAATAGAAGCAGTGACGTGTGTGACTTCCGGACGCTTTTTTCAAGTAAACTTCGATTTCCTCCAAGTCATGCGCTACACGAGTGGAGTTAGTTCCTTCCGGCAATTTATATTCCATGTAAAGCTGATCGTAGACCATATCCGGGAAAAAAGCCCTGCTTCATAAACCGATAGCTGAAAGCCGAAAGCAATACCAAAGCAATCATTGTAAACACAAAACTCCAACGATGTGCCAGACTGAATTTCAATAATGAACGGAGCACAGCATAAATCTTTCCTTCATACACACGTTTTCCGGCAGCAGTTGCCGCAGAGATTTCCGGATGCAAAAATCCGGTCGGCCATCAACGGAACGTGCACTAAGGCCAGCACCCAACTAAGCAATAAGGAAACAGCGAGTACGATAAACAAATCGCGCGTATAAACGCCTGCCGTATCAGGAGACATAAAGATAGGAAGAAAAAGCGATGATGGCAATCAGAGTAGCTCCCAGCAAAGGCATCGCTGTCTGCCGTCCGATGGCAGTCATTGCCTCCATCCGACTCTTTCCGGCTTTCAAATCTACCAAAATACCGTCGATGATAACAATCGCATTATCCACCAGCATCCCCATCGCAAGCACGAACGAGGCCAATGAAACACGCTGCATCGTACCGTTCATAAAATAAAGGAACAGAAAGGAACCGAATACCGTCACTACCAAACTGATACCGATAATCACCCCGCTCTTAAATCCCATAGCAATCATCAGAATAACAACTACGATAATCACAGATTCTATCAGATTAAGAATGAACGTCCCTAACGAACTGCCTACGCGTTCCGGCTGATAGAAAACTTTATGGCACTCTACCCCCGCTGGAAGGCGTTCAGACTTTCAGTTGCTCCAATTTCTTTTTCCACTTGATGCCCCACTTTGATAATGTCGGCATCCGAAGAAGCAGCCACCATGATTCCTATCGCACGCTGGCGGTCATAAAACAATTCGTTGCGGGTAGGGTCTTCATAATCTTTCTCAATACGGGCAATGTCACTCAACCGCAACTGATCGGCATCATGTCCCTGAATCAGCATACGACCGATATCCTCCACCGTCTTAAACTTGTCACTGACTGTCACCCGGATACGATTATCGCCATTATCATAGTAACCAGTATAAGTCGTTTGGTTCTGTCCGTTCAATGTAGCTAGCACTTCGGCGGGTTTCACACCCAAGTTAGCCATCCGGTCTTGCAGGAGAGAGATGTTAATACATTCGGGACGTTTACCGTATAAGTCAACGCGCTCCACCCCATCCAATTCACTGACTTCACGTTTCACCAGTTCTGAATAATCAGACAGTTCCCTGTCGGAAAGTCCGTCACCCGTCAAAGCGAAAAACATTCCGTAAACATTTCCAAAATCATCTTTTACAATAGAAGGACTGGCACCTTCGGGAAGTTCTGCCTGTGCGTTCGCCACCTTACGACGCAACAGATCCCAGCATTGCTCTACGTCCGTCTCTTTGACAGTCGTTTTCAGTTCTACCTGAATCAGGGAGAGATCATTGTAGGAATAACTTTCCACATTATCTATATTCCCCATGGAGCGGATATTTTTCTCCAGCACATCCGTCACCTCCAACTCTACCTGATGTGCAGACGCACCGGGATAGGTAGTGACTACCATAGCAAGCTTTACCGTTATTTCTGGATCCTCCAGTTTACTCATTTCATAACTGGAATAAGCTCCTCCTACAATCAGTACGGCAATCAGGAAGTAGATCAACTTCTTGTTCTCAAATGCCCATTTACTAATATCAATCATAGCAGTCCTCCCACATTGGTTTCAGTAGCCGGAAGAAGCGGCTCCACCTGTTCTCCCTCTTTTACATGATGTACCCCCGAAGCGACCATCATAAAGAAAGATACTCGTACGCCCGTTCTCACGAAGAATCGCTCCACCGGGAACCGACAGGTTACGCACATCTCCTTCACTACATTCGATAGTTACCATTGTATTCATGCCGGGCGATGGAACTACCTGTTTATCTTCTTTCTTCAGTTGAAGCCGCATGGTGTACAACTGATTGGCATTTGCCTTAGGGGTGACACTAATCAGTTCCAAAGCATATCTTTGATGAGGATAAATATCGAATGTACAATAGTAGCGGTAAACTGCTGTCGACGAATATATTCCACTGCCGGAAGATTAATCTCTACCTCCGGGCTTCCCTCACTGAGTGATGGAAACGACGGTACTCGGCAGCTACCGTCTCATGGGAATCAAAAAGACGTTTCGCACATATCCGCTAAAAAGGAGCATACAAACGGGATGCCAACTGGTCTTTAGCATGGTTAATTTGGCTGTCTCAATCCGTACACGGCCTTATCGTTAGCATCCGGTGTTGTCACATTTTCCTTATAAAGTGCCATCACCCGTTCCGCCTCCGCTTTCACACTTTGATATTCTGCTTCTGCCGCATCCAGCTGAATCTGATAGTCTGTCGGATCTAATTCTGCCAGTAATTGCCCTTTACGCACATAGGCACCGTCATTTACATGCATATACTGAATAGTACCACTCACCCGGAAAGACAGACTTATGTCCTGTGCCGCTTTCACCGTCCGGAAACTGCAAAGCTATTTGTCTGTCGGCAGAAAGTACGGTATCAATCTTCACTGCCGGCTTACTGTCTGTGTTTTTGTACACGTTGCCCACACGAAGTCAACAGAACTGCTAAAAATCCTGTTAATAAAAGTCTAATCGTCTCATATTTTCACTTATTAGTTAGTTGCCACAAAAAGTATCCCAAGCAAACATGAGGAGAAAGGTTGATTTAGACGAAACATTGTTCTATTTGTACGTTAGCTAAGATAAAAAGCCGAAATAGTTTTGCTATTTGTATTTATTTGTTTGTTACTTTGTAAAGAAATTCATTTCAACAAAAAGGAATATGGAACCACTGATGCCATTCAAGTATGTTATAATATCTCCGAAGATACTTCCATGAAAGAAGGATGCATTATTTCCGAATTCAACCAATGCGGACTTTTCCTCTGCCAGAAAGGACAGGCGGAAATCCTGCTGGGAGGTAGACCATATCAGATTAACAAAAGGAATCTTTTTATATATACTGCAGCCAACCTTCTACAGATACGCCAAAGAAGCGCAGACCTGAAGGAATCATGATAGAGGTCGATCTGGATTATATCATACCGATAGTAAACAAAGTAGCCAACTCGGAAAA
>VOFI01003389.1_pt1 | contig 45193 bp, 50 predicted proteins | sample 5384131 | NCBI WGS metagenome assembly VOFI01 (sample SAMN12384728, study PRJNA508395) | human gut metagenome | isolation source: healthy gut H | host: Homo sapiens
CGTCGCTTCGTTAAGGGGTACCGTTGCATGCGCTATGGTTATTGGTGCAAATCCATCGACCTGCGAAGGGTTGACTACCAGCCGTTTGGTTTGTTCCCGACCCCATCGATGAACCCTTCGTGAATTTTGGCGGGTAATAGCCCAAAGTATCGGTGTTGGGGCAGAAGCCAGTGTCGTATTTCCATTCCTTAATGTATAGTCGAGCCGAATTGTCACAGAATTGCGAAACATCATCTCCCCGTTGGCCGGAGCATAGCTTATCGGCCATACGGCTATGGTGACGATGTGGTTATCGCCATCGAGAAAACCTTCATTGACAACCTGTACCGGAGATATTGGGCAATATCGGCTACTGTTGTATACAACACTATCTGGAAAAACAAACGGGATATCGGCGGAGTCAATCGGTTGTACTGGCTGAACGGGATAAACAGGTAATGTGTAATGTTCTGTAACGGTATTCTGTTCTGTGATGGTTACCGTAAAATCGACAGCATTGTAAGGGACCGAAAACGCAGGTAGTGAACCGGCAATTCGGGGGGATCCGATGCTACCCTCTCCCCATAAATCGAGATATTTAATTTTCAAGTACGAAACACTATCCACCACGGTTGTGTCGATACTTAGAAGATTGCGATCGAAAGTCACCGTGTGCGTCAGTTGGGCATTTAGGAGTTGAGCCAAGCAAAGGCATGATAGAGAAACGGCTATATGCCGAAACCGCATAATAATCGGATTCATACACTCACCTCCTTTCCCTTATTTAGTCAATACCATACGTTTGCTGTCTATCTCTTTCCCATCGGCTATGAGCGAGTAAATATACATACCGGCCGAGAGCTCGGAACCTTGTAAAGTTACACAACTTTTACCTCGGTCGACAATTTCAATCCGACGTATTTGAGTACCTTGCATATCGTAAATATACAAGTCTGCCTGTACCGTTTCATAAGGTAAAGCAAACCGTATGAATGTGGTAGCGCTAAACGGATTAGGATTGTTTTGGTAAAGTGCAGGAACGATAGTGTTCTCCGACTCGATAGAGGCCGTATTCCGTTCGGATCGACGGAGCGGTGATACGGGTTCTCCACCCTTGTGCTTCAATTCAACCAACTCCTGCTGTAATTGGGCAATGACAGTTTCTTGAGAATCGACTTTGGCTTGAATTTCGTTTAAAGCATTCACAATCAGAGGAACCATACCCATATAATCGACATACATATAGCCCAACGAATCGATTCGCACCAATTCAGGATAAACCTCTTTTTACCTCCTGAGCCAAAAAACCAAATCGGGTACGGTTATCGCCTTTAACATTTATCTTACGATTTTGGGCAGAATCAGAAGGGGCACTTACGTTTAAGCGAAAACTAACGCCTGTAAGTTGCTCTAATCCGGACAGGGTATTGGAGAGAGGAGTTATATTACCCTTGAATCGACTGTCGGAAAGGGTATAAAAATTGCCGATGACATCAGAAGAAAAATAGACTTGGTCTCCGTAAGTGTCGGCATCATATTGCATAATCGAACCCGCATCGGTGGTCATCTCTACACCCGATGCCCCGTGCAGATGCAATCGAGGCGATTCTCGTCCATCAGTTCTATCGGGATAACGCCCCACAAAGACATCGAGGTCAGATTGATTTTCGGTATATCTCGAGTTGAAAGAAACTCGGGTAATCCCTGACGTATTACTGGGGTAAAGACTTATCGCAGCATTACCGATCGTGTTTTCTCCATAGTTGCCGACTAAGATATTTCCTTCACCATTTTCAATTTTCATTTGCCCCATTACACTTACAGATAGACAACATGCTACAACTAAGATAGATAACCGGTTTTCATAATCGAGTAAAATTTTAATTTCGTTTTTTAGAATATTAAGGTTCCTAATCGCTTGCTTCTCGATAGTTCCCAACAGTTATATCGTGGTATGTTACAGCTCCAAAAACGTATTGGTTTGGAATCGATCTACACAGATCGACACTTTTCAAAGGTAATAAAAACTTTTAATAAATCTATAATTATGAAAGAGGAAAATGTACCTATCCGACGGCTTTTTTCTAAACTCTCCCGATAGAGAACAAACAGGCATTCCTACCCTTCACTTGATAAAAAGAATTACCATAATCTAAAACTGGGAGTAAATGAAAGGAACCAGTTCGCTCGAACGCACCTGCAAAACAAAGAAGAGTACCAGCGCCAGAATAGCTGCCTTAACTACCAGCGGCGACCACGAAAGCTCGCGTTGCAGCCACTGCGACCAGCGATGCGGGGCAAAATGGAGCAGATAACCGACTATCAAAGCCACGAATATAACGGCGTATCCCGATACGAAGGCGGGAATGGCTTCGGGACGGAAGTTGGTGAATATCTGGGTAAATATCTGTCCGGCAACATCAAGAGAAGGTGACCGAAAGAATATCCAGCCGGCGGCCACAACATGGAACGTGAGCAAAACATGAAAAAAAAATGGCGGATAATACCCGGGCGATCGTCTTTCGCCACAGGGAATATACGCCGATAAACTTTATGGACAATCAACAAAACGCCATGCCAAGCACCCCATATCACAAAAAGCCACGAAGCTCCATGCCAAAGCCCACCCAGCACCATAGTTATGAACAAATTGAAATAGGTGCGGATTTTGCCTCGACGATTCCCGCCCAAAGATATATAGAGATAGTCTCGCAACCAACTCGACAAAGAGATATGCCAGCGACGCCAGAACTCGGTAATAGAACCCGACTTATAGGGAGAATCGAAATTGATTTTAAAACGATACCCCATAAGCAAGGCTATGCCGATAGCCATATCGGAATAACCCGAAAAATCACAGTATATCTGCAAGGTATAGCCATAGACACCCATAAGATTCTCGAATCCGGTATAGAGCATGGGATTGTCGAAAATGCGGTCTACGAAATTGACACTAATGTAGTCGGAGATAACCACCTTTTTAATCAATCCGCACATGACGAGAAAAAAAGACCTTCACCCAACAGCATAGGTGTAATCTCCAACGGACGGTGTATCTGAGGGACAAAGTCTTTCGCCCGAACTACGGGACCCGCCGCCAACGGAGGGAAGAACGAGAGGTAAAAAACATAATCTCTCAAATTCGTCACCGGGGACATTTGCCGCCGATACACATCTATAATATAGCTCAACGAACGGAAAGTGAAAAAAGAGATACCGATGGGCAACACAATATCCAACGGCTCGAAAGGCTCACGGGTGAAATCGGCAATCGTACCCAGTAACAAGTTGGTGTATTTGAAATAACAGAGCATGCCCAAATTGACCGCCATGCTCATCAAAACGAAAAATCGACGCATCCATTTCCACGAAACCCAACCTAAAAGCCGCCCCAACGAATAGTCCGAAAGGGCGACGAAAAGCAACAACAGGAAACACAGCCCACTCGATTTATAATAGAAATAGAGAGAAAAAAGTATTACGAAGTAGATACGCAAAGTATCGCGCCTCGCCAACAACCTGTATATCCAGATAAATCCGACGAAAAGAAACAGAAACAATCCGGTATTGAACATGAGCGGATTCTGCCCGTCATAAACGAATAAATCCACGACTTTCGATACGTCGATACTTTCCCAAAAGGAGATCGCACCGTTTTTTATATTATTGAGCCACTCTATCCACATATTCCTGATAAGCTTTCATAAGAGCACGATACAACATTTCGCCCTGCACCCGATAGCCCGTCTCGGTGCAATGGGTACGGTCATAGGCCATGAACCCGGCCTTCCGCCATTGCGAGGACGAACCTTCGCCTCCGGCAATTTCGTACCAATCCCAACAAGCCAACCGATGTTCCACCGCATAGAACGAATCGTTTCCCCGAACGAGCTTCACCCGAGCATTCGGCGTATAATAAACTCTACGTTTTTTTGTTTACGCGACGCACCCGACGCCGTGCACATTCGGCCGGAGTAGTCAGTAAAATTTGAGCTTGCGGACAATTTTTTCGCAAAGACGAAACGACAGTATTGATCTGTTTATATAACTCGTCGCGGGTCAAAGAGGTGGAAAACGACTCATTCGTACCCAACGACAAAACAATAAGCGACGGCGAGAGTGCTGCCACCTGCTCGGAAAAACCGGGAATGGCAGCATAACTACTGTAAAAAGCCCCGTTGTTGCCGATAGTGTGGTAAAGAATTCCGCTCTCACCGGTTTCAAGGCTCGCTCCATAAATGGCCAAAGGCGTCTCTTTCGAGACGGCTTCTCCCGTAAGATGAACGCTACACACGGACTCCTCCCACGAAAAATGGGTCAAAAAAAAGGTAATCGGGTTTCACCCTCGACCAAAAAGGGTTCTGAAATTACTCCCGGGAAAGAGTCGACCGGCGCATGGAACAAACGAACTTTCTTGAAACCGGCACAGTCATCGGTCTTACTAAGCGTGGAAACCGTCAAATCAATGCGACCGTTACGGGTACAATAGTACCACCTACTCCCGGTGTATAGTTACTATACTTCCGCCCCTACACAACGGGAAAAATTCCAACTTCCGTCCGCCACGACCGAATAATCTCTCTCGGTTCATTGGTCTTCGCTAACTTCAAAGGAACGACCAACCCTAAACCACGCCCCGCCCCGAACCTTCGCTGCAACGGTAATCGGACAGCCTCGGTGAGAAACCCTGCCTGAACATGCGAATCGCCAATATGAACCATCGCCACTACCAGAGGAACAGTATCCGTGTCGTTCTGCAACCGTACCATTCCATCGAACAGCGCCGACCAATCGGCATCGTTAAACTCGATAACGTTTTTCTCTTTTTTCAAAAAAGAGGGTACAGTAAACCGTGTCGCCTGTCAGCTGTGCACAAAGTTGCACTGCCAGCACTGCGACAACGAAGAAAAACCCTATTACCGACAAACGAAATTTCATAAGCCTTCCCGATTCATTTCATACTCCAACGACTTGACAAACTCGGCCGCCAATCGTTTACCGCCTTTATGGTTAATGTGCGTATAGTCTTTATTCGCCTGTCCGTTAGCGACATAATCGAGCATTCCGTTGTGCCCTCCCATCGCCTCGTATGTATCCCAAAAAACGACACCAGCACTTCGTGCCGCACGACGTTGCGCTTCGGAAAGAGCGACTACCGCCGGCATCGTAACGAAAGCCCCGTTCGCTTTGCGACTGCGATCACCTACTCCCCATCAATATAATATCGGTATGCGGATAACACTCCCGCAAGTGACGAACAACCTCTGTCATCTTACGGGCATAAGACCCGTAATGCAAAAATTTCGGGAGTCATCACATTCAGTCCGTATTGCAACACAATGGCATCGTAGGGAACGATACTGTCCATCTGAACCTGCCCTTTCTCGGGACAACGCCCCGAGCGAAAGACCCGAATAACCACGAGTCGATATATTATCGACAGCAATGCCCTGCACATCGTCCAGCCACACGCCTATGGCTGCAAATCCCGGCGTATTTCCCACCCTTACTTGAAAACGTGGGGTTTGCCCCTCTACCACCAAAGATTGAATCTCATGAGAACCCGCAACGGGAAAAACCTTCCATTCGCCATCGGCTATTTTCAACTCGACCGAGCAATCCTGCCGGGCAACAAATACGAACCGAGACAGTGCCCAACTATCGGCATGTTCTATTTTCGTAGTTCCTCTGTATTGAGCCGTAGCACCTCTCCAACGGTACGAAATACTGCTGCTGCAAAGTCATGACATTCCAATCGACTTCTTTGGGTTTCAATACACTATGCACTTCCCAACCTTCGCCCGACTGTATGACCGACCGACGAAATCCGGGAAAATCGGAATGCATAGACACGTATCCCACACCACTCCCACCATACCGGGATTGCAACAAACTTCGCACGTCTTGCGTGAATATATCGGCCTCGATAAACGAATCGCCCAAAAATGCCAAACGCACGGGACGTCCCAATGAGGCTCGTTCCTTCAAGGACGAGAGGAGATGAGACAAACCATTTTTCCCCGGCGAGAAATCTTCGAACAAAACCACATCGCCGTCCCGTCGGGGAAGATTCCCGACCTCTGCCGTATCGGACGAAATATTCGTTACGAGAAGAGTGTCGGCTGTTTCTTGTACCCTTATCGTATCGGGCACGACTTGCCGATCCTGCGGCTCATCTTTCTCCACAGAGGAAAGAGAATCCACCCCCCTCGTTCAACCACTCCGTTCCCTCCTCCTGCCACTCTGCATCGCCCGGCAAATCCAAATCTTGCTCATCGACACGGATATCGGAAAAGAGATCGACAGGTTTCGTCGCGAATCCACCCCACTCCAAAACAGGCAACTGAGTCAGGAGAAACAGAAAAACGAGAGAGAGCACCAACAGAGCAACCACATGCCCGTCTTTGTATTTAGAGGAATTATTCCCTTGCTTTTTATTCTTCACTTCGGCTATTCAAATGAGACTACAAAAATAGAGAAAGGAGAGTGGAGAAAAAAGAACTCGCCCTATTTTTCTACCGAGCTACCTCCCATTTTCGCATTTCACACAAAAATAGGGAAAGATTTAGAAGCTGTTTTAAATTTATTGAGAAATAATATTATCATTGCAAACAGGTATGTTCCGGCCATATTGAGCCCCTGTCTCGCATCTCGGACTCCAATCTGCTTCAACATGGGTCTCAATCTGTCTCGGAACAAATTTAAAAACAGCTTCTTATATCTACGAACGATTCCTTCCAAATTTCACTCGTCCCATTCACATTTCTTACAGTTCTCTCACTCCTCATGATTTTTTCAAGAAACAACTATCCCATTTGCTTTTTTTCAGATTTTTTTTCTAATTTAGCTTTCGGAATGTTGACACTCGCCCTATTACCGCCCATCGACGACTGGGTATACATCGTGGTCTATACGATATATGCCATTACCATACTGGGTACGATCGTGATAATCATCACAGAGAATCGCAATCCGGTAAAAAGTTTGGCATGGGTGCTCGTATTGGCATTTCTTCCCATCGTAGGATTGGTTTTCTATATTTTTTCGGGCAGAATTTCAAGGCGAAAAGAATGGTTTCCAGACGCATAAAGAGGAAATTACGAAAACGGGATTATCATTCGATCGTCAATATCGACAGTCTTCCACTGAGCGAGGAGAGCAAGCAAGAGATAAGATTGTGCCACAGTTTGTGCAGTGTACCGTACTATTCGGGAAGCCACGTGAAGATATTCACTTCGGGAGAAGACAAATTCAAACACTACCTGCAAGATTTGGAGATTGCCCAAGAGTATATCCATATCCAATACTACATCTTCGAGGACGATAAACTCGGCAACCGAGTCAAGGAGGTTTTGCTTCGATGCGCCCGCCGAGGCATACAAATAAGAATCCTATACGACGATGTGGGTTGTTGGTCGGTGAAAAACGATTTTTCAAAGAGATGCAGGATGCGGGAATCGCCGTACGTCCTTTCCTTTGAAATCACGTTTCCCCAACTCGCCAGCCGAATCAATTACCGGAACCATCGCAAAATAACGGTCATCGATGGAAAAATAGGCTACATAGGAGGCATGAATATCGCCGACCGCTATGTCGAAGGAACCAAATGGGGAACGTGGCGCGACACACATTTGCGTATCGAGGGGCCTGCGGTAAGAGGATTACAATTGTTGTTCGCCGTCGATTGGAGTTACGAATGCAAAGAGGTTCTTTCGGATTCCCTGATTTTTTCCACCGGTAGCAGACAAAGGGAAAAGCGGCATACAAATCGCTCCGGGCGGCCCCATAGGGGAATGGTCGAACATCGCCATGCTTTTCTTGAAAGCGATTACCAATGCTAAAAAAAACGTATATATACAAACGCCTTATTTCCTGCCTACCGAAAGTTTGGTGAAAGCCTTGCAAACCGCAGCTCTCGCCAAAGTGGACGTGCGGCTAATGATACCGGAACGGTCGGACTCGACGGTGTTGCGTTTTGCATCGTTTTCTTACATAACGGAAATGTTACGCGCCGGGGTAAAAGTTTACTTTTACCAACCGGGCATACTTCATTCCAAGACGATCATCATAGACGACGAGTTATGTTCGGTAGGCTCTACCAACTTCGACTTCCGCAGCTTCGAACACAATTTCGAAGCCAACGCTTTCATTTATGACCGAGAGGTCAACAGTGAAATGAAACGTATTTTCTTGGAGGACCAGCAACAATGTCGTCGCATTATCCAACACTATTGGCGACACCGTCCCCTCTATCAAAAAAAGGGATAGAGTCTATCATGAGGTTATTGAGCCCTGTATTATAAAGACGACTCCCGAAACTCTTCGCTCATATTGACCAGCCATATCTTCTCGGTCGCCCGGGTGAAAGCCGTATAAAGCCAACGATAGAAATCGAGCGAAACCGCACCCTGAGGGATATACCCCATATCGACATAGACATGTTTCCACTGACCGCCTTGCGCTTTGTGACAAGTTACCCCATAGGCATATTTTACTTGCAAAGCGTTGAACCACGGATCGGTTTTCAGCCGTTTCATTTTTCTCTCTCTTTGTCGTAACGTCATAATAGTCGGCCAAGACTTGCGCAAAAGAGTCTCCTGCTGTTCCCTTGTCAGAGAAGGGGACTCACTGGTAAGGGTATCCAATAGAATCTTAGCTTCCATCTCGACTTCCAAATCGGGGAAATAAAGCTGTACATCGGCAAAGCAGAAACCATACATATCGGTACGTTTAAGTACTCGCACGACACGGGCCACATCGCCGTTAGCGATGAAATCGACCTCTTTATAGTCCTTTCCCCAGAAATAGTTATTCTTGGCGACCAACAACAGATCGCCTGCGGTAAGCTCCTCTTCCCGATAGAGTATCTGGTTACGAATCCCCTGATTGAATATATTGGCCCGTTTATTGGAACGAGTGACGACAATCGTTTCGTCGAGTCCGACACGGTCGTAAGAGTCGGATATACGTTCTACCAAATACTCTCCGCTAAGAGCCTCGACATCGGGAAACCCGTTCACCCGCAAGCAGGGTCGGGGCAATGGCATCTCTTCCATACATTCCCGCAAACGGGTGGCATTATAGAGGATTCCCGATTCGGCAGCCTGCCGAGCGACCTCCCGCAATTCATATTCCACGACATTCAATCCGTAACCGACCATGACGGTGGCATCCAAAGCCGGACTACGCTCCTGACCCACCGGAGGCAGCTGTGCGGTATCGCCCAACAAAATCAACCGACAATGCTCGCCTGAATAGACATACTCGACCAAATCGTCGAGCAGCCTCCCGGAACCGTAAACCGCCCCTTCGCCCACCGAGTTGGCAATCATGGAGGCCTCGTCGACAATAAACAGCGTGTGTTTCGCCAGATTTTCCCCGATAAGAAATCCTTCCATATCGGGCGAATAGCTCTTTTGCCGATATATCCTCCGATGAATCGTATAGGCCGGGTGACGAGCATACCGAGAAAACACCTTAGCCGCACGCCCCGTAGGAGCCAGCAGTACCACCTTGCTCTGCAACTGTGTCAAGGCTTTGACCAAAGCTCCCACCAGCGAGGTTTTACCAGTTCCCGCATATCCCCGCAACAGGAACAACGAGTCGTCCCGTCCGTCGAGGACAAAAGCGGCTAGCTGCTGCAACAACTCACTCTGTTCGCGATTCGGTTCGTACGGCAAACAACTTTCTATCTGTTGGACAAGCAGGTCGGTAATCATGTGCAATCGGTTAAAGCATACTGCAAAAATAACGTTTCCCGGTTTCTTTACCTACATTTGTATAGGATAAAAAATACCAGAGTATTTTTGTAGGCATAGTCAAGCCGAATATACAATTTTCATTTACCTCAGCGCTCTCCTTTCACTATATTTGTAGAATATCGGAGGCGGTTCGGCATAGTCAAGCCGAAAATGTAATTTTCGCTTGCCTCTGCGCTCTCCTTTCACTATATTTGCAACAAATACGAAGGCAAACAACGGTTATTTCCAACCACCCGACCCTTTGCACTACGTGCCGCCTCTCCTATATTTTGCCTTGCAAAACACAAAGGAAGAGGCTAAACTCGGAGATACCTTGCTCTGTTTGCACAAAGACAGTTAAAACAAATTGACGATGGAACCGATAGAGGCACTGAACCGACCGATAAAAGAGAGTCACAAATACATCTTGGCGATGTATGCCGACGGTTCGTATCTGTATATTCTATTACAACACACGGAGAATCGTGACGAAATCGTAACGGAACGTTTACCGCTGACCTCAGAAAAGGGAGTTCCTTCTATCGAAGAGGCGGTTTTCTCCCAACCCATATTGACCCGCCCGTTCGAGAAAGTCTTTTTCATAACCGACTCTCCTCGGTTTATCTTTATCCCCGACGCATTCGCTTCGACGGAGGACAATCCTCTCTATTTCGATTTTTGTTTTCCAGACAGCGAGGGAACTTTGATTTCGACCGACCTACCTCAAACAGGGGCAAAAATACTTTTTCGACCTGAACACAGAGCTGTCGTCTTTCGTGAAACGCACGTTGGACCGCCCCGTATTGCTACACAGGTTAGCTCCGGCGTGCGAATACTTTTTCAGAAAAAGCCGCTTGGGATATACGTCTAAAATGTATGTTCACTGGGAAACCGACCATATCGATTTGTTTTGTTTCAACCAACAGGGCTTCCTGCTATCCAACAGTTTTCGCATACGCCATATCAACGACGGTATATATTATCTATTAAACGCTTGGAAACAATTGGGATTCCATGCCGGGGAAGACGAACTGTCCCTGTCCGGGAACCATGAGAATCTCCGACAAAATGTTATCCCGGCTCTTCGGAAACATCTGTCTTATATCACCTTGACGAAGTTCCCTTCCCACGCTCTCACCGGGAAAGAGAATCTGCCGTTACCTCTACGCCTAATATCCGTCTACATACGATAACCCGACACCACCATATCCCGTAAAACAAAAAAATGCTTTCGGGATTCAACCAAACCCCCGAAAGCATCTCTAACCTAATCTCCCAAAAGCCTATAATTCGAATTTATACATACGAGCCAATCGCAACTGATACTCATATTCCAAAGAGAGTTTATTCTCAAAAGCTTCATAAAGTTGCGTAGCATCTACCAAGTACTCCACCATCGAGATCTTGCCGGATGCCAAAGCCTTCTGTAACAATTCAAAATTATTCTGCCGAGTCAACAGCTCATATCTCTCCCGATTATCTTTCAACGCAACCGCTTCGTTATAGGAAGACTGCAACGCCGCCAACGTCTGCAACTCCTTGTTATTAACGGTGAAAGAACCGGCCACCGCTTGTGCTTTGGCTATCTTCACTTTCTTGCGATTGGCAAACAAAGGAATGGAAACACCCACGGACAATCCGTTGAAACGCTCGCCCAATTCGTAGGCATGACGATAGCCCAGCTCGAACTTCGGCAACCAGCCTGCCCGGTTGAGAGAAACCTCCTTACCGGCAATCTGGTTTTCCTGCCGCAACATTTGTAATTCGGGATCGGATTGCAACGCCTGTTCTTTCAAGTCATCGAACGATGCCGGCAACTCCCTGTCGGAATATTCCGTCAGAGCCGACTCCGCCAAGTTCAACGGCTCACCGCCATTCAACGCCTGCAACTGCGCCAGACAAGCGGCCAGCTCATTCCGGCGTTGTATATTGCTCGTCGTGATATTCAACTGCTCGATTTCGATTTTATTCACGTCCAGAATATTGGCATCGCCAGAGGTCAGCCGTTCACGATATAGTTTGACCAACTCGTCGGCGGCAGCTTGCCTCTCGTTTCCCAACCGAATACAACGATTCAAATAGATCACCTGCAAACACAGCTCCTTTGCCTGCAACAATATTTGTTGTCGCAAAACAGCCTGCTGCCCATCGTACAAAGTACGTTTCAAATTCCCTATTTTATTCCGCTGAACATATAGCGAAGGAAAATCGAACGACTGGGAAACCGAAATATCGTACTTGCGGTCTTTGGCATTGTCGGCTCCCCATAAATGCTCGAACTCGAAGTTAGGGTCTTCCAATGTGTTCTGTGAAGATACTTCGGCTTTCTGACTCAAAACGATTTGAGCTCCGGCTTTCAATTCGGGATTATTCGTTTCGATAGAAGCCAATATATCCGCCATATTATTTTGTGCTCCCATATTCGCAACAGCGAATACAAAAAAGACATAAAAAGCTATTTCTCATCGATTTTCTTTTTTACGGTTCATAATCCAATAAACGACCGGAACGACAAAAGCATTGAGGAAAGTCGAAGTTATCAATCCTCCTAAAATGACTTTTGCCATAGGGCTTTGTATTTCATTCCCCGGCAAATCGCCACCCAAAGCCAAAGGAATGAGTGCAAGAGCCGATGTGAGTGCCGTCATCAATATGGGGTTCAACCGGTCGAGCGAGCCTCTTAAAATGGTATCGTGCAACGAATTACCTTCGGACAGCATCGTATTATAGTGCGAAACCAACAACATACCGTTACGCGTGGCGATTCCGAAAAAGAGAAATAAATCCGATAATAGCTGGTATGCTTATCTCTCCGGTCGTAAAACGCAAGATAAACACGCCTCCGATAAGTGCCAACGGAAGATTCAGCAAGATGACCGCCGACTGCGATACGCTTCGGAACTGATTGTATAACAACAAGAATACAACCAGCAAAGAAAAAAGCGAAACGAACGAAAGCGTACGAGAAGCTGCCGCCTCGCTTTCAAACTGTCCTCCATACTCGATGAAATAACCTTCGGGGAGCACCACGGTTTCATCGATACGTTCCCTTTTAGATCGTCCACTACACTACGCAAATCGCGGTCGCTGACATTGGCCGATATGACAATCTTACGTTTCACATTCTCCCTATTAATCGTATTGGGCCCCGTGGCGGACTTGATTTCCGCCAAATAACTCAACGGAACTTTCCCGTCCTGGGTATCGACCATCAAATCTCCTATCTTGGCCGCCGAAGAACGTTCATCGTCTTTTACTTTTACCGTCAAATCGAATGTGCGGCTTCCTTCGTACACCTGCGACACAACCTCGCCAGCCAATGCGACATCGATAAATTCGGCGAACTCGGACAGCGATACGCCATAACGAGCAAGCATTTCCCTGCGCGGAGTGATTTTCAATTGCGGGCGTTCGATTTGTTGCTCCACATTCAAATCGACCACTCCATCGATTGCCGAAATATTCTTCTTAATCTGATTGCCCAACATAAACATGCGGTTCAAATCATCACCGAAAAGTTTAATGGCAATACGTGCCTGAGTACCGGAAAGCATAGCGTCGATACGGTGAGAAATAGGTTGTCCAATCTCAATATTCACCCCCGGAATCACCGACAGTTTTTTGCGTACATCGGCAACGACCTCGGCATGCGAACGGTCTCCCAATACAAAGGGGGCTTCTATCTCGGAGGTATTTACGCCCAAAGCATGTTCATCGAGTTCGGCACGCCCCGTCTTCCGGGCGACAGTCTGTATCTCGGGAACTTCAAGTAGAAGTTCTTCTGCCCGACGACCGATATTATCCGATTCCTCCAACGAGATACCGGGCAAAGTGCTCACGTTGATCGTAAAAGAACCCTCATTGAACGGGGGCAAGAAACTACGTCCCAACGTGAAAAAGGTAATCATGGCAGCCACAAACAGGGCGATAGTCCCGCCCAGCACACCGGTACGGTGACGCAGCGCCCACTCCAAAGCTTGCCCATAATATTTTTTCAAAGTACGGGCGACAAACGGTTCACGACTAATATCCTTATCAGTCTTTCCTTTGCCCAACAGATAGCTGCACAGTACCGGCGTCAACGTCAATGCAACGACAGTCGATGCAAACAACGCCACGATAAAAGCGATACCGAGAGGCACGAGCATGCGGCCTTCCATGCCGGTCAAGAAAAAGAGCGGAATAAAAGTGACAATAATGATTAATGTAGAATTGAGAATAGGCATACGCACCTCGCGCGAGGCTTCGAACACGACTTCGACAATCGGCTTCCGTTGTCCCGGCGGTAACAGTCGATTTTCCCGCAGATGTTTATATACATTCTCCACATCGACAATGGCATCATCGACCAAAGATCCTATGGCTATGGCCATACCACCGAGGCTCATCGTATTGATGGTCAACCCCATAAAATGGAGCGCCAATATAGAGAACAGTAAAGACAACGGCAAAGCGACCAACGAAATGAGCGTCGTACGCACATTCATCAAGAAGAAAAACAGAACGATCACTACGAATATAGCCCCTTCGTATAAGGACTTTTGTACATTGTTTATGGAACTTTCGATAAAATGAGACTGACGGAATATATCGGTCGAAACCGTGACATCGGCCGGCATATTTTTCTGTAACTCGTCCATCGAAGAAAGCAGTTTTTCCGTGAGGTCGAGAGTACTCGTATTGGGCTGCTTGGTAACTGTCAGCAAAACGGCAGGATTGGCCCGAACCGAAGCCGTACCCAATTTAGGGGCTTTGTCTCCTATCTTCACCTCGGCAACGTCGCCCATCAACACAGGAACGCCATCGACCCGTTTTACCACGGCTTTGGCAATCGCATCGACGTCGGTCGTAGCGACAGCTCCCCGTACAATGTATTCATTGCCATATTCATACAAAATACCTCCGTTGGCATTCCGGTTCATCTCACGAGCAGCATTGAGAACCTCGTCCAATGTGACACCGTACTGTTTCATACGGGGCAAGTCCAAAAAAAGAATCTGGTATTCCTTCATCTCGCCGCCGATAACCGTAACCTGAGCCACACCGCCGATAGAAAGCAAGCGGGGACGGATAGTCCAATCGGCCAACGTGCGCAAATCTCTCAAAGATGTAGAATCGGACGTCAGACCGATAATCATCATCTCGCCAAGAATAGAGGATTGAGGGCCTAATGTGGGAGTTCCCACTCCCTCGGGCAAACTTTCACCCACAACAGCCAATTTCTCGGAAGTAATCTGCCGCGCCCGATAAATATCGGTTCCCCAATCGAATTCCACCCAAACCACCGAAAACCCGGTCGTCGAGGAGGAACGTACCCTACGCACATCGGTCGCTCCGTTCAATGCGGTTTCTACGGGGAAGGTCACCAACCGTTCCACCTCCTCGGGCGCCATACCCGGAGCCTCGGTCATGACGACTACCGTAGGAGCATTCAAATCGGGAAAGACATCGACGTCCATTTTCATAGATGTGTACAATCCCGCAAAAAGTAACAATACAGATGCCACTAAGATCAGCAGCCGATTGTTCAAAGAATATCGGATAATTTTATTCAACATGGCTGTAATGTATTAGTGGTTGTGCGAATGGCCTTCGGGAATCACTCCGCTATTGGCGGCGAGTTTTACCTGATAGACACCCCGTGTAACGACTTGGTCGCCTTCGTGCAAACCGGACAATATTCTCACATTCTCGCCATCGGAATTTCCGACTGTAACTTCTTGCTTTTTTTATACCCTTCTTCGTCCAAACGCAAATAGACGAAATAGAGCCCTTGTTCCTCGGTTAGTGCCGAAACAGGAACCACGATCGCATTATCGATCGATGCCGTCAACAAAAAGACTTCTATGTAGGCTCCGGGAACTATCTCGCCCTTATTGTCCAATTCGAAAACCACGGGGATATAAGCACCTCCTGCCAAAGTGCCCTTTCCGTAACTCAATAATCGTCCGTTCAACCGAGAAAGCTCATATACCCGGTCGTCATAAGGCGTCTTGAAATTGGCCGAAACAACCGCCGGCAATTCCTTATAATAACGTTGAGGAACTTCGGCCCGCAATTGTAAACGTTTATTTTGCGAAAGGGTCATCAGCGGTTGTCCCATCTCTACAAAATCACCGTCTTTCACCATGATATTTTTCAAATAACCTCCCATAGGGGCTTTCACGGCACTGCCCGACTTTCCTCCGCCAATGGCTTCATAAGCCAATTTCGCCGTCTCATAGTCTTTATATATCTGTTCGTATTCCTGTCGGGAAATAATCTGATCCTTTACCAGCTCCTGAGCACGCTCATAGGTCTTGCGAGCAGTTTCGTAATCGATATAAGCCCGTTTAGCCGGATCTCCGGTAGCCATCTTCTCGGCAGAAACATTCAACAACACACTGCCTTTGGCGACCGAACTACCGTCGGTAATATGTTTACCGGCCAATGAAACCACACCGGCAACCGGCGAAACAACGGTTACTTCATCTCCTGTGCAGCCAATAAAGTTCCCGAGCAAGAAATAACGCCATGAAATTTTTTCGGGACGGATAGTCTTGGTCGTTAAACCTATGGCTTCGGCCTCGGCTTTTTTCAAAATTATCTCGTCGCTATGTTCTTCGGCTTCATGGTCATGACCTTCGTGTTCGTCGTGATTATGATCATGAGCTTCTATATGATCGCTATGTTGATGCTCATGTTCATCACTGTGAGAAGAAGACGAACCCGAACACCCCCAGAATATATAAGTGAAAAGAATTGAGAATATAATATTTCGTTTCATAGGTATAATTAATTATGGAATAAATAATAGTTATCGGTTCGGATACAAAAATACCGAACGAATTTTCTCTTATGGAATTAAGAGATATTTATACCTATGCGACGGAGGAGCCCGCAGCCCCAACGTTTTAAGAAAAGTAAATGTATGCAGCCGCTCGATGTAAATACCGAAACAGGGAGATACCTCCAAACTGTCGATAACGAAATCGGACAACATAGCCCACGTCCCCAACAAAATTTTTACCGGGGCAAACTTTAATGTAAGATATTGATTTAAAGAAACTGTATCGACCGGAGCCTTATATGCAAACCAACTACAACCGCTGCAATCGCCAGCCTTTTCGGGGACATCGGACGAATGGGTATCTCCCGACTCTGCGGCATCGATTACCCAGCAGATCATACCATTCTCATGATGGTGATGAGGAATCACCGTCGAAAAAACAGCCAGACAACCGGCCAAACAAACGAACAGTATTTTCAGTTTTTCGCCCACATAAGACTTAATCTTGCAGACAAAGGTAAGGGAGATTATTTCAGAGGGGTTATACGGTCCTTTCTTTTTTAGAAAATTTAAATATTCGACTTTATCCAACGGGAAATACATTCCGCTATCCCCTATTCGTCCAAGTCGTCATCTTCGAAATCGAAATCAAAATCGAATCCATCATCGGCATACTCCGATTCGAGGAATTGCTTCATTTGACGACCGTCTCTTTTCGTCGGTCGTCCCAATCCTTTTGGCGATTGACAAAACCTCCTATACGCACCATTTCGAGCAATTCGTATTGTTCCGGCGGAGTGATATTCTCCAAATACCCGGGAACTAATTTTGCCCCCATACGATTTTCGGAGAGAGCCAGAACTCGAAAAGAATATGTTACAGGCGGTTTTCTCACTTGTATGACATCGCCAACTTTGATCATTCTGGAAGGCTTCACCGCAACTCCGTCGAGCATTACCCTTCCCTTTTTACAGGCTTCGGTCGCTATGGTACGAGTTTTAAAAAAATGCGGGTAGCCCACATGAATTTATCAATTCTTACCTCGTCTTTCGCCATATCTGCTATTTATTGTTATATTGATTCATAGTTTGCTGCACGCCGGCTAAACAAAAACTCTTGATAATCTCGCCGGCTCGTTCCAACTTTTCGGGGAGTTGCTTCTCCTCTTCCGGAGGAAAAGATCCTAAAACGAACTCTATTTGTCCCCCTCGCGGAAAATCATTCCCTATACCGAATCGAAGACGGGCATAGCATTGTGTACCCAATATTTCGCAAATATGTTTCAATCCATTATGACCGGCATCGCTGCCTTTGGGTTTCAATCTCAATGTACCGAACGGCAAAGCCAAATCGTCTACGACGACAAGCATATTCTCCACCGGTATATTTTCTTTTTGCAACCAGTACCGAACCGCATTTCCGCTCAAATTCATATAGGTCGAAGGTTTCAACAAAACCAACACACGTCCTTTTAACCGAAGTTCGCATGTAGCACCGTAACGTCCATCGGTAAAAACGAGATTGGACGCCTTAGCTAAGGCGTCCAATACTCTGAATCTATGTTATGCCGGGTATTCTCGTATTCATAACCGATATTCCCCAACCCTACAATCAGATATTTCATCAATAAAACAGGTTTATCGATCGTTATTTAGCGGCAGCTTGCGCACCACGAGCGGCACGAGTCAAGTTAACCGCACAAACTACGGCATTCTTGGCATTCATCAATTCCAAACCTTCGAAATGGAGTTCTCCCACTTGCAAGGTTTTATCCAATCCCAAATTGTCGATATTGATTACCAAACGTTCGGGGATATTGGAATAGATGGCTTTTACTTTCAGTTTTCTCATCGACAAACTCAATTTACCACCGGCACGTACACCTTCGGAGTGTCCTTCGAGTTGAACCGGAACTTCCATAACAACGGGTTTCTTATCGGATACTTCCAAGAAATCCATGTGCAGAATAGCATCGGTCACAGGGTGGAATTGCAAATCTTTCAATACCGCCATCTTTTTTTCACCATCGATAGTCAACTCGACTGCAAAAATATCGGGAGTATAAACCAATTTACGAACGGCATCCTTAGTCACAGTGAAATCGGTAACGATAATACCTTTTTTACCACCGGGAAGTTCTACCAACTTTTCACAGGGTTTGAGCGCTCCTTGATAAGGCAATTCTACCAACTCGCCACCATTCAGCACTGCGGGAATCAATCCTTGCTTACGCAAACCTTTTACTGCTTTCTTGCCCAAATCGGTACGGGCCGTACCATTCAATTGAAATGTTTTCATCGTTGTGTTGTTTTGTGTTACTCAAAATTAAGCTTTCACTGCTCCTTAATTTCCCATCACACGGAATTTTCAAAAAGCGGGGCAAAGTTAACATTTTATTTTCTTACCCACAAGCCTTTACGAAATTATTCCTCTCGAAACAAAAAATCGGGGAAGCGTTTTTTCTCCGCTCTCCTTTCGCTATCTTTGCAATTCATAATAAAAATTTAAACACACCAACCACCATGAAAGGAAAAATCTTGGTTACCGGAGGAACGGGATACATCGGGTCTCATTCCACAGTAGAACTGCAAAATGCAGGTTACAGAAGTTGTCATCATCGACAATCTATCCAACTCTAACATCGAAGTACTCGACGGAATCGAACGTATCACAGGCAAACGTCCTACGTTCGTTCAAGCCGACTGTACCGATATGGAGGCTTTGCGCCAACTTTTTAAAGAGAATCCCGGAATAAAGGGATCATACATTTCGCGGCGAGCAAAGCAGTGGGCGAATCGGTTCAAAAACCTTTGCTCTATTACCGCAACAATCTAATGTCTCTTGTTAATTTATTAACTTTAATGCCGGAATATGGCGTAGAAGGAATCGTATTTTCATCGTCTTGTACCGTTTACGGACAACCGGACGTTTTACCGGTAGACGAATCGGCTCCTATCAAACCCGCCTTATCGCCCTACGGCAATACCAAACAGATTTGCGAAGAAATCATTAAAGATACCATTCATGCCAACGCTCCTTTCAAATCGATCATTCTCCGTTATTTCAACCCGATAGGGGCACACCCGACCGCCGAAATAGGAGAACTGCCCAACGGCGTTCCCCAAAACCTTATCCCATACTTGACCCAAACCGCCATCGGTATTCGCAAAAGAATTGAGCGTATTCGGCGACGATTATCATACTCCCGACGGTTCTTGCATTCGCGATTACATCAACGTCGTAGATCTTGCAAAAGCCCATGTGACAGCCATGAATCGTATGCTTGAAAATAAATCGCCCGAAGCCATCGAGATATTCAACCTCGGTACGGGGCGAGGGGTTTCCGTGCTCGAACTAATTTCTGCATTTGAAAAAGCTACGGGGTAAAAGTTCCTCACAAAATAGTAGGACGTCGAGAAGGCGATATAGAACAAGTGTGGGCTAACCCTGAAAGAGCGAATAAAGTTCTAGGCTGGACAGCGCAAGAAAGCTTATCGAAGACACGCTTGCTTCTGCTTGGAAATGGCAATTGAAATTACGCGAAAGAGGTATTATGTAATGTACAATCATCTATCTTTCTAAAAAACAGAGCCTTTAATAAAGGCTCTGTTTTTTGTTTCTATCAAAGTTATCAGACAAGAAATATCCTTCTGTCTTATTGCATTATATTGCTTTTTGCGAGTATGAAGATAGGCTGCGGTTCGGTATAGTCAAATCGGAAATGGAATTTCCGTTTACCTCTGCACTTACCTTTCGCTATCTTCGTCTTAACCAGAAATAAGAAGATATGCCGGAGGTATGTAGATTCTTTGGAATTATAATCAGTTTATAAATGCATCAACGACCCAAAATCCAGTATAACAACAATAAATAATTATTTTATATCTCTTTCGTCAAGCTAAACTCCTTATCGGCAAATAATTCGGCTAACCCGGATATTTGTTTAAACCGTAATAATTCGTCCTTATCCATACCAATATTCCGCATAATCCAGCTATCGGACATACCGGCTTTCGTCAACTCCGAAACAATTTCGCACATCAATTCGATACAATGCGTACCTCTCGCCCTATTATGCCGTATGGTAGAAGCCATTCTGTTCGAAAGGTCTTTATCTATCACCACCACCGGCAACAAACCCTTTTCCCTGTCGTATATACGCTTGGAGGTTTTCATAACTTTATAGCGATGAAACCCGTCGACCAGTTCATACTGGTCTTTCTCCGGAATATAATAACACACACAAGGCATCGTATATCCGTCCTCCCAAATAGAAAGTTCGAGTAATTTCATCTCGGGCGGAGCAACAATATTCGGATTATACGTATTGGCGACCACTTTTTCCACGGGAACAGCAATCACATTGTAAACCGGACTTTTATACTCTTCCATTTTTTCAAATCAATGCTTTATATTTTTCCATCACTCGTTCTTTTGTTCTTTCTCGGCCTTATTCAAAGAAAAGCCCATGTATTTGCATGTATGATCGTTTTTAAGAATACATATACACATGCGTTTTAAATGTGGGGAGTTCTTTAAATTCGGGGATATCAATATCGTCTAAATATTCCATTCGTACAGGTTTTTCTCGGTCCTGTAATTGGAATGGTCGCCCACGGTAATAGGAATTCCCATCTTTTCCAGCTTTTCGAATGGTTTCATCTGCCAGACACCCCCTTTATCCCGCCAGAAGTTCATACTCACCGACAGTTTTCGCTGGTAATTTTACGAGTGCTTTCCGGAAGCGTTTTCAACAAAAATCCAAATATCCTTCCCATGTCATATTGGGTGGAAGTTTGATAGAATGCCAGCCCATCATAGATGTATTCCCATACAATCCGGCAAAATTCACCCCATTGACCCGACTTACCATTTTCCCCCACATATCCGGGTCTATCGCACGATACAACCGGAGGCTCGATATGGCTTGCGATATAAACGGGCTGGCCACCCTTTGCTTATCCAACGGAACCCCGGCTCGATAGTAGAGATCGTACAACTTATTATAATCCCAATGATACCGGCCGTTAGCGACCCACACGTCGGTCGTCAGCCAATCGTGTATGGGATAGGCATTGCAAATGCCATATTTCATCTCACGAATCCACTTCAAACCTTTATACTTCCTGTAATTCTTATCGCTATGAATCGTGCGCCAACGATTGAAACTTTCTTGTGTGCGAATGCCGATGAGACAACAAGTCCTGCGAGCCGCATTCCGCTTGTGCAACCATTCGGCGAACTTAATCTGAAACTCATAGTCCCATAAATCATCTGTATAAAAATCGAAATCTTCTTTCGTATAACAGTTTTCTGGTTTTTCTCTTACCCATAACGGGCGCATAGAGTCCTCCCACGGGCGCCAATAGTTTTGATACATCGAAGCACACGTCGTAACCTTGAACGGGACGCAAATCCTATATACATCTAATATATCGGAATTACATGCGAATACTCTGTCTACATAACGCGTCGTCTCCTCATACTGGACTTCATAGTCGATATGAAATACCCCCAATCTACGATTCAATTTATTCTGACGAATATAATCGATAGATAAATTAAGAAGCACACCGCTATCTTTTCCTCCCGAAAAAGAAACATACACATTATCAAAATCGGAAAATATCCGATTCAATCGCTCCAAAACGACTTCATACACACTGCTTCTCAGATTCTCCATTTGCCTCATACACCATTTTTACATACAATTTCCACGTTTTCAATTCAGAAAATCCACACGCCCGAAAGGCATCGACATGCCGAACATGAGAAATCGCATAAAGAGTGCAGTCTTGGGCAAACTCTTCTTTCGCTTTTTCGATAAGAGAAGTCAACAATTCGGAAGAATCTCCCGCCAAATAATAATTATCGATACAAGCTCCCGCAGTTTTTCTTTCAACAGGCATAAAACCTTTTACCTCGCCTCGTTCCAAAGCGATGAACCAAAGGTGTTTACGAGAGGTTTTAAACGGATAATTATTGTTCTGACGAATAATGGGAACACTCATAACTAACGGCGCAACAAGGGCATATAGCCGCGCATCTGTCCCCGGCAATTTTTCTACTATCATGGTGGAGCATTTTTGTGATTCATTCGAAACATAACATCGGTATGTTCCAAATGCCTCTATCTTATTTTAGTCACAAAAATAAAAAAGAATGAATATATACAGCAACAAAAATGTCACAATTTCACTATAACAATAATATATAAAATACGATTTATCGTTATTCTATGGGCAAACCGTACATTTAAAATGTTTTAGAACATATCCATTTATATTTTTACAACACCTAAAAAACCTGTCGCGAACAAATTTTTTCACTTAAAAATCATACCTATCTTATTCCCTTTGTAATCTTTGTTTATTCACAAAAAATTTTTATCTTTACCCATAATTATAAAACTTTCTTAAATAATCGTTTTTTGAATTAGAAATATTTCAATTTTAGAATTATTCTAATTATATTTGTACCAGAATTAAAAAAACATCAAAAAAACAAAGAATGCTATGAGTAGTATTAAAGGAACAAAAACAGAACAGAACTTATTGAAAGCTTTCGCCGGAGAATCGCAAGCTCGTACTCGTTACACTTTTTTTGCCAGCGTGGCAAAAAAGAAGGTTATGAACAAATCAGCGCCATTTTCATGGAAACAGCCGAACAGGAAAAAGAACATGCTAAAAAGTTCTTTAAATTTCTCGAAGGCGGTATGGTCGAAATCACAGCCTCCTACCCTGCCGGCGTAATCGGAACAACCGCAGAAAACCTGAAAGCGGCAGCAGAAGGTGAAAACGAAGAGTGGGTAGATCTTTATCCCGAATTTGCCAAAATCGCCGACGAAGAAGGATTCCCCGCTATCGCACACACATTCCGTAACGTCTCCAAAGTCGAAGAAGAACACGAGAAACGCTATCGCAAACTGTTATCAAACATCGAAAACGGAACCGTGTTCTCCGACAGCGAAGAAATCGAATGGCAATGCCGCAACTGCGGATATGTATTCCGTGGCAAAAAAAAAGCACCCGAAGTATGTCCCGCATGCGCTCACCCGCAAGCCTTCTTCGAACGCAAGAAAAATAACTATTAAAATTCAGTTTCAAAAATCTCAAAACAACCCATCGGTCTGCCCTTATCGGGTAGACCGATATTCTTTAATTATGGATATTACAGCATTACGAAACCTCACCTACGGGCTATATGTCGTAGGCACTAATGACAACGGCCGCCCTACGGGGTGTATCATAAATACTTGTTTTCAAGTAACCAGTGAAAATCCCATTGTCGCTATTTCCATGAACAAAAACAATTATACCCACGATATAATCGTACGACATGGGAAATTCAGCTTGGCTATTCTCTCAGAAGAAAGCGACACATCTTTAATCACTACTTTCGGGGTTTCAATGCGGCCGAGACCGAAACAAATACACAAATTACGATTATGAGTGGCAAAACGATGTCCCCATCTTATCAGGGAAATTTTCGGGACATATTATCTGCGAGGTATTGCACATTGCCGACAACGAAACTCACGACGTAATTTTTGCCCGCGTCCTCAATACCATTCCCGACAATGGTACTCCTATGACTTACGCCTACTATCACCATGTAATTAAAGGAAAAGCTCCCAAAAACGCACCGACCTACATCAAGGAGGAAAATGTTTCCCCAGAAGATCCGAAACCAAACTCCGGGAAAAAGTACGTTTGCGAAGTATGCGGATACATTCACGAAGGAGAATTGCCAGACGATTTCAAATGTCCGGTCTGTCAAGCACCGAGGAGTTGTTTCAAAGAAATTTGATTTACTATGAACCAAATTCCCCGATCGAAAGTTCTATTTTCAATCGGGAATTTTTACTGTTTCAAAAGATAGGAACCACCGAGAACCCAATCTAATTCACCAAACTTGCTTTGGCTTATAGTTTACACTATCTTTGCATAAAATGCAAAAACAGACGGTATTATCTTTTATTAGAACTTTTAATCTTTACACAATGGATTTTATAATCGACAATCATCTGCAAGGCCTCGTTATTGGAATCTGCACATTTCTAATCATCGGAATGTTCCACCCCATAGTCGTCAAAGCCGAATACTATTGGAGTACTCGTTGTTGGTGGTTATTTTTATTTTTGGGGATAGCAGGCGTGATATCGTCTCTATGCATTGAAAATGTAGTTATATCGTCCTTGTTGGGTGTTTTTGCCTTTTCTTCTTTTTGGTCGATTAAAGAAATCTTCGAACAAGAAAAACGCGTGCAAAAGGGCTGGTTTCCCAAAAATCCTAAGCGGACTTACAAATTTTAAAGAGCATACCCATCATATTTAACGCCTTATCCTATACAATACTACAAAAAGAGCTATCTTTGCAAGAGATATAAATAGAATGCCATACCGGCATAATCGAGTGAAACATATCGATTTGCAAGACATTCTATTTTTAGATAGTGTTGTTATGAAGTATCTTTACGCAGTCTTTTTTCGCGTTAGTATTCAGTGGCTTCGTCCTTCCAACGGCCGTAGCTCAAACAACTATGGAGAAAGAGATCTGGAAGATCGACGACAACCGTCAAAATGAACCCGTCCAAGAAGCTCCCATAGAGGTTTCGAGCAAGGACGGAAGTATTTATATTCGTACCCCACGCAAAGTACAAGTAGTAGTCTACACGATATTAGGACAGATCGTAACCGACCGGACCATCAATCCCGGCCTCTCTGAATTAAAAATAGGTGTCCGAGGTATTTATTTAGTTAAAATAGAGGGACAAACACAAAAAGATTGCTCTTTAATATATCCTTTTTACTTCAAATCGATATTACAAAAATAAAACCTTAAACATTGTTTCAATATTTCATGAAAATAGTTAAACTTAAAACCGAAACTTTTGTCAAACCTGTCATTCGGCTAATGCCTACCGATTATACGGTGTATTTACAAAACGGGAAACAATGGAAAGCTCACAAACATTCGATTGGTCAAACCTGTCATTCGGACTATCGAAGGAATGAAAGCCCGGGGTAAAGACGGAAAAATCCGCATTTTCCGTATGGACGAGAATGCATCGCTTGCAAAGTTCTGCCGGGGGAATCATGATGCCCGAACTGCCCACAGAGAAGTTTAACGAAGCCATACTAACCGTAGTCAAGAAGAACGAAAGGGTACCTCCCTACGAAACATTACTATATACGTTACCAGGGACTCGGCACAAACAAATTACGAAATCAGCGTATCTCCGGTAGGTCCTTATTTCAAAGAGGGTTTCAAACCTACCCCTATGGCGATATCCGTCAATACGACCGCGCCGCTCCACTCGGAACAGGACGCTACAAAGTAGGAGGGAATCAGTTTAGTGGCTGGCGAAAAAAGCCCATGAACTGGGATATTCCGCCGTACTCTATCTGGACGCCAAAGAGAAAAAATATATCGACGAATGCGGCCCGGCCAACTTCTTCGGCATTCGGGGGAAACAGCTATATCACCCCGAAATCGACGTCCATTCTCCCCTTCAATCACCAACAAAAGCCTCATGCAACTTGCCGAGGACATGGGCATGACAGTAGAAGTACGACAAATACCGGAAGATGAAATCGGGACATTCGACGAAGCGGGAGCCTGTGGAACAGCTGCCGTCATCAGTCCTATCGCCCGTATAGACGACCTCGATGAAAACAAATCGTATATTTTCTCCAAAGACGGTAAACCCGGTCCTATTTGCGAAAAGCTATACAATAAGTTACGCGCTATACAATACGGCGACGAACCCGATACTCACAAATGGATTACTATCGTAGAATAACCACAAGATTATACAACGACAGCCCGGAGAGACACTCTTTCGGGCTGTCGCTTTTATAACACATTTTTTCAGTGACAACCATGAATATCCAACAAATCTTCGAAAAATACTATCAACCCGGAACGCCTCTTTATAACAGCGTATGGTCCCATAGCAAACTGGTTGCCGAAAAAGCCCTGAAACTAGCCCAAGCCCACCCGGAATTAAATATCGATTCGGACTTTGTTTACGAAGCCGCCATGCTTCACGACATCGGCGTATACCTTACCCATGCTCCTTCGATTTACTGTACAGGAGAAGAGCCCTATATCCGTCACGGCATTATAGGAGCCGAACTTCTTCGAAACGAAGGATATCCCAAACACGCTCTCGTTTGTGAACGACACACAGGAACCGGACTGACGGTCGATGACATCATCTCCCAAAACCTCCCGCTTCCACACCGTGACATGTGCCCTATAAGTCTCGAAGAAAAACTCGTTTGCTTCGCCGACAAGTTTTATTCGAAATCTACTCCCGACCAAGAAAAACCGTTCGATAAAGTTCGTAAAAGCGTTGCTAAATACGGCGATGCGTCTCTACACCGTTTCGACAAAATGGCCACTCTGTTTTTATAGAAACCTACACAATCAATAAAAAGGAAGATACTCTGAACATTGAATAAAATATATTAAATAAAGCCCAAACGCCGATAAGTCATGGAAAATGTGTATTTTTGCGAGTTGATTACAGATTGACAGCCGGATGCCAAAAAGACAGCAAAAAATACGCTATACTTTTTATCTCTTCTATGCTCCTCACTGTTTGTGTCGCTCATCGCACAAGACAGGCATCCGTCTTATAGCGAAGTGACTTCACTCGATTCCACCACGAGCAAAGATAGTGCTACTTTATTATCAAACAAACCGATAACACTTTTAGACAGTATTTCCAAAGATTCGTTACAATCGGATTCGTTAGGAGTCGATTCGCTTGCCAATGATTCTGTCTCACCCAAGAAAAAGAAAGCCGGTTTGACTTCGGTTGTCGATTACAAGGCCAACGATTCTATCGTTTTCACCCACGGTAACGAGGTGTACATGTACGGAAAAGGGGTAGTACAGTTCGATGGCATGGAGCTCAATGCAGATCAAATCGAGATGAACATGGACAGTAGCTTAGTCTACGCCGTGGGTCGTCCCGACTCTGTGGGAGATATAGTGGGCCGTCCCGTTTTCAAGGATAAAAGCGGAGAGTACGAATCGGAAACCATGAATTATAATTTCAAGACAAAAAGGGATATATTACCAATATTGTCACCCAACAAGGCGAAGGTTACTTGACAGGCGGACAAACCAAAAAAATGGAGAATGACGAATTCTACATGAAAAGCGGACGTTACACGACATGCGACAATCACGATCACCCGCACTTTTTATCTGCAATTAACCCAAGCGAAAGTCCGTCCCAAAAGAATATCGTAACGGGGCCGGCTTATATGGTACTGGCCGATGTTCCTCTTCCCCCTCGCCATTCCGTTCGGCTTCTTCCCTTTCACCGAAAAATATTCATCGGGTATCATCGTTCCCACTTTCGGAGACGAACTAGCACGAGGATTTTATTTGCGTGACGGCGGTTACTATTTTGCCATCAACGATTACATAGACCTTGCACTGACCGGTGAAATTTACACAAAAGGTTCATGGGGTATCAACGCCCGTTCGGCTTATATCAAACGATACAAATATTCCGGTAACTTCGATTTGAGTTTCATCACAACCATTACCGGAGATAAAGGGTTACCAGACTATTCAAAGATGAAAAACTTCAAAATAGCATGGACCCATACCCAAGACACTAAAAACAACCCTAACATGTCTTTATCGGCAAGCGTTAATTTCACAACCAGCGGATATACCCGAAACGATTTAAATAGCTATTACAATTCCAACAGCTTCACCGAAAACACCAAAAGTTCTACGGTAAACATGACCTACCGTATTCCTAACTCGTCATGGAGTTTTTCGGCAACCGCCAATATCACTCAACGTACGCAAGACTCGACACTAAATGTTTCTTTCCCCAATTTAACCGTGTCAATGGGGCAAATTTATCCATTCAAACGGAAATCGGTCGTGGGCAATGAACGATGGTATGAAAAAATACAAATGTCGTATAGCGGTCGTTTCCAAAACTCGATTCTCACCAAGCAAGACCAGATACTTAAATCGAATCTGATTAAAGACTGGCGAAACGGTATGTATCACAACATTCCCATATCGGCGACTTTCAATGTGTTCAAATATCTCAACCTAACTGCCAGCTTCAACTTTACCGACCGTATGTACACCAACAAAGTTATGAGAGAATGGGATACTCAGCAGTCAAAAATAGTTCAAGACACGACCTACGGATTTTACAACGTATTTAATTATTACGGTTCGTTAAGCGCAGATACCAAACTATACGGATTCTACAAACCGTGGAAAATATTCGGCGACAAAGTACAGGCCATACGACACATTTTCACTCCGTCTATATCGTTCAGCGCCGCCCCCGATTTCAGTTCTCCCCGATATGGTTTTGGAAAACACTTTCCTACGTAAACGAACGAGGAGAAACGGTGACCGAAAAATATTCTCCTTTCTCAAACGGAATATTCGGCACAGTGTCACAAGGGAAACAGGGAACAGTATCGTTCTCGGTATCGAACAATTTGGAGATGAAGGTCAAATCGGACCGCGACTCGACAGGAGTTCGCAAAATATCCCCTAATCGAAAACCTATCGGCCAATATGAGTTATAATATGGCTGCGGACTCCATGAAATGGAGTACCCTGAACACCTCAATACTCATTAAACTAACCAAAGGGTTTAACCTACAAATGAGTGCGACATGGGATACCTATACTTATCAATTGGACAGTTACGGAAACCCTGTACGAGTGAACAAACCCCGGTGGACCGTAGGAAAGGGATTAGGACGTTTGTCCAGTACAGGAACATCTTTCTCCTATACCTTCAACAACGATACTTTTAAAAAGAAGGACAAGAAAAAAAACGACAACAAACAGCCTCAACCACAACCCAATACACTGCCACCTGACCCGAATGAAGAGTCGGAAGACGATGCAGCCTCGGAAGAATCGGACACACAATTCGGGGGCCGACGGTTATGCGATTTGGGAGGTCCCGTGGAGTCTATCTATCAACTATTCGGTCAATTACGGATATGGGTCTTTCAACAAAAAGAAAATGGAATACAACGGCCGGTTTACCCAAAACCTAAGTTTTTCGGGGAATATCAACTTTACGAAAAACTGGTCTTTTAACTTCTCGGCCAGCTATGATTTCGACGCCAAGAAAATTGCCTATATGAACTGTAACATCACCCGAGACTTGCATTGCTGGTCGATGAGTGCCAGTTTCGTCCCTGTGGGACCTTACAAATCATACAATTTCCACATTAGCGTGAAATCGTCTTTATTGCAAGACCTCAAATATGACAAACGAGGAAACTCTTACAGCCGACTCGACTGGTATTAAACCCGGTCGCATTTGTCGCAACCCGTAAAAACCAACACATTTATAAGCTATTTTACCAATAACCATGCAAACCGACAACGATCTTATACTCGACCATTTGAACGACCCGATATTTCATCTCATCGGTGAAGTCGCCGATGAGATGAATCGCCCGTGTTTCGTCATCGGAGGATATGTACGCGATATTTTTCTGGACCGACCGTCCAAAGACATCGACATCGTAACCTTAGGCAGCGGTATAGAACTCGCCGAGGCTGTAACGACCAAACTGGGGAAACGGGCCCACCTGTCGACATTTCGGAACTTCGGAACAGCACAAGTAAAATACAGTGACCAGAAAGAAAAAATATAGAGATAGAATTTGTCGGAGCTCGAAAAGAGTCATACAGCCATGACTCGCGTAAACCGATAGTCGAAGACGGAAGCCTGCAAGACGACCAGAACCGAAGAGACTTCACCATCAATGCTTTGGCTCTTTGCCTGAACAAAGAGCATTGGGGCATGCTCGTAGATCCATTCGACGGCATGAACGATCTGAAAAAAGGGAATTATTCGCACCCCCTCGATCCTGACATTACATTCAGCGACGACCCCTTACGCATGATGCGTGCTATCAGATTTTGCCACTCAGCTAAATTTCCACATCGAGAAAGAGACATTCGCAGCCATCGAACGAAACCGAAAACGAATCGAAATCATTTCGAAAGAACGCATCATCGACGAACTCGGCAAAATCATACGTTCGGATATTCCCTCTCGGGGATTTATTTTATTAGACGACTGTAAACTGCTGCCTATCATTTTTCCCGAAGTCGCCGCACTCAAAGGAACAGAAACAATCGAAGGACGAGGACATAAAGACAATTTTTATCATTCGCTCGCCGTCCTCGACAATGTGGCACTGCGCAGCCGCAACGAATGGTTACGTTGGGCTGCACTACTCCACGACATCGGGAAACCACGTACCAAACGCTATGATTCCCGCTTGGGTTGGACATTCCACAATCACAATTTCATAGGAGAAAAAATGATTCCCGGTATTTTCCGCAAAATGAAACTACCACTCAATGAGAAGATGAAATACGTACAGAAACTCGTAGGATTGCACATGAGACCTATCGTCCTCGCCGAAGAAGTCGTTACCGACTCGGCCGTAAGAAGACTCTTGTTCGATGCCGGCGATGACATAGACGATTTGATGCTTCTTTGCGAATCGGATATTACCTCCAAAAACAGAGAAAAGGTGAAACAATTCCGCGACAATTTCGAATTGGTGCGAACCAAACTGCGAGAAATAGAAGAAAAAAGACAGCATACGTAATATGAAGCTCCCGATACGGGGAGAAGAAATCATGGAAACCTTCGGGTTACCGCCGTCCCGTCCCGTAGGTGAAATTTTATCGGCTATCAAAGAGGCCATACTCGACGGAAAAATTCCCAATGAATATGAACCGGCACGACTTTTTATGCTGGAAACCGCTGCAACAATGAATCTATTTCCGACAAAGAAATAATATAATATCAATTTTGCCGCAAATACAACACCAGTAGTATACAAACAGATACATTTTTATCATTTTATTGTAAAGTGAAAGTTTTTATAAGAAAATGCTTTCATTTTACATATTTTGTATTATCTTTGCAACGAAATCAAAGAGAAAGATTACATATTTATAGGGACTTTCCAAAACTCAAAAACATACTTATCAATGAAAACAACAGAAGTATTGAGCGAATTAAAACGCCGTTTCCCTAACGAACCGGAGTACCACCAAGCTGTGGAAGAAGTGTTATCGACTATCGAAGATGTATATAACGAACATCCCGAATTCGATCGTTACAACCTGATCGAACGGTTGTGCATTCCCGATAGAATGTTTTCATTTCGGGTAACTTGGGTCGATGACAAAGGTCAAGTCCATACCAATATGGGATATCGTATCCAACACAATAACGCCATCGGTCCGTATAAAGGAGGCATCCGTTTTCACTCATCGGTCAATCCTTCGATCTTGAAATTCCTTGCTTTTGAACAAACCTTCAAAAATGCCTTGACTACTTTACCCTATGGGCGGAGGAAAAGGCGGATCGGATTTCAATCCCAAAGGAAAATCGGACATGGAAATCATGCGATTCTGCCAAGCATTCGTTACCGAACTTTGGCGGCATATAGGCCCGGATACCGACGTACCCGCCGGTGATATAGGTGTAGGCGGTCGGGAAGTAAGCTACATGTATGGTATGTATAAAAAAGCTGGCCCGCGAAAATACCGGGACATTCACCGGGAAAAGGTCTTGAATTCGGAGGCTCACTTATTCGCCCGGAAGCCACAGGATACGGAAATGTATATTTCCTGCTCGAAATGCTTAAAACCAGAGGAATAGATATTAAAGGGAAAGTAGTCACCGTATCGGGGTCGGGAAATGTTGCTCAATACACGGTGCAAAAACTTATCTCCCTCGGAGCCAAAGTTGTCACCATGTCCGATAGCGACGGTTATATCTACGATCCAGACGGAATCGATGAAAAGAAACTGGCTTACATCTTCGAACTGAAAAACCTCTATCGAGGACGCATTCGTGAATATGCCGAAGAATATGGCTGTAAATACGTAGAAGGAGGACGTCCGTGGGGAGAAAAATGCGACATAGCCATGCCTAGCGCAACACAGAACGAGCTAGATGGCGACGACGCCCGTACCCTGCTTGCCAACGGCTGTTTCGCCGTTTCGGAAGGTGCAAATATGCCTTCTACTCCCCGAAGCTATCGAACAATTCCTCGCAGCCAAAATTTTATATGCTCCGGGTAAAGCCGCCAATGCAGGAGGTGTCTCGGTAAGCGGATTGGAAATGACACAAAACTCAATGAAAATAAGCTGGACAGCCGAAGAGGTAGACCAAAAACTGAAACAAATCATGCACGATATTCATGAACAGTGTACCCGCTACGGTAAAGAAAGCGACTCTTATACCAATTATGTGAAAGGAGCCAATATCGCCGGCTTCATGAAAGTAGCCAAAGCGATGATGGCACAAGGGATATTGTAAACAAGTAGATTTGCCAACCGACATGAAACTGAGAGTGCGTTCGTAAAAACACACTCTCAGTTTGATTTTAAAATCTTACTTAAAATTATCCTCCGGCCTCTTTTTCCCGTCATTATTCAAACATCAGAATCACCTAAGCATAATATTCCTCCTTATAAAAAGTTTCTATAAAAATATTATCTTCGCTATTCAAAACAAATCTAATTATGGCAAAGCTGCCCTATATTCAATCGCCGCTTAATTATATTGGAGGAAAATATAAAATACTTCCTCAAATATTACCACTATTTCCCAGTCGAATACGAACATTCGTCGACTTGTTTTGCGGAGGATGTAATGTAGGCATTAACGTTCCTGCCGATAGAACGATTTTCAATGACAATATTTCATATTTGATAGATTTGTACAGAAAATTTAATGACACTCCTGTACAAGAAACGATGGATTATATCGAGCAGAGAATATCGGAATTTCAGTTATCGTTGACAAATGAAAATGGATATAGAGAATTGCGTAGGATATATAACGAACAGAAAAATCCATTGGATTTATTTGTCTTGACAGCTTATTCATTCAATCATCAGATCCGATTTAATAACTCTCACGAATTTAACATTCCGTTCGGTCGGGAACGTAGCTATTTCAACTCTACTATGAAATCCAATTTATATACTTTTCTAGATAGATTGCATACGAAAGATTTTATTTTTTCATGTACCGATTTCGACAAATTCGATTTTTCCGAATTATCAGAGAACGACTTTGTCTATTGTGATCCTCCTTATCTCATAACGACAGGAACATATAATGATGGAAAGAGAGGCTTTACCGGTTGGAACGAAAAGCAGGAATGCAAACTATTGAAAATATTAGACATGTTACATGAACGGGGTATCTCTTTTGCTCTTTCGAATGTCCTTATTCATAGAGGACGGAGAAATACTACTTTGTTAGAATGGATAGAGCATAGAGGGTACACAATTACTTATTTAAATAAAAATTATGCGAATTCCAACTATCAGATAATCGACCGTGAGAGCAAAAGCGAAGAAGTATTGATAACGAATTATCACCATGAAATACAGCAAGGAGTTTTATTTGAATGAGATATATATATAGGGAATAAGGAAAATGTAATACCTCGTATGTATGAAATATTGATACATAAAGGTATAGCGGGGAGGAGTTTATTTGATTTCTTTTCGGGAACAACCAGTGTATCTAAATTTTACAAACGATTGGGATATACAGTATCGTCTTCTGATTTTATGTATTTTTCATATTGTTTGCAAAAAGCCTATATTGAAAATAATTCCACGCCGACATTCGAGCGACTACTACCTTTACCGATTGTCTCGCCTTTGAAATCATGTGCGAGCCCACTTGATCGGGTTATTGCATACTTGAACGAATTAGAACCAGAGGAAGGTTTTATTTATAATAATTATACTCCCGAAGGAACTTATCATTTATCTCAGCCGAGAATGTATTTCAGCAATGAAAATGGAAAAAAAAAATAGATACTATCCGCCAACAGATTGAACGATGGAAAAATGACAATTTGCTTTTGGGAAACGAGTACTACATTCTTCTCGCCAGTCTTATAGAAACAGTTTCATTTTATGCGAATGTCGCAGGTGTTTATGCGGCATTTCAAAAAAATGGGACGAGAGCAATCAAACCGTTCATATTGAGACCCATTGAAATTATTTCGAATAGACAGGAAAATAGAGCGTATCATGCCGATTCAATGAAAATTTTAAACCAAATAAACACAGATATTTTATATTTAGATCCGCCTTATAACGAGCGTCAATATGCTCCGAATTACCATATACTAGAAACAATCGCCCGATATGATAACCCAGAAATTCGGGGAGTGACCGGCATGCGAAACTATGATAGCCAAAAGTCTCGCTTCTGTAAAGCCTCTACTGCCTTAGAAGATTTGGATAAGGTGGCTCGGATTGCCACCTACGAATATCTCGTTTTGAGCTATAATTCAGAGGGCATTATGCCACAACACAATATTCTTGATGTATTGTCGCAATATGGCGAAGTGGAATTGGAACAATTTGAATATCTGCGATTTAAAAGCAATAATAATGGATTATCTAAAACAAAGAAGCATATTTGGGAACAATTATACATTTTGAGGAGACTATGAATGCGAAAAAATTTGTGGATATTGACCGAAGAGAGACCTAAAAAAGAGGTCTTAAAAACAATTTTCGAATATTTTGCGAAAGATCATCAATGCGGATTTTTCGGAGATACATTGAGAATTATTCCTATACTGAACGAAAAACACGAGTTCGCTTTTATTTATGAAGTTATCGGTTTTACTTGTGCAAAAGTTAATCGGGTCTTTATAAAAACGATTTCGGGATATTCAAGTTTTGTGGATTTCCTCATTTTCTATCAAGATGCAATGCCCGTACAAACAGATACCCCTATTTATGCGATTGAAGAGACAAAAACCGATGATAAGGAAAGCCGGAATACCGGAGTATTCCAAAGATGTACTAAATTTGTTTTTGTAAAGCATTACTATCCTTCTGTCAAGATGATCATGCTATATGCCTTACAGGTTGAACAAAAGAAAGAACCTACACAAACCTATATCTTTGGGACTCGGCTTTTTACTAACTTTCGGAGTAGAAATTCTTGGAAAAATATTAAATCCGAATGTGTTCAAACCTTTCACTTCGATCAATGACATTATAGCATTCAAACAAAACATGCGAAAAGCTCCCAAAGGGAACGTCCCGATTATAATATTTAAAAACGATAAAATTTCCATTTCTGGGAGACTATACAAGAATAAAGGCCTTTCACATGACCCTAATATAGGTGCATTAAGTATTTTATCCGCAATCTTGCGAATGTTGGGTTGGACAAGAAAATAGAAATAATCCGGCACGGATTATTACCACAACATGTAGGAGTGAGGAATAAATTCATACAAGTGGCTAATCTATTAAAGATCAAATTGGAGAACCTCGAAATTCCTCAAACCAACATGCCTGAATTCTATTGGAAATACGATACAACAGGAGAGAAGTTAGGAACTATTTTCATTCATATTATCGTTGAGAATTTCACAGAGGGGTATTCTATATTCGAGAATCACGCCGGATGCAAAAAAAGGCTACTTTATGAAATCCGATGGCACGCCTATACCATTGGCAAAATATAATGACCGAAAAAAAAATATAAAGAGGGAGATAAAAAAGAGAAAATTGCTATTCCCGATTTAGTCTTGATCGATATATCTGAAAACGAAACGATTACAATCGAAGGCAAAAAATACCAGTTTAGGCAACAGGGAATAAGAGAATTGGAAGATTATGATTCTTTTGAAAAGCGATATTTAAAAATATTATTATCCCGATTATAAAGTAGTGCGAACTGTCGTACTATACGGAAGCAGAGAAGAACGAATCATAGAAGCCCAAATCGGATTCCTTCTAAATAAAGATGGGAAATTGGTTTTGGGGATACAAGCTCCTTTATTATTTCGTCGGGCTATTGCTCACTTGTTGGATTATTGGAATTGATTATCAGAACGGATATCCGATAGCCAAGTGGAATGCGAGACTGTTTTTGAAAGAAGTCATATTATAATATCCTTTCTTTCCAGTGTCATAGGGCGCATGTATCCCGATACCTAAATCTCCCCGTAAAACAAGCATACCGATATCGTAGCGTAATCCTATACCTGTACCGAGGGCTATATCTTTGAGAAAAGTTTTCCGGTCGAGTTCTCCACCGGGACGTTTCGGATCTTTTTCAATAGCCAGATATTCCCGGCATCGACGAATGCCGCACCGTGCAAATCGCCCCAAATGGGAAAACGGTATTCGATATTCGCTTCGAGCTTGAAAGTACCTGTCTGGTCGAAATATCCGTCGACATCGTCTTTTGCCGGAATATAACTTCCGGGACCGAGCGAACGTATAGTAAAAGCCCGTATGCTGTTCGCACCTCCGATATAAAATTGTTCGCTGTACGGAACTTCTTTGGAATTTCCGTATGCATGTTCCGCACCTATAAACAACCGGGTCGCCAACCAGTGTTCGGCACGGAAACGGTGATAATATTTCATTTCGGCACTTCCCTTTACGAATTGAGAAAAACTGCTGCCAAAGATATGTTTCTCCCCATGCTGTCCAAAAAGCGAGGTTATCCCGCTAAGGATATTTCCAGCCGACATTCCCATGAACTGCCAGATAAAGCGATTATCCACCTCCCGGCCGTATGAGGTGTCGTAAGTATAGGTGTAACTCGAAGACGGAATGAACTGATCTCGGAAACTGAGGGCAATGGCCGGATTCTCTTCCATCGTTTTATCGAACGATTCGGTCGTATTGAGCAGTTTTGTATATACCAACTTGAATGGCGTAACCGAGTGTCCGGCCCGCAAGGAGGTACGATAGTCGTATGACATCGAACCGTTGAAAGAGACCATACGAAAATAATGAGGCCGATTCATCAAGTTTGCCCCAATTGGAACCGAGTATAAGCGGGATATTTTCGGGTACGGGGGTAATTGCGGTAGAAATCCCGGCACGATACGGGGATAAAGTTAATGAAGAATTCAAACCCACTTCGTAAGAGTTGAATAACGAAGCCTTACCATGCTGCGAACCTCCGCCTGTCTGCCACTCATAACTCCCGTTGAGTTTGACCGAAAGTTTTTCACCGCCCCCGAACACGTTATTGTGATTAATACCGAAAATAAGTCCCGGGCCTATATAGCTGTTCGATTTAGACGAAACATTGGCTTCTATGGTCGCTTCGAGCGGCACGTCGAACGTCGCCTGTATCGTTACATCGAGGGAATCTTTTCGCATCAATGAATCGAGAGGGGTTACTTCGACAGCGACAGTACGGAATATTCCTAACCGCCCAAGATTGGATTGTGTCTCATTTTGGGTCGCAATCGAATAGATTTCGCCCGGTTTGAAAGTGATATTTTTGGGTAATACCCATTTTTTCAATCGTATAGGCTTGTAATAAGCGACAGTCATGCGAGGGTAGCGAATGGTATCGGGAGTTCCGTCGCCGGTGGCACGGTTGAGTCGAACTGTTACACCTCCCACATAATAAGGTTTGAGCGCTTGTGCCGGAATCCCTTTTTTCAGCGTCATTCTCAACGCCACTTTACCCGGAGACAACGTAGTGTCGGCAAGGTATTCGATGTATTCGGGGCGGAAATAAAAATATCCGTTATTTCTCAGTGCGGTAGTAATTCGGTTTCGCTCGAAAGATAAAGAATCGAGGCAATAACGGTCGCCCTTTTGTAAAATCGAGGAACTATTTATACTGTCGATAAACCGAGTTACCGGACTCGTAGGAGCCGGTAATTCTATGGTATCGAGCGTATAGGCTTCGGGGACTTCGATTCGATATTTAATGCGGGCTTTTTAGGGTTCCGTTTGTTGTATATCAATTCATAATCGGCTTTCGCTCCGAAATATCCGTTATTTCCGAGAATGTCTTTTGACTACCCTCATACGCAATTCGGGCTGTACGGTCGAAACAAGTACCGGCCTTGGCCAACTTCTCGTATATCCAGTGCTTCACCCCTTTTTTCCCGCTTGGGTTCCATGTAATTCCACACCCACAAACCTATGGGAAACGGCGTGCGGATATAAGGAGAGAACAAAGGATTGTTGGGTGCGACGGAGAGAGTAGATCGAACGTCCGATGCAGCTGCATCGGCGATTTTCACACCTGAGTCGGGTATGATTTCCATTTTCTTTACGCCGGTATACAATACTTCATCATCGGCAATACGCTTTGTCGTGGAACAGCCAATCAGTATCAGCAATAGAAAAGCGGCGGTAAATACATTTCGGAATACTTTTTTCATAGGTTCACCCCCTTTCTGCTTTTCCGTGGTCGAAATAGCTCCATCAGATTGAGCAGCCTTTTCTTAACGACAAAACCGACACCGGTTTGAGTGATCTCTCCTTCGAGAATACTTTCATATCCCGTATGCCGGAATATTTTAATATACATGTTATCCCTTTGATTCAAATAATATTCGAGGGAAATGTCGTCTATGAAGTTCTCTTTGAAATTGACATCTGCGTTGTCGTCCGGGCTGAGGCTTCCGCCGATGACGACTTTCACCCTATTGTTAAACAGACTTTTAGCCGCCCTATAAGAATAATCGGTGCGGGTATTCACTCCCCGAAGCATCGGTGTAGGAATTAATATCGAAAGACAAATCGATACCTTTCAAGTTATCCTGAGCCCATTGGTTCAATTCTTTTTTTTGCAAGAATGCGTTAAGCGGATTACCCAACAGATCGGATTTCGTAGTCGACGTTCCGGGACCGGTATATGTATTATAAATGAGCAGGCTCATGGCTTGCGAAGCCCGTTGCTCGGCCGTGAGCGATGTCAACTGATTTTGCAGAGTGAGGTCTTCGGGTGCGGAAAGGTCGAAAGAAACAGACAAATTTTCCAATGAATTTTTAATGATGATACTGATGTCAAAATTGACTTGCCGGGTATTTTTCTCCTCCTCGGAGATAGTCGTGCGTACGGTCTCGACAGCTGTAATAGACATTTGAGGATCGGCGATATCACCGTTCCAAGACACATAGCTTCCGTCTTGAATTTTAAACAATTTTTCCGATATGATAGGCGGGTTGTAGCGGACGAAACCTCCGGTGAGATTGTATCGACCGGTGAAACGGCTGTCGCCCAACGTATTCATGGTATAGGCCAATTCCTCCGCCTTGAAGGTCTATCCGATTTTTTCCGTCCACCGAAAGATTCACACCCATTTTAACAGTGGGAGCAATGTTGATATTAACCAATATATCCATGCCCAACACACTGCTCTTTTTGCAAAGTATCTTCTTCGGCTATTTCAGTACTGTCGTTGAACGAAACGAATGTAACGATATTGTTCTCTTGTTGTTGAAGAGCGAAAGGAGAATCTTGCATAACGTAGGTAACTTCCGTTCCCGTGAGCAACCCTACATTTCCCCGAATTTTCAGAGCATCAAGCGGACCGTTTACCGCCATATCCATATCTGCGATAACCGAACCGTAAACAGTCGCTTTCGTACTTCTCGCCGATTTAACCGGTTGGAAAGCCGATGCATATAATCTCAAATCGGTAACGATTTTATCTAATTTTTGAAATCGATATTTCCATCGATGTGCAGTGGATTTTTATTCGCTCCCGTGATCTCATAATTGTCGAATTGCAAAACATTTTGTTCCACTCGAATCTGACTTTGAGGAAATTTCAAAGTAGCTCCCATCGATTTAGAATTAGCCACGGCTTCTTCCATCTGTATGTAACCATTCAGGAGAGGCGTATCGGTACTACCCGTAATTCCCATTTTCCCATTCAAATAGCCTTGTAATTGTGCCATCTCGGAAGGGAGGAACGGATTGGCTGTCGCCAACGGGAACTCATCTATGGACAAGTTTAACCGAACGGTATTTTCTGCTTGATTGTCAAGAAGCCCGTTCAACGTCAATACTTTCTTATCGTCTATTTCCAAATCGGCTTGTGCTTCCTGACGACCCAAAGAGTCTAATTGATAATCGACGTTCAGATTAAAATTTCCCACACGTTGTTTCCCATAATATAAATCACCAATACCCATACTACCGGATATTTCCGTCGCACTCTGCGGAAAGTTTACCAGCAAGTCGGCAGAAATACTTCCGTCGATTTGAGGAGAAAATGGCGATAAAGCCAACCACGGAGCTATCTCCATACCGTTTATATCAACTTTCAATGCCTCTTGGTGAGAGAAATCATGTGATTGTTCGTTGTGTAAAGTCTTGATAATAAAATGCCGATCCTCGTGAGTGAGAGCTATGTTGGCATCGAAATGTCGCCCATAGTGGTAGGCAAAAAATTGTCGGGATTCAATGTCCACGTTTCAAAGCCGATAATCGGATTTTTTAGGGAAAAACGACACTTGAATCAATGAATCTAAAAAATCGGCTTGGCAACCTATTCGGAATCCTTCTTGTCCTTGTCTGTTTTTTTGCACACAAAAAACAATTTAGTCGTATTCCCGGAGAGGAATCCGTTAAGGATTACAGAGGCTAATTGATCGAGGTTTCCGGGCTTGTTGCCGACTTGAAGAGAGTAATATAATCTTTCCTCCTTTTCACGACGCTCGAATAAAGAGAGTTGGAGGGTATCGATAGTAATTCCCCCGGTCGAAAAGCGGTCTATCTTACCCGTCGTATTCAATAGAGTATCGTTCTGGATATTCAGGCCGATTTGAGAAAATCCCATGTTCATTCCTTTGAGATACTGCTGTATGAGATTATTCCGCTTTGCGTTCGCATGAAACTCAAAAGGAGGCAGAACTTGATGCAACGCTTTCATATCCAATCGCTTTTCTTCTTGAACCGTAGCAATAATAGGTAACGACTGGTTCAGCTTTTCCAAGAAAGAGCTAAATCCTATACTCGAAACAAAATTCATAGCCATGTCTCCGCTTCGGACAGCGGCATTTATGTGCGTAGAGGCTGTTTCGGCCGAAATCGACAATGCATTGGTTTGTAACCTGCTGGTCGGCAAGAGGGCAGAAAAGTCACTTAACCGTATGTCTGCCCGATAAGATTCGCTCATGGGCGAAACATAGCCAGAAAGAGAAAGGCCGGTAGAAACCGAGCATGCTTCGGTTACCAGTTTCAGAGCTTCCAAATCGGTATGAATCTCGCCAGTCAAGTCGGCCGTATATTCTTCGGGGAGACAGCGATCCCGATACGGAGAGTCCCATCAACAAATTAGGATCGGTACAAGTTATACCACCACTCATTTTACCCCTATTCAATTTCGCTTCGATAGACAGTCCGGTATACCGGTAACCCGAATAATCCACGGAATCTATTTTCAAGTCGACAGTCGCATACATACTGGAATCCATCGGATTGTATTTTTCTCCTGAGAACCGGGTCGAAGCAGAGATTACTACCAAAGAATCATGAGGCAGGAACGAAGATAGAGGGAATCGATCTATCAGTATCCGTCCATCATATTGCTCTTTTTTAGTATTTAATCGAGCAAGGAGAGTGATGAGGCCATCGCCGGATTCGATTTGGGCTTTCGACCGGATCATCTCCGGTGAAAGTCGGGCATTACCGGTGAATCGGGTCGGCGGTATATGTATTTTTGCTTAGGGAGTCCGGCATTACATTCGCAAAGACCGGCGAATTTTTTCAGGCGAAGCTCCCATTGGAGACTTCCGTTAATCCGATCTGCTTCGTGCAAATTTTGCACATTGCCTGTCGCTTGGCAAACGAATGTTCCCGGCAGGGATATATCGGCCTTTTCCAAATTTAAATCTCCCAATTTACCGTTCATCGAGATGTTTGAAAGAAAACCGGTCGACAACAACAACCCTCTGGTATAATTGTCGTATTCGGGTAATACCCGAATAATGTCCCCAATAGCGAGCTTAGCCTGTAATCGAACCTCGACCGGTGTCTGTGAATTTTGTGTAAAAATACCGTTTCCAGCTTTAATCTGCGCCGAAATCTCGGATAAAGCAGTGTTCATCTGAAATTTTTGCAAGGAGATACCTGTCGAATCCATAGTAAAAGTTCCTTGTGTTCGAGTTACGGCTATCCCCGAACGTTCGGTGAACGCCAATTGTTTGATAGGAACGCATATTTCGCTTCCTCGATTATAGAGGGAGTCGATGGCAATCTCAATATTATCGAGAGAAAGATACCCGAAGTCGAGCCCTTTTTGGGGGATTCGGGTCGGCAAGGCATAAAGAGCTTGATTCCGATGCAGCCGCAACTTTTTGAATTTGTACGGTCCACGGCGGCGAAACGATTGTATCGGCATCATTTTCCTCTGGTTCTGCTTCATTATTTCCACTCCCCGGATAATAACGATAATCTCCTTTGTCTATAATCGCCTCGGAGACTCGAACCGATTGCCCGTATAAATCTATTTCTCCTTGCAAGAGTCTCGCTTTTTGTATCGAAGTCATCCAAATTTTCGATAGTAGGTTTCATCTGCATAGAATAATGGATATTCGATAACCCTATTTCTCCTACCGAGATGCTCCAATTCAATGGCGCGCTTTCCGCAGAAACAGTATCGGGGGAACTCTCCGACAAGTTCAAAGTTATTTCCCCTCCGTCCAATCGGGTAGAAGGTAATGAGATGTGGAAATCTTTTAAATTAACGTTTGCTTTCTGTGTGGAGAATTGTTTTATGTTAGCCGATAGTAATAAAGTAGAGTCTGAATTCGAAAACGAAAAAGTGTCTCATTCAATGCTATTTTCTGGATTTGAACTTGTCCACGCAAAAAGTGCCGCCGGGGCTACCCCTACTTGTATACTTGAACTTTGCAACAGCGTATCCCGACTCGAAGTCAGTAAAAGTATATCGTCGATTTGCAGTCGGAACGGGAATTTAAGAGACAACTTTCCTATGGAAAGCTCCATTCCTGTCGATCGGCCGACATAACCGCTAATCTCATTCTTTCCCCATCGTTGTACTGCCGGGATATAAATAGACAAAGGTAAAGTCAACAATAGCACTAAAAGTGAAATCAATACGATAGCAATATATTTTAGTGCTTTTTTTCATTTTGGAGGAATTCTTTTTTGAAGGACTCTATATACACCTTATTTAACTGTATTCCGGTGGCTATTTTATAAACATTGGCACGACAGAATTTGTTTTTAGAATATACAGAAAACCTAAAAAACAAGGTAAATATATGAAAAATTATTTGTACCTCATTGCTTTATTTACAATGATCGCGTTAGGAATAAATTCGGGGCATGGCAGAATCAGAAAGCCGATCAACGACCGGAATACCCCATTCCTATACCGATGAGTTTATCGTAACGTACTCCCTGCGGCCGATGATAAACCTTTACTAAATATTCGTTTACCGTTTCATAATAGTTTCCTTCGATAGGACCTGCCGAAGCGGCACTCCCTCCATCGGGCAAAAATAGGTATTGATAATTGTAAGAACCCTGTTTCAAGAGCAGGGTTTTCTCATATTTCCCAGAAGCAGGATTATAAACCATTTCGTTATAAGGGGTATACCGATGATTCGTCATTTCGCCATCGATATATATTTTTCCTCCCGGAATCGGATCGGAATCAAGCGTGAAATGCACGACGAAATAATCGGCTTCGGTATTGCTGTCGTCTGCCCCGCTTTGGCGTATGACGAAACGCCCGTTTTGGGTTTTATCATAAAGATAACTCGTTTGCGCTCTGGGAACAGACGTAGCTAACACGACGTGATAATATGGGTCGAAATAGTATATTTTTTCAACCCCTAATCCGGCATAACGGGTAGCTACCATTTCGAACCGACGAAAATCATTCCCCGCTTCGAATATCATATTGCGGTCATGACCGAAAAACAATTTGATTCCCTTTGTACCCTTAAAGGTCTATTTATAATAACCTCCTTATCCCGTCGGCTATTTTGAAGAATACTTATTTTCAATTCGTTATAAGGATTTTGAACCCGATAATTGTTGGTATTGAGAGCGACTTCTACCTGTTGATGCTCACGGTTATAATCTATATCGGTGCGAGACGTTACAGAAGGAGCGACCAAAACTTGGTTTTCATAGACCGAAAAACACACTTGCAACAAAATATTTTCCGGTTCGTTTTCAGGATAAACCACAAGCACATAATTACCCGATACTTTAAACTGTACATCGGCATTGGGAAGCGTAATCCTGTAATGCACATAATGCGCGAAAGTCGCAGTAGAAAATTCATATTCTTCGACAGAATTCGTATTGAAGCCATCGAGATATTCCAAATCCGACAAATCGGAAGGACGCCAGTCTGCATTACAATGTATAAGACTGTATTGCAAATAAGTGACATCTTCGGCCAACTCATCGAACGAAATCGTTATGTGTTCGTCGGTATTCAATTCAATAATAGGAGGGAACAATTCCCTACCTTCCACCTTGGTCTGTATAGTTCGAAATCGATCGGAGAAGGCTTGTGTTTCATACGGTTCCGAACGATTTTGGGCCGTTGCAGAAATGCCTCCAAAAGGACACAAACAGAAATAAGCAATTGAAAAATATAACTTGTTTGCATAACCATTCCATCATCGAGTTACTGATGCAAACATACGAAATTTTACGCCTATATCCTAATATATCCCTTACAGCCATCAATTCTATCGCAATAGAACGAAAATAATTTATAACTCGAATCATACAGAATGCAGTTTGGCATGAAAATAAATATATTTATTTTATCCTACATCTACCTTTCGTTATATAATATAAGATTGTTTCGGCATAGTCAAGTCGGAAATGT
>VOFI01003572.1_pt1 | contig 45188 bp, 81 predicted proteins | sample 5384131 | NCBI WGS metagenome assembly VOFI01 (sample SAMN12384728, study PRJNA508395) | human gut metagenome | isolation source: healthy gut H | host: Homo sapiens
ACTGAATCTGACAGCGCTTTGTTATCCTGACAACGAAATCTATCCCGAGCGGAAAGACAGGGAGCAGAACTTAGCCAGTATGCATTCTCTACATTATATGGAAAAGGCGGAGACATCTTCGTAGCTATCTGTATGTTCTTCTTTTCGCTTTTTTCTACTATCATAGGATGGTATTTCTTTTGGTCAGGCTAATATCAAATATTTGTTTGGACCGAAAGCAGTGAAAATCTATTCTGTAGCTGCAGCTGGTTTGTGTATTCCTTGGTTCTCTTGCAGAGGTTGACCTTGTATGGAATATGGCAGATTGTTTCAATTCTTTGATGTAGTACCAAATATTCTTTGCATTATTTGCGCTGAGTAAAGTAATCAGCCAGGTGCATGAAGATTACTTTAAAACTTTAAAAAGAAAATAATTCATAGATGGCGTCGATAAATAATTGAATAATTGATAGAATCAGTAAACTCCAGTTGCAAATAAACTGAGTTTACTGTGATAAAGCGTTAAATTAAGAAGCACTAATAAATAAAAGTGAACATCTTATAATAAAAAGTTAAATTGTTTTGTGAACTAATAGAATATTGTAGGAAAAACGGGATATATTATTTATAGACAAAACAAATGTAATGGCAATTTGACCAAAAAGGGACATTGGTGAAACGAAGCATAATGACTAAAAAAGAAAGTTATGGCAAAAGGGTTGCAAATAAATTAACAATACGTTATTATAGATACAGGCAATGTAGATATTCATTGTCTCTATAAAATAAAAGTGAATAGCGGATGATCTTCTTAAGAGAGAGTCTTTTTACTAAAGAAGACAAGCGTCAAGAGTGCGTGCTTTTTCAAGGTATGCTGGGTGGACATATCAGGGGCAAAACCAGGCAAAGCAAGGGACTGAGAAAGGGACTGCGTTCTGAATCTTGTGTTGAAAAAAGAAAGGCTATCTAAGAAGAACGGTCAAGACAAAAAGACAGAAAGGCGATGCACACACAATATTGGTGTTGTATCGTTCTTTTTAAATCCTACCGGATAGCTGGGAATGACACAATACTTATTTCATCTATGCAAATCAAAATGGAAGGCGGATAAAAATGAAGAAAGATTACATTATAATTAACGAACATCCATTAGTTCCACAGATGCTTGATGAAGAGCACATGAAGTGGATTATAGTGAGATTTTTTATGAGGATGTATTGGGGAAAGTTAGACAGGATAATATTGAAGCGACATTTGTTTTTTATCACATCCATTATCTGCTCTGACGTGAAGCCCGAATGAAACACCATATAAGTCGGTTATGATCTCACGTAAAGCCGTGGGAAAACTGGATGAGAGGTCATTGTCAATTATAGAAGGAGCCATAAAGATCCTGTGCAAAGTTTGAGTTCAAGTCAGAAAAGTACAGAGAATTCATGCCAGAGACATTCAAAGACTTCCAGTTAATTGACTGGACCCTGTTACAAAGCGCTATTTCATCCGCAGATGTGTGGTAGGTCGGAGTAGCGAGAGGTTGTTAAAGCATTTAGCTTACACAATAATATCAAAATTCTTGAAGGAGGGAACCATAAGTGAGAAGATTGAAATGGGACACATTTACATTAAGGATATCCAGTTCATGCAGCAGAGTCTAAGATCGAAGATGGAATTCTTTATGTAAACAAAGAAGCTGTAGAGGCTGTTGCTCTTGAGGATGAGCACATTAAGAGCGTATCATTTGATATTGCTAGACCAGGTGAGTCAGTGAGAATCACACCGGTTAAAGACGTTATCGAGCCACGTGTAAAGGTTGAAGGAAGAGGAGGAGTCTTCCCGGGAGTAATCAACAAAGTAGATACAGTTGGTGAAGGAAAACTTATGCATTAAAAGGAATGGCTGTTGTTACAGCTGGTAAGATCGTTGATTCCGGAAGGTATCATCGATATGACAGGTGTTGGAGCACAGTATACACCATTCTCAAAAAAACATTAAATTTTGTTATGGTATGTGAGCCAGTTGATAACATCAAACAGCATGATTATGAGAAAGCTGTTCGTTTCTGCTGATTCAGAGTTGCTGTATATCTTGGGGGAATTAGCACGTGATCTTACACCAGATGAGACAAAGGTTTATGAGACATACGGGGTTATGGAAGGAAAAGAAAATCCCAGATCTTCCGAGAGTTGCTTATGTACAGATGTTACAGAGCCAGGGACTTCTTCATGACACATATGTATAGGCCGGAGTAGATGCTAAGAAGACACTTTCTACTCTGATGACACCAAACAGAGATCATGGACGGAGCTATCGTATCCGGTAACTGTGTATCTGCTTGTGATAAAAACCCAACATATGTTCACGAGAATAACCCGGTTATTCACGATTTATTTGAGGAGCATGGTAAAACTATTAACTTTGTTTGCCACATCCTTACAAATGAGAACGTTTACCTTGCAGACAAGATGCGTTCTTCTGACTGGACAGCAAAAACTTTGCCGTTTCTTAGACCCGATGCTGTAATCGTATCTCAGGAGGGATTCGGTAACCCAGATACAGACCTTATCATGAACACAAAGAAAATTGAGGCTGAAGGCGTTAAGACTGTTATCATTACAGATGAGTATGTTGGACGTGATGGAAAATCTCAGTCACTTGTTGACTTGATCCGGTCCGCAGATGCTGTAGTAACAGGTGGAAATGCTAATGAGCTGATTCACCTTCCAAAACTTTGATAAAGTTATCGGAACTTTAGACTATGTTAACGTTTGTCGCTGCCAGCGACAAGACTCTTCAGGAGGACGGACTTTGGTTGAGATTCAGGTTGCGACTGGCGCAACAAACGACAGGATTCAACTCCGTACTGAGTGCACGATAGAAAGGAGGACGAATCATAATGAGTAAAATTAGAGTTGTACACATCAACCAGTTTTCGCCAATACGGTAGGCCAGCGATTACCCCTGCAGAGCTTCTGCGGGAGAGGTCGTAGGACCAGGACTCGCCTTGCTCAGAAATTTGAGATGAAGCCAAGAGATCGTTGCTACACCGTATGTGGTGACTCCCTTTTACTTTAATGAATTTGAAAAGCTAAAGCTGAGCATTCTTGAGATGGTTAAAAAGGACAGAATGTTGATCTGTTATCGTTGACCTGCATTCAACGCCGGACGTGCCGGAGTTGCTTTTGTGGAACAGTTTGCGATGATTAAAGAGGAGCTTGGAATCCCAGTAGTTACAGGAATGTACGTTGAGAACCCAGGTGCTGATATGTTCAAAAGACAAAAGTATACATTGTTCCTACAAAGAACAGTGCAGCCTGGTATGAGAGATGTATTGGAAAATTAGCTCCACTTGCTATGAAACTTGCTAAAAGGTGAGAAGATTGGTGCTTTTTGCGAAGACAACTACATGCCAAACGGACATCCGTGTAAACTTATTCGAGGAGAAACGTGGATCAAAACGTGCTGTTGAGATGCTTCTTAAGAAGATTGCTGGTAAGCCATTCGTAACAGAGTTCCCAATGCCGACATTCGACAAGGTTGCTCCACAGCCGGCTATCAAAGATCTTAGCAAAGCTACAATCGCTCTGTGTACATCCGGTGGTATTGTTCCGAAGGGTAATCCAGATCACATCGAGTCATCTAATGCTACAAGATATGGTGAGTATGACATTACAGGTGTTAACGATCTGACAGAGGAGACATACGAGACAGCTCATGGTGGATACGATCCGGTATACGCTAACGAGGATGCTGACCGTGTACTTCAGTGCAGACGTTAAGTACGTGAGTTCGAGCGTGAGGGTGTTATTGGAAAACTTCACAATAAATTCTATACAACAGTTGGTAACGGAACAGCCGTATTATCAGCTAAAGCATTCGCTGATGAGTATGCTCAGAAGCTGATCGCTGATGGTGTTGATGCAGTTATCATGACCTCCACTTGAGGAACCTGTACTCGTTGCGGTGCAACGATGGTAAAAGCTATTGAAGCCGCAGGACTTCCAGTAGTTCTATATGTACTGTAACTCCAATTTCTATGACAGTTGGAGCTAACAGAATCGTTCTACAATCGCTATTCCACATCCTCTCGGAAATCCGAGCTGGATAAAGATGAGGAGTACGCACTTCGTAAATCCTTAGTTAAGAAAGCTCTTGAAGCTCTTACAACAGAGGTTGATAAACAGACAATTTTTTGAGTAAAATTGTGCATTTTATAAAATATGCGTTTCATTTTTGAAAACTATGTGCTATATTGTATGTAGCGTTATAGAATAAAATGAAAAAAGGAGAATTTCGTTATGAGCAAAATTTATGACGTAATTGTCCGGGTGCAGGTCCTGCTGGATTAGCAAAGAGGACTGTACGCAGGAAGAAGTCGCTTGTCAGTTCTTATCGTTGAGAAAGGACAGGATGGCGGACAGATTTCAATCACAGATGAGATTGAAAACTATCCTGGACAGATTGTGGATCAGCCGGAGTCAGGTCCGTCTCTGATCGCACGTATGACAGAGCAGGCTAAAAAAGTTTGGGGCTGAGCGTGTTTCTGACACAATCAAAGAAGTTTCACTTGAGGGAGATGTAAAAGTCCTCAAAGGTGAAAAAGGGTGAGTATCAGGCAAAGAATATTATCATTGCTACAGGTGCTCATGCAAGACCAATCGGTTGCAAGGGTGAGGCAGAGTTCCTTGGAAGAGGAGTTTTTACTGCGCTACTTGTGACGCTAACTTCTTCGAGGATTTCGAGGTATATGTAGTAGGTGGTGGAGATTCTGCTGTTGAAGAGGCTATGTACTTACAAAATTGCTGAAAAGTTACAATCATTCACAGACGTGATGAGCTGCGTGCAGCAAAATCCATTCAGGAGGCTTTCAAAAAACGACAAACTGCACTTTATGTGGGATACAGTCGTTGAGGAAGTTGGAGGAGATGGAATCCTTTCCTGGATGACAGTTAAGAATGTAAAAACTGGAGAAGTTACTAAGATCGAAGCTGACGAAGACGACGGAATGTTCGGCGTATTCGGATTTATCGGTACTATTCCTAATGCTGACATCTTCAAAGGGAAGTGTTGAGATGGATGAAAGAGGATATATTCCAACTGATGCGGACATGCATACAAATATCCCAGGCGTATACGCTGCTGGTGATGTACGCGTGAAAAGCCTGAGACAGGTTAGTTATTGCAGCTGCTGACGGTGCGATTGCAGCAGTTAGGTAGAAAGAAGTATATCGGATTATATAAGAACTTATTTCAAAGATATACAACAAAAAGGAGGATCAGACCAATGTTAAGTAGATAAGAAACGTTCCAGAAGAGGAAGTATGGAAGCAGAAGGATATGTATTTTGTAGACTTTTTCGGTGACGGATGTGTTCCTTTGCCATCTTATGCCAAAGGTACATGAGTTCGCCGACAAATACGGAGATAAACTGAAAGTTTACATCTCAATACAACAAAGGTTCGTCTTTGGCAATTCGGCCAGAAGGTACTTGGCCTTCCGGTTATGGCTATTTACAAAGATGGAGAAAAGTAGAAGAAGTCGTAAAAAGACGACGCTACACCGGAGAATATCTGAAGCGATGATTCAGAAAAATACATCTAAATTACAGAGTGTTTTCTTTGATCATATATAAAACATGTTTTTTACCACATAAGAAAGGAGAAAGCATAATTATGGCTATTTTAGAAGGGAAAAAAGCAATAATTATCGGAGACCGTGATGGAATCCCGGGACCAGCAATTGCTGAGTGTAAAGACTGCTGGCGCTGAGATTGTATTTTCATCAACGGAGTGTTTCTTTGTTCTGAACGAGCGCAGGCGCAATGGATCTGGAAAACCAGAAGAGAGTAAAAAGAATTGCTGATGAGTATGGTGCAGAGAACTTAGTAGTAGTTCTTGGTGCAGCAGAAGGTGAAGCTGCAGGTCTTGGCAGCAGAAACCGTTACGTTAGGTGATCCTACTTTCGCAGGTCCATTGACAGGGGTCCAGCTTGGACTCACGGTATATCATGTTGTGAACCTGAAATGAAGGAAGAGTTTGACGAAGCAGTTTATGATGAACAGGTTGGTATGATGGAAATGGTTCTTGACGTAGACGACATCGTATCAGAGATGGAAGCTATCAGACGAATACTGCAAAATATCTGTAAGAAGACGGGGTCAGACCCCGGTAAGCCCGAAAGGGTCCGACCCCTTTTTCTATTCTTCTATTTATGGGGAAATAGAAACGAACTTAGGAAAGGTGGCAAACTGCAATGAATAGTGTAATCAAAGGAGCAAGTTATGTGTGTTAGCACATACACCACTGACATGGTTTTATATAATGGAACAACTCAGACAACAGAAAGAATCGTAAATCCAGATTCAGAGTACTTAAAAGAGGTACCAGAGCATCTTCGTTCATATGAGGATTAGAAGCTTATTGGCCAAACCAGACATACATCGGAAATGTACATCCGGATGAGCTGGCACAGGTAGAGGCTCCATGGTATGACAAGAAGATGGAGAATGCAAAGCCGTTTAAGGGAAAATACTGACCGATGAGATCATGCCTAGGAGGAGGAGTCCTTATTCCTGAGTACAGATCAGTGACCAGTTTGAAGTTGTAAAACTGGAGAAGAACTTCGCAGAGAAGCATGTAAAGGTCAGCTTTGGTGCTGAAACCTGCAATCATTACAGAGAGATATTTCATCCCAGATCGAAGACGTGTAAGGGGCTTTCCCGAGATCGAGGGATATGCAAATGATGAAGCACGCAGAGGCATCTCTTTACTCAACCAGGAAGCTGGTTGGATGGTAATAAAACGTGCACATGATAGCGATCAGAACTCGAGCGGGATACGTAATGCACGAGACTTGGCTGAGTAAAGCAACAAGTGTACTTGCTCTTCTTTATGCAGTACGTAACGCAGGAATCGAAAAAGCAGATGTAGAGTATGTGTTATTGACTGTGCAGAGGAAGCCATGTGGAGAACATGAACCCAGAGAGGTGGCGGTAACTTTGCAAAAAGGCGGGCAAGAGAGTTGCAGGACTTGTAAGCGCATCAGGATCAGACGCAAGAGGATTCACAAAGACCGACATGCACTGATCGAAGCAAAGAAGATTAGTAAAATCCGGAGCATACAAAAGCGTGTAGCAGTAACAGCCGAGGAGGTTGCGCCAGCAAAAACTTGGAATGAACGGAAAAGACCACATCAAGAAAAGGTCTTCAATCCTTGAGGACTGCCTTTGGTGATTCTGTGTAATCCTTGCAGAGTAACGCAAATCCGGAGATCGACCTTAGCATGTTGGACGCCACAGTGTAGGAACAGGTTCCGCACCACAGAACGTAATCGGAAGTCTGGTAGCAGATCCGCTTGACAGAGCAGGAATGAAGATTGGCGGACATCGATAAATTCTCACCAGAGATGCAAATGGATATCTACAAAACCGGCAGGAGCTGGAGATGTACCGCTTCCCTAACTACAAGATGATCCGCGACCCTTGCAGTTAAGAGGGAGAGGCGGACCGTAAAGAGATCGGAGATTCCGGCAAAACACGGACTTACAGGATGGGCACCGACACAGGGACATATCCCATCAGGAAAGTACCATATGTAGGATTTGCAAGAGAGACATTCTGGAAGGAAAGATCAAGAATGCAATGATCATCGGAAAAGGAAGTCTGTTCTTGGAAGAATGACAAACCTGTTCGATGGAGTATCTTTCGTGATCCATGGAAATACAAAGGCACAGGAAGAAGTCACGTCGGAGTATCTGAGGACGAAGTTAAAGAGGACTCATCGCTAAGGCAATGAAAAGAATTGCCGCTAAGTACTCTGATAGCAGAGCAAGGGGTGGTAAAATGGCAATGTAGAAAAGATGATCGTGAAACATTCTGGAGATGGCACAGGGTCTTGAGAGCCGGAAGCTATGGAAAGAGACCAAAGATCGCATTAACCGGAATGGGAAGCGAACATGGGAGAAGAGAATGCCATGGAACTGACCTGATGGCAAAAGATGGCGCGTTGATGTATATTATATCGGATCACTTGAGGCAGAGGGAGTTACAACAGTAAAAAGTTGCAGATGACGAAGAAGGCCACAAAGAAGATGGAAGAGATGCTTGCAAATGGAGAAGTAGACGAAGCAGTTACCATGCACTTCCCATTCCCAATCGGAGTATCTACAGTAGGACGAGTAGTGACACCGGCAAAGGGAAGAGAGATGTTTGTAGCAAATACAACAGGAACATCCAGTGCAGATCGTATCGAAGGTAATGATCAAGAACACGATCTTGGGAATCATTGCAGCAAAACATGTGGAATTGCTAATCCAACAGTCGGAATCCTGAATGTAGACGGAGCACGTCAGACAGAAAGGCGCTCAAACAGTTAAAGGATCAAGGATATGATATCGCATTTGCAGAGTCTGGAAGAGCAGACGGTGGATGTGTCATGAGAGGAAATGACGTACTTCAGGGAACACCGGATATCATGGTAACAGATTCCCTGACAGGAAACATCATGGTGAAAATGCTTTCATTCAAGGAACAGGCGGAAGTTTTGAAGCAACTGGATACGGATACGGACCAGGAACGGCGAAGGATATGAGCAGTTAGTCATGATCGTATCAAGAGCCAGTGTGAGCACCTGTTATTGCAGGAGCAATCCGTTATCGGCACAGCTTGTAAGAAACAAAAAGTATTTGAGGTAGCAAAAGCAGAATTTGCAGCAAAGAAAGAAAGCAGGCTTAAAAGAGATCCTGGATGCAAGAAAAGCAAAGCAGCAAAACCGGCTGCAGCAGAGGAGGATGTAAAAGAGCCGCCGAAGGAGATCGTAACAGCACAGATCGCAGGAATCGAAGTAATGGATCTTGAGGATGCCGTAAAAAGCATTATGGAAGATCAATATCTACGCAGAGAGCGGAATGGGTTGTACAGGACCGATCATTCGTGTATCAGATGCAAACCTTGAGAAAGCTCATGAAGAGCTTAAAGAAAGCCGGATATATTAACTAATTACAGTTAATTTTAAGGTGTATATGAAATAAAAAAGAAAGTGGTGATTTGTCAACATGTAAAAATGTATGAGTTGCCACTTCCTTTTGTATACAAATTTATAAATTTGTTTTATAATGGACAAAACAAAGACATATTTGGGGATAGTTCTATCAGAAACAGGATGAGAAAGAGAGGAATAGAATATGGAAAAATATTCTAAAGAAAAAGTTCCGGAAGGACGGAGATTCGTGTTGGCATTTGCAATCGCGGTTGTGGTGGTGTTTGGAGTTCTTAATCCGTTGACTTATGTTACAGATTTTAACACTGCTCAGGAAATCAGTGGAATGGGAAAAGTCGTGAATACGGATACAAAAAAGCATTCCCATATGGAAATGTGTGTTCAAGTGAATTGAGACAAAAGATTTCGATGTTGACAATGGAAAAGAATATTCTTTGGGAGTTTAAGTGCAAGAAGAAAATATGCGGATTTATGTGGGATGAAAAACAGAGAAATAAAAGCATATTGTTGAGGCATACAGGAAAATCAGTTAGCAAGAGAAATCATGATGGATTATTCTCGGATATAACGGTTGCTAATCAGAATATAATATCAGTTCCGATTCCGGATAAGGGGATGATTCTGATCTGGTATCGGGAATCATAGAACAGCCAATTGTCTATCCGATTACAGATAATGAATGTCCTAGAAGAACCTGTCTATATAGAAATTTCCGGAATGAAGATCGACTCAGAAGGGTATGTGACAGCAATCTTAAGTGGTGCACCAGATGGAGTATTAGCATTTCCAACAGATATAAGATGTAAAGGAATCCGTTCAGATGTATTTGAGCGTTCAGACAGTTCCCTGAAGAATGAGACAGAAGAAGTCTATATTCCAGCAAATATTGTGCATATGGATGACGGACTTTTGACTGTTTGGAAAATGGATTTCATAAGTTGCAAAGGAAAATCCGGCATATTATAGTGAGTTTGGTATTTTGTATCATGCAGATGGAAGCCTTGCATGTATGCCACAGGCAAGAATTTGTAAATAACCGGAAAGCATACGTTAATGCGACAGTTGTTCGTGAAAAAATACAAGATATAAAATTGTATATAGAAAAACAACTATCTATTTTATTAATCAGTGATATAATAGCGTCAGTATACAGAACATTTTTGGAAGAGTATATTGGCGCTGTTACTCTATAACAGATTATTGTAACTGACGGATTCTCTGGACAGATATAATTGGGAATTTGTAAAACAAACAGGAACTACAGAGAATAGTTAAGGGAGAGAAGGCCTATGGAGATCAGACAGATTACTGAAGATAAAGATAATTATCTTGAAATGCTTCCTGATTGCAGATCCGGGAGAATATGATCCGGCGGTATCTGGATAAAGTGATATGTTTGTGCTGGAAGATGCCGGTGAAGTGCTGACAATCGGTGTTGTGGAACATATGAAAAACAAACGATGTGAATTGAAGAATCTGGTCACTGCACAGGAATATCGAAGACAGGGATATGGGACTTATATGGTCAATTATCTTTCTGAATATTACAGTGTGACCTGTGATGTTATGTATGTCGGTACAGGGAACAATTCGAATACGCTGGATTTTTATAAACAATGTGGATTTGTTAATTCACATATCGTTGCAAATTTTTGTGGATCATTATGAGAAACCGATTTATGAAAATGGAATACAATTGACCGATATGATTTATCTAAAAAAGAATCTGGATGTGGTATTAGATGTGAAACGTGTCGTTGATATGGCTATGCATGCAGGAAAGATACTTTTTGAAAACGGAGGTGAAATCTTTCGTGTAGAAGAGACGATTAAGAGAATATGTGGACGTTTTCATGTGAATCATGTTGATATTTTTTCTATGAGCCATGGTATTTTTTGTAAGTGCAGAGAATGAAAATGGCGAAGCTTATACAAAAGTGAATCATGTACCACTTTCTTCTTCCCATCTGGGAATTGTAGCAGAGGTCAATGAGCTTTCCAGAGAAATCTCAGCGGGACGTGTGAAACTGGAAGAAGCAGAAGAGAGACTGGAAAAAGATTGAGAAGATTCCACCGAAGAAACGGTGGTTTCAATATATGGCGGCGGGGCTTGCCAGTGGAACATTTGCGTTGATGTTAGGTCAAGTGTTTCGGAAGCCGTGGCTGCATTTTTAATTGGTTTTTATCATACGTGTGGGTGCTGTTTGCCGGAAAGCACAACCTTTCAAAAATTATTGTAAATATTGTCGGAGGCGTGATCATGACGGTGCTGGCACTTGCATTTATGCATATACCGTTTCTGCCGATATTGAAATTGGATGGTATGATGGTTGGAGCAATTATGCCGATGATCCCGGGAGTGGCATTTTGTCAATGCAATCCGTGATATTGCGGATACAGACTTTCTGTCAGGGCTTGTACGGATGATCGATGCACTGCTTGTATTCGTATATATTGCCATTGGAGTCGGAGGTGACTCTTAGTATTTATAATACGATGATGGGAGGAATTTTACGATGATTACAACAACAATTCTTGCAATCGTAGAATCATTTTTGGCGACATTGGCATATGCAGTTCTTTTTCAATGTACCGAAGCAATATTATACAGCATGTGGAATTACCGGTATGGCAGGGTGGCTTTTGTATCTGGCAATGTGTCAGGTGACAACTGTGGCATTGGCGTCCTTTGTAGGAACATTGGCAGTAGTATTGATTTCCAGGATTTTGACGGTACGGAAAAAATGCCCGATTACGATATTTTTGGTTTCGGAATTATTCCACTTGTTCCGGGAGCCGGAATATATTATACAGCATATTACCTTGTGACAGGTCAGATGTCACTGGCGGCTGTGAAGGGATTAGAGGCAGTGAAAATTGCATTTGCCATTGTACTGGGAATTATTTTTGTTGTATCAATTCCAAGAGATGTATTCAGATTCGTTACTGGAGAGCAAAGAGAAAGCGGAAAAGGTTGAAGAACCATGGGAATATGTGATAAAATAGTTCAAGGACTTGAGAATAGGAGGTATTTTTTTATGGTTGGAAAAGATCTTTTGAAGATTCTAAAGGAAAGTGAAATATACAACTGTACTCAGTGGATTTGAGATGTTACAGGAGAATGGATATCCGGCTATCCGCGATGGAGAAGAATCCTATGACATTGAACAAAGTATGGCTACTCAGTAGATGAGATGTTCACCAGTGCATTTTATTCGACCAGAAAAACCACAGTTTTTTGAATTTTATCGTAATGAACTGTTAAGCGCCCTTGATATACCGCCAGGAAAAGGATATCTGGAGATGGCAGAGCTGGAAGAAAAAAGGACTTTTTCAGACAATTATCACAAGACGTGTTTTTTGGTCTGCCGGAGAGAGCAGGATGTAAGAATGTGATTAATCTGCATGGCAGTGTTTTATGAGAATTACTGTCCGCACTGTGGAAAAAAATATCCGGTGGAATATATCCGGGAGGCAAAGAGAGTTCCTCTTTGTACGGAATGTAATGCACCAATTCGTCCGATGTGTGTGTCTGATGGGGGAGAAGGTAGACAACGCAGTGATCACAAAAGCGACCGATGAAGTCCAAAAAGCGGATGTTCTGCTTGTTCTTGGAACGAACCTGAAGACATATCTGTGTACACAGCTTATCAATTATTATGAAGGAGATAAGCTGATCGTGGTCAATCCGGAACCACATTTTTCAGATAAATATGCAGATATTCTCGTTTCAGAGCGGGTGGATATTACATTAGAGAAAATATTAAAAGAATTAGAGAAGTATAGAGAAATGAGTAAAGTAAGAACAAGATTTGCACCAAGTCCTACAGGAAGAATGCATGTGGGAAATTTGCGTACAGCACTGTATGCATATCTGATCGCAAAACATGAAGACGGGGATTTTATGCTTCGTATTGAGGACACAGACCAGGAACGTTATGTGGAAGGAGCAGTTGATATTATTTATCGTACGATGCAGGAGACAGGCCTGATTCACGATGAAGGACCAGATAAAGGATATGGGACATGGTCCATATGTTCAGAGTGAGCGAAATGCTTCCGGCTTATATCTGGAATATGCAAAAGCAGCTGATTGAAAAAGGGAGGCTTACTATTGTTTCTGTGACAAAGAAAGACTGGATTCCTTAAAGAGCAAAGTATCAGAAGAAGGGACAGAAATTGTAGCATACGATAAACACTGTCTTGGCCTTAGCAAAGAAGAAGTTGAGGCAAATCTTGCAAAGAGGAAAACCTTATGTTATCCGCTTCAATATGCCGACAGAGGGAACCACAACATTTCATGATGAGATTTATGGAGATATTACTGTAGAGAATAAAGAATTGGAAGATTTGATCCTTATCAAATCCGATGGATATCCGACATACAATTTTGCAAACGTAGTAGATGACCATCTGATGGAATTACACATGTCGTGCGTGGTAACGAGTATCTTTCCTCTTCACCAAAGTATAATAAGATTTACGAAGCATTTGGCTGGAAAGTACCGATTTATGTACACTGTCCGCTGATTACAGACGAGAATCATAAGAAGTTAAGTAAGAGAAGTGGTCATTCATCTTATGAAGACCTGATCGAGCAGGGGTTTGTGACAGAGGCAGTTATTAACTATGTTGCACTTCTTGGATGGTGTCCGGAAGGAAACCAGGAGATATTTTCTCTGGAAGAACTTGTAAAAGAGTTTGATTACCATAATATGAGCAAATCACCGGCAGTATTTGATATTCAGAAATTAAAATGGATGAATGGCGAATATCTGAAGGCTATGGATTTTGAAAAGTTCTATGCAAGAGCTGAAAAATATATCAAAGAAGTTGTTACAAAAGATTATGATCTTAAGAAGATTGCAAAGACTTGTTAAGACAAGAATTGAAATCTTCCCGGATATCAAAGAGCAGATTGACTTTTTTTGAAGAGCTTCCAGAATATGATACAGCAATGTATTGCCATAAGAAAATGAAGACAAATGAAGAAAAGGCTTTGGAAGTGTTAAAAGAGATATATCCACTTCTTGAGAAACAGGATGATTTCAGCAATGATGCTTTGTTTGAAGCCCTGAAATCTTATGTAGACGAAAAAGGTTTCAAAACAGGTTATGTTATGTGGCCAATCCGTACTGCTGTGTCTGGTAAGCAGAGTACACCGGGTGGAGCAACGGAGATCATGGAGATTCTCGGAAAAGAAGAGTCTCTAAGAGAATTCGAAAGGTATTGAATTACTGGAAAGATAAGGGAGTCTATGAGTCTTAATAAAGCCCAAAAAGAGGCTGTTTCTCATAAGGAAGGACCGTGTCTGGTTCGTGTTGGTCCGGGTTCGGGAAAAACTCTTTACGATTGCAAAAAAAGAATTGAATATCTGATTAAAAGTATAAGGTAAGACCAGAAGAAATTCTGGTCATTACCTTTACAAAAGTATACGCAAAAAAGAGATGAAGGAACGGTTTTGTTCTCTGTATGGATGGCGAAATACTGCCGTGACGTTTGGAACATTTCATGGTATTTTTTACGGAATTTTGAAATGGGCATATGGTTTAAATCAGAGTAATATTTTAAGCGATGAAGAAAAAATATCAACTTTTAAAGGAAATAGCGAAACAAATTCCTGGGAAGAATTAAAAGGAGCCGGAGAAGAAAAAGAATTTTTTCAGGAGCTATCGGAAGAAATCGGAAATGTAGGAAATAATGCAGTCGATATTGAGTTTTATGAATCCAGAAAGTATGGAAAGAGAGATTCCGGAATTGTATCGGGGATTTATGAGACAGAAAAGAAACAAGAACCGCAAAATTGATTTTGAAGACATGTTGATCTGGTGTCGAGGGCGCTTTTCCTTCACCGACCGGATATTTTGAAGAAATGGCAGGAAAAAATATCGATATATGTGCTGGTGGATGAATTTCCAGTGATATTAACCAGGTTCAGTATGATGTGGTCCGGATGCTGGCAGCACCGAGAATAATCTGTTCATTGTGGGGGATGATGATCAGTCTATTTACGGATTCCGCGGGGCGAAACCGGGGAATTATGAATGCATTTTCAAAAGGATTATCCACAAGCAAAGCGGATTTTTTTAGATATTAATTATCGATCTTCCGGGCATATTGTGAAATGGGGCGCTTCGAGTAATCGGGAATAATAAGATGCGCTTTGACAAAGCAATTTCCATCCAGCCGGGAACCGAGACAGTGTTCACATTCAGGAAGTTCAGGATCCGGCAGATGAAGCAAAGTATGTGACGGAGCAGATTAAGATTGCAGCACAGAAGGGGATTCCTTACAGCGAGATGGCAGTGCTGTACCGGACAGTTGCGGATGCAAGAGCTGTATCGGAGACGTTGTCCCAGCGGCAGATTCCGTTTACGATGAAGGAGCGTATTCAGAACCTTTATGATCATTTTATTGCGGCGGATCTTCTTAGTTATCTTCACCTGGCCCAGAAAGACTGGAAACGGGCATATTTTTTGCAGGTGGCTAATAAGCCCAACCGTTATCTTAGCAGAGACAGCATGGAAGGGAGCCGGTGACCTATGAGTCTATGAGAAATTTTTTATTGTGATAAAGACTGGATGATGGATCGAATTGATCAGTGGGAATGGGATATGAAGATGATTTGTGACAAGACGCCGTATGCGGCAGTTCAGTATATCCGAAAAAATATAGGATATGAAGAATATCTGAAAAAGAATATGCGGCTTCAGACAACTTCCTTTCGAGGATCTCAAGGTGGTTTTAGAGGAAATTCACAGTCAGGCAAAGGCTTATCGGACAGCCCAGAGTGGTTTGCGCATATCGAAGAATACAGGGAGACTTTGAGAAGACTTGCAGATGAGGGAGAATCAAAGAAAACCGGACGGTGTGGCAATGATGACGATGCACGGCGCCAAAGGGCTGGAATTTGAACAGGTATTTCTGATCCATGCAAATGAAGGGTGCACACCCTTATAAGAAGGCGAAGACGGCGGAAGAGATTGAGGAGGAACGCAGACTCTTCTATGTGGCTATGACACGGGCAAAACAGAAACTGATCATTAGTTATGCAAAGAAAAAAACGGGAAAGACCTAAGTCCATCCCGTTTTGCAGAAGAATACTCTTCGTCTAATTCTTCAAATTCCTGCGTATCCATCCATTCGTCAAAAAGCATCTGCGGCGATTTCGTACTCGTCATCGTCTTCAATGTTCTGAAGTTCCGGCTCGCCGTCTGCATTCTCGATATAGCGGTACAGATAGACATCGCCCTCTTCGGTCTCGCCTTCTTCATTTAATGGAAGCAGTGCAATGTACTGATTCTCACCGGCTTCAAATAAAAAGTCAGAATGGCACATTCTACTACCTCGTCATTATCCAGAGTCAGTTCCACTGTCATAAATTCATCCATGATTTGCTCTCCTTTGTTTTATAGATATCTTTGTTCGATATCTTTACTCTACCAAAGGAATCTCTAAAAAGCAAGGAAAAATGAAAAAAGTAGCCAAAACGGTAAAAAAATGTTGTAAAATAAGGCTGTCCGTAATGGGGGAAAACACAGATTAAGGAGGATGTCATTATGCAGAAGAAAAGAATGTTAAGCGTGTTGGCAGTGATGCTCGTGTGCGTTTCGCATTATCCGGATGCAAAAAGAATGTTGGAACACCGGAAGACAATGCGGTGAAAGATGAAGAGACGGAAGAAGAAGGAACAGAAGGAGAAGAGGACTCTGGTAAAGGGAAGGGTATTTTCTGGGAATTGATATGGAAAATCCTTTATTTTATTACACTGGAGGACCAATCAAAGAGGAATTGGAAAAAAGAAGGCTATGCGCTGACGATGAAAGATCCGGCATCAGACCCGAAGCTTCAGGCAAGTCAGTTAAAGCGAGATGATAGAAGAAGGAGTAGATGCAGTATTTTTTAAGTCCGGTAGACTGGGAAGAGATTACTCCGTCGCTGAAAGAATTAAAAGAAGCTGGGGTAAAGATTATCAATGTGGACAGTCAGGTGAAAGAGATGGACTATGTGGATGCCTATGTGGGATCGGATAACCGGGAGGCAGGATATATCTGTGGGACAGATCTGATTGAAAATGTCCATCGGTGGAAAGGTGGCAATCCTGGAGAGTCCGGCACAAAATTCGTTAACGACCGGATTACTGGATTTGAAGAGGCAATTACCAAGGCGGAAAATGGATTTGAGGTGGTAGCCAGAGCGGATACAGGCGGTCAGTTTGAGAAGGCGCTTGAAGTGGCGACAGCCATGATAGAAGAACACCAGATGACAGCGATTATGGGGGGAAATGATCAAATGGCAGTTGCAGCGACGACGGCGGTCAATCTGGCGGGACTGGATGAAGTACTGATTTATGGGGGTGGACGGATCACCGGATATTAAAAAAGAACTGAAAAAGTTAGACGGTCAGATCGCGGCGACGGCAGCACAGTCTCCGATTAATATCGGGAAGACGGCAGCGCAGATTGCAGTAAAGTGCTGGATGGAGAAGAATATGAGAAGGAGACTTTTGAAGAAGTCTTCCTGCTTAACAAAGACAATGTGGAAATGTACGGCGTGGATGGCTGGCAGTAGACAGAAAAGGTTGGACAGAATATGGAAAGAGGCATGCAGGAAAAAATAAAATGGAGATAGAGGACAGACTGTATGGAACCGGGACGTGATTGTGTGGAGAGTACTGCAGTGACAGGAGATCCCCTTCCACTTGGCGTCAAGGTAGCAGATGGAAAAGTGGAATTTCGCAGTTTCTGTTCCTATCGGAAGTTCTGCCTGCCTGATTCTTTACCGGAAGGAGAGACGAAAACCTGGAAGGTTTTCCCGATGAAGAAGCATCGGAAGAGTTTGGTGTGGCGATCGAGGGTTTGGATACGTCCCTGTTATGAATACAATTATCAAATCGGAGATCAGATTGTAGTGGATCCCTATGCGAAGGATCTGGCAGGAAAAGACTGTATGGGGGAAGCCGTGTGATGTACAGCAGCATGAGGTGCGCGGAAGCTTTGAGTCAGAAAGCATTTGACTGGGAGGGGACGCGCCCTTGAGATTCCGTATCATCAGGTCGTTGCCTTAGCCTTCATGTCAGAGGTTTTGAAAGCATTTCTCTTCTGGCGTGAAGGGAAGGTAAACGTTTCAAAGGGTTGGTGGAAAAGATCCCCTATCTTGTAGACCTGGGCGTAAATCAGATTCAATGCATGCCGGTATATGAATTTGAAGAGTGTAAACGGTATACCAATTACTGGGGATATGGAGAAGCATTCTGTTTCGCGCCGAAAAGCGCCTATGCGGCATCAAAGACCCGGTGACGGAATGCAAAGAGATGGTGAAGGCATGCCACAGAGCAGGAATAGAAGTTGTATTTGAAATGCCGTTTACCGACAAGATGCCAAAGCAGATGATGGAAGAATGTCTGCGTTATTACGTAATGGAATATCACGTAGATGGCTTTATCCTGAATCCATTAGTTGCTCCTATGGAAGGAATTTGGCAGATCCGATTCTGGGAACATCGAAGATTATGATTCACCAGACAGGATTTCAGACGGTGATGCGTCGGTTCCTGAAGGGGGATGAAGGGATGAAGTTGGAGATGTGATTTACTGGCTTCGACACAGCAGTGAAGGAGATGGCATCTTTTAATTATATAGCAGGACACACAGGATTTACGATGTACGATATGGTTTCATATGATGGAAAGCATAATGGGGCAAAATGGAGAGCAGAATCAGGATGGTCCGGATTATAATTACAGCTGGAATTGTGGAGCGGAAGGACCGACAAAGAAAAAACGGTGCTGGAACTTAGAAAGAAGCAGCTCTATAATGCGTGGTTTCTGCTTTTAACTGCACAGGGGACACCCTGCATTTTAGCGGGAGACGAATTCGCGAATACGCAGAAGGGGAATAATAATGTCTATTGTCGGGATAATAGCACTGCGTGGCTGGACTGGAGGAAACTGGAAAGAAGCGGATCTTCATGCCTTTGTGAGAGCGCTGATCCGAATCCGGAAACAGTATCCGGTATTTGCCCCGGCTAAGGAGATGCAGGGAGTGGATAAAACCAGATTTTGCGGGGTACCGGATGTGTCGTATCATGGCGAGAGCGCATGGAGAACTCCGTCAGAAGTATACAGCCGGCAGCTTGGTGTATATTACAGTGGCGATGACGGAGACGGAGAAAACGGCGTGTTTTAGGCATATAATATGCATTGGCTGGAGCATGAATTTGCACTGCCTGCTCTTGGGAAGAATCAAAAGTGGTACCTGATTGCGTCAACCAGAGAAGGAGTGCTGGAGAAACCGATAAAGCTGGAAAATCAGAAAATGGTGCCGGTAGAGGAACGAACAGTGATGCTTTTGGCAGGGATGTAGGGAGAGAAGAATATGAAAGCATTACAACATCTGCGGACAATTAATCATCATAAATGGCTGGTGATGAAGGGCTGCTTCAAAGTAGGGCTGTATCGGCAGGGGCTGATCATGACCTGTCGAAATATTCTCCGACGGAATTTTTCGTAGGCTGCAGATATTATCAGGGGGACCAGAAGTCCAAATAATGCGGAGCGGGAGTGTACAGGGTACTGAAGGCGTGGCTTCACCACAAAGGAAGAAACAGGCACCATTATGAGTATTGATTGACTATAGCGTAAATCCGGGAGAAGGGATTGTGGGTCAGAAGATGCCGACCCGCTATGTGATCGAGATGTTCATAGACCGGATTGCAGCTTCCAAGACTTATCAGGGAGAAGAGTACAAGGATACGCACCCTTTGGAATACTATGAACAGGGAGCGGCAAAGCTTGGCAGAATGATTCATCCAGATACGGCAAAGCAGCTTCATTTCCTGCTGGCGATGTTGGCAGAGAAGGGGAAGAAGAAACCTTTGCTTATATCCGTCATAAGATTCTTAAAAAAAAAAAAAATAGTGTTGACATTTTCCAAGTCATATAGTAATATAATCTTCGGACGGTCGATAGAGCGTCACTTGCAGAGAAGATGTCGGAACTGGCAGACGAGCAAGACTAAGGATCTTGTAAGCATTGTGCTTGTGTGGGTTCAAGTCCCATCTTCCGCAGTTCGTTAAATAGATGAGAAATCTTTATGGTAAAAGGTTTCTCATTTTTTATTTGCAAAATGATAGGAGAAATGCATATGACGATCAGAGAACAGATGGAACAACGGGAACTTCAGTATTTAAGTCCTTATGCCTCAAGAAGCAGTCAGTCAAGAGGAAGACGAAAGCCGGAAGAGGAGTGCGATATTCGACCGGTTTACCAGAGGGATCGAGATCGGATTCTCCATAGCAAGGCATTTCGTCGGCTTCGTCAGAAGACGCAGGTATTTCTGCTGGCGAAAGGGGATCATTACCGGACGAGGCTTACCCACACGTTAGAAGTCTCTCAAAATGCAGAGGACGATCGCGAAGGCGCTGCGTTTAAATGAAGACTTAGTGGAGGCGATTGCGCTTGGGCATGATCTTGGACATACCCCTTTTGGACATGCAGGCGAGAGAGCCTTGAATCAGGTGTGCCCGCTGGGATTCCGACATAACGAACAGAGCGTGCGCGTGGTAGAGCGCCTGGAGAAGCACGGGAGAGGGTTGAATCTGACCTGGGAGGTCAGAGAGACGGAATTCTAAATCATAAGACGGGGACAACTCCTGCAACGCTGGAAGGGCAGATTGTAAGACTTTCTGACAAAATTGCGTACATTTATCATGATATAGATGATGCAATTCGGGGTGGAATTCTCTCGGAAGAAGAAATCCCAAAGGAATATCGGGAAATTCTGGGAGAAACGCCCCGGATCCGTCTGAATTCCATGATCCATGACGTAATTACCAACAGCATGGATCAGCCGGAGATCCGAATGTCAGAGGAAGTGGAAGAGCTATGAAAGGACTTCGTTCCTTCCTATTTACACATGTCTATATGAACTGATGGCAAAAGGGGGAAGAGTACAAAGCAGTGAATATGGTGGGGAACTCTATCATTATTATCGAGCCCATTTGGATTTATTGCCTCAATTCTATCAGATATGCTGGAAGAAGGAGAAAAGGAAGAACAGGTGGTCTGCGATTATATCGCAGGAATGACCGATAATTATGCGGTGCAGACCTTTGAAAAAATATTTTGTTCCGGAATCTTGGGAAAAATTAAAGGAAATGATTCTTTTGTCGAATATTATATATGAGGGCTTAAAATGTATTATTCTGATGAAATCGTAGAAGAAGTAAGAGCAAAAAATGATATTGTGGATGTAATATCCAGTTATGTAAAACTGCAGAAAAAGGGAAGTTCCTATTTTGGTCTATGTCCGTTTCACAATGAAAAATCACCGTCTTTTTTCCGTAAGCAGGCAGAAACAGATGTACTATTGTTTTGGATGCGGCGTGAGCGGCAATGTGATTACCTTTGTTATGGAATATGAGAATTATTCCTTTGTGGAAGCGTTAAAATACCTGGCGGATCGGGCAGGTGTAAGTCTGCCGGAGCAGGGGAATATTCTAAAGAGGCGAAGGCGCGGGCAGATCTAAAAAGGAGTGCTTTTAGAGATCAATAAGGCTGCTGCCCAGTATTTCTATGTACAGTTAAAGGCAGAGCATGGCGCTCAGGCATTCAATTACCTGAAAAGGCGTGGGCTTGACGACGAGACAATCAAAGGATTTGGATTGGGATACTTTAATAAATATAGTGATGATCTCTATCGTTATCTGAAGTCAAAGGGGTATGCAGACGAGATGATTGCCAAAGCGGGACTGATTACGGTAGATGAGAAGAAGGGTGTGTATGACAAATTCTGGAACCGGGTGATGTTCCCGATTATGGATGCGAATAACCGGGTGATTGGTTTTGGCGGCCGTGTAATGGGAGATGCCAAACCCAAGTATTTGAATTCACCGGAGACAGTCATCTTTGATAAAAAGTCGGAATTTGTACGGACTGAACAGAGCAAGAAGCTCCAGACGTCCTTATTTCCTGTTGTGTGAGGGATACATGGATGTAATATCGATGCATCAGGCCGGCTTTACCCAGGCGGTGGCATCGCTGGGGACGGCTCTGACACCTGGACATGCTTCGCTGATCAAGCGGTATGTGCAGGAGGTATACCTGACTTATGACAGTGATGAGGCGGGAACCAAAGGCGGGCTTCGGGCGGTTCCGATTCTGAGAAATGTGGGAATCAGTGCAAGAGTGATCCGTATGGATCCTTATAAGGACCCGGATGAATTTATCAAGAATCTGGGAGCAGAGGCCTTCGAGGAGCGAATTCAAAAAGCAAGGAATGGCTTTATGTTCAGTCTGGAGATTCTGGAACGCAGTTATGATATGCATTCCCCGGAGGGAAAGACAGGCTTTATGCGGGAGGCGGCGAGACGCCTGACGGAGTTTGAGGAAGAAATCGAACGTAATAATTACATAGAAGCCGTAGCATCGGCCTATCACGTAGGGTATGAGGAACTTCGGAAACTGGTGACCAAGATGGCAATTCAGCAAGGTCTTGCCAAGCCGGTGGAGAGGCCAAAGACTACACAGAATCGAGAAAAGGGAAAGGAAGACGGAATTTTAAAATCTCAAAAAATCTTACTGACCTGGCTGATCGAGGACGAAGCGATTTTCCGACAGATTGAAAGGTATATTACTCGGAAGATTTTTCAGAAGGATTTACCGCAAAGTGGCGGAACTGGTGTATGAACAGTATCAGGAACATGTCGTGAATCCGGCACAGATTATGAATCATTTTACAGATGAGGAAGAACACAGAGAAGTGGCGGGATTGTTCCATACAAAAATCAAAGAGCTGACGACGGTAAAGGAACAGGAGAAAGCATTGATGGAGACTGTGGTCCGGGTAAAAAGCCACAGTATTGAGGAAGCTACCAGGCATTTGGACGCGACAGATATCAGCGGACTGCAGCGGCTGATGGATGCGAAGCGTAAGCTGCAGGACCTGCAGAAACTGCATATTTCTATTAATTAAGGATAAAATATAAACAAGCAATGAGAGGATGGGCGCTACATGGAAGAAAACATGGCAAAATTTTTGGAGAAAAGCTAAAAGAACTGGTTGCACTGGGAAAGAAGAAAAAGAGTGTGCTGGAATTGCAGGAGATCAATGATTTCTTTGCCGATATGGAACTGGATTCCGATCAGATGGAGAAGGTATTTGAATATCTGGAATCAAACAATATCGATGTGCTTCGGATCAGTGATGACGATGATATTGACGATGTAGATATTATGATTTCGAAGAAGATGATGTGGATATGGAGAAGATCGACCTGTCTGTTCCGGACGGAATCAGCATCGAAGATCCGGTCCGTATGTATCTGAAGGAGATCGGTAAAGGTTCCGCTTCTTTCAGCGGAGGAAGAAGTAGAACTTGCAAAGCGCATGGCAGAGGGAGACGAGGATGCTAAGAAACGATTGGCAGAGGCCAATTTGCGTCTGGTTGTCAGCATTGCAAAACGTTATGTGGGACGAGGCATGCTGTTTTTAGATCTGATTCAGGAAGGAAACTTAGGTTTGATTAAGGCAGTGGAGAAATTCGACTACCAGAAGGGATTTAAGTTTAGTACGTATGCGACCTGGTGGATCCGTCAGGCGATTACAAGAGCGATTGCGGATCAGGCAAGAACGATCCGTATTCCGGTTCATATGGTGGAAACCATCAACAAACTGATCCGCGTTTCCAGACAGTTATTGCAGGAGCTGGGACGTGAACCTACGCCGGAAGAGATTGCAGAAGAGTTGGACATGCCGGTAGAAAGAGTAAGAGAAATCCTGAAGATTTCACAGGAACCCGTATCTTTGGAGACTCCGATTGGAGAGGAAGAAGACAGTCACCTGGGAGATTTTATCCAGGACGATAACGTACCGGTACCGGCAGAGGCAGCAGCGCAGACACTGCTCAAAGAGCAGCTTGATGAAGTGCTGGATACACTCACAGAACGGGAACAGAAGGTATTGAGACTTCGGTTTTGGTATGAATGACGGACGGGCGCGCACATTGGAGGAAGTTGGAAAAGAATTTGATGTTACCCGTGAACGTATCCGCCAGATTGAGGCAAAAGCACTGCGCAAGCTTCGTCACCAAGCCGCAGCAGAAAATTAAGAGATTATCTGGATTAAGAAAGAGGCGCCTATGGAACTATCAAAGAGACTTTACGCGGTTGCGGGTCTTGTGACAGAGGGCGCCTCTGTTGCAGATAGCGGAACCGATCATGGTTATATTCCCCCATCTATCTGATGGAAAAGAAGATTGCATCCAAGGTGATTGCCCTGGATATCAATAAGGGACCGCTGGAGCAGGCGCGGATGCATATCCTGGGACATGGATGGAAAGGAAAGATTGAGACCCGTCTGTCGGATGGACTTTCGGCGGTGAAGCCGAAGGAAGTAGACACGATGATTGCAGCCGGAATGGGAGGCGGTCTGGTGATTAAGATTCTAAAAGAAGGAAAACAGGTGGCAGATACCATTGAGCATTTTATCCTTCAGCCGCAGTCGGAAATATTTAAAGTACGTCAGTTTCTGGCAGAACATCATTTTCGGATTGAAGCAGAAGACATGACGGAAGAGGATGGAAAATTCTACCCGGTTATGCGGGTGGTACATGGGGAATCAGAGAGCTACAGCGCATGTGAATATCAGTACGGAAAGTGCCTTTTTGAACGATCGGCATCCGGTATTGAATATCGGTATCTGAAGCGGGAGATGGCAATCAAAGAAAGCGTTTTTCGCCAGCTCTTTGGTCATCGGGACAGTGAAAGTGCAAAAGTACGGATGGAGGAAGTACGCAGGGAGATTCTGCTGGTGCAGGAGGCGCTGACCTATTTTGAGGAGGACGTATATGGAACTGAAAAGATCGTTGAGACCATTGAAAATATCCCAAAGAAGAGGCAATGGCAGTGGGATAATGTAGGGCTTCTGGCAGGAAGAATGCAAAAAAGAGGTGAAGCATATCTATGTAGCAGTGGATGCCACTGATGAAGTGATAGAGGACGCCCGGTGCGCGGAGGCGGATTTACTGGTAACACATCACCCGTTGATCTTTGGAGGAATGAAAGCGCATTACGGATGAGGATTTTATCGGTCGGCGTCTTGTGAAGCTTTTAAGAAATGATATTGCCTGCTACGCTATGCATACGAACTACGATGTACTTCAGATGGCACGGCTTTGTGCAGACCTTTTCGGATTGCAGGAACAGAGGGCGCTGGAAGTGACAAAGAGATTCGGAAGCGGGGATTGGAAGTATCAGATTCCTGGAGGAAGCTATACTCTTAAAAGATTGCTGTAAACGGGTAAAAAAAGATTTGAACTGGAGTCTGTCAGGGTGTTTGGGAATCTTGATCAACCGGTAAAGAAGATTGCCATTTGTCCGGGCTCCGGGAAAAGTGTGATTGATGTGGCGATTTCAAAAGGCGCAGATGTGCTTCTGACCGGCGATATCGGTCACCATGAAGGGATTGATGCCGTGGCAAGAGGTCTGGCGGTGATTGATGCCGGGCATTATGGCCTGGAAACATGTTTTTATAAAGGATATGTCGGTGTGGCTGTCCAAACAGCTGCCAGAAGTAACTGTTACAGGGGCAAAGCGTCAATCTCCGTTTTCGGTGATCTGATTTATCCTTGAAGGGCATAAGAATAGAAGCAGAAAACAAATTGCAGAAAAGAGGCTTGAGAATATGGGAAAGACGGAAAAAGCAGACAAAATGCAGTTGTACCAGGTGAAGATTGGAGAAGAGACCAGATTTATCCGGAAGGGACTTCTTTTATGGTCAGATCGCAGAAGAATTTCAAAAAGACTATAAAGATGATATTGTACTGGTATTTGTGGATGGGAAGCTTCAGGAATTAACGAAAACAGTGGAAAAAGACTGTACACTTAAATTTGAGACGACGTCCTCCGAGGCAGGGCATGATACCTACCGAAGAAGCATGAGTCTGATGCTGGTAAAGTCTATTTATGATGTCATCCCCATGAGCAGATTGAGAAAGTGAGGATTCACTATTCCATCGGCAATGGATATTACTGCACACTGGAAGGAAGTGCCAGAAGGTGACGCAGGAGTTTTTGGACCGTAGAGGAACGGATGAAAAGTCTGGTAGAAATGGATATGCCGATTTGGAAACGATCTGTTAATACCGATGAGGCAATTACACTATTCCATCGGCATGGGATGCTGGATAAAGAGCGTCTGTTCCACTACCGACGGGTTTCCAAGGTAAATATCTACAGCATGAATGAATTTGAAGATTATTACTATGGATATATGGTGCCAAGCGCAGGCTATTTGAAATATTTTAAGCTAAAGCTTTTATGATGATGGTTTCTGCTTTTTTTGATGCCGTCTAGGAAAGAGACGCTATGGGTGGAAACCTTTTGCCTCAGACAAAACTCTTCCAGGTACTGAAAGAATCTACCCAGTGGGGAGATATGCAGGAAATCGAGACAGTAGGAGCATTGAATGATAAGATTACCAAGAGTGATTCCCATGAAGTGGTATTGGTTCAGGAGGCGCTGCAGGGAGAAGAAGATTGCGGAGATTGCAGCACAGATTGCCGCCAGGCCGGAGTTGAAAAAGTTTTTTGATTGCGGGGCCGTCCTCTTCAGGGGAAAACGACGTTTTTCCAGACGGCTGTCCATTCAGCTGCGGGCAAATGGTCTGGTTCCACATCCCATTGCGGTGGATAACTATTTTGTAGAACGTGGAAGACAATCCCAAAGATGAGAATGGAGACTATGATTTTGAATGTCTGGAAGCGGTCGATGTGAAACTCTTTAATCAGCAGCTTAAAAAGTTGCTGGATGGCAGAGAACGGTGATCCCAACCTTTAATTTTATTACCGGAAAACAAGGAGTACGGATCCAAGACGAAGAAGCTGGGGCCCTAATGATGTGCTGGTGATTGAAGGAATCCATTGCCTGAATCCAAAGCTGACCTTAAATCTTCCAGATGCCAATAAGTATAAGATCTATATCAGTGCGCTGACGCAGCTCAACGTTGACGAGCATAACCGGATTCCCACCACGGATGGCCGACTTCTTCGACGGATTGTCCGGGATGCGAGGACAAGAGGATCTTCGGCACAGAGAACCATCAGCATGTGGGATTCTGTGCGGCGTGGGAAGGAACGCAATATTTTCCCGTATCAGGAAGAGGCGGATGTAATGTTTAACTCAGCTTTGATTTATGAGCTGGCGGTACTAAAGCCTTATGTAGAGCCGCTGCTTTTCGGAATTGACAGAAGTGCGCCGGAGTATTTGGAGGCGAAGAGGCTGTTGAAGTTTTTGGATTATTTTTGTTCCAATTGGAAGCGAGAATGTACCGTCTAATTCTCTGCTTCGAGAGTTCATCGGCGGAGGATGTTTTCACGTGTAAATCCTGCCGGTATAGGAAGCAAACTTAAATGATGCAAATAAAAGAAAGAACCATAGATCCTTCCGGGGAGAAAGCGCTTCCCTGCCGGCTCTGTGGTTCTTTCTTTTCTAAATGGAATTGACTAGCCTTACTTATAAAATTTTTTTCAGGTGCTCCATCTGGGATGTCATGTTCGTCATCAAAGAGATCGGCGATGGTAATGGCCGCCATGGACTCTACAACGACAACGGCTCGCGGGACGATAATGGGGTCATGCCGCCCGGTGACGATAAAGGGTTGTATCTGGCCATCGTTTGTGACGGTCTGTTGAGGCTGGGAGATGGAAGGAGTGGGTTTGACAGCTGCCCGAAGCACGAGAGGGGCTTCCATCACTTAGTCCTCCTAAGACTCCGCCGGGTGGTTGGTTCGTTTGCAGACCTCATTTCCTTCTATATAAAAGGCATCATTATTGGAACTGCCAAGAGAAGCAGAAGCGGCAAAACCGTCTCCGATTTCGATGCCTTTGACAGCCCCGATAGACAGAATTGCCTGGGCAAGGCGAGCGTCTAGTTTCTCAAAGACAGGTTCGCCGATTCCCGCTGGAAGTCCGGTGATAACGCATTCGATTACACCGCCGGCAGAATCCTGCTGTTCCATACAGGTTTTCAGATAATCCTCGGCTGCCTGTGCATATTCCAGATTCGGCATGTATAGACTATTTTTATGGATACAGGAATAGTCGTAAGTAGAGGCAGGTACTTGTACCGGACCGATGGAACGGGGTAAGTGGTCAGGTGAATCCCAAGTTCTTCGAGAAGAAGGGATGCGACAGCGCCTGCGGCGACGCGTCAATGGTTTCTCTTCCGGATGTCCGACCGCCGCCTCGGTAATCGCGAAAGCCATATTTGGCGTCAAAGGTGTAGTCTGCGTGTCCCGGACGATAGCAGTCCTTGATACGGCTGTAATCATGGGATCGCTGATCGGTATTGGGAACCAGGAGGGACAGAGGGGTTCCGGTTGTTTTCCCATGGAAAACGCCGGAAGGATCTGTACCTGATCCGCTTCCTTTCTAGCTGTGGAGAAACGGCTCTGTCCGGGTTTCCTCCGGTCCAGGAAAACCTGAATTTGTTCGGCGGACAGAGGAATTCCCGCCGGACATCCGTCGATTACGACGCCGATTGCGGGTCCATGAGATTCGCCCCAGGTGGTGACTGTAAATAAGGTTCCATAAGAAGATCCTGCCATGATGAAATGCTCCTTTGCTGATAAATATTGTCAGGTCTTATTATAAACAATCAAGGAAAAGCTGCAATTAAAAATCTTTTTTCCCTAATTTTTCATGAAATCTTCATGAAAAAATTTGTCATTTTTCTGTACTTTTATAAAGGTGCATATTATAATGTTAAGAGTGTCTAATTGAAGATGGATTTATTATAGAGGTGTATAAGTAATGTGGAAGCAAAAGCAAAAAGCAAAAGGAGACAGCCGGAGAAAGATTTGAGGACGAGCTGTTTTTGGATGATAGAGTCGAAGAGGATACATTCTTTGATGAGGATGATGAGGAATTCGGAAGACTTCTTGACGAAGATGTGGAGGAATTCGATGCCCTTTTGATGAAGAAGAGCCGAACAAAAGCAAGAGAGGCAAGAAAGGAAAGAAAGACAAAGAAAGCAAAGAGCGCAAAAGGCAAAAGAAACGAAGGCTCAAAGAAGGGCAAAGGCAGCAGTCATTGTACTGGAAAGTATTCTGGGAGTCTTTCTGTTAGTGTATGTTGGTTTGCACTGTTCTTTCATAGCCATTTTATGTTCTTTACAAAGATCAACGGAACGGATGTTTCGCTGAAAAGTGTAAGCGCTGTGGAAGCTTATATGGAGAAAGCAGGTAGATGATTATGTGCTGACCATGAAGGAATCCGACGGCGGTCAGGAGATGATTGCGGGAACCGACATTTCTTTGGAATATGTCAGGAGAAAAATTGAAAAAGCTGGTAAAGAAGCAAGGATAACTTTTTATGGATCAAGTCCTTGTGGGAGCATCCGAAGATTCAGGCAAAGGTCGGCGTGAAGTATGATGAAAGCGCTGGAGAAGAAGATTGGTAATCTAAACTGTATGAAGGAAGAAAATCAGGTGGCATCTGTGGATGCGTATCCGCAGTTGAACCGATCAGTTCCAGGTGGTTCGGAGTGGTTGGAACCCAGCTTGACAATGAAAAAGTTTTCATAAGAAGGTGGCAGAGGCAATCAACAGATTTCAAGGAAGAGATCGATCTGTTAAAGGCAGATTGTTACATTTTGCCAAAGTTTACCAAGGAATCTCCGGAAGTGGCGGCAGCATGTGGAAACGATGAATGGGTGTCAGGGGCCAGTGTAACCTATGATTTCAATCGCCATACAGAACTGGTGGGAAATCCATTGATTTCGCAGTGGGTGAAGGTGGATGCAGATGAATGTCACCTTTGATGAGGCGGCGGTTAGAGCCTATGTTCAGACACTTTTGAGAGAGAAATACAATACCAAAGGGGAAGACGAGAACTTTTACGACGGCAACGGGAAGATACGAGTGAATATTTGAAGGTGGAAGCTATGGTTGGCAAATTGATCAGGAAGCGGACTACCATACACTGATTGGAAATATTCAGAATGCAAAATAATAACGCGTGAGCCTGCCTATGCAAGCCGCGGGGCAAGCCACGAAGGAAATGACACATTGGGAGGAACCTATGCAGAAGTAGACCTTACCGCACAGCATATGTACTTTTGTACAGAATGGACAAGTTGTAATGGATACTCAATTGTAACGGAAATCAAACAAAAAGGCTGTGCAACGCCGCAGGGCGTGTACTCTCTCTGGCTTATAAAGCCTTGGATCAGGTACTTAGAGGCGATAAACCAGATGGCTCTTATGAATATGAGACTCCGGTAACATACTGGATGCCGTTCAATGGAGGAATCGGATTCCATGACGCTAATTAACTGACCGACCTTTGGCGGATCGGTAAGCAACCAATGGTTCCCATGGGTGTGTCAATATGCCTCCGGCCAAAGCGGGAGGAATTGTATAATCTGATTTCAGCAGGCACCCCCGGTAGTCTGCCACTATTAATCGGAAGAGGAAAATAAGAATGTATGAACTGATAAAAAAGACGGCCTTGCCAAGCGGAAGGCTGCACACGGTACATGGGGTCATTGAGACCCCTGTATTTATGAATGGGGAACAGCTGCTGCGATCAAAGGAGCTGTATCGACAGAAGGGATCTTCAGGGGATTAAGACACAGGTGGAGTTGTCTAATACCTATCATCTTCATGTTCGTCCGGGAGATGAAGTGATTAAGAAACTGGGTGGACTTCATAAATTTATGGGATGGGATAAACCAATCCTTACCGATTCTGGCGGTTTCAGGTGTTTTCTCTTGGGACTTAGGAAGATTAAAGAAGAAGGCGTTTATTTCAACTCTCATATTGACGGCAAGAAAATCTTTATGGGGCCGGAAGAGAGTATGATTCAGTCAAACCTGGGCTCTACGATTGCGATGGCATTTGATGAATGCCCATCCAGCGTGGCAGAATCGGGGAGTATATGGAAATTCTGTTGCCCGTACAACCAGATGGCTGGAACGGTGCAAGAAGGAAATGAATCGGCTGAACTCGCTGGAAGACCATTAACCAGCATCAGCTGCTGTTTGGAATCAACCAGGGAGGAGTTTATGAAGATATCGAGTTCAGCATGCAAAGGATATCGCGAAGCTTGATTTGGACGGCTATGCAATCGGCGGTCTTGCAGTTGGAGAAACCCATGAAGAGAGATGTATCGGATTTTAGATGCAGTGGTGCCGCATCTTCCGGAAAATAAAGCCGACTTACCTGATGGGTGTTGGAACCCCGGCGAATATTTTGGAGGCGGTTGACCGTGGCGTGGACTTTTTCGACTGTGTTTATCAAGTCGAAATGGACGCCATGGACATGTATATACCAATCAGGGGAAATTGAATCTTTTTTAATGCCAGAAATATGAACTGGACATGAGTCCGATTGAGAAGGATGTCAATGTCCGGCGTGTCGGCATTACTCCAGAGTACATACGCCACCTGTTAAAGGCGAAAGAAGATGTTAGGAATGCGTTTGTGCGTACTTCATAATCTTTATTTTACAACACGATGATGGAAGAGATTCGTGCGGCGATTGAAGCAGGGAAATTATAAGGGAATACAAAAAGCAAAGCTTGCTGGAATGAATGCCGGGGAAAAAGTAATCATAAAATAGAGATCATAAATATTTTATTAAATAGAAGAGAAAGCACTTGATGAATAGTATAGAATTGTGTATGATAGCAATAGTGCTTATAGAGAATTAGGAGGAATTAAGATTATGTACACACTTGCAGCACAGGGCAGGCGGTGCCAACTGGGCATTACTGATCGTAGTATACGTATTAATTTTCGGAGGTTTCTGGTTTATCTTTATCAGACCACAGAAAAAAGAGCAGAAGAGAGTTCAGGCAATGATCGCCTCTATGGAAGTTGGCGACAGCGTATTGACAACGAGCGGGATTCTACGGGGTTGTTATCGATATTAACGATTCTGATGTAATTGTAGAATTCGGAAGCAATAGAAACTGTCGTATTCCAATGCAGAAAGCAGCAATGGTGCACAGGTAGAAAAGGCATCTGCTGAATAAAAATGAAGATGGAATGCATTTTATGCAGACAAAAAGAGAATCCAGATAGAAGGGGTTCTCTTTTTGAGATTTAAGAGGAGGGTAGTATGTTAGAAGAGAGAATCACAGAATTGGTGAAAAACAGGTATCAGAAACGCGTAGAAGAAGCGTCTGACAAAGAATTGTATGAGGCGCGCTGCTTTGCTACACCAAGGAAGAACTTTCCAGATTTCCACGGATCGAAGGAGAGAAAAAGCTGTGTATTATATTTCGGCAGAGTTTTTGATTGGAAAGCTCTTATCAAAAATAATTGATTAATCTGGGAATTTATGAGGAAGCAGAATCGTTTTTGAAATCCTGTGGGCGTTCTCTTTGCGCGATTGAGGAAGCAGAGCCGGGAACCGTCGCTTGAAATGGAGGACTTGGAAGACTGGCAGCTTGTTTTCTGGATTCCATCGCAACCTTGGGGCTTTGCGGAGATGGAATCGGACTCAATTATCACATGGGGCTTTTAAGCAGGTTTGAAGACCATAAGCAGCAGGGAGTATCCGAATCCGTGGATGGAAGAAGAAAGCTGGCTGTTAGATACAGGCGTTTCCTTCCAGGTGCCGTTTCGAGACTTCACTCTGACTTCTAGAATGTACGATTTGGATGTATCCGGCTATCACAATGGGAAGAAACCGCCTGCATCTCTTTGATGTAGAGAGCGTGAGGAAGTATCATCGAAGACGGAATTACTTTTTGACAGACGCAGTGTGGCAAAGAATCTGACTTTATTCCTCTATCCTGATGACAGTGATAGGGCGGAAATCTCCTTCGGTTTATCCAACAGTATTTTATGGTAAGCTAAGCACAGTTGATCTTAAAAGGAATGCAAAGACCGGGGTAAGCCTTAAGCTGCATGAACATCATTGGCAATCCAGATCAACGACACCCATCCATCCATGGTGATTCCGGAATTGATTCGGCTTTGGTTCAGGAACAGATTGATTTTAATGAGGCGGTAGAAATTGTGCAGAAGACCTGCGCTTTATACGAACCATACGATTTTGGCGAAGCATTGGAAAAATGCCTCTTTCCTACCTGGAACAGGTGGCACCGCAGGTGTGCCGGTATCAAAAGCTGGATCTTCGCATGAAAGGAAGATATCAGGATCCGAAGGTGGCAATTATTGATGATCAAAATCGGGGTTCATATGGCACATATGGATATCCATTACGGATTTACAGTGTCAATGGGGTGGCAGCTCTTCATACAGACATTCTGAAACATTCGGAATTAAAGCCATTCTATGATATTTATCCAGAAAAATTCAATAACAAGACAAACGGAATTACCTTCCGCAGATGGCTTCTGCACTGTAACCGGGAATTGACGGCATGGATTGAGAAACGAATCGGAAGCGGTTTTAAAGAAAATGCAGAGGAACTGGAAGGATTGATGGCGTTCGCGGGAGATGAAAGAGGCGCTTCAAAGTCTGTTGGAGGTGAAACAGCAAAGAAGCAGGAGTTGGCAGATTACCTTGAAAAGACACAAGGCCTGATCCTGGACCCGCAGTCCATTTATGACATCCAGATTAAACGTCTCCCACGAGTACAAACGCCAGCAGATGAATGCACTGTACGTTATTTATAAATACTTAAAGATCAAGGGAGGAGAGAAGCCCAAGACTCCAATCACTATGATTTTTGGCGCGAAGGCAGCTCCGGCATATTTGATTGCCAAAAGACATTATCCATCTGATCCTGTGTCTGCAGGAATTGATTTCTAATGATCCGGAGGTTTTCTCCATATCTGAAAGTTGTGATGGTAGAGAACTATAATGTAACGATGGCAGAGCATCTGATTCCGGCCTGCGATATCTCTGAGCAGATTTCCCTTGGCGTCTAAGGAGGCATCCGGCACCGGAAATATGAAGTTTATGCTAAATGGAGCAGTCACCCTGGGAACAGAGGACGGAGCAAAATGTAGAAATCCACGAACTGGTAGGTGATGATAACATCTATATTTTTCGGCGCTTCCAGCGAACAGGTGATGGCGCATTATGAAAACCAGGATTACCGCGCGGCAGACTATTATATAGAAGACGAAGAGATCCGGACTCTTTTGAATTTTATCATCAGTCCGGAAATGATGAAGATCGGTGATCCTTATCATCTGCTTCGGATTCATGCAGAACTGATCCAAGAAAGACTGGTTTTATGACTCTTTTAGATGTAAAAGAATATATTCAGATGAAGAGAAGGCTTATGAAGACTATGAAGAGCGCCTGCGTTGGAGTAAAAAGATGCTGGTGAACATTGCAAAAGCAGGATATTTCTCTTCGGACAGAACGATAGCACAGTACAATCAGGATATCTGGAAACTTCGATAAAAAATTATCAAGATTGTACAAAATTGCATACATGGCGCAAAATGATAACTATTATCATAATTAGGCTTGCAAATATCAATATCTAATGGTATACTGACCACGTAAACACAGATAGAGTAAAAGTGAAAGGGAAAGATCATGGCACAGTTTGAACAGTGGAATGGTTTTAAAGGAAAAAGACTGGAAGTGAATTCTGTAGATGTCAGAAGTTTTATTCAGGACAACTATACCGTATATGAAGGTGATGAGGCTTTTTTGGCAGAGCCTACAGAGGCAACTCATAAAATTATGGGGAAAGCTTCAGAAACTGCAGAAAGAAGAAAGAGCAAAAAGGCGGCGTCCTGGATATGGAGACAGAAGTTGTTTCCGGACTGACTGCATATGGCCCAGGATATATTAACGAAGAAATGAAGGATTTGGAGAAAGTAGTCGGACTTCAGACCGATAAACCATTGAAGAGAGCATTTATGCCATACGGTGGTATCAAGATGGCAGAGCAGGCTTGTACAACATACGGATATCAGCCAAGTGAAAAATTGCATGAAATTTTCACAAAATATCATAAGACACACAACCAGGGAGTATTCGACATCTACACACCAGAGATGAAAAAGCCCGTCACAGCAATAAGATTATTACAGGACTTCCTGATACTTATGGACGTGGACGTATCGTCGGTGATTATCGTCGTGTTGCTTTATATGGAATTGACTTCCTGATTGAGAAGAAACAGTATGACTTTGAGCGTTATGCAAGACATGGAATGAAGGGGAACAGACTTCCGTCTTCGTGAAGAGATTGCAGATCAGATCAAAGCATTAAAAGAGATGAAAGAAGATGGCAGCCGTTTATGGATTCGATATCTCCGAGCCGGCTAACGAATGCCCGTGAAGCAGTACAGTGGCTGTACTTTGGATATCTGGCAGCGATCAAGACACAGAATGGCGCGGCAATGAGCGTTGGACGTATCTCCACCTTCCTTGATATTTATATTGAAAGAGACTTAAAGAACGGAACACTGACAGAGAAGCTGAGGCACAGGAATTAATCGACCATCTGGTAATGAAGTTCAGAATGGTGAAGTTCGCAAGAATTCCTTCTTATAATGAACTGTTCTCCGGAGACCCGGTATGGGCAACACTGGAAGTGGCAGGTATCGGACAGGACGGACGTTCTATGGTAACAAAAGAACGACTACCGTTCCTGCATACATTGGAGAACATGGGATATCCACCGGAACCAAACCTTACAGTACTGTATTCTTCCAGACTGCCGGAGAACTTTAAAGTATGCAGCATACATTTCTGTACAGACCAGTTCTATTCAGTACGAAAAATGACGATAATGCGTCGGGTATGGGGAGATGATTATTCTATCTGCTGCTGCGTATCTGCAAACACAGACAGGAAAAGAAATCCAGTTCTTCGGCGCACGTGCAAACCTTGCAAAATGCCTGTTGTACGCAATCAACGGTGGTGTGGATGAGAAGACCAAAGTGCAGGTAGGTCCTGATTACAGACCGATTACTTCTGAATATCTTGATTTTGATGAAGTCATGAACGTTACGACGATATGATGGAATGGCTGTCTAATTTATGTAGATACCCCTGAACATGATTCACTATATGCATGACAAATATTACTATGAAGCTGCGGAGATGGCGCTTATTGATACAGATGTAAGACGTACCTTTGCAACAGGTATTGCAGGATTCTCTCATGTCATTGACTCTCTGTGTGCAATCAAATACGCAATAAGGTAAAACCAGTGCGTGATGAGAACGGAATCGCAGTTGACTTCGAGATCGAGGGTGATTTCCCAAGATACGGAAATGATGACGATCGTGCAGATGAGTTGGCAATCTGGCTTCTTAAGACATTTATGCACAAATTAAATAAGTGTCACACTTACAGAAATTCTGAGCCTACAACATCTATCCTTACGATTACATCCAACGTTGTATATGGTAAAGCAACAGGATCTCTGCCGGATGGAAGAAAAGCAGGCGAACCGCTGGTACCAGGTGCAAACCCATCTTACGGAGCAGAGAAGAACGGACTGTTAGCTTCCTTAAACTCTGTAGCGAAGCTTCCATACGAACTGGCTCTTGATGGAATTTCTAATACACAGACCATCAGCCCAGACACCATCGGGCACGATGATGAAGAGCGTAAGAATAACCTGGTACAGGTAATGGATGGATACTTTGATCAGGGAGCACATCACCTGAATGTAAACGTATTCGGAACCGATAAGCTGATCGATGCAATGGAGCATCCGGAAAAACCGGAATATGCAAACTTTACGATCCGTGTATCCGGATATGCAGTGAAGTTTATCGACTTGACACGTGAGCAGCAGCTTGACGTAATCGCAAGAACCTGCCACGACAGAATGTAATTAAAGATTTTTACACCTGGAAAGGAGCTGCTATGGTACAGGGATATGTACATTCCCTGGAAAGTTTCGGCTCAGTAGATGGACCGGGCGTCCGGTATGTGATCTTCCTGGCAGGATGCGCAATGCGCTGCCAGTTCTGTCAATCCGGACACCTGGAATATGCAGACAGGAACCCCTATACGGCGGATGCGCTTCTTGAGAAAGCAATGCGGTACCGCTCTTACTGGGGAGAGAATGGCGGAATTACCGTCAGCGGCGGAGAGCCGTTTCTGCAGATTGATTTCCGGATTGAGTTGTTTCGCAAGGCAAAAAAGAACAGGGAATCCATACGACGCTGGATACCAGTGGAAATCCATTTACAAGGGAAGAACCTTTCTTTGGAAAAAAATTTCAGGAATTAATGAAGTATACCGATCTGTTCCTTTTGGATATCAAGCAGATTGATGACGAACAGCACAAGATTCTGACGGGCTGCACTAACCAGAATATTCTGGATTTGGCCAGATATCTGTCGGATGAGAAGAAGCCGGTATGGATTCGTCATGTGCTGGTTCCACAGAGAAGCGATAATGATGAATATCTGGATAGACTTCGGGCGTTTTTAGATACACTTCAGAACGTAGAGCGGGTAGAAGTACTTCCGTATCACACACTGGGCGTGTATAAGTGGAAAGAACTAGGACTTTCCTATCCGTTGGAAGGGATTGACCCACCGACGAAAGAACGGATTGAAAATGTGAGAAAGAAAAATTAAGGACACGGACGGTTTAGTTCCGTGTCCTTTTTATCCATTCAGTGTGAAATCGAAAAAATTTTAGGAGATTCACAAATTAACTTATTAAAGTATTGAAATATTCGGGAAAATACGCTATGATTAATGCTATAGATTTTTGTCAGGAAGGAAGATGAGTATGAATCTTAAAAAATAGGAATTATCCGAGGGGATGGAATCGGTCCCTGAAGTTGTGACAGAAGCGGTAAAAGTCCTGGATAAAGCTGCAGAAATATACGGTCATACCTGTGATTATACAGAACTTTTAATGGGGGGTGCATCCATTGATGTACATGGAGTGCCGATGACGGATGAGACAATTGCACAGGGCAAAGGAATGCGATGCGGTGCTGATGGGTTCCCATCGGCGGAGACGCCAAGACATCCCCGTGGTATCGGTTGGAGCCGTCTAAGCGGCCGGAAGCAGGACTTCTTAAGATTCGCAAAGAGCTGAATCTGTTTGCGAATTTAAGACCGGCGATCCTTACGATGAATTAAAGGGAGCCTGTCCGTTGAGAGAGGAGATTACAGAAGGCGGATTTGATCTGCTGATTATGCGGGAGTTGACCGGAGGACTCTACTTTGGCGAGCGAAAGACCGTGGAGGAAGACGGTGTGATGACGGCGTATGATTCGCTGATCTATAATGAAAATGAGATCAGGCGGATTGCAAAGCGTGCGTTTGATGTGGCGATGAAGAGAAGAAAAAAAGTGATCAGTGTGGATAAGGCAAATGTGCTGGATTCCTCCAGACTTTGGCGAAAAGTGGTAGAAGAAGTGGCAAAAGACTATCCGGAAGTGACATTGACGCATATGTTAGTAGATAACTGTGCGATGCAGCTTGTAAAGGATCCAAAGCAGTTCGATGTCGTACTTACGGAGAATATGTTCGGAGACATCTTATCCGATGAGGCGAGCATGGTAACAGGATCCATAGGAATGCTGGCAAGCGCCAGCTTAAATGAGACAAAGTTTGGTCTTTACGAGCCAAGCGGCGGCTCTGCACCAGATATTGCGGGTAAGGACATTGCCAATCCGATTGCGACGATACTTTCCGCAGCTATGATGCTTCGATACAGCTTCGATCTGGATCAGGAGGCGGATGCAATTGAACGGGCAGTGGAGCAGGTATTAAAAAAGAAGGCTACCGCACAATTGATATCATGTCAGAAGGAAAGACGCAGATCGGAACGAAAGAAATGGGAGATCGGATTGCAGATCTGATTCGATAGATACAAGGAGGAAGAAAGATGCGAAGTGATACAGTAACGAAGGGAAAACAGCAGGCTCCACATCGATCCTTAATGAACGCACTGGGGATGACCAAGGAAGAGATGGAGCGGCCGTTGGTTGGAATCGTAAGTTCTTATAACGAGATTGTTCCAGGGCATATGAACTTGGATAAAATAGTAAATGCGGTAAAACAGGGAGTCGCGATGGCGGGAGGAACTCCAATCGTATTTCCGGCGATTGCCGTATGCGATGGAATCGCTATGGGACATATCGGCATGAAATATTCCCTGGTTACCAGAGATTTGATCGCCGATTCTACAGAAGCGATGGCGCTGGCACATCAGTTTGATGCGTTGGTTATGGTTCCAAATTGTGACAAGAATGTGCCGGGGCTTTTTGATGGCGGCAGCTAGAATCAACATTCCTACTATCTTCGTCAGCGGCGGACCGATGCTTGCAGGCCGTGTGGGAGGAGAAAAGAAGCTTATCCAGTATTTTTGAAGCTGTGGGTGCCAATGCAGCAGGAACCTTATCCGATGAAGGACTTTTGGAATTTGAAAATAAAGTCTGCCCGACCTGTGGCTCCTGTTCCGGCATGTATACAGCAAACAGTATGAACTGCCTGACAGAGGTTCTGGGAATGGGACTTCGTGGAAATGGAACGATTCCGGCCGTTTATTCAGAGCGTATCCGCCTTGCAAAACATGCGGGTATGAAGGTAATGGAGCTGTGGGAGAAGAATATCTGTCCGCGGGATATTATGACAGAAAAAGCAGTTTTAAATGCTTTGACCGTTGATATGGCATTGGGATGCTCTACAAACAGTATGCTGCATCTTCCGGCTATTGCGCACGAGATCGGAATGGATTTTGAGATTGACTTTGCAAATGGAATCAGCGAGCGTACACCGAATCTTTGCCATCTTGCACCGGCAGGACCGACACATATGGAAGATTTGAATGAGGCGGGCGGTGTCTATGCCGTAATGAATGAGTTAAATAAACTTGGACTTCTGCATACAGATTGTATGACGGTGACTGGGAAAAACAGTGGGTGAAAACATCAAAGATGCAGTCAACCTGAATCCGGAAGTAATCAGACCTGTGGAAAATCCATACCCAAGACAGGAGGACTTGCCGTATTAAAAGGAAATCTGGCACCGGATGGAAGCGTGGTAAAGCGTTCCGCAGTCGTTCCGGAAATGCAGGTTCACGAAGGACCGGCGCGAGTCTTTGACTGTGAAGAAGATGCAATTGAAGCAATCAAGGGTGGCAAAATTGTAGCAGGGAGACGTGGTGGTTATCCGATACGAAGGTCCAAAAGGAGGTCCTGAATGCGCGAAATGCTGAATCCGACCTCGGCGATTGCAGGAATGGGACTGGGATCCAGTGTGGCACTGATTACAGACGGACGTTTCAGCGGCGCTTCCAGAGGAGCCTCCATCGGCCATGTCTCTCCGGAGGCAGCGGTGGGCGGACCGATCGCGCTGGTAGAAGAAGGAGACATTATCCGGATTAATATCCCGGAATACCGTTTGGAACTGGATGTGTCCGAGGAAGAATTAGCGAGAAGAAAAGAACAGTGGAAGCCGAGAAGTCCAAAGGTAAAAAACGGGATATCTTGCACGATATGCAGCCTTGGTAACCTCAGGAAACAGAGGGGCAATTCTTGAAGTACCAGGAACGGGGAAATAAATCGATACATATGAGGAGAAAGGAGAGAGAGGGATGCAGTTGACAGGAGCAGAGATTGTAGTTGAGTGTTTGAAGGAACAGGGCGTGGACACCGTATTTGGTTATCCGGGCGGAGCAATATTGAATGTGTACGATGAATTGTATAAGCACAGTGATGAGATTACACATATTCTGACCTCCCATGAACAGGGGAGCGGCCCACGCGGCTGACGGCTATGCAAGGCTACGGGAAAGGTTGGCGTATGTCTCGTTACCAGCGGTCCCGGAGCTACCAACCTGGGTAACAGGGATTGCCACTGCCTATATGGATTCCATCCCCATGGTGGCGATTACCTGTAATGTGAGTATCGCTGCTTGGAAGAGACAGCTTTCAGGAAGTGGATATTGCCGGTGTTACCATGCCGATTACCAAGCATAATTTTATCGTAAAGGATGTAAAAAGATCTGGCAGATACCATCCGAAAGGCATTCGTAATTGCTAGAAAAAGGACGGCCGGGGCCGGTACTGATCGATATTCACGAAAGATGTAACGGCTAATAAGGCTGAATATGAGAAGACACAGATTCCGGAGGAAAAACCGGCCAGATCAGGTACCATTACAGAAGAAGACATGGAGCGGCGCTTCATATGATCCAAAAGGCAAAAACGTCCGTTTATCTTTGCAGGCGGCGGCGCGGTGCTTTCAAGGCGTCAGTGAGCTTTATGAATTTGTAAAGAAGGTGGATGCGCCGGTAGCGGATTCCCTTATGGGAAAAGGTGCATTCCCTGGAACCGATCCACTGTACACAGGAATGCTGGGAATGCATGGAACTAAGACTTCCAACTATGGAGTCACCGAATGTGATCTTCTGATTGTAGTTGGGCGCAAGATTCAGCGACCGCGTGACGGGAAATGCGAAGAAATTTGCAAAAAGAATGCAAAGATTCTTCAGATCGATATCGATGCGGCGGAGATTAACAAAAATTATCCGGACGCCAGGCGTAGTCGGCGATCAGAAGTGGTCCTGCGCATTAAATGCCAGGCTGGAACCCAGCAGAACCACCATGAGTGGATGAAAATCCATCATGGAGCGCATAAGGAATCGTTACCCTGCGCTATGACAAGAACTTCTGACAGGTCCTTTATATTGTGGAAGAGATTTATCGAGGTGACGGGAGGGGACGCCATGATCACTGACGGAAGTAGGACAGCACCAGATGTGGGCGGCACAGTATTATCAGTATACGAAGCCGAGAACATTCTTAACGTCTGGAGGTCTTGGGAACCATGGGATACGGTCTGGGGCCGCTATAGGCGCAAAGATGGGATGCAGGGACAAGCTGGTGATCAACATTGCAGGCGACGGCTGCTTCCGCATGAACATGAACGAAATTGCAACGGCAACCCGTCATCAGATTCCGATCATTCAGGTAGTGGTGAATAACCATGTGCTGGGCATGGTACGCCAGTGGCAGAACCTGTTCTACGAGAAGCGGTATTCGGCAACAGTACTTAATGATGCAGTGGACTTTGTAAAACTGGCAGAAGCCATGGGGGCGGTAGGAATCCGGGTGACAACGAAAGAAGAGTTTGGAACCGGTTTGCAGAGGCATTAACCCTGGAAAGCCTGTTGTGCTGGACTGTCAGATTGACTGTGACGATAAAGGTGTGGCCGATGGTCGCCGGGGAGCGGGATTCAGGGATGTGTTTGACGAAGCGACTTGAAAAAATAACAGACAGAATATAAAGCTTGAATATCTGCCTTTTATGGAAAAAATTAGCAAAAAAAAAAAAAGCGACAAAAAAAAAAAAACAAAAAAGGGACAAAAAGAAAAAAAAAAAAAAAAAAAAAAAAAAAAAATGGCAAAAATAAAAAAAAAAAAAATAAAAAAAAAACTAGTAAAATATAGGAAAAAAAGAGAAAAAAATGGAGGAATGACAATGAACAGAGTGTATAATTTTTTCAGCAGGGACCGGCAGTATTGCCGGAAGAGGTATTAAAAAGAAGCGGCAGCAGAGATGCTTGATTACTGAAGGAACCGGAATGTCCGTTATGGAAATGAGTCATCGATCATCGGCTGTATTCCAGAAGATTATAGATACAGCCGAGCAGGATCTTCGAGATCTGATGGCAATTCCGGACAATTACAAGGTATTGTTTCTGCAGGGTGGGGCTTCTCAGCAGTTTGCGGCTATTCCCATGAACCTGATGAAAAAAAGGTGGCCGACTATATCGTTACCGGCCAATGGGCGAAGAAGGCAAGCCAGGAGGCAATGAAATACGGTAAGGTGCAATATTGTGGCATCTTCTGCAGATCAGACGTTTTCCTATATTCCGGATTGTTCGGATCTTCCGATTTCCGAAGGATGCAGACTATGTTTATATCTGTGAGAATAATACGATTTACGGAACCAAATTCCATGAACTTCCGAATACCAAAAGGCAAAACGCTGGTAGCGGACGTTTCCTCCTGTTTCTTGTCCGAGCCGGTGGATATTACCAAATACGGTGTTATGTACGGCGGCGTACAGAAAAACATTGGACCCGCAGGTGTTGTAATTGTGATAATCAGGGAAGACATGATTACAGAGGACGTTCTTGACGGAACGCCGACCATGCTAAAAGTATAAAACCCACGCAGATGCAGAATCGCTTTATAATACGCCGCCTGCATATGGAATCTATATCTGCGGCAAGGTATTCAAGTGGCTGAAAAAGCAGGGCGGTCTTGCAGCAATGAAAGAACACAATGAGAAGAAGGCGAAGATCCTTTATGATTATCTGGATCAGAGCCGTCTCTTCAAGGGAACGGTAGAGAAGAAAGATCGTTCCTTGATGAATGTTCCATTTGTAACGGGAGATGCTGATTTGGATGCGAAATTTGTCAAAAAGCAAAGGCAGCAGGACTTGAGAATCTGAAAGGTCACAGAGTGTGGGCGGAATGCGCGCAAGCATCTACAATGCAATGCCAATAGAAGGGGTAGAAGCATTGGTAGCATTTATGGAAGAAGTTTGAAAGGAGAATGAATTACATGTATAAATATCACTGTTTTAAATCCGATCTCAGACATCGGAATGAATGAATTGACGGAAGAATATGTAGCGGCTGGAAAGCCGGAGGAAGCGGATGCCATCTTGGTTCGGAGCGCATCCATGCATGAGATGGAATTTTCAAAAAAATTAAAAGCAGTTGCAAGAGCAGGGCGGGAGTCAATAATATTCCGCTAGAACGCTGCGCCGAAGGAATCGTAGTGTTCAATACGCCAGGCGCCAATGCCAACAGTGTGGAAGAACTGGTAATCGCCGGACTTCTTCTGGCATCCCGTGATATTATCGGCGGAATTAACTGGGTACAGGAAAACGAAGAGGACGGGAAATATTGCAAAGGATGCAGAGAAGGCAAAAGCTTTGCCGGTTGTGAAGTTGAAGGAAAGAAGCTTAGGAGTAATTGGACTTGGCGCCATCGGTGTGCTGGTAGCAGATGCAGGCCAACCTGGGAATGGATGTATATGGATACGATCCCTATGTCTCTGTAGATTCTGCATGATTGTCCGCAGTATTCATCATGCGAAGACGGTAGATATGAACTTTATCAGGAATGTGATTACATTACCATCCATGTTCCGGCTCTTGAAAGCACTAAAGGGAATGATCGATCGTGATGCTTTAGGGTTGATGAAGAAAGGGCGTTGTGGTACTTAACTTTGCACAGGATGTACTGGTAGATGAAGAGGCAATGATTGATGCACTGGTATCCGGACAGGTGAAGCATTATGTGACGGATTTCCCGACGCCGGTGATTGCAGGAGTAAAGGGTACCATTGTAATCCCTCATTTGGGAGCGTCCACGGCAGAGTCAGAGGATAATTGTGCGAAGATGGCAGCAAAGGAGCTTCGGAATTATCTGGAGAATGGAAATATCACGAATTCGGTGAATTATCCGGACTCCGATATGGGACTTCGAGGAGATCGATACCAGAATTCTGCTTCTTCATCACAATATTCCAAATATGCTGGGGCAGTTTACCAAAATTCTTGCGAAAGATAATATCAATATCGCAGATCTTTCCAATAAGAGTAAAGGCGGTTATGCATATACAATGATCGATATTGATACGCCAATGCCGGACAGCGTAGTGGATGAATTGAAGGCTGTAGGAGACGTGCTGAGGGTGCGTGTGTTAAGATAAAAACGTTAAAAATACACAAAAACAGGGTAAAAAAACTCCTGTTTTTTTGTTAAAAAAATATCTTTACAAAACAAGAAATAAGTGTTAATTTTATAACGGAATTAAGAGATCGTTATAAAGGAAGTGAAACAAAATGAAGAAGCTTATTTCTGGAATCATGAACTACTTTGCAGAAGAGACAGCTTTGACATATTACATGAATAGATAACTAGTTGACGGTCAGGGTAAAGTAAAGTGAGAGAGAAAGGAAAGCCGTTCCGGGGTGGAACAGCTTTCCTTTCTCTCTTTATAAGCAGTCAACATTTTATAACAAGCCGGCTTTGTGCTTTTCCAGTAGACGATGAATTTTCTCTGTTGGATCTAGTACCCGCCCAATCGTAATATCATGGTTAAAGGAATCGATAATCAGTGCCAGGAACTTGCTCATATCCGCAGCGGTAAAATAGGATCTTTCATAGAATTCCGGCGGAAGATAAGTCAGGTTCGTAGTGATGACGCGATCGATATATCCCTTCTCATAATATTCATCAAAGATTTCAAATCCTTCTGTGAACAGACCG
>VOFI01003983.1_pt1 | contig 45152 bp, 69 predicted proteins | sample 5384131 | NCBI WGS metagenome assembly VOFI01 (sample SAMN12384728, study PRJNA508395) | human gut metagenome | isolation source: healthy gut H | host: Homo sapiens
GATTTTCTTACGAAAGAGCTGGAAAGAACGATGGAAAACTGACACAGTATTATGTGGAAAATGATCATGAAGCAATCATAGAGCGGGAAATATGGGACGCGGCACAGCTGGAAATCAACAGAATCAAAGAGTTTAAACGGAATCATCAGATCCGGGAATTGGGAAGCAGCAGTCTGGAACCTTTTATGGAAAAATTTTTGTGGGTGCTGTGGCGGAAGGATGGTGAAGAAGAGTAGAAAAAGTGTGTGGCGTTGCATAAATTCCGGCAAAGAAAAAGGGTGGATTTTGTAAAGCCAAGCCTGTTGAGGGGCATAAGATGGAAGAATACGTAAAGCGCTGCCTGGGCAACAGCTGGTATCCCAGAGAAAATCTTCTGTCAGGTTGGGAGAAAGATATTGCTCAGGGAAATGCCCTGAGCGCTTACGTGCAGCAATAGATGAAAGAGCTGACCGAAAAGTATCCTTCCTGGTTCCAGGTGGCGAAGAATACGAGAATGGTGATTGGGGAAATTATAATTGGGGGTGATAAGGGGGTGAGATTTTGTTTATGGATGGCGTAAGGCTGGTGACGGATTAGAGCGTGTTTGAAAAATCATTCCCGTTACCAGGGGAATAGGCTGTGAAGAAAGAAAGCGGAAGAATTTAGCAGATTTTCGAAAAGTACTTGTAAATCAAGAACTTCAATGTTATTATGATAAAAAGCATATTTCTCTATATAGTTCAAGGCATATCCGCCATCTGATTTATCTAATCACACATCAGAAATCCATGCTTTTTACCCATTAACGAAGAAGAGCAGGAGTTCTGAATGCCAAAGGTATGTATGCTTAGCTTGTCTTTTTCTGACTCCTGCAAAGAAAAGGAGGACCAGCCTATGGTAAACAGAAACTACAAGGTCACGATATTCCGGATGCTATGAAGGCAGCAACAGGGAAATTGATGGAACAGTGCCAGATGTTTTGGGAATATGCACATATGTAGCGCGGGTTCGTAAATATGCAAAAATATATGTAACTGGAAACAGCTGTAAAAAAAAGCTGTAGATGAATGTATCTAGGGAGGAAATTCTGGAAGAATTTCTTGGAAAAATAGAGCGAGGTTATCGCAGTGAGTATATTTGAATATGACAAAGAAGAGAAGAACGTAAACTGAGAAAAGCTGAGTTTGAGGCTGGTGTGAGCAAAGCGGAATACAAAAAAGGAATACAAAAGCGAATGGCAAGAGGGAATACAGGAAGGAAAGGAATTGAAAAAAACTGCTGAAAAAGCAGAGAACATGTTTTGAATTAGCAGGAATGAAAAGTCAAAAATGGAATGGTCATATAAGCCAATACGAAAAGATTGCGATATTTTGCTTTACATTGAAAATTCCAGCAAAGAACATGTTTTGAATTAGCAGGAAGGAGCAAAAATTTATGAAAAGAATTACCACCTCCACCGGCTGATTCGTTTTTGCCCTGATGATTTCCCTGCTTCTGCTGTGCAGTGCAAGCCAGGTATTTGCTGCAGCAAAGGTAAATGTGAAAACACCAAAAATCAAATTATCAGCCACCAAACTCACCTACAATCAAAAAAAGTCCAGCGCCTGAAGGTAGCGTCACCTATAAAGGGCAACCTCCTGAAAGAGAAGAAAAACTATGTTCTGAAATATTCCAAGGGCTGCAAAAGGTAGGCACCTATACGGTTCAGATTATTGGAAAAGGTGCTTATGCCGGAAACGAAAAAGCAGTTTACCATTTTGCCTCCAAAGACCCAGGTAATGGGTGGTTATGTTGGAAAAAAGACTGTCAGTGTGATAATAAAAGGCAAACTCAGACCAGCGGTTACCAGCCGCTGCGCTATGCCACAAATTCCAAATTAAAAAATGCGAAAACCATAACAGTCAAAGGAAACAAAAACAACACCGTTTCCCTCAATGGACTGAAAGCCGGAACTACATATTATATGCAGGCCCGTACCTACATGGCCATTAAAGGAAAGAAATATTATTCCAAATGGTCTTCCACGGAACATTGTAAAACAAGCGGAAAGTCAAAAGGAAATACTTCAAATACAACGCCTACCCCTAAGCCGGTTCCGAAATTAACGCTCGAAGAGGGAAAAGCAAATATAACCCTGGAAAGCGGAAGATATTATGAGATTGAAACGTCAAATGGAATCAAAGACATTAATATTTCTGATCCGGCTGTTGTATATTCCACAGATGAAGCTGAAGGCGGAAATAGCCGCTTATTTGCGACACTTGAGCCTGGGAAATGCGTGATTACCATCACGGATATTTATGGACAAAAATTACTTCCACGGTTTCAGTTACCCAGAAGCTATACAATCCGCATATTGAGACTTCTTATGTAGTGACATCTGAAACCGTTGACAGCACACTTCCTGTTCCCACCATCAAGTCAATAGATTATGGTGACGGATGGGTGGATGTGAACTGCCTGGGAACTTTTTTTCCCAGTCAGATCCCTATGTTGGTTACGAAGGTTATCTTTCTTACAATGATAAATTTGCATACAGTGTTCAGGATATGCGAACAATCGGTGAAGATGACGGGATAGGAAGTGTGAGTTTCTATTATTTAGACTCAGGCCGCAGTTACTATACAAAAGTACGTTCTTACACCATCCGCAATAATGTAAAAAGTCGTTGGACCGTGGAGGAAATCCGTAAAGTGGATTTGCCAATATATGATACGAAAGGCACAACACCTGCTAAATATACATATGAAATTTATGGTCTGGACAAGCAGAAAGCAGATATCTACACGCATTGTATCAAACCTCTTTTTATAAAAAACAGACAATCCGGATTTAAATTCTTTTGGCTTGCTCTGTAATGGAAAAAGCCCTTTGATAAATGTGTATTCAGGTGGAACAACGCATATATATGATGATATTCCTTATGAAAACGGCGATTCCGAGACAACTTCCCTGAAAAAAGTAAAAGGCGGTTATATCGGATATGTAGATTTTGAAAAAAGCAGGAACATACAATATTGAATTCCGAGAATACTCCATGTCTGGTTATACGGTTGCAAAAACAGTGGCATTAAATGTTATGGATTATGACCAGGCTGAGAAAGCATGGATGACTGACATTATCAATAAAGTTACAACTTCCGGTATGACTCCATTTGAAAAATGGATGCTGTAAGTGATTACCTCACAGAGCCAGGTCGCTTCAAATATGTAACGGTACATGGAAATTATCTGGTATCTCTGGCAGCAGAACCTAATACTCCATTTTTTGTATCTTATCGTTGGGATTCCTGCACATCACCGGCAGCTCTTTGTGATTTTGCAAAGTTAATCGGTGGTTTTGACGATATTCACAATTGTTATGGCGATTATCAGAGAGGTACTGAGGAATGGTCACGCTGGCATTATGTGGCTAAACTTACGATAGGAAGTGAAACACGAAATTACGCCGTATGCCCGATGAGCCCAACCGGTGAAGTCGGCGAAACACAGATGATCGACCTGACAGACCTTAGTAATATGAGGAAATTTGGGTGATTTCAATTTAAATAATCCTTTTTACCCGGGCAGGCCAGAAGGCATTTCTGGCCTGCTTTTCTCTGCACAATTCTTACGAAAATCATATACATAATCCTCAATTTTTTCTGATTGACATTGCCCTTCATTAAGTCGTATACTTAATTTACTTTTACAAAAGAAAAATCTAAATCTGACCATTCGGTCAGGTAATTCCATTTCGTTATGAATATTTTGCGTGGGTATGAAATAGTTGTTGTAAAGTTGTATTTTTGTATACTAATACTTGAAAAAATACAAAATATATGTATATACTAATGATAGTACAAAATGTTCGTTCTTGTATTGTACACATGACTTTATATAACTTTTTTCATACAAAGAAAGGAGTGTGCATGCGGGAAAAGAACGCCACATCAATTGAGTACTTTAAAGATCCACGGCGGATAGTTGATCTTCTGAATGGAATTGTTTTTCATGGCAGGCAGCCTTTAAAATGGATGATCTGACCGGAGCAAATGATTTTCCAGAAGAACTGCAGAAATTATTTTTCGAGACACCAATGCTGCTTTTTGAAGTGTATTATTTCAAAAATATACACTGGTTCCAGACCGATTTACAACAGGTTTGTGGATTTTTGCAAAGAACGAATGACAAAACGGTTTTTACGGGAGTATGTAAAGGCAAATGAAGAGGTTTTCTCCAAACTAGAAGAAGACACATTTGACCTACTTACTGTAATGTCGGGAATTAGGGCCATGAAACTTATAAAGAGAGATGTTGAAACGGTGGGAGGTGAATTTGATATGTGCAAGGCGTTTGATGATATGATGAGAGACAGCAAACAGGAAGGTATTCGTGAGGGCAGACGTGAGGGCGAACGTAAGACAGAAGAACGAATGAATGAATTAATTCAAAAGTTAGTCTCTGCTGGGCGTATTAATGATTTATTGCAGGCAAGTAATAAAAAAAGTATCGAAAAAACTGATGGCGGAGTTGGGAATTGCATAAGGGTAAAATTGGGTGGCAGCCTTTGATAGCAGCCACCCAATTTAATTCCAGAAAAATTACAATTCTTTGGGTAAATATAGTTCAACCTCAGTATTTTCATTTATTACATTGTACTTCACGAGCTTATATGTTACTCTATTCTAAGAATCGCAATTGTATTTGACTAATTCAGGCATATACAGTACTGTCGCCGATAGGAGACATGTTCGTTTATGGAGCAAAGGAACTATGAAGAAAAAAAAAAAAAGAAAAGGTTTTACACTGGCAGAGCTTCTCATTGTTGTTGCCATAATAGCAGTATTGGTGGCAATAGGTATTCCCATATTTACCAGTCAGCTTGAAAAAAAGCCGAGAAGCAACCGATGCCGCAAATATAAGGGGGCACAGTATGCACAGGTTATGGATGAAGCAATTACAGTCGATGGAAATGTGAATATTGATGGAAAAGATTTTGAAAAAAATCAATCTTAGGCAAAAACAGCCAGACTGGCAAACGGAGACAATCCCCAATAGTCTGGGAAATTTTTCTGTTATTGAAGGAATTCCCGGGACACAGGCGTGGGTAGAATATCATGCTGATACAGAAACGGTTTACATTAAGTTTGAGGGGGAAAGCCAAAATGGTGATAGCGGTTCAAATGGGGAAAAAATATCCTGATAGATAGCAGTTTCTGGGATAGCACAGCCGGATGGGAGGTAATAAATGCGAAATTTGAGAATGGAAAGGCAATTCTAACGCCTTTTCTCATAAGGATAGTGTGCTAAAACGGGGTGGCGATGAAACGATTATGTTACAGGCGAATAAAAAAAATACAAACTTGTTGTCAATATAGAAGAGTGCGGAGCGAATCTAAAGGTCAGACTGTCTAATAGAAATGGCAATAATACCTACCTCGAACAAAATATTCAAAAATTGGGGAAATATGAATTTGATTATACGCATGAAGAAGGGCGTGATGATGATGTGCAAATTTCTTTTTGAAGTCCCGCAAAATCAAGAGGGAAAAGGATTCTGTATGCATTACGTCAGTCTCTTTTTATACAGGTAAATAATTGAAAACACAGTTTGAGCAGATGTTTAAAATTTGCAAACATAACCGGAAAGAGGAAGAAGAGCTTGGCATAGGGAATATGATGTTGGAAATACGGAAAAGAAAGTGACAAAACTGATCTCCTGTCAAGTCCATTGCAGTTTAATATTACAATGGACTTGAACAGGATATTTTTTTACTTCCATTTTCAGTTTTTATTATCTAATACTTTTACCCATTGAGAATTACCAACTCCATTAGGGACGCTTTTGATTTGTACTAGTAGCCTTATAAATATATGTGTAACCCTGTGGATCAATATAAATATCCCCTTTTGACAAGTTATATATAACTCCGTTTATTGCATTTTTCCACGTATGGGGTGGTTTTTTTTGTAATCGCTATTAAATCGCCGTTTGCTCCATCAGGCGTCCAATAGTAATGTCCCTGATCTTGAGATGATCCAAGTTCTCGCCCTTTATATCCGTTTTCATTGGCTACGACATAATATTTAACATTGTTATTACTATCATGATAGCTAATAAGTTGACCATAATCTAAATCTATTTTATTGTTATTCCTGCTCCAGATGCAGGTTCGCAGCCAATTATAACTTCCCCATTTATTTACAACTGAATCAACGTCTGTAATGGTATTATCTGGTATAGTAGGAGTTGGAGTTTCTGTAGGAAATTCGGTTGTGTTGGTACAGGAGTTAAAGTTGGATTATTACCATTATCCGTTCCCCCAGTCCAATAAAATGAAACATATTCATTCCCTGTACTTGTCTGTGGATGATATGTAAACACAATATCCTTTTGGTCCAGGAATACCTTTTCCAATATGTGTCTCCGGCATTCGAAGATACTCCACCGATGGTAATCGGCAACGGTGTTTGCCATCATCTTTCTGTTGCTTTAGAGGCGTTACCATAATAGAATAGGTACCATCCATTTCTTTGTATATTTTCTGTCGGGCTGTCTTTCGTATACGTAGCACTGGTATCCCCCGTAATCGCCGCCATCATCACTTCCGCATAAGCCGACCTAACATCAGAAAGATCCACCGCTTCACGGCTTCTTTCAAGCTGACTTGTAAAGATGGGAATGGCGATGGCAACCAATACACCAATTATTGCCACAACGATTAAAAGTTCTGCCAGCGTAAAACCTCTGTCAGACTTCAATTTTCTTTTCATAAACATCCCTTTTTTCTTATATATTTGGTGATAAAAAGCATATTCTTTCTTTTTTAATGATAGCATATAGCCTTTTAGAAATCCATTTGCATTTTCGACAAAATAAGTTGTAATTTTCGTAACATTTGCGAATCAAACAAAAAAGACAATAATTATCCAAAACAAGATATCAACTAATGTAAAATTTTAGTACAAGCTGTGCTCTGAAAGCCAGTAATTCATATTTTCTGATGCTTTTGAGTGAAACAAAATAAAGCACTTGAAAACTTTAGAATACAATGCCATTATAATAAAAAATATATATTTAATATAATCTATAACATATCTTATATCCGATTTATCTAATCGCATTTCAGAAATTTATGCTTTTAAATCCGTTGAAAAATGAAAAAAGCAGGAGTTCTGAATGCGATTGCTGAATGTTAAATGAGGTATGTTTTTTCAGACGCCTGTCAGAAGAAAAACACCGGGCAACCTATATGCCGAACATACCGTTGCGAGATTTTTTTTTATATATCAGCTGAAATTGAGCAAACAGGAAGTACGATCCAAAGGAGGCGGATTTGACATGTGTAAAGCGATTAAAGAGATGCTGCGAGTTAGTAGACAGGAAGGAGAACAGGAAGGGCGCCAGGAAGGGCGTCGATTGGAAGGGCAAGATGGAATGGCGACCTTGAGTGAGAAACTTATTTTGGCAGACCGTGTCAGCAAGCTGTTAAAAGCAAGCACCGATCGGGAGTATCGAAATAAGTTACTGGTGGAGTTTGGTTTGGCGTGAGAATGGCGCTAAATCATGTGAATACATGATTTCTGTGCGTCGCGAAGCGGCTGTTGGTCTCGGCGTGAAACAGATAACCTGAACTAAAATAATTTAAAACGTGGGACAGTGATTCATCTTGTGTTCTGTGATTTGTCATGCTACTATAAATCTGTAAGTATCTTTTGATTCAAGTTATAGCAGAAGCATATCAAACATAAAATACATGGAGAGAAGAAAATGCAAAAGAAAAAGAAGAGGACATTTGCAGCCCTTTTGACCGCAATTCTGGTAGTTGCGCTCACTGGCTGCAGTAAACTGGGGTCCATTATTAATGAAATTCATGGCTCATTGATCGGAAACAATTATACCGTATATACCTATGATAATTATGGGAATCAGACCTTGAAAACCTCTGAAAAAAAAAAATCAGCATTACCGGAAATAAAATCGAAACCGTCAGCTATGACAGCGATGGAAGAGCAGTAACCGGCTATGATCTGTCTTCAGTAATCACCATTACCATTGATGGAAAAGAAATCGAAAGCTGCGGAGATACCTGTGTATTTGTGCAGAATGGGCTGGAACCGGAGGTGGATTTTTCATTAGACGAGGTCAACAGTAACGGCGGAAACGGGATTACGGATAATGCAGCTCTGGCGAGGGTTTTGAACCGGTATAAAAATGATTTTGGCAAATCCAGGGTTGTGGTCATCAAATCCCAGCTTGGACAGCCTATCGCCGCATTTTCCGGGGATAATGTCTATTGGGAAATTCCGGACGATCTGCCGAAAATGACAAAGCTTATGGTCGATGGGAAGGCATTGTACATACATCGGGCCAACTACCAGATTATTGATAAAGACCTTCTTTAAAGCGTAGCAGGAGTGGCTTGATTTACACACTCCTGTTTTATAAAAACAAAATAAAAAACAAAATCATATGTTTAATGATTGACAATATATTTTTCAAGTCGTATACTATATTCACTTTCACTACAGAAAATCTCACAGGAAAGTCTGTGTCCGGTCATTCGACCAGATAATTTCATAGTTGTTTTACAGTATAAAAAGGATAGAAAATGACAGATGCGTAAAAACAAATAAAAATATACTAATACTTGAAAAACACAATTAAATTATGTATTATTATAATATAAAGTGTATTAAAAGAGTATATGCTGCGTTCTGCACACTGTTATTTCACTCAGAAGGGAGTGTGCATGAAGGAAGAAAACGCCACATCCGGAACTTGCAACTGATTAAACTGAAAATACAAACCGAAGGAGGCGGATTTGACATGTAAAGCGATTAAAGAAATGTTGCGGGATAGTAGACAAGAAGGTCGGAAAGAGGGAAGACAAGAAGGTCAGGATGAAATGGCGATCTAATCGAGAAGCTTATGTTATCAAATCGCATCAGCGAATTATTAAAAGTCACCACGGATAAGGAATATCGAAATAAACTGCTGATAGAATATGGAATTGCCTGATTGCTGTAATGCCTGTAACAACAGAATACGGAAGCGAGGGAAAGACAATTTCTCTCCCTGCTTCCGTGGATGTGTAGAAGATTTTAACTATAGGAACCAAGTATTAATTCGCATTTAGCATCCCAGGTGTTGCAATTGTATGCTATAGTATATCCTTTGCTATTATCTTTCTCGTACCCAGAAACGACCTTCCTACATTTTTACTTTCTGCCCATTTAAAAAGTGATTTCTTTAAGTCCGAAAGCATCAAAACCAGTACTACCCTGTTTATCCTCATAAGGCACCTTCTTATTATACTTCCCAGTTGAAATAAAGTCTGCCTGTATTTCCGCGTAATACGCTTCCTCAGGTTTGCCCAGTCAGTGGCGACTCTGGCCTTGTGGAGCTGAGAGGTGAAAATGGGAATGGAGATAGACACGAGAACTGCAATGATTGCAACTACAATTAAAAAGCTCTGCCAGCGTAAAGCCCTTTCCCCTGGTTTTCCTGTTGCTGTGCTTTTGTGCACACTTATAGAATTTTGCCAAAAAATCCCTTTCTTTGAAAATTTCTTTTGTAATTTGCCGGAATTAAACATATTTCCGGCGCCTTATCTGTTAAATCTGAGTCTCAACATATTGCATGTAAATTATCTACAGTATTTCCTAGATTCATAATCTTTTTCCTTTCTGGACTAAGAAAAGGTTCTGGGCTATAATAGAAACAATGAAAACGCTTCAGAAGCAGAAATAATAAGGAGTGCATAACGTGGAAAGACAGAAATGGGTGGGAACCATACAGGATAGTGAATTTCATAATACAAATACGAAAGGGGAAGCAGGGCGAACCCCGCAAATATCTGTGATCATGCCCGTATATAATGGTGAGAAATACATCGCCAGGGCAGTGCAGTCTGTTTATGCGCAGGATGTACCACTGGAGCTGATTATCATTGATGACGGCTCTGTTGATGGAACCGGGAAGTTCTCATTCCATGGGAAAACAGACCGGATTTTGTTTATATAAAAAAATGAGCGAAATCTCGGTGCTGCCGGTTCCCGTAACCGTGGTGTGTCTGTTGCGAAAGGCAGATATGTGGCATTTCTGGATGCGGATGACTGGTGGGAAGAGGGAAAACTGGCGGCACAGCTTGCCGCTCTTGAAATGACCGGTGATGTAATCTGCTCCACAGGACGTGATCTCATGAATCCGGACGGAACCTTCACAGGCAAGTATATTCCGGTTAAATCCAGGCTGGATTATCATGAGCTTCTGAAACACAACAGCATTAACTGTTCTTCTGTTCTGATTCTCCGTGAGGTGGCACTGGAATTTCCAATGGAGCATGATGACAGCCATGAGGATTATATCACCTGGCTGAAGGTGGTGCGAAAATACGGACATGCCACAGGAATTAATAGGCCCTATCTGAAATATCGTCTGTCCCAGGGCGGAAAGTCAAGAAACAAAGCCAAATCTGCCATCATGACCTATCAGGTGTACCGTTACGTTGGCTATGGACCGCTGAGAAGTGCCTGTTTCTTTTTTTGTCCTATGCACTTCACGGAATCTGGAAATATCGTTAAAGTATCAATGGGGCTCTCCCATTTTCCTGCGCCATTGCAGGGGAGAGCATCCTGCCTGTTTCCTGAAATATCTGCTGAAATGGGAAAAAATCTGAAAATCCGCACATCTGCGCAATCGGCTGGACAGTCAGTGCTTCATTTGTCAGCAGGTTCTTTGCCTTATCCATACGAATCTGAAGCAAATCTGCATGAGGGGTACTCTGGAAAAATTTCTGATAGCAGGAATAGAACTGGCTTTTTTCCAGACTGACCTTTTTACAAAGCTCTGTGGTGTCCCATGGCTTAGCGTAGTTCGTGAGCATTTCCAGCCGAAGCTTTCGAAATGCAGAATAAAGATTGTCTCCTTCCGTTCCACTTCCATGTATCTGATGGCTTTTAAGTCCCCTTGCAATCGTAATCATAAGCTGCTGAAAGAGAGTATATTCGTATTCATCGGAAAATAAATCATTTGCTATATGTTCTTTGTGAAGGAACCGGATGCAGGCATCGATCTCTTCACAGTTTCCCGGATAAAAAACAGTGTTAAGTGGGATCCCATACTGTTTTTTCAGATCTGCCTTACAGGAAAAATGAAGGTAGCTGTTCCGGAATCTGTGAACAGCCTTATAATGCTGCTCATATCCGGGGGCATAGAGAATACAGGCATTTTCCTTGGAAATACTGAGTCTTTTATCCAGATACACCTTCATGGGTGTCTTAAAAGCAAAAACAGATAGTCTCCGCTTCCGTTGGGGCGGTAGATCTGATCATAATCAGGGTTTGAATAGTTGTATTCGCAGAACTGAATGGAAAATCCCTGTCTCCAGCTTCGTAAAAATTCATGACCCGGACTCCTTTCACCATTTTTTTTTACTGTAATCATTATCGGAAAAAAAGTCAACTATATCGGAAGAAAAAAACTGGTAAAAAATTCGTATGCCATTAAAATAATAGATACATAAAGAGCAGAAAAAATGCCATACAACTGGCACCATATAAGGAGGATACCTATGAAAAAAGCGCAGATCATTATTGACAAATATTTCCTCACTGGAAAGGTGGATAAACGAATTTTCGGATCTTTTATTGAACAGCTTGGTCGAGCTGTTTACCAGGGAATTTATCAGGAGGGCAGTCCGTTGTCTGACGAGCAGGGATTCCGTAGGGATACTCTGGAGCTGGTAAGAGAGCTGCAGGTTCCTATTGTCCGCTATCCGGGAGGTAACTTTGATCCCGGGTTTAAGTGGGAGGACAGCGTAGGACCAAAGGAATTAAGACCAGCCAGACCGGAACTTGCCTGGGGCGTGATCGAGAACAATCACTTTGGCCTGGACGAGTTTGTGGACTGGGCGAAGAAAGCAGACACAGATATTATGATGGCAGTGAATCTTGGAACAAGAGGACCGGAGGAAGCCAGAAATCTTCTGGAATACTGTAATTTTAAGGGCGGTACCTATTACAGTGACATGCGTAAAGGCCAACGGCCATGCAGAGCCGCACAACATTAAAACCTGGTGTTTGGGAAATGAAATGGATGGTCCATGGCAGATGGGACATAAGACAGCGTATGAATATGGAAGAACAGCAGCAGAGACTTCCCGTATTATGAAAATGCTGGATCCGGAGATTGAGACTGTTGCCTGCGGAAGCTCCAATCTGATGATGCCGACATTTGGAGATTGGGAGTACAACGGTTCTGGACGAGTGCTATGATCTGAGGTGGATTATATGTCCCTTCACCAGTATTACGGCAATGCTGCTGATGACACCCCTGATTTTCTTGCAAATTCCAAAGGGATGGATGACTTTATTTCCGGCGTAGTCAGCATCTGCGACGCTGTCCGTGCGAAAAGCATGGCAAAAAGCGCATTAATCTTTCCTTTGATGAGTGGAATGTGGTATCACAGCAATGCGGCCGACGAGAAACTGGAAAAATGGGGACAGGCTCCACATCAGCTTGAGGATATTTATAATTTCGAAGATGCCCTTCTGGTTGGAAGCATGCTGATCACATTGCTCCGCCATGCGGACCGTGTGAAAATGGCATGCCTGGCACAGCTGGTAAATGTAATCGCGCCGATCATGACCTCCGATACAGGTGCATGGCGCCAGACTATTTTTTATCCATATATGTACACAAGCATTTTCGGAAGAGGAACTGTGTTGAATACACAGGTACTGGCTCCGGTATACGACAGCAGGAATTACTGTGACGTTTCGTATCTGGATTCTGTGTGCGTATGGAATGAGGAGAAAGATACTCTTACAATTTTTGCAGTGAATAAAAGTCTTGAGGAAGATCTGGAGGTAAGCTGCGATTTGCGCCAGTTTGAAGGCTATCAGGTGCAAGAACACATTGTACTTACTAATGACGATATGAAAGCTGTAAATACAGAAGCGGATCCCGAAAAAGGTTGTGCCTGTGAAATCCGCTGCAAGCCGGATTGACGGCGGTAAATTAAGTACTGTGCTTGGAAAACACAGCTGGAATATGATCCGTCTTGCTAAGTAGTCCGGGAAAAATCGCGCGCACATTGCTGTCATGAAATAAAAAGTCAGAGATTTCGTAACCTGTATGAATCATACGAAATCTCTGATCATATAATTACCAATGCTTCCTACTTCTGCAGATCCGCCTTAATCTGCGTAGTAGAAATCTCAGGTGTCCTCGGCAGGTACACCACGTCGCAATAAGGCTTCAGAAAGTCAAACTTCCCTTCCCAATCGTCACCCATAACAAAGGTATCTACGTGGTATTCTTTAATATCACTTACCTTCTGCTCCCAGTTCTCCTCCGGAATTACCAGATCTACGTAGCGGATGGCTTCCAGCAGGGATTTCTTTTTTCATAAGAGAAATAGCATTTTTTATGCTTCTCGTTCCAGTTAAATTCATCTGTAGATAAAGCTACGATCAGGTAGTCACCATAAGCTTTCGCCCTGCGCAGCAGATTAATGTGCCCATAGTGAAGTAAATCAAAGGTACCGTAAGTAATCACTCGTTTCATGAATGTGTGCCTTTCATAAAGAAATCTGAAAATAGTCTTGCCGGAATGGTTCCAGGCGATTTACATAGAACTATTTTACCACAGTCCAGGTAGAAAGGAAACATAAGATTATTTATCGGGAGTATTGTGCATTGCGAAGCGCGTTACTGTGAACGGAGTGAAAAGTAAACACGAAGTAAACAGTTACCAGTTACCCTTTATCCATGTTGTAAAAGGTATGTTTTAATGTTAAGATGGAACAATAACAGTGCAGATGTGAGCGGTAACGTGAAAACATCTGCAGGCTGCCGGAAACGAAAAAAGGCAGCGGATGAATAAAAAGGAAGAGGAAAATAAGTATGAATGTATTTGACATTCTGGGGCCGGTCATGATCGGACCGTCCAGCTCACACACTGCGGGGAGCAGCCCGGATCGGTCTGGTGACAAGGGCTCTTCTTGGAAAAACTCCGGTGAAAGCGCACATATTTTTTGCATGGTTCTTTTGCGAAAAACCTATAAGGGACACGGCACGGATAAGGCTCTTGTAGCGGGAATACTGGGAATGCAGACAGATGATGAGCGTATCCGCTTTTCACTTGATGTGGCGAAAAAGGAGGGACTGGAAATTCAGATTGAGACTGGTGAACTGGAGAATACGCACCCGAATACTGCGGAGATCACTTTGACTGCAGCAGACGGGGAAAAAAGGTGTCTCTTCGGGGCAGCAGTATTGGCGGGGGAATATCCTGATCACCCGAGTGAATGGAATGGAGGTTGCTCTTACTGGGCAGAATCCTGCTTTGATCGTGCTTCACAAGGATGCACCAGGGACGATTGCTGCGGTTACAGAGCTGATGGCAGAGTATGGGGTGAATATCTGTAATTTTCACTTGGCGCGCAGAGACCAAGGGTGGTCTGGCGGTAATGACTATCGAGAGCGACAGCCACTTTGTTCCGGAACTCAATGAGAAGATTAACCGGCTGGAGAATATATATTCCAGTACGATGTTAGAGCGTGTTTAAAAAATCATTTCCGCAATCTGCACGCCCCACTTTGCGGGAGATTTCACCCCACAAAAAATACAATAAAGGAGAATTCACTGTGGATTTAAACTACCACTCAATGGAATCCCTGCTGGAGGCAGCGAAGGAGAACAACTGTCGTCTGTCCGCGCTGGTTCTGGAGCAGCAGGCGGAGCAGATGGAACTGCCGAAGCAGGAAATATATGAAAAAATGAGGGAGAACTATCGGGTTATGGCATCCTGTATCCAGCCTGGCAGCGCCCCGGATCTGAAAAAAGCACAAGCGGCCTCACTGGTGGAGATGCCTATCGCATGCGCACTGTTGTAGAGCAAGGGAAAAAATCTTACAGGCCCCCTTCTTGGAGGAGCCCTCTATCGTGCACTTGCAGTATCAGAACTGAACGCTTCCATGGGAAGAATCAGCAGCGCCTACAGCAGGAAGCTGCGGCATTGTACCGGCAGCTGTACTCACCATGCAGGAGCAGTACCAGCTTACAGAAGAGGAATGCGTCATGTCTCTTTTTACAGCATCTGCAGTAGGAATGGTAATTGCCAATAATGCTTCACTTGCAGGAGCGCAGGGAGGCTGTCAGGCTGAGTGCGGTTCTGCATCTGCCATGGCAGCGGCAGCAATTGTGGAACTTGCCGGCGGCACACCTGATATGATTCAGTCGGCAGTAGCCACTGCTCTAAAAAAATATTCTGGGTCTTGTATGTGACCCAGTTGCAGGGCTGGTTGAAATTCCATGCATTAAGAGAAATGCATCAGGCGTAGCAGGGGCGTTTGTGGCAGCAGAACTGGCTTGGCCGGAATCCGAAGCGCAATTCCGGCTGACGAGGTGATCTGGACTATGAAAAAGGTAGGAGATGTAATGCCCACTGCCCTTAAAGAAACAGCAGAGGGTGGCCTGGCGGCAACACCTACAGGGCGCAAACTGCACCAGCAGGTTTTGGAAATATGAAATAATACATTATTGCGGTTCATCGGCAACACAAAACCACAGGAAAATATTTCAAAACACGTTAAAATATTAAAAAGTTATTCCAAAAACCGCAAAAATATGTTATCCTTTATTCATAAAACTGACATGCTTGAAAAATAATTATGTCAGAGTATAAAGGTGGCTAAAATGAGCAAGAATACGAAGGAACAGGAAATCCCATATTCCTACCTTGTGGATAATATAAAAATATTTTTGATTTTCCTGGTTGTATTTAATCATATTATTGCATTTCAGCTGGTTAAAGCAGATCAGGTTGTGCGTTTTGTGTGGTATGGAATTACCATATTTCATATGCCGGCGTTCATATTTATTTCCGGTTATCTGTCCAAGAAGCCTCAGGATGTGATGAAGAATGTTAAGAATTTATTGATTCCATATATTCTGGGCTATACACTTACCTGGGCAGCGCAGATCTGGCTGGGAAATAAAATGGATTATGAACTGCTCCGTCCTTCCGGAACCGTTATGTGGTATGTGCTTGCGTTGTTTGCATACCGTCTGACCATAGAAGCATTTGGAAAAATAAGGTTTATTGTACCTCTCAGCATTATTTTTGCGCTGTGGGCAGGAACCAGAATGGAATTCAGTACATTTTTATCAGCTTCAAGAATTGTGGTATTTTTCCCGTTTTTTGTGGCAGGATATCTCTGGAAGAGTGAATACACCAAGGTGATCCGCAAATTTAAAGGCAAGATCGTGGTTGCACTTTTCGTGATCATTCTTCTGTTTGTGGCGACCAATTATATGATCGGAAATAATATTCCGGTAGACCTTTTCCGAGGCAATCATTCCTATCTTGCAAGTGGAATGGACAATGTGCAGGGAATGGTAGTCAGAGGAATGATGTATCTGATTTCCTTTACGGTTATTTTCGCATTGCTGATGCTGATGCCGGATAAACGCCATCCATTTATTTTCCTGGGAAGAAACACAATGGGAATTTACTTTTTCCATTATCCCATCATGATTCTGATGAACGGACTTATGATCCTGAATATTCCGCAGCTGATGAATGTATGGGCGTTATTTGGAGTGTCAGTTCTGTTTGTACTGATACTCGGAAGTCTTCCGGTGGACTGGGTCTATACCAATGTTATGGGACTGATCACCTTCATTCTTTTCAAACGTGAGAAGAAGGTTGAGGATGAAGGCCTGGAAGACGAATATGATAGTGAAGAGGAAGACCGGTTTGCAGTACTGGCTCAGCGAAGAATGGCTATTGAAGAGCTGGCTGCCACATGGGATACCTCCTTTGATGCAGAAGAGAAAGAAGATCATGAAGAAGGGCAGTCCTGACGGATTGTCTTTCTTTTCTTATTAAGAAAGAGACAGCAGTTCAGTAGTTTCACAGTAAAAAAGAGTTATATTTTTGTTAAACCCGGGAATATTTTTTGTAAAGCAGATATTCTTTCATAATGACTTACTATGAAAACTGTGTTATACTAAATGTATTTATTAGTCCCGGACGGCAGCTGGTTCTGATTTGTTGCTGCTCAAGCTATGAACAGTAACCGGGGAATGAAAGGGAGTATTTTACTGCAGAGTGAAGCTGACAGCAGGGGTGTTAAGGGGAAATACGATGAAAAAAGTAATCACTTACGGAACTTTTGACCTGTTCCACGAGGGACATTATAATATTTTAAAAAAGAGCGAAAGCATTGGGCGATTATCTGATCGTGGGCGTGACCAGCGAGAGCTACGATATTGAGCGTGGTAAGCTGAACGTGCGGGACAGCCTTCTGAAAAGGATTGAGAATGTACGCCGTACCGGTTTTGCAGATGAGATCATCATCGAGGAGTACCAGGGGCAGAAGCTCAGCGATATCATCAAGTATAAGGTAGACCTTCTGGTACTTGGTTCTGACTGGCGCGGCAAATTTGACTACCTTAAGAATTACTGTGATGTGGTGTATACCTGGAGCGTACCAAGAATATTTCCAGCACCAAGCTGCGCGGTGAGGGAACCACTTACACTGTGGGTGTAGTTACAGATAATGACCAGGATAATGGGATTGTGTGGGAGACAAAATATGTCAGCGGTCTTCATGTGGAGTGCGTTTTTTCTGAGAATGCAGAGGCAGCGGAGTCGTTTTGTGACAAATATGAATTGATTCCTATTACAGCGTGGAGGCAGATAATGGGGAATGGCAGCAAGGATTTGACTGCTTTTTGTCCCAGGTAGACATAGTTTATATCAAGACCGAGCAGCCTAAGAGGGAGAAATACATCCGCAGATCCCTGGAGCTTGGAAAATATGTGATAAGTGACGCCCTATGACGAATAATAAGGAGAAGCTGAAGGACCTGTTTGCACTTGCAGCAGCTCGTCATGTACTCTTGTGGAGAAAATAAATCTGGTGTATCTGCGGGCCTTTAACCAGCTTGTCTGGCAGACACACAGCGCCTTGGTGGGCGATATTTGTGTGTGAAATGCTCTATTTCCCCAGGACCATTTCGAAGGAGGAAGAAGTTTTTTCCGAAACTGCAGTTCTGCCTTTGTGTGCTATTATCAAGATACTGGGCAGAAATTACCAGGAAGTGAATTCCAATGTGGTGAAGGATAGATCTGAAACTGCATTTACGATATGATCACCATGAAATATCAGGATGCTCTTGCTACAATCGAGATTGGCACCACAGTAGATGTGGAGGATGAGTTTGTTGTGATCGGTACGAAAGGCCGTGTGACCATCCCGGGAGACTGGTGGAACACAGGATATTTTGAGGCAAAGATAGACGATAGCAAGGGACTGAAGCGGTACTGTTTAACTTCGAAGGCAATGGCCTCCGTTACCTTTGCAGGAGCTGCTTATTATGATCAGTGATGAGAGAACGGAATGTACCAGACTTTTTAATGAGGAATCAGAGACTCTGGCAGACATTCTGGAAATCATAAACCAGAGAGGATAACCAATGACAGAGAAACAGGAACATCTGCTGCAGCTTTTTCGTGAGCTGGATGAGATCTGTAAAAAAAGAATAATCTGAGATATGTAATGGCGGGAGGAACAGCCATCGGTGTTGTGCGAAACGAGGGATTTATTCCCTGGGATGATGATGTGGACATCTATATGCCCAGAGATGACTGGAATAAACTGGTGGAAATTTCCGGATCTGTGCTTCCGGAGCACCGCGCCCTTCAGTGTGTGGACGTAGACCGCAGCTATACCAATACTTTTCCAAGGTATGTTGCTACGGACAGCTGCGCCCTTCACAAGCATCAGATTATCGGCAGGGACAGTGCCGGTGAGATCATCGACGTGCTCACCCTGGATCCCATTCCCGCAGATGATAAGGAATATGAGAAATACAGAACTCATATGATGATCTACTCTGAGCTGGTAAATATGGTAGTTGTATATGGTGCCCGCTGGGAAATTCCGGTGACTGCCTATCTGCGCTGGCTTTTTTCCTATACATTTCTGGGGAAAGACCGCACATTGAAGAAACTGGAGAAGATCATGTATTCCTATAAGGAAGAGGATTGTCCGCGCTATGCAATGCGCTGGGGCGGCTGTCCGTTCCTTTTTGATAAGGACATGATGTTTCCTGTGAAATATATGAGCTTTGAAAATACAAAGGTAATGGTGCCGCACAGAATGAGTGACTATCTGATCTGGCATTACGGAGATGAATGGTCCTATATTCCGCCCCATGGGGAAAAGAGAATCCCACGATGCGGTTACGGTAGAGGGAATTACCTATAAAGAGCTTCCGGGATGATTATCTGCCGGGAATCCGCAAGGGCAGGCTTCGCAGAGATTCCATCTGGCGCAAGATATATTCTCTTGCAGGTGCGAAGCGGAACCACCGCCTTCAGTATAAGCGCAATCTTCTGCTGGCAAAAAAGTACGGTGATGGATCTGGAGGCGCGCATTTCAGAAAGCAGACACAGCCTGAAGGAATTGGTAGAAAAGCGTGACTTTTCCCAATTAAATGAAATCTTTACAAAATATTACCAGGTCCAGCTGAGCTCTGCGTTTATCGGCAGGGAGGATTTTGGCGGAATCTATGCTTTTTATCATCCTGTTTTGCTGGAAGTCAGCGATGTGACTTTTTATGCAGCAATGCTGACGCTGGTTTATACAGAACGGATCGGGAAAGCATGGAGAATGCTGGTGGTGAAAGAGCAGACCGGTACATTCCCTTCTGAACTGGCCCAGTTGAAATCTGATATTGAACTGTTTCGAAGAGCAGTCTGCGATTATGAATTTAAGCGTTATCAGGAAGCGGAGGATACAATGGTGCCGCTGATGGAACGGTATCCGGAAGTGCCGGGATTTGTGAAATTTAAGAGCCGTTTTCTTATGGAACGCGCTTGCAATGGAATTGATATGGTGGAAGCGGAGCTTTATATTGATGAGGCACTGCGGCTTTTTCCCGGAGGACGGGTATTTCCTGAAGTACCAGGGAGAACTGCTCTGGATGAAGGGCAAATGTGCGGATGCTCTGGAAGTTTTGCAGATGCCCGTGAGAAAACAAATAATGGAATTACCCAACTGGAGTTGGATAAGTTCTGAATCCTTATGGCAGGGAGACGGTGAAGACCTGTCAGCAGCTTCTGGATGTTGGACAGAAGGATGGGGCGATGAAGCTTATGGCTTTGTGGTACAGACTTTTGCCTGAGAATCCTTCTGTGCGGGAATATTATTATCTGACCCGTGCAAGTGTTGCGAAAAAGCGTTCTGAGGTGGAGGAACTGATCGGGGAAATCCTAGAAGCGCATTGATGCAGAGCGTGCAGAGAGCCCAGGTGAGAACAATGACATCCAGATTTATAAGCGTGCACTGACAAAGGCATGGGAGCGCCTGGGCTATCCAGGTGAGCTGGCAAGGGTTCGCACAGATCTGGTTTACACCAGTGAGGCGGATGATCTGGAGTGGCTGGCAGAACGTGCCAAGGACGGACAGATTCGCAAGGAAAAAACGAGCCCAGGTGTACAAGGTAATTGGAGATGTGAGAAGAAAACAGGGACAGACGGAGGCTGCGTTCCAGAATTATCTGGAGGCACTGCGGCAGAATGGAAGCGGTTTTGTGAGAACGGAGCTTTCCAGAATATTTCTCACAGATCTGTATGAAGGAAGCAAGAGAGCAGCTGTATATGCAAAAGCCGGAGATGCTTCTGAGTTTTTGAATCAGTGGCTTGAAAGTATGGAAGTATAGAAGAGATACAGCAGCTTGTGAAAGAATGCTTGTGACACACATCTCGCAGAAAGCCTTTTTCAAACAGATGTTGGTAACAGTGCGATCACTATGAACAGACAGATGGGGAGCAGACGTAGCTTGAACAGAGAAATAAAAGAAGTTGTAAAGCTTCTGGCCGAAATAGATAAAATATGTAAAAGAGAAGGAATTCCTTATTATCTGGGACCACAGCTTACTTTATGCTGTGTTACCGGGCAGGAGATCACCAGCCCTCATGCAGGTGTGGTCTATATGCGGACTGCGGATATGGAGCGCTTTCGTCTGGCTGTGGAGAAGGAGACTCCAGATGGCAGAATTGTGGAATCCATGAATAACAATAAGCATTTTTATGGATTTTTCCTTCGCTATACAGATCTGGATACGTTGTGCTTCCGTCTGAATGAAGGCAGGAACTACAAATATCCGGGTATGGGAGTGGATATTCTGCCCTTGCGTGGAAAACAGCGTTCCAGACTTCGCTCATTTGTGGACAAGAGCCCAGGAAGTGGGATGGAATGAGCTGGCTGATTATTATGGAGACCGAAAAGGCAGGAAAAAAGGCAATCTGCCGTTTTGTCATGCGGCTTCGCCTGGTCACAGGACGCGCCCGTCTGGGAAAAAGCCTTTACCGCATGCTTTGTAAAAGGATGAATGTGGAGGATACCCAGGAATATGTAGTTCGCCTGAAGAAAAAGGCAGTGTATTTTCCAAGGGAAATTTTCGATGAGACAGAAACAGTGGTGATCGATGGCAGGAAGTTTCCGGTGCCGGGAGATACTTATACGTATCTTCAGAAGTATTATGGGGAAGACTACCAAGAGAAGGTTCTGGATAATTATACAGTGAAGCTGTCGGAAATGGTCAGTGCCAGGATCCGATTCGAGGATTATTTTCAGGAAGTGGGAAGTCAGAAGAGCCTGATCCGGAAGCGAAGCCGTGCCCGACGAAAGCAGGGACATGCCAACCAGAAAAAGGAATATCTGAACTGGAGCTGGAATTATGTGAAATTCTGTGCATCCAAGATTGAATTGGAGAAATATTATCTGGATAACAAAGAGTATATTATAAATCTTTATAAGAATAAAGATTATCCGGCTTTGGAAAAAGTTTTTGTCCCATATACCAAGGCTATGGTGAAGAGCCTTAAGAATGACGAAGTGTTTATTCCGGATGAGGAGCTTCAGCATATTTATCTGGATATGCTGGGAGTAGCAGGAAGGACAAATCTGAAGAAAAAGGTGGAGAAATTCTGGAAATGAAAGTAACGGATTATATTGTTGAGTTTTTACAGAGAAAAGGGATTCATGATTTCTTTGGATACCAGGGAACCATGATCGCCCATCTGGTTGATTCTATAGAGAAAATCCTCATACCAGAAGCCATTCCAGCTATCATGAGCAGGGAGCGGCTTTTTGCAGCATGTGGGTATGCCCAGGCGGGGGAACGGTGTGCATGTGCTTATGCGACCAGCGGCCCGGGTGCTGCGAATCTGATTTCAGGAATCGCAGACGCTTATTTCGATTCCCTTCCGGTTGTTTTTCTTACTGGTCAGTTGAATACTTATGAGTATTCCGGCATCCCGGGACTTCGGCAGCAGGGCTTTCAGGAGATTGATATTGTTGCCATGGCGAAGCCTGTGACCAAGTATGCAGTACAGATCCGGGAGGACGAGGATATTGTAAAAGAACTGAATAAAGCTTATCACATTGCTAACTCTGGCCGGAAAGGACCGGTATTGATTGATCTTCCTATGAATATACAGCGGGGGATGTAAAAAAATCCGGTTTATGACATAAGTCTGGATGAGATGGGATTTGGTGCAGCTTGCGAGAGCAGCATGGAAGCAACTGCAAACAGCTGCGGAGCAGCAGGCGTGGACATGGCAATGAAGCCGGACGACAGTGGAGTGTTAGAGTCTGCAAAAACGGTAGACTGTGAAATATCAGCTTGTGCCGTTTCTGCAGCAGATGCAATCCGTGAAGCACTGGATAAAGCACAGCGTCCCGTAATCATGTTAGGACATGGCGTCAGCGACAAAGCAGTTCGCGACCAGTTATTTACTCTGGCACGTCAGTGGAAAATCCCGGTAATCACAAGCGTGTTGGAAATGTCAGCACTACCGTGGGACGATCCGCTGAATTTTGATGCATCGGAGGCGCTTACGGACATCGCTATGCCAATATGATCGCCAATGCGAAAAGTGACTTGCTGATTTGTCTTGGCATTTCCTTTGCACCCGTCAGATTGGTACGAAAGTTCATGAGTTCGCGAAAAACGCGAAAATCATCCGAGTAGATATTGATAACTATAATTTGCAGCGAAATATTCACGAAAATGGAATTGATGAAATGAAATTCTGTGCAGATGCTGCAGAGGTGATTCGGGCAATGGCAGAAAATGCGGAAAGTGCAGAATCTGATGGTTCGACGATTTATGATTTCAGTGAATGGCTGGCTGTGTGCGCCGATATAAAAAGAAATCTTTGCGCGCAGTAGATGATTCCATCCCAGAACGCTATCCGAATCGTATGATCGCAGATTTAAGCGACGCTCTTGCAGACACTTCCGCAGTAGCAGTTGACGTAGGACAGCATATGGTATGGAGCTACCAGTCCTTCCATAACCAGAAAGACCAGAAGCTTCTTTTCTCCGGCGGACACGGAGCAATGGGCTATGCTCTTCCAGCAGCAATCGGGGCTTATTACGCCACCGGAAAGCCAGTAGCCTGCATTTGCGGTGACGGCGCATTCCAGATGAACATTCAGGAACTGGAGTGGGTCAAGCGTGAGAATCTTCCTATTACCATGATGGTAATGAACAACCACGCCCTGGGAATGATCCGCCACCTCCAGCGCGACTACTTTGAGAGCAGGTCTATGCTGATACCTCAGAAGGCAGCGGCTTCTCGTCCTGCAACTCGCAGAGGTAGCCAAAAGCTTATGGAATCAGCAAAGTGCCTGTATGGAAGCCAATGAGGTTGAAAAAGCGGCAGACTTTTTACATGGCACCAAGCGCCGAAACTCCTTGAAATCCGCCTGGAGCTCGGCACCTTCGCTCATCCCAAGACCTGCCTTGGCGAACCCATCACAACCAGTACCGTATATCGAAGGACGTCTACGACAGACTGATGGATTTATAAAATAAATTTATAAGAACCGGGCTATTTTCAATAACACATTGAAAGTACGACCTGTCTCCGTAAGAATAACGCTGGATTTCGCTTACTCACTCGCCGGCGCAACGCTCCAGCGAACTAATCGCTAACTGCGAAATGGCTCGCGTGGGTAATACAAATGGCTCGCTGCATTGCCCGATACTTTCTTGGCAATGATAGATTAGGTAAAACTAATAAAGCTGCGAAGTATCAACCATCTAAATGGGATATCGAAGGCACATAAAATAATATGTCAAGTTTTTTACTTGTAAAACAGCCCTAAAAATGTGCAAATACTTCATCGAAATTGTAAAAGCCGCTAATTTCGGGCAAAATCCCTATAAACTTTCGTTTGCGATACAGTATAGGGGAAACCAGTCACTCCCCCTCCCCACCTGTTGAAAGTTCTTATGTACAAATAAGTCCCAGCCAGTACACAGCATTCGGGCAATGGTGATTGCTCTAGCGAGCCATTTCAGGCGCGGTTTTAGCGTAGGCGAAATCCACTGCTTACGGAGACTTAATCGTGAAGGCTCTCCTGAACGATTTAGTCGCAGTTAGCAGTTAGTTCGCTGGAGCGTTGCGCCGGCGAGTGAGCAATCACCATTGTCCGAATGCGTCCGCCTTTAACAACTTTCAACACACTAAATAGTAATAAAATATACAGAAAAGAGGACACCCCATGAGCAAAGTAACCATAATCACCGGCGGTACATCTGGAATTGGAAGAGGGATTGCGGAGAAAATTCTGGAAAATTCTGCATCGGACGATATTTTATATGTGAGCTATGGACATAACACAGAGCAGGCGGAGGAATTTCTTCATGCACAAACAGAGGAAAATCAGAAAAAAATCCGGTTGCTCCAGGCTGATATGTCATCCTATGATGAAATGATGAAATTTGTATCCCGGGTCAAAGAAGAAGCGCAGCATTCTTTTTTTACAGGCTCCTACGCAGGACAGCAGGCTTATTCCTCATCCCTGGTTTACGGTGTCACCAAATCCGCCATCCACTTCCTCACCAAATCCCTGGTAAAAGAACTGGAACCAAAACAGATCCGGGTCAATGCCATTGCCCAGGATTCATTGAAACCAGCTGGCATAAGAACCGCACCCCGGAAAGTTATGAACGTATTAACCGTAAGATTGCGCTTTCACCGCTTTGGCGGATCTCCGAAGTGGCAGACATGGCATACGAAGTCCTGAAAAATGGCTATATGAATGGAAGCGTTGTAGCACATTCATGGCGGATATGACTATTTCTAAAAAGAATCCAGTGATCTGATTTTAAATAAAAATCTGCACCCGGATTATATTCGTGAAGTGATTAACAAAACAAAATTCACAAATATAATCCAGGATTTTCCTAAATGCCAAATTTCCGGAATTAATTGATTTTAAGAGGATAGTGTGCTAAAGTATTCATATTGCTGGGCGAAAGCGAGGAGAAAACATTGCACAAAAGTGATGAAAATACCAGGCTTACGTAAAATCCTGAAGGAGGAAGAGCTGGTTCCTGCAATGGGATGTACTGAACCCATTGCCATTGCCTATGCAGGAGCAGTGGCGAGAAAAACTTTGGGCAATCTGCCGGAACAGCTGGATATTAAAGAAAGTGGAAATATTATTAAAAATGTAAAAGCGTCATCGTTCCCAATACAGGCGGCATGAGGGGAATTGCAGCTGCTCTGTGCGCGGGTGTGATCGCAGGCGATGCGGAAGCGCTCCTTGAAGTAATTGCAAGAGTAACACCCGGTCAGAAGGAGGAAATCAAGTCCTACATGGATCAGGTGAAACCCAAGATCACTCGGCATCCACCGGGCATGTATTTTGAAATCGATCTGACCGTAACTCAAGGTACTGAAACGGCCCGTGTTCGCATTGTAGATACGCACACCAACATCATCCTTATTGAGAAAGACGGCCAGCCTGTTTTCCAGAAAGATGTCTGTTCAGGTAAGGAAGAGAAAAAAAGACCGACCATTCCATATTAAACATAGAAGACATTATCGACTTTGCCAACACTGTTGACACAGAAGATGTAAAAGGAGGTTCTGGAGCGTCAGATCCGTTACAATACAGCCATTTCTGAGGAGGGACTTCGCGGAAACTATGGAGCGAACATCGGAAAAGTCCTTCTTCACACCTACGGCGACAATATTAAGATCCGTGCCAGAGCCAAGGCAGCAGCCGGTTCCGATGCCCGAATGAATGGCTGCGAGCTTCCTGTGGTGATTAACTCCGGAAGCGGCAACCAGGGCATGACTGCCAGCATTCCGGTCATTGAATTTGCCAGAGAGTTGCAGGTTTCCCATGACAAATTGCTTCGCGCCCTGGTGCTTTTCAATCTTGTAACCATTCATCTGAAGACTGGAATCAGGAACTCTTTCTGCCTATTGCGGTGCAACAAAGTGCAGGCTGCGGAAGCGGTGCAACGGATAAAGAGATTATCGGATTATGGTAGAGCGTGGTTGAAAAAGGCTTTCTGCAAGATGTGCGCCACAATTTGCGGAGCTTGCGGAAATACTTTTTCAAACAGGTTCTAGGAAAAGGAGATGAAGGAAAACACTATGAAGTGGAAATACATATTAAAAAGAATACTGATTGCCATTCCCACTTTTCGGAATTACCATATTGGCCTATTTTATTCTGAATATGGCGCCTGGTTCACCGCTGGATGCACTTCTGGCAGATCCGGGAATTACTCCGGCAGAGCTGGAACGTAAAGAGAGTGGCACTTGGACTGGATCAGCCGGTGATCATTCAGTATTTTACCTGGCTGAAACAATTGCTTATGGGAAATCTGGGATTTTCCTACAGCACCCAGAGACCGGTGGCAGCGATGATACTGGGCGTCTTCCGGCTACTGCGATTCTGGCAGCAAGCTCCATTGTACTGTCATTGATCGTATCCATTCCTCTTGGAATCTTTGCTGCCTCAGGCCGAATTCAGGAAAGAGATTACTTTTCCGGCGGTCTGTCTATGCTGATGATGGCGACTCCGAACTTCTTTGTAGGACTGGTATTTATTTATCTGTTCGCCATTGTGTTTAACATTCTGCCATCAGGAGGAATGTACAGCTCAAGCAGACTCATACATTCGGAGATCTGATGAAGCACATGATCCTGCCGTGTCTGGTCCTTTCCCTTTCAGCAGATCGGAGGATAAGGCACATGCAGTAGTATGCTGGAAGTCATGCAGGATGACTACATTCGTACCGCCAAGTCCAAGGGCCTTACCAAATGGAAAGTGATCATGAAGCACGCCTTGAAAAATGCCCTTACACCGGTCGTTACAGTTGTGGGAATGTCCATTCCTTCTATTGTAGGCGGCGCAGTTGTAACCGAGCAGGTTTTTCGGATGGCCGGGAATTGGTTCTCTTATGGTAACAGCGATCAACGGACGAGACTACCCGGTTATTATGGGAATCACGGTTATGATCGCGGCAGCGGTTCTTATTGCGAATATTCTCACTGATGTTGCATACGGAATTCTGGATCCGAGAATCAGCTATAAATAAAGGGAGGATAGAAGACAGAAATGAAAAACAGAAAAACGAAAATGTAAGCTATCTTTCCGAGGTACTTGATAAACTGAAAGAACACAAAATGGCTATGGCAGGTCTGGTAGTCCTGATCGTGGAAATCCTGATGGTGGTTTTTCTTCCCATGATCCTGAAACTGGATCCTTATACTTCAGATTACACTGCCTTTTCTGCAGCTCCGGGAGGAGCGCACATCCTTGGAACTGATGCTATCGGGCGTGATGTTTTTGCCCGTCTGATGTATGGCGGAAGAACTTCTCTGCTGGTTGGTTTTGTTTCCACACTGATCAGCTGCGCAATTGGAGTTCCTCTTGGTCTGGTTGCTGGTTATGCCAGAGGAAAGGCGGAAGCAGTTATTATGCGAATTGCAGATATTTTTATGTCTTTTCCATCAATTGTGCTGATCCTGGTACTGGTTGCAGTTCTTGGACCGTCTGTCTGGTCTGTAACCTGTGTCATCGGTGTGCTCGGCTGGACACAGTTTGCCAGACTGATCTATGCAAATGTACTTTCCGTATCCGAGAAAGAATATGTAGAATCTGCAAGGGCAATTGGTACATCCAATTTCAAGATCGTGACAAAGTATGTTCTTCCAAACTCTTTTTGCCCCGATCCTGATCGCAATCACATTCCAGATGGCGAGTGCCATCCTTTCTGAATCATCGTTAAGCTTCCTTGGCATGGGTGTACAGCCGCCGGGAGCAAGCTGGGGAAATATGCTCTACGATGCGCAGTCCATTACTGTGCTTTCCCAGAAGCTGTGGATCTGGCTTCCGCCGGGACTTGCACTTCTGATCACGGTGTTAAGTATTAATTTTCTGGGCGACGGTATCCGCGATGCGCTGGATCCGAAAATCAAACTGTAATGTCTCAGGATTGAAGGCCTTGATGCAAGGCCGGACAGTCCGTTGACATAAGATTGGTTCCGGGAGTTTCCCGGACTGATTTGCTTCACAAAACCTGTCAGAGAAAAAACATCCCTGACAAAAGAAAAAAGGAGGAGACCTATGAAATTCAACATGAAAAAGGCTGCAGCGCTCCTGCTTGCAGGAAGCATGGTAGCAGGTTATGCTGTTCCGGCTGCTGCTGAGGCAGGGGAAAAAGTTGTAACAGCTGCCATGGACCAGGCATGGGATACCATGATGCCGCTGAACACCACAAGCAACTACACCCGTTTTATCTGTGATCAGATCTATGACCGCCTGACACAGACAAACGCAGACGGTTCCATTGAGGGACGCCTTGCTGAGTCCTGGACTGTAAACGATGCCAGTGACGCAGTTACCTTTAAGCTTCATGAAGACGCAGTATGGTCTGATGGTGAGCCAGTTACAGCAGAGGACGTTGTATTCAGCTACCAGATGTATTCTGATCCGTCTGTAGAGGCAAAGAGCCGTTATCACCTGGAGTACATTGCAGGTGTGGATGATTCCGGAGCAGAGCTTTCTGAGGATTCTATCGAAGTAACTGCAGACAGCGATTATGAAGTAACCTTCAAATTAAAAGAGGCTATGTATCCTGACACATTCCTGCAGGATATCGACACTGTTTTCATCATCCCGAAACATGTATTTGAAGGAAAAACAGCAGAAGAGATCAACGCTCCTGACCTTGGGCAAATCCGGTAGGTTCCGGCCCATTCATCTATGACAGTGAGATCAATGGTGAGCGTATGGAGTTCACAAAGAACGAAAACTACTATCTTGGAACTCCAAATATTGACCGTCTGATCATCCGTGTAGTACCGTCCGCAAACGTTCTTTCCGGTCTTATGAACGGCGAGCTTGATTTGATCGGATTCGGTTCCGTACTGACTGATGACTGGGAAACAGCCAAGTCCCAGGATAACCTGGTAACAGAGTCTGTTCCTACCACTTCCTATACCACTCTGATCTTCAATACTCAGAAGGAATATCTTACTCAGGAAGTTCGCCAGGCACTGAATATGGCAATCAACCGTGACGTACTGGTAAATGGTCTTCTTATGGGAGAGGGAACTCCGATCATGACCCCGATCGCACCGGTAAGCCCATACTACAATGACAAAGTTCAGGTTCAGTACGATCCTGAAAAAGCAAAAGAGATGCTTGCAGAAGCAGGCTTCCCGGCTGGACAGACACTGAAATTTTTCATCTCCTCTGGAAGCAGCATTACCGAGAGATGTGCAGCCCTGATCGTACAGGATTTTGCAAATGTCGGTGTAAATGTAGAAATTGAGCAGATGGACTTTGCAACTCTGATGAGCCGTATGCTTGACGGCGAGCATGATCTTGGAATCATTGGTTCCGGCGGAACTCTTGAACCAAGTGAGAGCCGTGAAATGATTTATCCGGAAAGCTCCTGCACCTTCTGCCAGCTTCAGGATACAGAGCTTTATGACCTGATCGACAAAGGAAACGCAGAGCTTACTTTTTGAAGCAAGAAAACCATACTTCGATGAGTATCAGGAAAAGGTTGTAGAAAAAGCAGCTATGGGCTACTTATATACAAAGAACCTTCTTACCGCTTACAACAAGAGCATGAAGAACCTGAACGTTGCAGACTTTAATTGTCTGAACTGGTCTTCCTGGGAGTGGGATAAAAGTAATAAAAATGGGAAACAGGACAAAAGCGGATAAAGCTTTTGCTCCTGGAACCCGCCAAATATGAGAGAAAAGACTCTCATGTCTGGCGGATTTCAGGAGCTGTGAAAGAATTACAGTGAGTTAATTAAGAGAAAAAGGAGTACAGCTATGGCATCTTTACTTTCAGTAGAGAATTTACAGGTACAGTTTCAGACAAAAAAAGGCATTAACACAGCCGTTGACGGTGTAAGCTTTTCTGTAGAAAAGGCAGGATCCTCGGAATTGTAGGCGAGTCTGGATGCGGAAAAAGTGTCACATCCATGTCTATCCTTCAGCTTCTTGGAAGCAACGCCCGGATTTCGGCGGCAGCATCAAACTGGATGGAAAAGAATTGATAGGGCTTCCGGAGAAAGAGATGTGCAGGATCCGCGGAAATGATATTGCCATGATCTTTCAGGATCAATGACTGCCTTGAATCCGACTCTGACTATTGGAACCCAGCTGATGGAACCAATTATGCTCCACCAGAACTGCGGCAAAAAGGAAGCCTGGACAAGAGCTGTGGACGTTCTGAAAAGAGTTGGGATCGCTGCTCCGGAGAAGCGGATGAAGGAATATCCGCATCAGCTTTCTGGCGGTATGCGCCAGCGAGTGATGATCGCCATGGCAGTATCCTGCGAGCCAAGACTTCTTATTGCAGATGAGCCTACCACAGCCCTGGACGTAACCATTCAGGCACAGATCCTGGAGCTGATGTGTGAGCTCAGGGAAAAAATGGGAACAGCCATTATGCTGATTACCCATGATATGGGGGTAGTAGCAGAGACCGCAGACGATGTGCTTGTTCTTTATGCAGGAAAAGCAGTAGAATACGGCAGCATTGAGGACATTTTTGAAAGACCGAAGCATCCTTATACACAGGGACTTTTGAACTCTATTCCCCGCCTTGATGAGGATGTAGAGCTGCTGAATACCATTGAGGGCACCGTTCCGGCACCGGACGCCATGCCTGCAGGCTGCAGATTTGCTCCCCGATGTCCTTACGGAAAAGACCGCTGCATGAAAGAAAAACCAGGCGTTTACCATGCTGGAAATTCTCTGGTAAGCTGCTTCAGATACGAGGGTGAGAAATAATGAGTGAGAACACAGGAATCTTATTGGAAACAAAGGATTTATCCAAATATTTTACGGCAAAAAAGGGCTTCTGAACCGTAATCCATCTGTAGTAAAAGCAGTAGACCATGTAAGTCTTTCTGTGAGAAAGGGTGAGACACTGGGCCTGGTCGGAGAGTCCGGCTGCGGAAAATCCACTCTGGGAAGAACCATTCTCCGCCTGATTCCGGCAACAGAGGGTCAGGTTATGTACAATGGGGAAGATATCCTTACCTATAATAAGAAAAAAAAATATGGGAAATGCGCCGGAAGCTGCAGATTATTTTCCAGGATCCATACAGCTCCCTGAATCCCAGAATGACCGTTTATGATCTGATCAGTGCCCCTCTTGAGGTGTATAAAGTGGGGACTAAGGAAGAACGCAGGGAAATGGTGGAAGAGATCCTTCAGGAGGTTGGACTGGATAAACAGTATCTGAATCGTTTTCCTCACGAGTTTTCAGGCGGTCAGAGGCAGCGAATCGGAATTGCAAGGGCACTGATCCTGAATCCGGAATTTATTGTTTGTGATGAGCCTGTTTCCGCACTGGACGTATCTGTCCGTGCGCAGGTGCTGAATCTTATGAGAAATATGCAGCAGAAGAAAAATCTGACCTACCTGTTTATCTCCCATTACCTGAGTGTAGTCCGCCATATCAGTGACAGGATTGCAGTTATGTATCTTGGAAGTGTGGTTGAGGTTGCAGAAAAGCCCAGCTTTATTCCAATCCGATGCCCCTATACAAAAGCTCTTCTTTCTGCAATCCCGCTTCCAGATGTGAAGAAGAAACGTCAGCGTATCATTCTGGAGGGTGACGTGCCAAGTGCCTACAATCCACCGTCAGGATGCAAATTCCATACCCGCTGTCCCTATGCAACAGACCGCTGCAGGCAGGAAGCTCCTGTGCTTCAGGAGGTGGAAAAGGGGCATAAAGCAGCCTGCCACAGGGCTTTGGAGCTTGCCTGAAAATTTATTTCCTGCAATCTGCAGGCTCCGTAAATTGTGACGTACATTTTGTAGAAAGCCTTTTAAACATGTTCTGGAGTCTGCTGAATAATTACATATCAGGAAGGATACTACCGGTTTCCAAAGAATTCCATTAAAGGGATATCTTCTGGAAACCGGTATTTTTTAAGCTATTTTTGTTTAATTTGACGTTATTTTCGTTGCTTTATTGAAAAATATTTCATTTTTTTGCTAAATTATATATAAATATGGAGTATTCTGATTTTGTTTAGAAATACTCCAAAATTTCGAAAGGGGATGGAATGGTGGAAAACAGAAATAACAGGTTGCTGAATGCGAAATTAAACAAGTATATCGTTCCAGGTATTATGATGTCGCTGGCACTTCAGCTTGGAAACATTGTGGACACCATCTTTGTAAGTAATTTAATTGGTGTAGAAGCAATGTCCGCAGTCACAATGAGTCTTCCGGTTGAAACGATAGTTCAGCTTACTGGTTACTGTCTGGGTGTGGGAGGTTCCATAGCCGCAGGAAATATGCTTGGTAAACGTGACAAAGAAGGGGCCTCGAGATTGTTTTCAGCCACTTTCATCGTCACACTCGTGGTGGGATTGCTGTTTTCACTCATTGCATTTTCTGCCGCAGGACCTATTGCCAGATTTCTGGTATCTGGAGACGGAGTTTTGACAACTTATACAAGAGACTATATCCGCATCAGCATGTTAGGTGCACCGGTAATCGGAATTGGTCTGATGATGGTAAATTACCTTGGGGTGGAAAACCATCCGGAGCTTGCGTCTGTTTATCTGATCGCAGCCAACGTGATAAATCTTGTGCTGGATTACATATTTCTTAGATTTACACCACTTGGAGTCACAGGTGCATCCTTATCAACGGTACTTGGCTTCCTTTTTGCCATGGTGGTTTTCCTTTTCTATATTCGCTCAGATAAGAGGAATATCAGTTTCGTGCGGCTGAATGCAAAGGATTTCGGAATCGTGAAGGAAGCGGTGGTTACAGGTGTGCCCATGCTTGTTTTCATGGCAACCAATTTTGTAAAAGCCCTTGGCCTGAACACCATCATCATGAATCAGATCGGGGAAGACGGAATGGCAGTATTTACGGTCTGTGACAATGTTTTGCTGATCGTGGAAATGCTTACAGGCGGAATCATTGGTGTAATTCCTAATGTTGCAGGAATTCTTTTTTGGAGAAAAAGACTATGTGGGAATCCGTGTCCTGTGCAAAAAAATGCTGAAATACAGCTACATCGTGCTGGCAGTCATATTCGTTCTGATCATGCTGTTTACAGAACAGATCACCATCATGTTCGGAGGCGGCGGAGAGCTGGGACGGGAGATGGTTCATGCACTGCGTATTTTTTGCTCTGTGTGTAGTGCCTTATCTCTGGAATAAATTTACCGTAAGCTATTATGAATCTATTGAAGAGACTGCAATTGCAAGCTTTGTTACCTTCCTTGAAAATGCAGTGGCAGTTCTTCCTGCAACATTTATAGGAATTTCTATCTGGAAACAGATTGATGGAATCGGTACAAATGGAATTGGTGCTGCATTCGTTGCCACAGAGATCATAACTCTGATCGCAGCCTGGATTTTCCGAAAAATCAAACACAAAATTCTACTTTTTATATTGTTCCCGATCAAAATCCGGAACCAATCTTGATTTTTCCATCAAGAGCACCATGGAAGAAGCAGGCGCAGTTAACAGAAAAATCCTGGAGTTCTGCAAGGAAAACGGTGTATCCGGAAACAGAGCCAATCTTGCTGCCGTGTGTGCAGAAGAAATGACTGTGAATATCATTAAATTTGGTGGAAAAACTTCCAACTGGATCGACATCAACCTTTCCCTGGAGGATGACATTTGCCAGTTAAGGATAAGAGACAACGGAGTGAATTTTAATCCGCTGGAATACAGCTATGACCATGAGGAGTTTGATATCCATGGAATTGAGCTGGTGAAAAAAAGATTTCAAAATCAATGGATTATATCCGCGCAATTGATATGAATAATACTATAATATCATTTTAGGAGGTGCAGGAAATGTCTGACATTAACGAAAAGAGCAATTTTGTTTTTGAATTTCAGCCTGTGACAAAGTTGTTTGAAGAGCAGGTGCGGCTTCATCCTGACAAATGTGCTGTAGCTTCCAGCAAGGAAAGCTTTACCTACGCACAGCTGAACGAAAGGGCAAACAGAATTGCAAATTCTCTTATTGAAAAAAGGCGTTGGCTGTGAAAAAATCGTAGGTGTGGTACTGGAGCGCTGTTGTGACTTTTACGCAGTCCGTCAGGGTATTTTGAAGGCTGGTGGCGCATTTGCTGTTGCAGCCCGGATTATCCTGATGACCGTGTGCAGTTCATTTTTGAAGATGCAGGAGTTCCCTTTATTATCACCACAAAGGAGATCGCGAAGGAGCGCCAGGAGCTGCTTTTCCAAGCTTTCTTGTACGGTGCTTCTGCTTGAAGAACTGCTGGAAAATTCAAATGCCGGGAACCCGGATACCCAGATTAAGGAACATGATCTTTGCTACTGTATTTACACCTCCGGTTCTACTGGAAAACCAAAAGGTGTTATGATCGAACATATCAACCTTGCCAATTTTGTAAATCCCAATCCAAAGAATGCAGAAACCTATGGCTATGTAAGCAGGGGAAGCGTTTCCCTTTCCATGGCAGCCATGACATTTGATGTTTCGGTGCTTGAGGAATTTCTCCCTCTCACCAATGGAATGACTGCAGTGATCGCAAGTGATGAAGAGATCCTGAATCCGGTCATGCTTGGTGATCTGATTGTAGAAAATAAGGTTGATATTATGACCACAACTCCTACCTATCTGTCCAATATGATCGATCTGCCCCAGCTTCAGGAAGCAGCTGCCCAGATCAAGGTATTTGACGTAGGAGCAGAAGCATTCCCGCCTGCACTTTTGACAAGATTCATGCAGTAAACCCGGATGCTTATATTATGAATGGTTATGGACCTACGGAAACTACCATCAGCTGTACCATGAAGGTGATCACCGACAGCAAAAAACATTACCATCGGAGAGCCAAACGGCAATGTTCAGGTTTATGTGGTTGACAAAGAGAACAGGATCCTTCCGGACGGAGAGACCGGAGAGCTTGTAATTGCAGGTCTTGGAGTAGGTCGTGGCTACATCAATCTGCCGGAGAAACAGCAGAGGTTTTCATCACTCTCAACGGAGAAAGAGCCTATAAAACAGGCGATCTTGCAAAGATCACTCCAGATGGCGAGATCGAATTTTTCGGAAGAATTGACAATCAGATCAAGCTTCGCGGTCTCAGAATCGAGCTTGGTGAGATCGAGGAGGTTGTTAACAGCTTCGAAGGAATCATCACCAGTATTACAGTACCGGTGGATAATAAATATCTTTGCTGCTGCTACTTTATGGCAGACCGCCAGATCAATGTTGAAGCGCTTACCGCTTATGCGTCAGAATCCCTGGCTCATTACATGGTTCCGGATGTTTTCATCCAGCTGGAAAAAAATGCCCTTAACACAGAATGGCAAAATTGACAAAAAAGCATTGCCCAAGCCGGTGGCGCAGCCCAGAAACCTGAAAGAGCCGGAAACTCCAATGCAGAAGAAGATTTTTGACATTGTGGCAAAAGTAGTAGAAAACGACTTCTTCGGAATCGACACCAGTTTTTATAAGGCCGGCCTTTCCTCCATCAGTGCAATGAAGCTCTGTGTCCTGATCTCAGAGGAATTTGGTGTTACCGTAAAAACAAGCGATATCCACGAGAATAATACCGTGGAGAAGCTGGAAAAATATGTCATGCTGGCGCCGAAACTCAGAACCTACGAAAAAAGAGAGAGGTTTATCCTCTTACCGGTTCCCAGAAGGGGTATTTTTGCAGAATGCAGCAAAAATCCTGAGAGTACTGTATACAATATCCCCTTCCTTTTTTGAACTGGATCCTGCAGTGGATACCCGGAAATTATCCGATGCAATTGCCAGAATGGTAAGTGCCCATTCCTACCTGCTCACACAGGTATATCTTGACGATAATGGGGAGATGGTACAGCGCCTGGAAATGAGACATTTGCGCCGGAAGTGATCGAGACCACAAATGAGAAATTTGCCAGCCAGAAGGAAAGCCTTGTACGTCCGTTCAAGCTGGAAAAAGGACGTCTCCTTCGTGTGGCAATTTATGTGACAGAAGATAAAAATACCTCTTTACAGATTTTCACCATATTATTGCTGACGGCAACTCCTATGATATCATTTTCGAGGATATTAATAAGGCCTATATGGGTGAAAAACTGGAAAAAAAAGAGTCCTATACCGGATTTGATGCAGCCCTTGACGAAGAACAGCAGATGAAGAGTGGCAAATACAAAAAGCCGAGAAATATTATGACAGTATTTTTTGAAGGAATGAAACGGAATCCTTCCTATGCCAGACCTGAATGGAAAAAGCTCCTGAAAAAGGTTATCTGGAGAAAACCATGGGTCTGAAAAAGAAGAGGCCATTCTTTCCTATTGCGAGGAAGCTGGGTGTTACCCCGAATATTTTATTTACAGGTCTGTTCGGCATCCTTATGGCAAAAATACTCCAATGCAGAGGATAGTCTGTTTTCCACGATTTATAATGGACGAAACGATTCCAGGTAAAAACCCTTCTTGAAAACACAGTCTGCATGCTGGTAAAAACCTTCTGTGCTGTTTCACCAGGCAGATTGCAAACTTCACGACGCTTTCTGGATATGGCTAAAGAAGCCCTCTGCTGATCCAGGTAAAGAGAGTACAACCACACTTATGTGCTTACTGCAGAATACCAGCGACATGTACAGCCAGGCCTTTATTGACCCCGGAATCCTGAAGTCCCTATGAAGCTGCCATGAGTTCTGCGCTGAAAACAAATATGTTTCTGAAATCTCTGTTATCTCTCAGAGTGGGGTAAACAAGATCGCAGGAATTCAATCATACAGAAAAAACGAATTTGACGAAAGCAAAACCATTTCCGACATAATTTCGATGAACTGGCAGAGACCATTCGGACCACACAGCAGTGGTGTTAAAGACCGGAAATATGCCTATAAAGGAACTGGACAGGCTCAGCGACAGGCTTGGAAAATATATTGCATCCCAGGGAATCGGCAGGGAGGATGTAGTCTCCATTCTGATCCCCCGCTGCGAATACATGGCCATGCACCAATGGGCGTAATCAAAGCCGGTGCAGCATACCAGCCTCTTGATCCTACATATCCGAAAGAAAACCGTCACAGTGTACATGCTGGAAGATTCTGCTGCGAAGCTTTGATTGCAGACAAGAAACTTCTGTAACTGGTAGACGGCTATCAGGACCTGTTTATTGCAGATGAGATTCACAGCTGGAAGACCGTGATGTGGAACTTAAGCCAGAGCTTCATGATCTCATTTATTTTACTGTACACCTCAGCTCCACTAATTGCGTGCCCAAAGGCTGTATGCTGGAATATGGAAATATCACTGCATTCTCTTACTGGTACCAAAAAATATTACCATGTAATCACAGCTCCAAATAGCAGCTTATGCGTCCTTTGGTTTTGATGCTTCCATGATGGACATTTACGGTGCAATTGCAAACGATTGCAGAGCTTCACATTATTCCGGAAGAAATCCGTCTTGATTTTATTGCACTTCAGCGTTATTTTGAAGAGAATGGCGTTACCCATTCCTTTATGACTACACAGGTGGGGAAGACAGTTTGCAATGGAAATGAGCTGCGAGAGTTGCAATATCTTTCCATGGGTGGGAGAGAAGCTTGTTCCCATGGAGCCGCCGAAGGATTATAAATTCTTTAATGCGTATGGTCCTACAGAGTGTACAATTTTACAACCATATTTGAAGTAGATAAGTACTATTCAAATATTCCAATTGGAAAGGCATGATTAATTTCAAGCTTTATATAATAAAATAAGTTTGGTCATCTGCTTCCATACGGTGCCTGCGGTGAACTGATGATTTCCGGATGGCAGGTTTCAGAGGCTATCTGAATAAACCGAAAACTTCGGAAGTTTATACGAAGAATATTTATGACGATGCGAAGGCTATGAAGTCCTGTATCATTCCATTGATGTTGCCAGATATCTTCCGGATGGAAACATCAGATCATTGGAAGAAAAGACTCCCAGGTTGGGTCAGGAGGCTTTAGAATTGAGCTTTCCGAGGTTGAGGAGGTCATAAGAAGATACGAAGGCATAAAGGATGCGACCGTAGTGGCTTTTGATGATCCCAATGGCGGTGGAAAATACATTGCAGCATGTGGTATCTGACAGTCAGGTTGACATAAATAAGTTAAATGATTTCATCAAAAGAAACCAAACCTCCATATATGGTTCCGGCAGTTACCATGCAGATCGACAAAGATTCCGCTGAACCAGAATCAGAAGGTAAACAAAAGCCCTTCCACTGCCAGAGCGAAAGTGGAAGAGATCATTAAAACCGGAGAATGAGACCCAGCAGAAGCTGTTTGACTGTATTGCTGAGGTTCTTGGCTATACCGAATTCGGCATTACCACAGATATTTACGAGGCAGGACCCTGACCTCTATCACTGCTATTAAGCTGAATATCCTTATTTCTAAAGCTTTTGACATTGTGATAAAAACATCTGACATCAAGGATCACCCAACTATTCAGATGTTAGAGGGCTTTGTGAAGACTGCCGGAAAAAGAAACCAAGAGGGAAATCCAGGAAAATTATCCTCTCACCAATACCCAGGAGGAATTTTCATCGAGTGTACAGCCAATATGGGATCCACCATTTACAATATCCCATATCTTCTGAAGCTTGACAAAAAGGTTGACCTGGATAACTGGCAGAGGCAATTGAGCAGCACCGTTGCAGCTCATCCTTACCTGAAAACACGTCTCTTTATGAGCGACGAAGGAGAGAATCCTTCAGAAACGTGATGATGCTTTGATCTACATAAGACGCAGATTATAATGGAATGAACCGGGAAACTGGTTGCCACCGTCGTACATGCTGTTTAATGAACAGCTTTTTCCCGCTTTGAAATTCACAGAACCTGTGGTGGAAATTATGTTCCTTGACATTCATCATATTGTTGCAGATGGTACACCTCTAGACATCCCTGAACGACATTAACAGGGCTTACAGCGGAGAAAAGCTGGAAGTGGAAGAGTATACTTCCTATGATCTGGCCTGCGGTAACGGGGGATGCTCCTGGCAAAGTGATGCTTATAAGAATGCAGAGAGAGAACTACTATAAATCCGTTTTTTGAAAATGCGAGACGAGAGCTTATCAGCTTCTATCCAGACAAGGCAGGGTAGCTCCAACCCGCAGAGATGTATCACCAGTGAGGGGCCAGAGTGCAGAGGTTTACATCCGCAGGATGTGAAGGCATTCTGTAGAAGCACGGAATTACAGAATGTATTCTTTATCTCTGCCTTGGAGGTATTACTCTTGGGATAATTTCAGGAAGGATGGTACCACTATTTCGGCAGAAACGATTCCAGGAACTTTCAAGGTACCGTGGGTATGCTGGTAAAACTCTTCCTGTTTATCGGCTGGGTTGAATATGCGCAGGATTAAAGAACCTCCGTTCAGCTGAATGGCGGCAAAGGCACCTGTTTCCATCAGTATTTCAATTGAGAGAAAATAAGTTTTGTCTTTGAGATTGAGTACAGAGGCGACATGTACAAACGAGGAAACCATCAAATACCTTGCAGATAACCTGAAACAACGGCAGATGGAATCCTGAGAGAATACGAGCCGGCAGACATCAGACTGATGTTTGAGGAAGAAACCAAAATGGAAGATGATCCTTCCCATGCCGGAAAGACCTTTGTAGACCTGTTCAGGGAAGTGCTGTTGCAAAATATCCGGACAGACCGGCGGTAAAAGACGGAATGGGCGAGCTTACTCCATAAAGAACTGACCATATACGATTATGTTGCTCAGAAGCTTACGCAAAAATGGCTTTGGTAGGGAAAAGGTTGCAGGCGCTCCTGTGCGGAAGAACAAAGCGAATATGCCGTAGCTTATATCGGTGCTGCGAGCCGGCGGTGCGTATGTTCCATTGGGATCCGAAGGTCTCCGCAGAGCAGAATTGAGTACATGCTGAAGCGACTCTGAAAAACCCGCTTGTAATAGACCGTACCGCAGTCTGGTGGGCTTTACGACCAGAATGTGATCAGCCTGGATGACGTGGCAGCAGAATCCAAAGACTTTTGCACTTTCTGTAGAGCTCGCTGCTGGAAACCGTGAGAACCCTGGCTTAAGGCGATTCGCCATCCGGTTCCACCGGAAAACCAAAAGGTGTTATGCTTGAACAGCGGAACCTGCTGAACCTGATCGAGTATATCCTTATGACAAGAAAAACTGACACCAGATGATATTTGTGGCAGAGTTTGCAAGCTCTCTGCTTCGATGCATCCGTGATCGACCTGTTTGCTCCGCTCTGCAGGCGCAGTACTGTACATTTTGCCAGAGAGCATACGAAAAGATGCGGTTGCTGTTGGAAAAATTCATAAAAAGAAGAAAAATTACCACAGCTACGCTTCCCCAACTCCAGATGGGCGAGTTGGTTGCAGAGCTTCTTGACGATGCTCGGAGCCTGAAATTTGTCACCCTGGGTGGTGAGAAGTTCAAAATATTACCGATAGAACTTACCAGATGATCACCTGGCTACGGTCCAACGGAGAGTACTGTCGCTCCGCGAGTTCGCCGACAAACAGAAATGACGACATCCTGATCGGTAAGCTTCGCCAGCGAATATCCGCCAGCTACATTGTGGACGAAAAATATGAAACGGCTTCCGGTAGGCGCTTCTGGTGAGCTTTACTGCCATGCCGGACGTCAGATTGCAAGAGGATATCATGACCTTCCTGAAGACGGCTTCCGTATTTGTGGGAGATCCGTTCTCCGTATGTGACGAGGGACAAACGTCTTTACAGAACCGGTGATATGGTCCGCATGAAGGTGACGGAAATATTGAATATATCGGAAGAATCGATTCCCAGGCGTAAAGATAAAGAGGATATCGTATTGAACTTGAGTGAGATCGAAGGAGCTCTTCTGAAGCACGATAAGGCGAAATGAATGCGGCGGTTATAGTGATCGAGGACGGAAACAAATATATCACAGCTTATTATACTGGTGAGGAAATCGTCCGGAAGATGAGCTGAAACTGTTCCCTGAACCCGCTGGATTCCGGATTACATGATGCCATCCTTCTTTTGTCCGTCTTGAGAAAATGCAGAGTGAGAACGAATTCTCCAGCTACAATTATAACCATCCAGAGCGTGATCAGCGGAAATGTAGCTAAAAAAACGTAAAACCAGGTGACAAAGAAGAAACAGATGACGCCAGATCACAGTGCAACTGGCTTCCCTGGGAATTCATGTTCTGTGGCTGCTTACCCGATTAATTAGCGACGGTAAGGTTTACTGTCTGGTGTACGTAAGGGTAAATATGTTATCTGTGTGGATGGCGATATTACTTGAAAGAATGGGTGAGAAATTTGCAGACACCAAATTTAACACCACCATTATTAACTGCGCAGCCTGCGTAAAGCATTTTGCAGCTGGTGATGTACTGGAGAAGATAAATGTACACGGAGTGGGAAAAATCTGATTGGAATTCTGTAAAAAATAGTGGACGCAGACTGATCCAGATTTCTACTGTTTCTGTTGCCGGAGAGGGTTCCGATGGTGTTCCGCCAATGTCCAGAGTCTTTAATGAAAACGATCTGTATATTGGACAGAACATCACAAATGAATATATCCGCACAAAATTCCTTGCAGAGAGAGGCTGTACTGGAAGCTGTTTCCAGTGGGCTTGACGGAAAGGTTATCCGTGTAGGAAATCTGATGAGCCGAAATTCAGATGGTGAATTCCAGATCAACTTTATTACAAACGGATTCCTGCGAAGCCTGAGAGGATATGAGGCAGTTGGTAAATTCCCAATTGGGGCTATGCACGAAGTTACAGAATTTTCACCATTGATTCTACTGCACTTGCAGTGTTGAGACTGGTGCAAGACAGACCGGAGATTTACCGTATTCCACGCCTGCAACAGCCATCATATCTATATGGCGGATCTGATCTATGCAATGCGGAGCCATGGATTTGACATTGACATTGTAAGTGATGAAGAGTTTGAGGCTGCAGTAAAAGAATTTTGCAAAGAACAGTGATGATTCGGATGTTGTTTCCGGACTGATCGCGTATACGGCTCATAATGAAAAATGAGATCTATACCCTGGATTACAGCAACCGGTTTACAGCACAGGTTCTTTACAGACTGGATTACAAAATGGCCGGTTACAGATGACAGATATCTGGAAAGCGCTATTGAGGCACTTGACACTTTGCTTCGACAGTTTTCTTACATACAGCTTGGGAACTCGTGTTGGAAGTCCCTCCCGCCTTTGGATAACCCTGAAACCCGTTTACGCAACTTAAAGGAGGAAATTGTAATGGAAATTGTAAGCAAGACAGAGGGCAGCAAGGTAACTATGGAGATCACAGGGATGAGTTTTGACACCCAGAGCACCGCAGCTGGAAAAGGAGCTGTCAGCACTTGATCCTGGTACAACCAGCCTGGTATTTGACTTTGCAAACCTGGAATATATCTCTTCCGCCGGACTTCGTCTGGTAACGCCGCTTAATAAGAAGATGGCAGGCAAGGAAGGCTTCCGGATTGTAAATGTTTCTGATGAAGTGTACGATGTTTTCAGTCTTACCGGATTTGACCAGAAGATCAATATTGAGAAAAAATAAAGGTTGAATTCGTGCATGGCGAAACGTATTGCGGGTCACAGGTAACATTCCGCGAGGTGCTTTTTGTAAACAAAGTTCACAGAAAACCCGAGAATTGCGGCGCGAAATCATGTGAATGCATGATTTCTGTGCATGGCGAAGCGTATTGCTGTGATTAGAGTGAACAGTAATCTGTCTGAGTAGACATAGGGAATCCTACGGTTACTATCCGGTTCTTTTTATAGTAAGAAATGATAAAAAATTATATAGAATCAATATCAATTTTGAGGATCCCTTGCAGAATGAAAGCCTTTTGGAACAAGTTGGACCAGAGAGAAGAAAGAGGTGGAAGTTGTGCGCGTTAAGAATCACATTAGCATGTACAGAATGCAAGCAGCGTAACTACAACATGACAAAGGAGAAAAAGAACCATCCTGAGAGAATGGAAACCAAGAAATATTGTAAGTTCTGTCATACACACACTCTGCACAAAGGAAACAAAGTAATCACAGAGATTTGTGAGGTTATGCTATGGAAAAACAGAAATCTGAGGATAACCGCAGAAGAAAAGTTGGTTTCAAGGGACTTCAGTCAGAATTTCGAGAAGATTGTCTGGACAGACCGTCACACTGGCAAAGCAGACTGTTGTGGTCGTATCATCCGTGATCATCCTGGCAGTGGTTATCAGTGTAGATTTTTTCGCCCAGTACGGGAATTTATTAATTAAATAACTCAAAACGGACAAGAAAGGTGAGATATATGTCAGAAGGCAAAATGGTACGTAGTTCATACCTATTCCGGGTATGAGAACAAGGTAAAAGCCAACATTGAATAAGACAATCGAGAACAGACATCTTGAAGATCAGATCCTTGAAGTAAGAGTACCGCTGGGAAAGACGTTGTTGAGATGAAGATGTTTCCAGGCTATGTGTTGATACAACATGATTATGAACGATGATACATGGTACGTTGTTCGTAATACAAGAGGTGTGACAGGATTTGTCGGACCTGGATCTAAGCCGGTGCCGCTTACAGATGCGGAGATGGCTCCTCTGGGAATCCAGAGAGAGGAAGTAGTCATGGACTACGAGGAGGGCGACACAGTCCAGGTAATCGCTGGAGCATGGGCGGATACGGTTGGTGTAATCCAGTCTATCAACATGCAGAAGCAGAGCCTTACTATTAATGTTGAGCTCTTCGGCCGCGAGACCCCGGTTGAAATTGGTTTCGCAGAAGTTAAGAAAATGTAACAGTAAGTGGGAGGGGCGTTATATGTTCCCCGCCATCACCACAAGGAGGTAATTGAAATGGCAAAAAAAGTAGAAGGTTATATTAAATTACAGATCCCAGCCGGCAAAGCTACTCCGGCACCACCGGTTGGACCTGCTCTTGGTCAGCACGGTGTAAACATCGTTGAATTTACAAAACAGTTCAACGCTAAGACAGCAGATCAGGGAGACATGATCATCCCTGTAGTTATCACAGTTTACAATGACAGAAGTTTCAGCTTCATCACAAAGACACCACCGGCAGCAGTTCTGATCAAAAAGGCATGCAACATCAAATCTGGTTCAGGTGTGCCTAACAAAACAAAGGTTGCTACAATCACAAAAGCTCAGGTAGAGGAAATCGCTAAGACAAAGATGCCTGACCTGAACGCTGCTACAATCGAGAGCGCTATGAGCATGGTAGAAGGTACATGCCGCTCTATGGGTGTAACTGTAACAGAATAATTGATGAAGATTAATGTGGGAGGGTTATCCCGCCAATACCACTAGGAGGTTTATAGAATGAAAAGAGGAAAGAAATACGTTGAAGCTGCGAAGACAATCGACAGAGGAACACTCTACGATGTAGCAGACGCAGTATCATTAGTTAAAAAGACTGCAACAGCAAAATTCGATGAGACTATCGAAGCTCATATCAGAACCGGATGTGACGGACGTCACGCTGACCAGCAGATTCGTGGAGCAGTAGTTCTGCCACACGGAACTGGTAAAAAAGGTTCGTATCCTTGTATTTGCAAAAGACGCTAAAGCAGAAGAAGCTAAAGCAGCCGGAGCAGATTTCGTAGGAGGAGAAGAACTGATTCCTAAGATCCAGAATGAAAACTGGTTTGAATTCGATGTAGTAGTAGCTACACCAGACATGATGGGTGTTGTTGGACGTCTCGGACGTGTACTTGGACCTAAGGGATTAATGCCCAACCCGAAGGCCGGAACTGTAACGATGGATGTTACAAAAGCGGTTCAGGATATCAAGGCTGGTAAGATCGAGTACAGACTTGATAA
>VOFI01002614.1_pt1 | contig 45128 bp, 70 predicted proteins | sample 5384131 | NCBI WGS metagenome assembly VOFI01 (sample SAMN12384728, study PRJNA508395) | human gut metagenome | isolation source: healthy gut H | host: Homo sapiens
CTGTATCTGTATTATTTATGTTATTTGAATTTGACTTCTCTGTCTATATTTTTGCGTGAATAGTCAAAATATGGTGTGAAAAAGACCTTCATATGATTTGATTTTGCCCTCTGCCAATGGTATACTTATTTTTAATAAGTAACCTGGCCATTATCTATTTTTATGACAGGAGGGTTTTATGATAGCATTGCGTTATTTCTGCGGATTTTCTCTTCAGATTTTTCCTTATGCATTTTTCTGTTTGTATCCATTCCGGGATCGTTTCCGCCTAAGCACAAAAAAGACAATGCTCATGGCACTGTCCATTTTATTGTAATGGTCATTCCGTTTTCTCTTATCGCACAGTTCAACATCGGCGGTGATTACAAAGAGCTGATCTCGAATGCTATTTTTATATTGCCCTGCTACTGTTCGGAATATTTTACTGCTTTAGCATCCAGGCAGAAAGCAGCAGAAAACTATTTGTATTTTTGTTGTAATGAGCTACGGATTCTTTGTTACAAGCACCGTTACTTTTTGCACCGTACTTTCCGGTTTCCATCCGATTATTTTATGTATCCGCCCTTTGCACTGGCTCTCACACTTATCATAAATCTAGTTCTTGCGAAACCATTTCTCATGCTGATGGAGCGAATCCGTACTATGATCAACGCTGATCTGGAATCACGTATCTGGAAGATTCTCTGCTCCCTCCCTGCTTTGTTTATTCTAATTGCCAGCATTGCACAATTCTCAAGCATAATAAATCTTTCCAATAATATAGTTGTCCATGTTATGTTTGTACTGTTTGCAGTATTTGCTTTCATGGTGTATGCCGTATTCTTCAGTGTCATGGGATACATCCGCAGCAAACAGGAAGAACAGCGGATTTCCGAGCGCATGCTGGAAAGCTATCGTAATCAGGCAGAAAACAATGAACATATCCTGGAAATACACCATGAAATCCGGCATCATATGAATGCCCTGTCCTCTTATCTTAATCAGGAGGACTATGCAGGCGCCAGACAGTATACACAGAAATTTACTGAAGAAGCCGAAGAGCTTCCTTTTGTCACCTACACAGCCAATGCTCTGGTCAATTCCATCCTTTTAGAATTTGCAGAACGTGCCAGCCGTTATAAAGCCATAGTGGAGTACAGTATTGTCATTGGCAGAAGTCTCAACATGGAAGATATTGATCTGTGCCGAATGTTGACAAATATATTGGAAAATGCAGTAGAAGGGTGTCAGAAGGTTTCTGAAGAACAACGGATCATCCGGCTGAATCTCCATTCAAAGGGAAATTTTCTGTTTATTAAATGTGAAAACTCCTGCAATGAGGATAACTTGAGAATCACGAATGGAAAATATAAATCCAGTAAAAAGAACAGTGACAGACACGGTTACGGTCTGAAGATCATCAATGGAATCGCCGAAAATACAATGGTATACTGAACGTACAGGTACGTGGTGGCTTTTTGCTGTAACAACAACGCTTTGTCTTGACGAAAATAACGAATAATAGGAGGCTTTCACTATGTACCATATTGTCATCTGTGATGATGAACCGATTTTTTTAACACAGATATCTGAAATGATCATCGATATTTCAGCATCCATGGGAGAATCCTGCGAGATTCGAAAATATACTTCTCTTTCAGAATTAAAAAATACATTGCAGGATACTCCTAAAAGCTGTGACATTCTGATTCTTGATATTATGCTGGGTGAAAACAATGGGATCAGCTTTGCAGAATGTCTCCGTGACACTGAAAACCAAATTCCCGTTATCTTCATTTCCAGCAGTAAGGAATTTGTATTCGATGCATATTCTGCTGAACCTGTAGGTTATATCCTCAAGCCGATCAGCCGTCAAAAACTTGCAGAAGCACTAACCCGTGCGATCCGACATCTGATCCCGAAATCCATTATAATCGACACTCCGTCCAGAACTGTATCCTTTCATATCAGGGATATTACCTATATTGAAATAATCAATAAAGAATTGCAGATTCATCTTCAGGATGGTACTGTCACGAAGATATATAAATCCCTTTCTGCAGTCCGTGAAATTCTGCCGAAAGATATCTTCGTGCAATGTCACAGATGCTACATTGTTTCTCTGTATGCTGTCCGTTCAATCCGACGTTTTGAAATCACACTGAATAATCATGAAATAATCCCGGTCAGCAAATACAGCTACCGGGATGTCCAGGAACAATTACAGCAATACGCTGCAAAATGGTTTTAATTTCTGCAAACAGCAGAAAACGGCGGTCTTATCGACCGCAGAATTCTCATTGATATTTTGCAACAAGCTCTCCGGCATTTGCTTTCACATCATCGGAAACAAGCCCCGGGAATTCCTCTTCCAGTTCATTCAGGATATTAAGAATATCTTCTTTTTTCCTGATCGGTGCTGATAACAACCTCGCAATAGTTGATCTTCTCCATACCTGCCACTGAGGTTTCCAGCTGCATAATATAATCCACATGCGGATTCCCCATATAATCGGATCAGATCCTCCTGCGACCTTGCTTTCATCTTAAAGTTCAATGCATATTTCAGGTTCCGTTTCATACTGTAATTTTTGTCAGTTCCGAGTATGCTGTCCACAAAAATAGATAGTGGATTTCTTCCCTCCATGGCAGCCGTTGTTGTTGTCATTCCGGACCATCTTGGATTAATTTCGATAATATACCATTCTCCTGCCCGGTAAACCAGATCGACCTGCACCGTTCCTTCAAATTTCAAACTCTGTGCCATATTAAGCAGTTCTTCCTGTACCTTTTCAAAATGATAGGAAGGATCCGTCACCGGACCAAATTTTACAGAGCTTAACGGATCTGTAATGCCCTCTTTGTTACAGAAAAGGCAATCGGCGGAAGGACACTGTAACGTCCCTCTACACCATGAATTTCCGTTCCGAACTGTTCTCCCTGAATCAGTTCTTCCACCATTATATCTGAATTGTTCTGATCGGAATTAAGAAAGCTCTCTACTTCCTCATAGGAGTTCATGATTTCCACTCCGATTGACCCTGCACCTAATGTATCCTTCACAATGACCGGAAAGTTTATTTCCTTAATCCGATAAAAAACATATTCCTTATATACATTTACACTGACACCCGGATTCTTCTTCTCCGCAAGAAACAGCTCATGGTGAATATAGATTCCCTTTGCCGCTTTGACAAAGCTGCGGAACATGATATTACTACGCCACTTATCAAATGCTGCCACTGACACCAGCGTATTATTGGCAATGGTTGCAATTCCTCTTTTCTGTAATTCCTCAGCAATGAGAGCGGTCTTGATCGGTACCCAGTCAAAGGGAACGGCTCCCGATGCAATTGCTACAGCAATATCCGGTCTCTGCTGTGCAATCAGCTCTGCCGTATCCTCCGCACTCATTCCACTCTCCAAAAGCACGTATTTCACCTTCTCAGGTTTTTGCAGATTTCCCCATCTGCCACGTCAAAAAATGTAAGAACCATTCAGGGGTCCTGCTACAACAAATTCGCAGTCCGGATAAAGCCGGTCCATTTCATCCCAGGTATCTGCCCGGAACGGCTGGTAGGTTGTTTTTGTTGATGAATTGGAATGTGCTGATGTTGACGCACTATAAAATACAATACGCATAATCTCTTCCTCCGCCTATTTTCTATGATTCAAACTGTGCCTGATATAATCTGGCATAGGCTCCGTTTTGTGCTAATAGCTCTTTGTGGCTGCCCTGCTCCACGATATGCCCGTTCTCCATAACCAGGATTACGTCTGCATTGCGAATTGTGGACAGACGGTGGGCAATGACAAAGCTTGTCCGTCCCTCCCGCAGCTTATCAAGTGCCTGATCAATCATGGCTTCGGTTCTGGTATCTACAGAACTTGTTGCCTCATCCAAAATGAGAATATTCGGTTTCACAAGAAATGCCCTGCAGATCGTCAACAACTGCTTTTTCTCCGGCAGAAAGGCTTGACATTTCATTGGAAATTACAGTCTGATAACCATCAGGCAGTGTACTTACAAACTGATCCACGAAGGTCTCCCGGCATGCATTCCGGAATTCTTCTTCCGTGATTTCCCGTTTCAAACCATATTTCAGATTGTCTCCGATCGTTCCTTTATACACCCAGGTGTCCTGCAGAACCATTGCAATGTTCTCCCGCAGGCATGCTCTTGTAAGGTCGTGAATTTCTACTTTGTCATCAAAAATAATTTCTCCAATGTTTACTTCATAAAAATCGTTCGATCAGATTTACAAGTGTTGTCTTGCCGGCACCAGTTCCTCCAACAATAGCGACCATCTGGCCCGGTTCTACAACAAGGTTCATATGTTCAATCAGCTTCCTCTCAGGTACATAAGAAAAGCTCACATCCCGGAAATCGATCTTTTCCCTGCAACCGGTAGCTCTCTCTGGCTTCCGGTTTTTCTTCAGCCTGATCTTCACTATCTAACAGCTCATAGATCCGGTCAAGAGACGCTATTCCGGACTGCAGTGAAGAATACGCCTGGGACAGCTTGGAAAAGGGTGTCTGAAACTGTCTGGTATACTGAATAAATGCCTGCACATCTCCGACCGTCATCTGTCCGGATATTACCCGTAAAGCACCTCCCAATGCCACAATCACATAATTCAGATTCGTAAAGAACCGGGACAATGGTTGAATCAGGTTCGATACGGCCATAGCTTTGAAGGAAGATTCATACAGCAGACGATTCTGCTTCCTGAAAGCTTCCACGAACTTCTCTTCCTGACCATAAAGCTTCACAATATTGTGTCCGTTCACACTCTCTTCCACATTACTGTTAATCATTCCGGTATAATACCACTGCTTCTGATATTCCTTACGCACAAACCTGGAAATCAGGGTCACAATCCAGCCCGAGACCGGAATAATGATCACAGTGATCAATGCCAGCCTCCAGTTAATTGCAGTCATCATGACAATCATCCCGACCAGCTGGAAAATACTGTAAATCGTATCTGCACCGGAAGAATTCAGAGTCGTGACCACATTATCAATATCATTTGTGGTCCGGCTCATGATATCTCCGTGACTGTTTGTATCAAAATAATTTAATGGCAGCGACCATAGCTTTGTCTCTACCTGACTGCGCAATTCTTTTCGCCGTATCAGAGATGATCCGTGTGGAAAACCATGCGGACAGCCATTTCGATACGAACTGGATCAGAAAAATCACACTCGATATCCCTGCCCAGAAGAAAAACCGGTCCCAGTGAATGTTACTGCTTACCGGGTTTGACATATCCTGTACAATGGAATCCGTTGCATACCCCAGATACTGCGGTCCCAGCGCTGTAGCAACCGCTGAAATAATAATACTGAACAGCATAAGAGCGGTCAGCATCTTATTTTTAAAGAAGAAGAGCTTTAACAGCCGCTTGAAAGACCCCTTTTGTATGGTCTTTTTCTGCTTTGTACTCATGATGCCACCTCCTTATCTGTGGGCTGGGGAAGCCACAATTTCCTGATAAGTCCGGCTGCTTTGCATGAGTTCTTCATGTGTTCCAACCGCTTCAATACGTCCCTGATTCATCACAAGGATCTGGTCAGCATCCTTAATGGTACTGATTCTCTGTGCAACAATAATCACAGCCGCATTCTGTGTAACCGGCTTCAGTGCTCTTCGCAGCTCCTGGTCTGTCCGGTAATCCAGTGCAGAGAACGAATCATCAAACAAATAGATGGAGGGTCTGCGGACAATTGCTCTTGCGATTGCAAGCCGCTGCCGCTGCCCGCCCGAAAAGTTTGTTCCCCCTTCGGAAATCTTCATCTTAAGACCACGTTCGTTTTTCTCCACGAATTCCTTTGCCTGCGCAATCGAAAGAGCCTCCCAGAGTTCTTCCTGTGTTGCATCCGGTTTTCCATCCCGCAGATTGTCCTCCAGCGTCCCCGAAAACAGGAAAGCCTTCTGCGGAACCATGCCGATTGCCTGATCAAGCTCATGCCTTAACACCTTCCGGACATCCATGCCATCTACGAAGACCGTCCCCTCTGTCACATCTGCAAGACGTGGAATCATATCAAGCAAGGTAGTCTTACCACATCCGGTAGATCCGATAATCGCCGTCGTTTTACCCGGCTGTGCGCAGAAGGAAATGTCCTTCAATACAGGCTCCACCTGCTCATTATCCGGTGCATAGGAATACGTCACATGTTCAAAACATATTTCTCCCCGGAACTGCTCTGGCAAAAAAGCATCCTCTCTGTCCTGAATTTCACTTTCACTGTTTAAAATCTCTTCAATACGTGTAACCGATACCTCGGCTCTTGGCAGCATAATAAAAATCATGGAAGCCATCAGGGGTTGCTGTCAGAATAAAGGATATGTAGGTTACGAAGCCGATCACCTGTCCAATCTGTACCTGACCGTTCCCCCGCCATACGACCGCCAAGCCAGATCAGCGAAATATTGGCAAAGCTCATTGTCAGGGTAAAGATTGGCTGCATCAGCCCTGTAATCTTACCGATGCTGGTATTAATCCTTGAAAGATCTCCGTTAATCCGTTCAAAGCGTTCCTTCTCGCCTTGTTCCTTCGTAAAGGCCTTTACCACACGGATACCGGAAATCTGATCCCTGAGTACGGTATTCATCTCATCTATTTTCGTCTGCTGTTCTCTATAATAAGGAAGGATCAGCTTTTAAAAATACCACAGAAACCCCAAGCAGCAGAGGTATCGTCACAAGCAATACCACCGAAAGCTTCACGCTTTGGGACAAGGCAAGCACAAGACCTCCGATAAACATCATCGGTGCTGCGATAATCGCGGTAAATAAGAACGTAATAAACTGGATTACCTGCTGTACATCGTTTGTTGCCCTTGTAATCAGCGTAGGAGCTCCCATGCTTCCGATCATCCTGCGTGAAAAATGTATCAGCTTCTCATAAACCTGCTCCCTCAAATCCCGTCCGGTCATCAGTGCCACCTTTGCTCCGAAAATACCAGCCAAGGTTGATAGCAGTAACTGGATAAGAGCTATTCCCAGCATGAGAATTCCCTGATGCATGATATATGCAGCATCCGCATTCGCCACACCATAATCGATCACTCTGGAATTGATTGTTGGCAGATACATGGTTAAAAGGGACTGACCAAGCTGCAGTAAAATGACCAGTATCAAAAGTCCCTGTATGGGCTTAATACTCTTCGCAAAAAAATCCGGTCATGCCTGTCCCTCCATAAAATCATCAATAACGGAAGCATATGCATCCATCATCTTACGCCCCGGCATACCCGGAAATGCATTTACCTCTGCCAGCACATACTCTCCATCACCAATCATAAGATCCAGTCCGATAATCGGAAGATCAAATATGGACGCCACCTTTTCACAGAATACCTTTTTCTTCTTCGGTAAGAGTCTTCTCCTGTGTAGTTCCACCCACATGTACATTCGAACGGAATTCATCAGGATTCGATGCATGGCGCTCCATCGAAAAAATAATATCTGCCATGGAGAACAACAACACGGATGTCTCTTCCTTTGGAAGTAGCAATATATTCCTGTGCCACATAAGCCTGTCCATAGGAAAGAGTTGCAAAGTAATCCTTAAGCTCCTGGCCGTTATGGATCAGTTCTACACCAATCCCGCCAAATCCACTGTCCGGCTTCACAACAAATGGATAACCAAAACGACCAGACAGTGTTTCGGGATCAGAATCTTTGAAAAACACCATCGTATCAGGCACCCGTATTCCATTCTGTGCAAATCTCTGATAAGTTGCAATCTTACTTCTTGCGACCTGAAGCTCACGCAGATTTAAAATAGATGGAATTCCCGCATCCTGAAGCATATTCTCCAGAATAAATCCATCCGTGGATCCAAGTAGTGGCCAGAAATAATCCGGCTTTTCCATTTTTTCGCCCAGACAGGTGATCGCAAGTTCCCCGTTCCTGCAAATTTCAATCGTGGAATATTCGCAGAAAAGCACTTCCTTATCTTTACCTATCAGTGCCTGCATCTGCCTTCTTCCATTTGTCTTAACATCTTCCACAGTACTGTCCTGGCTTGCTACTAAAGCTAAAATTTTCATAGGCTTCTCCTTTTATTTTCACAAAGTCCTTCCATTTATTTTACAAGCTCCACCCCGTATTCTGTCTGACTGAAAAAGAATTTCCGCTGCAGTTCATTCCGGATGATGTGCACAGGCTTCAGCTGTGCCGGCGCAATTCCCTTCATTATCATCAGATCACGGTATAAGCTATATGTCTCCGGCTCTAAGATATTTAACTTAGTTGGCGCACAGATTCCTTTTGCCACCTTATCTCCCATGGACGGATTGGCCTTAGCAAGATTCCTCTCCAGAAAAAACGGATTTCCTTTGCTTTCATCCCCTCCGGAAGGCTTTCGATTTCCATAAAATAAGTATAACGTGGAGGAACATGTTCAACATCCGGATATACTGTAAAATCAATCATGTCAAAGCCAAGCTGCTTTGCTGTATCCTCTGCGGCAGTCCTGAGTGCCACTTCTGTTGTCTTCTCCCCATAATACTGACTGTCTGATCAATACGTCCGATGAATTCCAGAATCGGCAGATTCTTATATTTTCCTGCAATCTTTACCGCATCACGCATACGATACCGGTAAAAACCGGAAAGATTCGTAACAATCACTTCATATTCTTTACCTGTCTCAAGCTGATCTATCGTTACTATTTTGGAGAAATCATCATCTGCGTCTGTCGGCAGAAATTCATAGAACATACTGTCCGGAACCGGCACGCTCTTCTCATCATTTAACCGGTACGGGACACTGATCATGCCTTCAGATGCATTAATTCCGGTAAAATAACGGGCTATTTTTTCTCCCATATATTTCTCTTTGATCTTATCAGCATAAACCTTAAATCCACCGGAACCGACACCGGTAAGGAACTGTGCATGAGGCCACAGCTTCGGTACAATCGGTTCCTCAAACCCCTGCATGAAAATTCCCCTCAGTTCCTGCGCTCTCTCCGGCATGGGCTGAATTTTCTTTAAGAGACTGGAACGGACTTCCTCTGACATTTTAATACCCAGATCAATCGTTCCCTGTTCAATATCATTAACCAGAAGCTCCCAATGCTGTTCCATATAACGCAATACTTCCAGTAAAAATCCAAGAAAGTTCGCTGCCATATTCGTAAGATCCTGGTCCATCAGTCCGAAACGTGCATGCAGATATCTGGTGTTGGTTTCCGATTCCGGATAAATTGCTTCATCGGGAGATGTAAAACTCATTCCGAGGTAAGGGCGGAATTCACCGATCATTTTTACTGACAAAGCCCCATAAGTAACACCGCTTTTCACGTGCTGGATCTCTGCAATGGATTCCGCAATGGACATATTCCGTCCGTTGATCCAGTCTTCTCCGAGTTCTTTTTTGCGACCAGACCCATACGGTACGGACCATTATACTTCTGAAAAACCTGAAAAGCCTCTTCCGTCAACGGTATACGCTTGGGATTTCCAACCGTTCCTGAAGACTTGTTATAATGTACAACCTTACCGGAGGTAATCAGATTCTCCTCCCCATCCTCACTCATTCTTAAAATATAGCCTGCATAATCATCGTATACACTGACCGGAACCTTCTTCTGGTATTCTTCTATGGAATGAATATTCGCAAAGCCATATTTCCTTCCATATTCCGTATCCTTATTTTGTTCCAGAATCCTTAAAAGCAGCTTTTCATTTTCCCCCATGGGATCCTCTGCCATCCGATTCAATGCTTCCACTACCGGTATTCCCAATTTGATCTGTTGCAGATTCCCCTGTCCGGCAGGTGTTAATTTTCTCTCTTCAATTGTCATATTCTTTTTCCCCATTTTCATCTGTCTTTTATTGTTCGACTGTCAAAATACTGTCAAATCCGGTTGCTTCAAATACTTCCATAATAATTTCATTGACATGCTTTACAACCATACTTCCCTTTGCTGCATTCATTTTCTTCTGACAGGATAAAAGAACTCTTAATCCGGCACTGGAAAGATACGCAAGATCGGTAAAGTCCAGAACAAGCTCAGTAACTCCATCAAGCTTTTGGAAAATCTCCTTCTCAAATCCCGGTGCTGTTGCAGAGTCCATTCTTCCTTCAAAGCAACCTCCATTTTTCTTTCCCTGTGTTTTAACATCAAATTTCATTGATTTAACCCCCTTGTATTTTATACATATGCGGTAACTATTTTATCTGAATCCGTGCTTTCTTCAGTTCCCTGTTCTTTATCTGAATTTGTGTTTTCTGTATCAGTATTTTTCTCTTGATGATCCTGATCCGTAATATCTGCTTGATCTTCTTTTACAGGTAATTCTGAATCTTGTTCCATCATAAGAATATTGCCTGCATACACGGTTGTTGCTACAATACTTTGACTTAAAGTACTGAACAGCAATACAAAAGATAGCAAACATGCTTTCTCTATTTTTGCTCCTTTCTTCTTTTAACTGTTTTTATATCTATATTATATATATTATTTAAATCTAGTTTCTCTGTCTATATTTTTTGCGTGAATAGTCAAAATATAGTGTAAAAAGACATTCATCTGATTTGATTTTTGCCGTTTGCAAAGTTCTTCTTTTGATAAAAGATTAACTTCCTGATTTTCTATATTCCGTATTACTGAATTTTGATTTTCACAATTATTAGGCGGCTCATTCTAGTATTGTTCCATACTTTTAAAAGTAAGAAAGCCTGCAATCACTCCGGTTCCCAGAGAAATTAACAGGCTGATCAATAAGGGTTTTTGCTTCATTAAAGAGCTCCCTTTATTTTTAGAATTAATTTATTATATTCTGCTGTCATGGAGACATTCTACTTTTTTTGGCTGCGTTACTGAGAATATTATCTATTGTCTGCTTTATTGGTTTTTTCCTGAATCCGTGAAGTTGATTTCCTCACATACTCCTTAAACCCTATAGTTTCATGCTTTTGCAATATTTTTTTTTCCAATATTGTTATTCACCCACCAGGTGAAAGCAGTCTGTGGTAAAATAGACATAACAAAATCTATGGATTGGAGTCTTTTTTACCATGAATAACAACCACCGAATCACACTGAACACCAATAAGAACATTATTGTTGAGTTTACAAATGAACGTATTATCCCAGCCAGCGGTCTGGCTGTTGTTGGCGCCCTCCTTGGGAAAAGCGATTTCATCAAAAAACTCAATCGCATGGACGTGACATCCAATCGGTCTCAGCATCAGATTAAAAATGGTGATATTGTACTCACTTACCTTGGAATGCTTTGCATGGGCAAACCTTACTTTGAAGCTTTTTTCATTATCAAGCGAAAACTTCGCCGAGAAAGCACGGATGACTGGTTTGAAATGGCAAAGCAGTATTGCCGGAATGTAACCAGTCCCAGAGACGGAAAAACCGTCTATATAGGCAGTGACTGGAAAACCGTTACCAGTAAGCAGTTCAATGCAGAGTATACACTCCGTACCGGCTACGAGATTACGGAGCGAACCATTGATAAATATGGTCAGTTCAATCTTGTTCCCGATATTGAAGTTGAAGCCTGGTGGACAAACCTTGGTGACCCGGATGAGGAAATCATCAGTCTGTATCATGCCCATGGGGAATGTGAGCAGTTTCATAGTGAGGTAAAAACAGACATGGATCTGGAGCGGCTTCCATCCGGAAAGTTCGCGACCAATGCACTGATACTCGAATTGGGGATGATCGCATATAACATTCTCCGTATGATCGGTCAGGGCACAATTGGAGGACGGGCACCCCGTCAGAAGAGGGATGTTAAACGCCGTCGTTTACGCACAGTTATCAGCAACCTGATTATGATGGCAGGACATATAACCATGCATGCACGCCAGTTGATAACCGGCCTCGGAAGAAGCAACATCTGGCGACATATATTTTCTGATATCTGTCAGAAATATGCTGTCACAAACTCATAAGTAACAAAGCAATTTTATAGCAGGCTTATTTCGTGTACCCTTTTTGCCCAGTGACTGCTTTTGTTCCCGGTGCTGATACAGAAAAAAGCCACAGAAGTATGCTCACATCATGAAACAAACTTACCTTTGGAAGATTGGTTCTCTTAAAGAATGAACTTCACGGATTCAGGTTAGTTGCTAAGTCTCTTGGTGTGTGGTGGTACTGTTACCAATGGACTTAATGGGAGCCGCATAGCCTTCTGGTTCAACAGGAGAATCATCCCAGCCATTTGCAAAGGAATATAAGACCAGTCCCATCTTCCCGAACAGTCGTTCCAGGAAATCTGGATCTGACGTTGCAATTTTCCCAATGGTTTTGATCCCATAACGGTTTAACATCGTTCTGGTAGATCTTCCGACATACAAAAGGTTAGCTGCAGGAAGATTCCAGACGATACTCTGGTAATTTTTCTTTATGAAATTGGGTGATCGCATCTGGTTTTTTATAATCGCTTCCAAGCTTAGCAAAATCTTATTCCACGTAATCCCGATACTGACTGTGATCCCCAATTCCTTTTTACACGGCTTCTAATCTCATCTGCAATCTTTTTTTCATCCCCTTTTAAGGCGGTACTTCCAGTCACATCCAGCCACGCTTCATCACATCCATAAGGCTCCACCAGATCGGTATACTCTCCATAAATCTCCCGCAGCATGGAAGAAAACTGTAGATAAAGCTCCATTCTGGGCGGAACAACAACCAGATCCGGACAGGCACTTTTAGCTTGCCACAAAGCCAGTCCTGTCTTTACCCCCTTTTGCGTAGCAGTATAATTTGCTGTCAGAACAATCCCACGTCTGGATGCCTGATACGCTTTAATCGCAGGCTTGTTCAAAACTCTGGACCAGTACGCAGCGATCTGGTAATGTGCAGACCCACATACAGCCTCCATGTGATATGATTTCTTCTGGTATTCCACACCTTTCCATGATTATTGGCAGACGTCTTGGTATCCAGATTATCAAGCATGCTTCATCTATCTGTTCCTATCAAAATATCGTTTTGCAAGTTATCAAGACGCATTCTTTCTTTAATTCAAGGATTTTCTTCCTGATTTCTTCTATAACTAATTTAAACGCCTCATCGTTTTTTCCCGTTGGATCTTCCAGTCCCCAGTTATCGTCAAAGGCCTGTCAATAAACGGACACCCTACATTGCATCCCATGGAAATCACGATATCAGGAGTTGGAATATCGCGAATCAGTTTGCTGTACTGACCATCTGCTTCCATATCTATTCCATATGACGTTTTCATAATGCGGACTGCATCCTGATTGATTTGCGGTTTTGTCTCTGTGCCGGCCGAATAGCTTTCAAATACATCTGATGCCAGATGCTTTCCGAATGCTTCTGCTATCTGGCTGCGGCATGAATTATGGACACAGATAAAAAGCTACCTTTTTTCTTACTCATAGAAGAGTCCCCTTTCTCTTATATCTTACTCTCTTTTCCATAATTTTACAGTTCCTCCTGGTGCTCGTTTCATTTTCTGCTCCAGCTTCTTTCCATAATTTTCCTTCTTTTGTAGTGCTTCCGGCAAAGCGCCACATAGCTTTCATTGGAGCCAAGCATGATCTGCGCACCCTCCCGTACAATTTCTCCATTTGCATACCGGGTATTACACTGTGCACGTTTTCCACACCAACAGACAGTCGGTACTTCCTCAATGACATCTGCAATCTCCATCAGACGTCTGGAGCCAGGAAATAAGCGGTTGCGGAAATCGGTGCGCAGTCCATAGCAGATCACTGGAATATTATAAAAATCCACAAGGTCGGACAAAGTGTCTATTTCCGCTTCCGAAAGGAACTGTGCTTCATCTACCAGAACTGCATCCACTTTCTTTCCCTGATACCGGTATTCTGTATTTTCTTTTTTCCAGATCGTAGAGATCTCTTTTTAAAAATTCATCCACGTATTCTGCTGAAGCAGATAATCCCATACGAGACTGGATCTTGCGTTCTCCATCCCGGCTGTCTGTTCTTGGTTTTAACAAAACGGCATACTGACCGCGCTCTTCGTAGTTATAACGGACCATTAGTATGTTTGCTGATTTCGAGCTTCCCATTGCTCCGTAGCGGAAATATAATTTTGCCATTTTCAGACTCTCCTTATGCTCAGTGTTCTTTCAAAAGCTTTTCCATATAGCTTTTCCTTCTATCAATCAAATTTCAGAACCAGTTGTCCGTCGATCCAGCTTTTCTGATCCGCCTGATGTATTTTATCATCCGCTTTTAAATTTCCAATCAAAAAAACGGGGATTTCGGATCATGCAAAAGCATAATTCTGACGAACCGTTTTGGTATCGTAATTAGCATAACAATATTTACATCCATGAAGACAGGTATTATATGCTCCAATATCATTTCCCATAAAACAGGCACATTCTTTCCGTAGTGGCTGCTTTTTTCGGTATATCCAGCGTGGTATGGAGGGCTTTTTTCGTATGTTTCCTGTGTCATACAGCCATTGCAATCTGCCCCATAACAGGCTAATTCTGTTCCTTCTCCACAGGGATATACTTTCATTCCATGTGCCGCGGCTATCTGTATCATGGTTTTCCCAAGTGACAGACGTTTTTCTTTTTGGTACAGCTTGGGCTTCCGGAAAATTTCTTCTCACTTTCTGGTACAGGTCGATGAAACTGATCACGCAGGTATGGGTATAGCCCTCAAGGGCCTGTGCGATCTGTGTAAACTTTGGATATGGACCTCTGGCGTATAAGTCTCATTCAGGAATATAGGGTCATAACGCCATCCCATGGAATCCGGTCCTGTAATCTCAGCCAGTTGCCGAAATGTATCTATTACCGCTTCTACATCTGGAACCAGAGGCTCTATTTCTTTTCCATAAGGGGTAATGGTAACGAACCAGTACATTCCATATGTTTTCAGTAAATCCATGTGTGAAAGCATAGGCGCCGGATTTTTCGAGCAGAACGCAATCAGATCTACCACAGAAGGCGAAAAGGTATATCTTGTTACCTGCTGCGGCTGATATGGATTCCGAACCATCACGTAGCCCTTCTTTTATCCGGTTACACAGCCATTCCGAATAAAACGCCGGGATATCCGTCCGCATACCGGTCTGAATAATCATAAATGTGTTCCCTTCTTTTTTATGTCAGCAAACTCTCTTACATATTATTTCTCATTTACAAGCTTCCCTGTCATATGCTCAATTCTGATTGCAAATAGCTGGACACGGCTTCTTGCAGAACCATTCATTTCTTTTTTTCTACTTCTTCTACTGTAGGGTAATATTTTTCTGCCAGTTTTTGAAGACGGTCTTCTATAATCTTTGTATCTGTGACAAGTTCTGCTTTTCCAAACACAACAACACTTGTGGCATTCCACTCCCAGTGCCCTTCTTTTTTGAAACCCTGGTTCCAGGTTGTCAGACACACTGTATTACATTTCTGGATTGCATCCATCTTGTGTCCTTCTCTGGCTCCATGAAAATAAATCGTATGATCAGCCTCTTCATAGTAAAATTAATTGGAATGGTATAGGGATACCCTTCATCACCAATTACAGAAAAAGCAGCTCTTTTTTTCATCTTTTAATATTTTTTACATTCATCTTGTGAAACCTGTTGCTTAAATCTTCTCATCTCGCGAAACATAAGATATCCTCCTGCCAATTATTTTCCTTTTCAATGGAATCTCATTTTTAAGATTACATTTTGATTAAAGGCAAACTCCATTTTTCATCTATATAGATTACCAGACAATTCAATTGGAAAGAATCACATTCAGAGCAGTTCCAGTTTTTCTCAGAATTGCTCTTTTTTGTTTGCTCTGAATCTGATACTTTCCTAATGAATTGTACCATATGCAAATAGAATTTACAAACATTTGTTCTACTTATTTTCAAAAAAATAGTGCGCCTAGCTCATCACTGAAGTAACGAGAATGCGACGCACAGTTTTTCAAAACTTTATCCATATGTTTTCCCTGTAACTTTCCAAAATATTTGAAAAGGGACTGTTTCCAGCCCCTTAATTTCTGTAAATTTCCTTACAGATATGAACAACATGACAATTTGTGCCCCGGATATCTTTAATCTGCATACCACGATGGTTCATTTATATACCGAATAGTTCTTCTCCAGGAGCGAGCCTCGCACTTAAAGCATCCCATTACAGTTTTTCCATCGCTAAATTCAATACTTCGCTCCTCATGTGGTTCAATTGTTCTATGAGTGAAGCAGAAATGCTCTTTATTATTTATTGATTGTCCGTCACATTGGATAATTATATCTAAAAAGTTTACAGCTTCTGTAATGTCTTTAAAACCATTAATTTCCTCAGGTTCAGGATCCTTAAAGAGTAAAATACGTGGCATTTATTTCTTTGTCTATTACTTCTTTATGGCCTGTTGCCTTCACTGCTTTCTGTGCTGCAAAATACTGCACCACAGGGGTTTCACAGTATCTTCCTTCCGTTAATCCATCTTCTGTGCAGGTCGCTGCTACTTTTGACAGGTTTTGTCAGTCCTTTTATACTTATATAATTTTCAAAATATTTACTTTTCTGCCAAAACTGATTCAAATCCTTCTTCTGCTTTTCTTACTGTGTCTTCTATGATTTTCTCTGCAATTGGTTTCAGATCCATTTTTAAGATCTGACCGATTACTTCCTCTTGTTTGGCTTCCGGTACTTTATATAAGGTAAAGCAGCATTTCAGTAATCTTCTTAATTTGTTTTCCATGGTAAAATAGAGGTCGCATTTTTTTTTTGCCATAAATCCTCTGGTGATTCCGGCAGAGGCAATGTCCATTTCATAAAAATCTTTCAATTCTGCTTCTTTTATATATTGTGAAAAAAATATGCTGAATCTTCTGCGCCGTGCGCATATAAATATATTCTGAGGTAGTAGGAAGAGAATATCCTACCACATATAATTCCCTCAACGGTTCTGACAATTCGGCTATGTACATCTGTATCGAAACTTCTACTCCATAGACAAGCAACGGATCCGGGGTTTCCCCTAATAATTTCTCAGCCTTATCAAACTGGCTTCCAAACATTGTTTTGACCAGGGTAAGCAGCAGCAAGGCTTCTTTATTATCAAATGCTGCAAAAAAGGAAGAGGGGACATCCCGGCAGCCTTTGCAATAGAGGCTGTTGTGGTCTTCTCGTATCCATTTTCCAGAAATAATTTTACTGCTGCATAGATCATTTTGTTTCTTCTGACGATTCCTTTATGTTGTAATCCTTTTGGCATTTTTACATCAATCCATCCTTGTAATTATAATTTTGCATATACTTTTGATTATAATCAATTATATATTGCTTTAAAGTTTTTCGCAACTATTATTTGGATAATTTGTACAAAATTTCCACATTATATTTATGAAAAAGACCTATGAAAAATGATCGCTCTTTTTTGTAGGCTTTATAAAACAAAAAGAATGCAACACATGAGCTGCATTCTTTTGTTTTGTATCTACATTCCGCATTATTCTAACTACTTATCAATTTTCATTCGATATACCCCCCACCCAAACTGAAGGTCATATCCCTTGTCTCCGGCATCAACAGCTTTATTTTTCAGATAGTCCAGTACTTTTTCCCTGCGTTACACCTGGATTCTCCAGCAGGTACCCTGCTACAGCTGCACTTACTCTGGGGACCGCATAGAGGATCCTTTCTGATCTTCATAACTTCCGTTTGCGCTTACATATACTGCTTCACCGCCAAGATACCACAGCGAACTTATGGGATTCCCTGTTTTCATCAAGATCAGCTCCTGCCACGCCGATTACTTCTTCCCCAGGCAGCCGGATATACCTGGCTTCCAGAAGGTGTCTGGAAGCTCAGGTTTCCGGCTGCAGCCAGTATCAGGACTCCGTTTTCGCTGGCATACTGAATTGCTTCATGGAGGAGGTTCGAATCTCTATTCAGTGTCCAACTCATATTAAGGATATCTGCATGGTATTTATCTACGCTGTCATAGATGGCCTGGATGATGGTATTATCGTCTGTCTGATTTTCAGATTCCCCATCAAAACACTTTAGCATGACCAGATTTGCATCCAGTGCCTTTTCCAGCAGGATTTCACAGACGCCTGTTCCATGTCCGCTGTTGTCAGAAAGGTTATCGCTGCCTTCCAGATAATTCCACCCTGTAATGTCTTCCATGTTGCAGCCTGAATCCAGAATACACACAGTTACCTGGGATTCACTGTCTGCAAGAACCGGAGTATATGCTCCGATTGCAGACATAAGGCACAAAGCAATTAATGGAAGTTTTGAAAAAATTTTTAGTTTGTGTTTCATAGCATCTTTTTTGTCAAATTCAATTGATCAGTCAGTTTTTGTGGCTAATTTATTCTTTCGGAGCCAAAGGTTCTGTTGGCGCCGGGGCGTCCGTTGGCGCCAGAGCTTCCGTCGGAGCTGGTGCGTCTGTCGGAGCTGGTGCGTCTGTCGGAGCTGGTGCGTCCGTTGGAGCCAGAGCTTCCGTCGGAGCTGGTGCGTCTGTCGGAGCTGGTGCGTCCGTTGGAGCTAGGGATTCCGTTGGAGCTGATGCGTCTGTCGGAGCTGGTGCGTCTGTCGGAGCAGGTGCTTCTGTTGGAGCAGGGGCGTCTGTCGGAGCAGGGGCTTCTGTTGGAGCAGGTGCGTCTGTCGGAGCTGGAGTTTCTGTTGGAGCAGGGGCGTCCGTTGGAACTACAGGCTTATAGTCGACATGAATATAAATCATCAAGTTTTCAACAACAGCTTCTGAATAGTTTACTGTATCTTCCGGAGTAAAGGTGCTTATATGCAAATCCTCCACCCTCTTTAGTGATGACTTTGTCCTCAACAGGTGTTGCCTTCCAGGTTCCCACAATAGTTTCGCCAGTAATTGGATTTTTTCGCTTCAACCCAGCCATTAATCTCTGCATTTGAAAGATAACTTCCAACCACATTTCCTTCATTATCTTTATTGAATTAAATAGTTTTCCGCTGAAATCTTTACACGTCAATGCAGGTACCGCCTTCTTTACTTTTTACGGTAAATATCTCTTCAATCGGTTCTACATTTTTTGCCACGCTTTCATCAGCAGGTTGAAAACTGCTTGAAGCTTATAAGCGTTTTCAGTAACTGTCAGCTGCTTTTTCTCGATTCTTCAAGCTTCCACTGCCATTCTCCGGCTGTTTCCATCTCTGCGACCTTCACCTTGATTCCGGATATCATATCTTTTGCAATCAGAGTTTTCTTTTTTCGCTCTGTCCGGTTCTGTTTCTGACGTCAATCCATCTGAAAGCATCTGCCCATAAATCAGGGTCAGTTTTTCCGGGTCCGAGTTCCTGTAATGTCTGCTTTGGCTTTTTTTGAATCTTATAGGGCAGGATCGTAATTTTTTCTTCACTTTCCGGCCATCTGTACAGTGCAGGATTCTTAAGTTCCATCGTTACATTGTACTCTCCAGCATCTAAATGCTTTTCATTTTGAACTGTTTTATAGAATTCCGTTTCTGGAATAACCGGAGCCTGTTCCTGCCCATTATAGACCATTTCCGGGATCTCAGGAGGCGTCACCACTGCTTTTATTGTGGATACGGTTACTTCTGCCTGGATTGTTTTAAATCCAGCTGTATTTTCTGGAATAAACAGCATTGTGTATCGGATTTCACCCACCTGGTCAAGTACTGTCTCAGGATTTTGCCATTGCCAGGTTCCTGGAATTTCTTTCTGATTGTATGTAGCTTTTCCATCGGTTAAGACCGGATCCTTTTCTGGTGAATTTTGGATATCCTTTAATCTGGTACCGATTTCAAATTCCTGTGCTACGGTTGGCACAGTTTCGATCACTGGCGTGATCCAGTAGATAGAGGCTGTTGTTTCAGCTGTAGTATCCAGAAGCACATACAGGTTATCTGCATTTTGGTCTTCCCGAATTTTATAACCGCTGAAGGTAACTTTAAGGTTTTCACCAGGTGTTTCCTGTTCAAACTTAAATATACCGTCTGTCAGTTCCAGATTTTCCAGTTTCATACCGTCGCCAGCACGTGTCAGTTCATAGATTCCAGTGGTGGTAACATTGCCTTTTCGTAATCACGGCTGTCAGCTTTACAGCTTACGCGGACACCAATCTGCGTTCTTACTGGAAGGTCAAATTCTACAGGAAGATAAATGTTGGTTTCAGAAGGCGTAAATACAACCGTATAATTTGCATTATCGGTTCCGTTATTTTCTCCAGATGGTTTTACTTCCGGAGTCTTCCAGCTGAATTCCCTGTTACTTCCAGCCCATTCCATGTTACTTTTCCGCCTTTCAGGACGCAGTCAGATAACGGTTTCTGATATTCCAGAATGTTCGTTTCAGGTTTCGTTTCTAACTCCGGTGTAAGCTTTTCTTATTACAGCCTGATAGGTTCCGGTTTCTGTATAGGTATTCCCAGTCGAGGTTGTAACTACTGCTTCAATGGCCAGGGTATATGTGTAAGCATCCGCCAGAGGTTCTCCTTTGTCCTGAATCTTTGCCGTAATGGAGATCAGATTCTGGTATTCTTTCAGGAATTCATTTTGTCCCAATGCTTCGTTAATAACAGAAACTGTGGAGTTTTCTACCTTTTCTTCCATTTTTTTTCTATTGGCAGATAATTTTCAATGGAATCCTCATAACCTCCGTTAATTATTTCTATCAGCTGGGACAAAATCTGATCCGTCGGAACTGGCTCACGGATACTTGCTGTTGTTTCAGCTGTAGTATCCAGAAGCACATACAGGTTATCTGCATTTTGGTCTTCCCGGATCTTATAACCGCTGAAGGTAACTTTTTAGGTTTTCACCAGGTGTTTCCTGTTCAAACTTAAAGACACCGTCTGTCAGTTCCAGATTTTCCAGTTTCATACCATCGCCGGCACGTGTCAGTTCATAGGTTCCGGTGGTGGTAACATTACCTTTTTCGTAATCACGGCTGTTGGCTTTACAGCTTACGCGGACACCAATCTGTGTTCTTACTGGAAGGTCAAATTCTACAGGAAGATAAATGTTGGCTTCAGAAGGCGTAAATACAACCGTATAATTTGCATTATCGGTTCCGTTATTTTCTCCAGATGGTTTTACTTCCGGAGTCTTCCAGCTGAATTCCCCTGTTACTTCCAGCCCATTCCATGTTACTTTTTCCGCCTTTCAGGACGCAGTCAGATAACGGTTTCTGATATTCCAGAATGTTTGTTTCAGGTTTCGTTCCTAACTCCGGTGTAAGCTTTCTTATTACAGCCTGATAGGTTCCGGTTTCTGTATAGGTATTCCCAGTCGAGGTTGTAACTACTGCTTCAATGGCTAGGGGTATATGTATAAGCATCCGCCAGAGGTTCTCCTTTGTCCTGAATCTTTGCCGTAATGGAGATCAGGTTCTGGTATTCTTTCAGGAATTCATTTTGTCCCAATGCTTCGTTAATAACAGAAACTGTGGAGTTTTTTCTACCTTTTCTTCCATTTTTTCTATTGGCAGATAATTTTCAATGGAATCCTCATAACCTCCGTTAATTATTTCTATCAGCTGGGACAAAATCTGATCAGCCGGAACTGGCTCACGGATACTTGCTGTTGTTTCAGCTGTAGTATCCAGAAGCACATACAGGTTATCTGCATTTTGGTCTTCCCGGATCTTATAACCGCTGAAGGTAACTTTTAGGTTTTCACCAGGTGTTTCCTGTTCAAACTTAAAGACACCGTCTGTCAGTTCCAGATTTTCCAGTTTCATACCATCGCCTGCACGTGTCAGTTCATAGGTTCCGGTGGTGGTAACATTACTCTTTTTCATAATCACGGCTGTCTGCTTTACAGCTTACGCGGACACCAATCTGCGTTCTTACTGGAAGGTCAAATTCTACCGGAAGATAAATGTTGGTTTCAGAAGGCGTAAATACAACCGTATAATTTGCATTATCGGTTCCGTTATTTTCTCCAGATGGTTTTACTTCCGGAGTCTTCCAGCTGAATTCCCCTGTTACTTCCAGCCCATTCCATGTTACTTTTCCGCCTTTCAGGACGCAGTCAGATAACGGTTTCTGATATTCCAGAATGTTCGTTTCAGGTTTTCGTTCCTAGCTCCGTGTAAGCTTTCTTATTACAGCCTGATAGGTTCCGGTTTCTGTATAGGTATTCCCAGTCGAGGTTGTAACTACTGCTTCAATGGCCAGGGTATATGTGTAAGCATCCGCCAGAGGTTCTCCTTTGTCCTGAATCTTTGCCGTAATGGAGATCAGATTCTGGTATTCTTTCAGGAATTCGTTTTGTCCCAATGCTTCGTTAATAACAGAAACTGTGGAGTTTTCTACCTTTTCTTCCATTTTTCTATTGGCAGATAATTTTCAATGGAATCCTCATAATCTCCGTTAATTATTTCTATCAGCTGGGACAAAATCTGATCCGTCGGAACTGGCTCACGGATACTTGCTGTTGTTTCAGCTGTAGTATCCAGAAGCACATACAGGTTATCTGCATTTTGGTCTTCCCGGATTTTATAACCGCTGAAGGTAACTTTAAGGTTTTCACCAGGTGTTTCCTGTTCAAACTTAAAGATACCGTCTGTCAGTTCCAGATCCGTTAGTTTCATACCGTCACCGGCACGTGTCAGTTCATAGGTTCCGGTGGTGGTAACATTACCTTTTTTCATAATCTCGGCTGTCAGCTTTACAGCTTACGCGGACACCGATCTGTGTTTTCACTGGTAATTCAAATTCTACAGGGGTATAAAGCTTTTGCGCTGTCACCATCCGGTATAAATGTCGCTTTGTATTTTGCGGTTCCGTTATCTTCTCCTGCAGACACAAGCTCCGGTTCATTCCAGCGGAAGCTTCCGGTCACCTTGTTTTCTTTGTAGGTCACTTCGCCTCCCGTAAACGGACTGAGCGCCAGTTTTTCCTGATATTTCAGGTTTCCAGCCAGTAGCAGTACCGAAACCTCAGGTTTCATTTTTTCCCAGTACAAAACTGCCCTTGGCAGTACCTTCCCATTCTTTTCCAGCCAGATCTTTATAAAGGATATCTGCCTGGTAAGTATAGATATACTGGTTTTCTGTCTCTTCTACTTTGTCAGAGAGCACCACATGGAAAGAAATCCGGTTCCCATACAGCTGATACACATTTTCCTTTTCCAGGATTTCTGTCAGTCTTCCAGTGATTTCTGCCTGAAGCTTTTTGGGGGTATTTTCCAGTGGAAGATACTTTTCCAGGGAGTCCGTATAATGATTGGATAAAACTCCTGTTATGGATTCCAGTATCTGCTCCGGTGAAACTAATGGTTCCCACTGTGCATAAAGTGTACTGTCTTCTTTTAACTTACGGTCAAATTCATACGGTTCCCCGCTTCCATCTGCTGTCAGATACCAGCCTTTAAATACGTAACCAGGCACAGACGGATCCTCTGGTGCTGTTACATCCTGCTTTTCTGTGGAGTAAATGGTCTTATAAACCCCGTAATCGTCTAAATTATAATCAAATGTGATCTTATGGCGTTTATAGGCCCGAAGAACCAGCGTGATATTTCTCTGTGGCATGGTAAAGGTGATTTTATTCTCACCAGTAACGCTGTATTTAAAGTTATCATATGTACTGACGACTTCCAGGTCACTGTAATCCGGGTCCAGCACAGTCCTTATTTCCACTTTCGTTCCGGAACGGATCTCCTCAGAACGGATCAGCACATTTCTAAAAAATGATTTCCGATATGCCTTAAAGTCCTGATTCCGTCTCCAGCCTGTATGACAAGCTGTACCTGACGGAGATCAAGTTTCAGGTAGACGTCTTTCTGGCTCTCCCTGCCGGTTATGGACAGGCTGGTCTTCTGATCCGGTTCGTTATTTACGGACATCATCACCGCCTGCTGTTCCCCGTTAAAATCCCGTTTGTTTATGGTGAGGTCATAGCTGCCGTTCTTCTGCTTCTTAAATTCCTTCACGGTACCGTCCGCAGCAGTTACCCACAGCTTATAAGTGGTATCTGCTTCTTTCCCGTTCAGGCTTATGTGATAATTTACCTGGCTGCTTTCACCCGGGAATCTGTGCACATAAAGATAATAAGTTGTTTCATAATTTTGGTCATCCGCAAAACTTTATATCTTAAGGTTCCATTTTGCGCATCCAGTGAACAGTCCTTCACGGAACCAATTCCGGATTGTAGGGAACCGCTTCCATTTATCCACTTACATTCCATACCTGCCAGTTCCGGATAAGCATCTTTTTGCTTTCTGGATGATCTGGTTTAAATTCAGGCTGACGGTTTTCCACTCTGCTGTTTTCTGGCCTGTACTTAGATAACTGGTAAAAGTGTTCTGATAAACCAGGGCATTGTCCCAGCCGGCAGGATCCAGTCCCCATTCGTCTGCGCACCAGTCCCTGAGCACGACTTTTTATCGTGTGGTTTGTGGTTGCAACATAAATTTTTTTACTAAGATGGAACCTGCTGACCTGCTTTTTCACGAGAGCAGATTTGCTGTTGTTGGTATAAGTTACAACAAGGTCCAGTTCTGCCTTTTTTACAGTTATATTTTGCCGCTAGGCCCTGATCCAGATAAATAAATCCGGGGCTGGTGTTGTTCTTTCCATTTCCTACATAAAAAGAGTTTTGCCAGGGGATCTTTGTCCGATACTGCTTTCCCATCAACTTTCAGATTCTGGATCTGAAGGGAAATACCTGCATCCTTCTGGGTCGCCAGAACGAAGCTTTCTTTGCATGTGCCTTTCGCCATATCCCAGTTTTTCATCGGAATGGAAGAAAAACCGAAGGAATCTTTTTGGTCTGCATTTTTGGACACAACCTTCCACATGTCAGCCAACGTGGTCTGGTTCATATAGGAAAAACCGCTGGAATAGCTTTTCGACCACAACGGCCATCTGCCGCTGTATACGGTCCAGCTCTTTTCTTGGTCTTAAAGATAAGCTTGACTTTCAGCTGAAGCTTGACAACCACATCAATACCGACCTCAAATTTCAATGCGCCCAGCTCTGTGCTTGCACCGCTTACCAGATTCGCGGTGTTATAATAGAAGCCAGACAATTCTGCGTAAGCGTAGACGCTGCCTTCTATGCTGGTGGAGATGAAGCCGCAGAAGGTAATGGAAATCGTAACACGGATTCCCACCCTTGCCCCTACTTTACCAATCAGGTAAACACTGCTGGTCACGCTGCTTTCCAGCTTCTGTGTATAGGAGCTTCCTTCAAACTTCAGGAACTTATACTCAAATCCAATGCGTTCTCCGCTTTTTACCTCAATTTCCACGCCAAAGGTTGCCAGCACACCGACCTGGCCCACAAGGTCAATATCCACACCCAAGGTAATGATTCCGTAGAAAGAGAACCGCAGCTTCAAAAGAACGACGTTGAAAATATCATTGTAGACCAGGGAGGAATTTACAATGGAACCAACTGTCTTCATTAGTTCGGAAACATTTTTGTCATACTGGCTGTAGTCGTTGGAATCCTTTAACCCTTCTGGTTTTACGATCTCGGAAAGTGTTTTCTTCGCATCATTGAACAGCTTTACAGAGCCGCCGGAGGATGCGGTAACCGTAAGGGAAATCTTGGATGTGGAACGCAAAGTTACGGACATATCGATCCAGAATTTTCCACCTTTTACATTAGTCTGTACGGACAGGCTCTGGGTAAAGGACAGCTTAGGTGAAATGGTAAGAATCGTCTTCGAACCGTTCTTAATGGCTGCACTTGCCGAGATGCTGATCGTCGCAGTTACATTGCTGCCGGATGCAGAGATCTTTACGGATGGTTTGCCCGGCTTCAGGGTGGCATTCATTCCTGCCAGGGAATAAACTCCTTCCCCGTATTTTTCATTGATCATCTTCTGGGTTTCCTCAGAAGTCATAACCGCCATCAGCATCTGGGCTTTTAATTCCTCGTTTTCCTCTACCTGGCTGACGATTTTGGATTCCACTACCTGGAGTTCTTCTTCGGACAGCTGGCTCTCCAGATCTACATCATCTGTAGTGTTTACATCAAAATCTGCCAGGTAATCCTGTGGATTGGCATATCCGAACCAGATCCTTGTCTGATCCCCTTCGCTCTGGACATCCACAACCTGAGCAAAAAGCACATATCCGTCAAAAGAGCCTTCGGTATAGGAATCCATGCTCTTTTCATCCCGGCCGATTTCGCCGTCATAAAAGGCTACGATTTCCCCGGGCTCATAGTTAAGCGTCCCATTTACAAAGAAGTTCCCCAGGCTCATATGCCGGAGTTTCGGTTTCCGGTACATCCTCTTCTGTTTCAATTTCCGGTTTTTTCTTCGGAAGGAAGTTCTTCATTTTCTTCTGTTGTTGTGGAAGGCTCATCCGCTTCCTGCCGGGAAAGAATTTCCTTTTCTTCCTCCTGAAGGAGTTCAGCTGTTTCTTTTTCTGTTTGTCCTGCTGTTTCTTCTGAATTTTCTTTCTCAACAGCAGGGGTGTAGGATATTACCTGGTCCCAGAGAATATAATCGATATCTTCTGAAAACCAACAATCTCCACCTTCTCTTTATAAACAGAAACTGTAACTGAGCGAACATCTTTGGAATAATCTGCAAAATTAATTTCTTCAGGAAGCCTTACTGTAAATGTGGCTCCCGGCTCAAATCCTTTTTTTCATCTTTTTTCGTAATATTCACCGAAAATGGAGAAACCGTTCGGTGTCTTTTTACAGACAGGATCGGATCCAGATCACCGGCTCCCGGCTCTAAGGAGACAGCGGACAGAACCTCGTCTTCTGTCATTTTGGTATCTGTAATCAGCGGGATCTCTCCCTGCCAGTCGAAATCATTTAACTCCGCACAGCTTCCATCCTTTTCCGGGCTTACGGCTTCGTTGGAAGTAAAAAGCGCATACAGAGTCATATCTTCCTGAACTGGCTCTGTATATGCAAATGGTTCGGTACACGTTTCATCACGGCACCATCCGCCGAAGGTATAGCCGTCCTTACTTGTAGAAATGCTGGATACCGGTTTGAAAGAAGTGTTTCCCCCTTTTGCAAAGGTAAGAGGTGCTGCTGGTGTACCATCAAATGTTTCAAAGGTAACGGTCACAGCTTCAGCAGCATCTGTAAAACCTGCATATAAGGTCAGAGGTCCGTTCACACAGTCAAACTGGGAATACGCTTCTGTACAGGCCGCATCCTGATACCAGGTGGTAAATATGTATCCTTCTTTTTCTGGCGTGATCCCGGTAACATCCACCGGGTTCCGGGAACTGTCTGACGGACAGCCACTTCACTGCCATCAGCTACAAATGTAACGGAGTAAGTTTCCAGTTTCAGAGAGCTTGCTGCACAACTTGGAAGGGTTTCCCGGCTTCCGTCCGGCTTTTCCAGTTCAATGCTTTCCCGGACTGATTTGTTACTTTACAGGTGGCGTAGACCGCCAGGGAACTTACCGGTTCTTTTACTTCCACATCTCCGATGGTTCCGCTTCCTTCCAGTGTTACTGCCTGGCCGCCGTTTAATTCCAGTTTGGAAATATTCGTTTCAGAATCAATCTGCAGGGAAGACTCTTCTGTCTTTTTCCCCGGCTATCAACAGCTGGTCTGCTTTCACACCAGTGAAGCTGATCGCAGTACCCTGGCTGATGTCCAGTGCTTTCGCAGTAACATTAGATAGCTGGATCTTTGTTGTATTGCGGATTGTGATGGTTCCTGCTGTTATGCCGGAAAGATAAACCGACCCACATGCAACCAAAATGGATTTGGAATCATCCGACACCCTTAGTTCATCGGCCTGTTCCTGGGATGTGATCACGTAATCGTAACCAGCTGTATCAATTCCATCCAGAAACCTGCTATCCACGGTCGTTTCTGCTTGATCCGAAAATCCCTGATTTTCAGTTCCTGCAAGCACAGTACTTCCCATTGTGGTTGTCAGCATAACTACCACCAGAAAGAGTGCAATTGTTTTTCTGAAATGCTTCATACATTTCCTCCTCCCTTTTGGCAATGCTTTTGCCTTTTCTTGTAATTACAATGATATTTTAACTATTGATTATAGTCAATTATATATTATTTGGTACCTTTAAGCAACTGTTATTTGACAATTTATGGCAAATTTCAATAGAAAAAGGAATGTTCACTCTGAACAATCCTTTTTATAAAACTTTATTCGTTTTTCACACGATACAAAGGATGATTCTTTTTATTATCAGAAACAGCACCCCTACTGCTATTGCATATGTTTCTCTACCCGTTTTTTTCTCCAATCTGTCACTGATTCCTACAGCAAAGTAAAAGTGGCTCCCCGATATATTCAAACAATCCGAAGCTCAATAGAACACCTCCGATGATGTCTGTACACCAGTGTACACCATATAATAATCTTCCACATATCATAAACAAGGAAAAAAGAACAGAAAAAATATTAGTTTCTTTTCGTAACCAGTAATTCGAACTCCTATGATTTGCCTGATACATAAGCGAAAGCATGACACTTACCTGATTGATCTTAATCTGCATTTGCCAGTTTACTACTCGGTAAATCTTAAAAAGTTTTTATGATGTCATGAAATTCTGTATTCTCTTCCCCTTTGTATTCTTTCGATATTACTCCTGCTCGTCCTCTTGACATTTTTTCTGCCTCATCCTTTCGTAATTTCATCTTTTGTTGAAACGCCTTCTCCATTTCGTCGTCCACCACACTAGCTCTGATAAGGCAGCAATACATAAGCGTAATCACCACTGCCATCAGAACGAAGAACACAAGCCAAAATACCCACATTCTTTTACCCCTCCGTTTTCATAATATGGAGTGGTTCTTTACTCTCCTACTTATAAATAATAAAAATTTTCGACGAAAAGTGTAAAAATTTGAAAATAAATTGCGATTTTTTAAGATTTTCTCGATTTATAAAAGAAATGGAATCGAAATGTGATTACCACTTTAGATTTGCAGGGTTTGATGATATAAAATGATTTCTGTATCGATATAGGGAAATAGTTGAATTTCTATAATAAAATTGTCATCCGATCAGATATTTATCCAACCAGATGGCGACAACTTCTTCATTTATGCTGTCAGCAAGTCCGCATTTTTAATAATTTCTTCAATTTGTTTTCTTCCATTCCCGCTACATCAGCGATCTGAGCAATCATATAGCCCTTGCTGTGCATTTTTACAATCATTTCTTTTTTTGCCCATCTCAATTCCAGTTTCTTTAATTTTCTGACTTAAATTACACATAACACTCACATCCTCTCTGAAGTCTTCTCACAATGGAATATCATATTCGTTTCCGATGATATTGCATTTTATCTGCCAGCCCTTATATAAAACAATGGAACCCATAATTTTGTTTTTATTTTCTTACCATCCACACTATAAGCCGTCACGTCACAAGTTTCAAATTTTTTCTTGATTGCAATGGTATTGTAGAGAATCTGCCTCTTGTTCCATAAGTGTATATGTGAAACTTTCAGAGGGCATAAGAACCTTGGCATTTTCTACTATGTGACAATCTACAAGCAATTTGTTTTTATAACACAATTCAAAGCTCTCTAGTATAAATGGATTTTTACCTGTATTATAAATTTCAATTCCATGTTCTGATAAACTTGTTTTTAGTACGGTATTCTTTATCTATCAGTTCCGTTTCGGGTGTAGAAACCATTTGAAAAGTAAGCTTTGGTCTTTCACGAAAAAACATCGTAATCTCATTCAAAATCCAGCCAACAATTACGCCTACCAGAGTCGCTACTAATTCACGCATTTATAATCTCCTTTTGTTCAAGGAAAAGCTGTTCTCCTTTTTATCTGGGAATGGATAAAAAGCCATCCAAATGAACATCCATTTGAATGACTTTTCCTTCACACTACATTATGCTGGTAGCAATTCCTCATTTTTAATAATTTCTTCAATCTTTTTTCTCTTCCATTTCCGCCACATCAGCGATCTGAGCGGTTGTATAACCTTTGCTGTGCATTTTTACAATCATTTCTTTTTTACCAATCTCAATTCCTGTCTCAATTCCAGTTTCTTTAATTTTCTGACTTAAATTACACATAACACTCACATCCTCTCTGAAGTCTTCTTCCATTGGAATATCATATTCATTTTCGATGATATTCAGTTTTTCATTACAGACAGATCCTGGGATAACAATGCTCCAAGTAATCTATGTAACTCATATTTTTCTTCATGTTCAGGAAGCACTTCTGCCAGTCCGATCATGACAATATTAATCAGATTCAACTTGCCCTTCCAGACATGCGAATTGACAAGACTATCCTTTACCAAGTGAATATGCTCTAAACTATTTTCCGGCATGTTCATACACACCCAGATGGAATAAACACGTTTGATGTCATTATAGTTTGAGTTTGAAAAATCTTTTTTCTTTCTGTGAAGAAATCATGCGGCTCACATAAAAAGATAGCTCGGTTTAAAATCTCATATTTCTCAGGCTCATCCTTTTGTGCTTCCACGTTCACAATAATCTGTGATAATCCATCTCTCATCCGTACATAGAAGATAATATCAAACCTTATAGTTCCTTCATGAATCTCCTGGTTTTCAGAATTAAAACCTACGACTCGCTGACTATCTTTTTCAACAACAGTATTCGTAAGCCCAGGTTCAACCGGAACAGTATTAATAAATGGCTCTCCTTCAATGTAAGATATTACATCTTTTGGATTCATTCCCATGAATTCATCTACTGTTTTTACCAGTATATGTGCCAGAATGCTTTTCTGACCAAGCAGTCTTTTCGCTCTCTCATCATACTGTGCATCTTTATCAGTTATGAGAATTGCATTCTTCGTTTCTGTATTCACTGGCATTACTCCTTTTCGGGTATATTCAAAAATCCTTTTCCGAATATAGTTATATTATACTCTAATTCGGCATTTGTAACAACTGCTAATTTATATACGTGATCTTGTATTATCACAGCCCAAATGAAACAGACCGAACCCTGCTTCCAGGCAGTTTCCTTTTTTACATATATCAGATACTATATTTATTTACAATTATTTTCAATCATGTCAGCTTTTTTGTTTCTCCCCATCAGCCGATAGTATTTACACCATAATCGCAGCGATTGCAAAGGAACGATTTCTGTTCCAAGTGTCATTCGTTCCACGATTTGTTCTTTGTCAAGAGAACAATCATAAACCTTCCCTTCGCTTACAATAGAAAATCCAGCCATAACGTCAATATCTACAGAATCAATGGTGAATTCCATGAATACCTTTGTACGATACATTGGATCAGAAGCAGAAGCCGGTGCGTGAAGTTCTCCCATTTCTGATAAAATTGTTCGGACCTGTTCAGCATCATGAACAGAGACCATTAAATCAATATCATGAAATTCTGAAATAATACCTTTAAAGTACAGCAGCATAGATGCGCCTAAAGCCCACTCTATATTTGCCTCATTAAATCGATGTGCAATTTTCTGTAGTAATTCAATTTTCTTCCGTATTTCAGGCATAATACTTCCCACTTTATATATTTATCTGGATAAAACATGTTTGTTACTGATTCCTACGGATCACTCTGCAAGGACTGCCTGCAGCAATCACATTGTCGGGAATACTTTTTGTTACAATACTGCCTGCTCCAATCACAACATTATCTCCGATAGTAACTCCTGGTAAAATAATAGCCCCGCCACCAATCCATACATTATTTCCAATGATAACTGGTGCTGTTTGTGTTTTACAATCATGCTTCTTAAGTCCGTCAGATAAAGGTGGCTTGGAACTGTTTTTTGAGTTTTTGTTTAACTGCTCTTTCAGTTCTCGGATGGTCTGGTTCAGACTTGTAATCTCAGCAGAAAGCTCAGCAATGCGAGCACTTTGTTCTTCGTTTTGCTTCATCAGAAAACGAACGAACTCTTCTGTGATATTAACTGGCATTCAGACCACCTTCTTTCCGCGATTTTTTTATATTTCTATTGTAACGGAAATGCCGTAAAAAAACCAGTCAGACAAAAAAAGATACTTCCTTAATCCAATCCTCTAACGCCAGACCCTCTACAGAACTCTCGCGTATTATTCGTTACTACTATTATCCCTCTGATCCTCATTACAGCCATTGTTCCTTTGACCTGCTATAACAAAATGGCACAAAAAGCATTGATTTAAATAACTACAACAAAAATATTCTTGGAGGGGTATATGACGAAAGCTCTCACTAATTATGATAAAACAAAAATTTCAATGGCACATGTTTTCCTGCAATATGATCAGGCTACAATGATACATAAATATTCATTAGATTACAATTCTGACTGGTTATATATTACTTTTATTAACCGTACCTATCGTATTAACCGAAAAACGGAAGTGTTCAGTGGTCAGATAATGATTTTGAAACAGTTCATGAAGCCAATCATAATGAAGCAATGACCATTTATGATGTTTTATGTTATTCAAAAGATGGTTGCCATCTGGCTAATGAATTTGTAAACATAAACAGTCTTTCCTCTGTCCGAACAGGAAATCTCTCAACGAACAGCGGATTTTTTTCAGAATACCGCTGACTTTTTAACGGAAAAACCGTTGAATTGCGTAATGCCTGTATAGCACTTTCCGGAAAGGAACTGGAAAAAGGAGATGTTGCTTTTTAAATTAAATCTTTTTCCTTTTTTGCCGATTATCATTCGTTTCTGGGAGGCTGATGACGAATTCCCGGCAAGTATTCAAATTCTTACAGACAGGAATACTTTTAGATTACATGCATTATGAAACGCTTATGTTTGCACTTTACACATCTGTTTTCCAGACTGAAGGAGGAAATGCGAAATGAAAAAAGGTGAAGAATCCAGGCAACGCCTGATTGAGTGTGCTGCTGAATTATTTTGGAAAAATGGATATTCTGCTACTGGAATCAGCGAAATCCTCAAACAAACAGACCTTCCAGTAAGAAAAAATATGATTGAAATGTACCTGGAATACCGGTCATATCATGGCATCTGAAAGGAACTTATGTAAGTTCTGAAAAAATATTTTTGGGGAGGGAATCCTCCCCATTCTTATATCGTGGTACTTTCAAAGATTAAATTGTTAAAGCGCTCTTTAAAGAAAAAAGTCCTATGCAATTTTCCAGAGTGGCACTCCATTAGTATAACATATTAATATTTTTCCTGCTGCCTTATTACTTCTGATAATATTGACAGCAACTTATCAACTTGGATTGGCTTTGCTATATGACCATTCATTCCAGCCGCAAGAGCCTCCTTCTTATCTTCTTCAAATGCATTTGCCGTCATTGCAATGATTGGTATACACGCCTTGTCCTTATCTGGTAAATTTCTGATTTCCTGTGTTGCTTTATAACCGTCCATTTGGGGCATCTGGATATCCATGAAGATCATATCATATGTTCCCGCCGGCATTTTCAGTATTTTATTCACACACTGAATGCCATTCTCCACACGTTCTATCCTAAGACCGGCACGCTCAAGTATTGCTTCTGCAATCTCTGCATTCAGATCATTGTCCTCTGCCAAAAGGATATTCCTGCCCTCAAGGATTTTACTGCAGGATGCTGGATTTTCATCGTGTTTTTTTACATAATATCTTTCATCCGCTATCCTGTGTTTTAATGTAACTGTAAAGGTACTGCCCTTGCCAAGCTCACTCTCTACATCTATTGTTCCACCAAGCAGGTCAACATAACTCTTGACTATTGACATGCCCAATCCGGTTCCTGCGATTTTGCTCTTTCGTAGTGTTTCGCTCACGCGTGAATGCTTCGAAAATCTTTGTCAGATAATCCTGACTCATACCGATTCCGGTATCGCTGATTCTGATCCTCACTATCATGTATCCAGACTCATCACAAGGTAATTCATCTACATATACCATAACAGAACCACCGGCTGGAGTATATTTTATAGCATTGCTCAGAATATTGACCAATATTTCTTTTACCTTGGTAACATCTGTCAATACATGCTCATGCTCTACATTCATCGTGTAATGAAGTGCAATATTCTTTTTTCTTTGCTTCATCACCGAATATTTCAAATAAGGACTGCCAGATATCTCCAAGCATGCCATAATTCTCATCAATCTCCATCTTTCCGCTCTCAATCCGGGCCATATCCAATACATTATTTATGATTGACAGAAGAAGATTTCCAGACTGCTGCAATTTTTCCAGATGATCCAAAACTTCAGGTAGGTCTTTTTCATTTAGTTCTTCCTCCATAAGCTGTGCATAACCCAGAATCACATTCATAGGAGTACGGATATCATGGGACATATTGTTAAGAAAACTGGTCTTTGCGAGACTGGCATCCTCTGCTTTTTTCAAAGCGATTTCCAGTTTCTCATTAAGTTTTTGTGTATCATTTGCAGCAAGCTTTGCGGCAGCTTCTGCTTTCCTTGCCTTGCGCAAAAGTACGAGGATAATACCAATGATGCTGAGTGCCAAAAATCCTACCGTAGCAAAAAAAACAAGCAGATTGTCTTTTATGAAATCAGAAAATGTAACCTTATCTGCCGTACTGTCATAGATAGCAAGTGCGCTTATAAGCATACCAGACGGCATGCCCTTTAAAGTTTTATTCAGTATCGACAAAAGACTTTCCTCTCCCCCTTTTACAGCAAAGCATGCCTCCATTGTTTTTGTAAGTGGAACACTCTTGAAATTTCGACTGTTATCATATATCATCGCCTGGCTTGCTCCCATGAGGAAACAGTCTGCTTTTTCATGAATGACCATATCTGCTGCATTGTCAAGCGACTCACACTCTACAAGCTTCCATTCAGGATAACTGAACGCAATATGCTGTTTCAAAGCTTCTTTTTCCTTTGGGCACAGCTACCGTATGCACATCATCCTCATCAAACTTTTTCTCATCGGTTACTGCCATCAGACTGTAAGTCCACGCTGTATTTGTAAGTGCATATCCTTTTTCTTCTGCAAAATCAGGATTTCTGCCAGCATAAAAAATCATGTCAATCTCTCGTTCTTGTAGAGCCTGAAGCATTTCGTCATAATTATCATATGCCTGTATATTAAATTTCAGTGTCTGATTTCCCAGACAATCTTTGGCATAGGAGACATATTCCGGTAGCATACCGGTAAGTTTTCCAGTTTCTTCGTCCATGGAAAAGATTGCCGCATCATTGTTCAAAAAATCCTGATCCGGATACTACCATGTTCTTCCAGCCAGGACTTTTCTTCACCTGTAAGACTCTGATAATAATCAAGTGTAAAATATTTCTTATACATATCTGCCTTAAAAAAAGGACTATCTTGCTCCAACTGACGCATAGCCCAGTCCAGCTCTGTCTTGACATCGCTGCGCTCTTTGTTTATTACAAAATATATGCCCGATTTACCAATATTGGTAACGGACGATATTTCCTGTTCAGACCAGATGGATTCCTCCAAAGATACAAAAGCATCAATCTCATGATTCGCTAATTTCTTTTCGACATCATTATTATTATACACATTTATATGTTCTGTATTTATACCATTTTTATTTTCCCATTCTGTCAGCATGATTTCAGGCTCAGTATCCATGAGCACACCTACACGTTTCCCATCCAGAGACTTAAAATCAGACATCCCAATATCCATATCCGATAAATCAGCATAAAGAATATATTTTTCCTCACCCATCGGTTCATCCGAAAAAAGCATCTTCTGTGCACGTTCATCGGTGTAAGAGATATCACCCATAATATCGATCTCACCATTTTCAAGCTTATCAAAACAGTTGGACCAGTCACATTTCACATACTCAAATTTCCATTCGGTATAACCTGCCAGAGCCTTTTGCTCTCAGTCTGTCCTCCGTGAACGCATTTGCTGTCATTGCAATAATTGCATTCCCCCATTTTCTCGACCAGCTTCCTTGAAATGACCGGCATCATAAGTCCCAGGCCTGTTCCGTTCAAATTTTGCACGGCTTCCCTGTATGTTCCTGTGCAAATGGTTCAAAAATATGTTTCTGAAACTCCTCCGTCATTCCGATTCCAGTATCCCGACAGACAAATTCCATCGTCGTCATTTCCGGCTGTTCGATGGAATTTCCATGCAGCTGATATAGATCTGTCCGTTTTCTCTGTTATATTTCACCGCATTAGACAAAATATTCATCAGAATCCGTTTCACATGCACCGGACTTCCAATAAGATCTCGATGTGTGATTTTTCCCCCACATGATCCGGATATTCTGTTCTGCAGCCATCTGCTCGATCACAATAAATACTTCCCTAGAAATACTGTTCAGATTAAATGGGATTTCTTCCAGAACCACTTCATCTGACTCCAGCTTGCTCATGTCCAGAACCTCGTTTATCAGTTCCAGCAGCAGATGGGATGTCTTTTTGATCTTTGCCCTGCATTCCTGTCTGTTTCTCCATATTGTCTGCATAATGGTCTGCCATATTGATCAAAGCCGCAGATTCCATTGATCGGAGTCCGTATATCATGACTCATTCTCTGCAGGAACTCCGGTTTTTGCCTCATTAGCTGCTTCTGCTTTTTTTGCTGCTCTTAGAAGTTCTGACTTATATTTTTCATCTTTTTCCTGTTCCCTGTTTCCGATGTGCCTGATTGGTTCTGTATGTCCAGAACCAGAAGATACCGAACATGAGGAAATAAAGAAAAACGACAGCTGTCTACACTTAGTGGCAGGTTACGGAACACTTCCGTATCCGGAAGATAGGTATAAATATAATAATCCCGCTGCTTCAGCATGATTCCGTAACATCCGGTTCCTTCGTTTTTCAAGTGAAAAATGTGCTGACTGTCTGTATGCTTTTTCATTGCCTGGACAACCTGGTTGCCGGCAGTATCCTGTCCCAGCAGGCTTTCATCATTGCTGGCAACAACTATTCCATCATCTGCAATAATAATCGTTCCATCTTTCTGGACACTATAGCCGTTTAAAAGCGCCCTGTATCGTCAGTGTATAATTTCTGACAAATTCAGGAGATGTATAATAGTAGATTACAACAATCCCCGGTGCATCTTTTTCTGGCACAGGCTGCAATGTCGACATGTGCCCCGTCTTCCCTTTCAAACCGTTCCGAATAAGTTCTTTTCTTCATATCCGGTAAAATCCATGATAATATCTTTTGCAGATAGTCCGTGATCTCACCTGCCAGAGACTCATCCTCACTGTATTCGCAGTTCGTCTTTTCCTTCCTGATCCAGCACAATGATGCCATCCACCCAGAGAGTCTGCAGATTTTCTTTCAGGAAATTTTCGGCTTAGCTGACCGCCGTTTTCTGTTTCCATGTTAATATTTGTACTCATCTGTCTGGCACTTTCAATGGCACGGAGGAGACTTTTTTTGGATTCCGAAGATTCATTATAGTGGGTGTAGGTTGAGCACTGCACTTTCACATAGTTTACAATCTCCACCATTCTTTTCTCTGCTTCCGTTTTTTCCACATGCCTAAAAAAATAAAACAAAGAGACTACAGCCACACAGATTCCAAGCAAAATCCCGACTATTTTTATTCGTTTTTTCTTTTTTCTTTCTCTTAATATCCAAGATCATCCACCTCCAGATACTTCTGGGGATCATCAGATATTTTTTCAATGATTTTCAGGGATGTGCCATCCAGACGCATCTCTTCCAGGGTCTGTCCATCTGCTCACAGATTCCCCTGTCATCCTCTTTTGCAAAAGCAACGCCTATTCCAGTGATCATCAGAGGTTCCTCCAGAATACGGAAGCTTGTATCATAATCTTTCATATACTGAACGATAGATTCCTCGTGTGCTGCAACTGCATCCACATATCCTTTTCCCAGAAACGTATAGATCAGCTCCCTGTGCCCGAGACTGATCAGATTTCCCAGTTTGGGATTCTCTTATCCAACCGGTTAAGGAAAATGCCTTCCGGTTTGGTTGTAGACTGAACCGCCAGGTTTTTCCCTCCAGGTCACTCAGTTTATAGATATCACTGTTCTCATTTACAGCAACCACCTGACGGCTTGCTATGTATGGTCCGGCCCAACGATAATCGTTAAGTCGTCCTTCCATGGAAAAACATCCCATGATACAATCAATTTTTCCACTTTCTACCAGCTCTTTTTTTTCTTCTCCCAGTTGATTTGGACAACATCCACCTGATATCCCCATCCTCATTCAGATAATTGTATGGTGGATAGCTGTCGCTGCCGAGGGTAATAACAGGCTTTTCGTTTTCTTCTTTCGTGTTATCTGTGTTTTTACACCCTGCCAGGGTGACCACGCTAAAATTCCACCAAGCAGAATGCCTGCAATCATTCTTTTTTCCTTTCTTATATTTTTCTATCCCTAACTATCCCTAACTATCCTTTTTCAATTCTTTTATGTACGGTTAATTTCCATTTTGTCATTGTTCAGTGACCTGCGGTTCCGACATCCCCCGGATTTTTATACTTCTGATCGTTTTTTCCAGCACCTTCATCCCAATCGGTTTTGAAATATGTGCATTCATACCGGCTGCCAGAGAATGCTGAATATCCTCTGAATGCATTGGCAGTCATGGCAATGATCGGAATCTTCTTTGCCAGTTCATGGGAACTGCTGCGGATCGCTTTTGCTGCCTCATAACCATTCATAACAGGCATCTGCACATCCATCAGAATCATGTCATAGTCACCCGGGACAGACTGTTCAAATGCCTCCAGGATTTTTTTTCGCCATTTTCACAGATTGTGCACTCTGCACCCTCAATCTTTAACAATTCCATCAGGATTTCTGCATTCAGCTCATTGTCCTCTGCACACAGGAAATGCATTCCCTGCAAAATATTGTCATCCGGCTCATCTGTTTCTGCCTGTGATGACAAAGAAACAGATCTGTCCCCGGCAATTTTCAGATCAATAAGAACCTCAAAAACAGCTTCCCTGGCCCAGTTCCTCTCCCACATCAATCGGTGCCTCCCATTGCTTCAACCAGATTTTTGGTAATAGCCATTCCAAGACCAGTTCCCTGTATCTTATTTTGTCAGAGAATTTTCGGCACGGGTAAACGCATCAAAAATCGTATTTTGAAATCTGCCGACATTCCCCATACCATTATCACAGACTAAGAAGCGATACTTTGCATAAACAGATGAAATTTGATCCACATTCCTCTGCCAGAAGCAGGATTTTCTCCACCTTCCTGTGTATATTTTATTGCATTGGACAACAGGTTGCTGAAAATCTGCATCAGATGCACCCGGTCTCCGTTCACCCACTCGTGCAGGATGTTTTCTTTTATGATTGTAAGAGTCTGATTTTTTCAGATATCTGAGAATGAAATATCGTGTCGAGTTCCTGTATAAAATCCAGAAGAGAAAAATCAGAATACTTGAAAACCGTTTTTCCGGCTTCAATCTTGCTCATGTCCAGCACTTCATTGATAATCCCTAACAGATGCTGTGAGGAAGTGTCGATTTTATCCGCATATTCTATTACCTTGCCTTTATTGCCGGCGTCATATCGGATTAATGACGTAATACCAATGATCACATTCATCGGAGTACGGATATCGTGTGACATATTGGCAAGGAAACTGCTCTTTTGACCTGCTCGCTTCCTGTGCCACCTGAAAAGCTTCCTCTGCCGCCTGTTTTGCCTGCCGCAGCTTTGTATTCACTGTTTCCAGCTTCGCATTATTTTCCTGTTCCACACGGATCGCTCTTGCTGGTTTCTGTGCATAACAAAGGAAATCCCCAGTATAACGCAGGCTGCTACGATAACTGTAAAGATAACGATAAATATCGTGACAAAATTGACAAGTTTTAAGGTATTCGCAGCAACATATTCCCTTGCCGGAACCAGAAAGATCAGGGTCCATTCGGCATTTTCCATTCTTTTTAACCCAAAAAATATTCTATTCCATCCAGAACCGCATTCGAATAACTATATCCTTTTTTCTTCCAGTTCCGCCTTTGTTTTGTCAAAGAAGAATTGTGAAGATACTTCATGTTCTGCAAAAACAGAAAATACATTATGCCCCTTGATCAGTTCCACCTGATTGCTGTTGAACAGTTTAAATCCATTGTCATCCAGCACATACACACTATTGTTCCCATCATATGCATCGCAGTTAAAATAAGGATTCAGCTGTTCCATATCCTGGGCAATTCCAAAATAACGGATTATTGTTTTTTTTCTCCATTCTGAAGCTCTATTGGCTCTGGCAGATGATTCAGAAATACCATCTCTGACTGGTTATCCGTCATGGAATCTAAAAAACAAAACTGATCCGTTCGGGATTGCCTTCAAAATAATCCAGCTCACGGAAAGTCCTCTGTTTCCGGATTCTGTATAATATCCGCCTTCTGAATCCACTGCCATCAACGTGATCTTTATGATCTGCATATGCTGATAATTCATATTTCTTTTTCCATATATCTGCAGAGTTCGTCTGTAGTCTGTATGTTTGCATTTCTCAGATAATTACATTCTTCCGTCACCTGGTCCCAGTGGGAATCGATCACATCCTCCAGATTTTGAAACATCTGACGGGGTAATCTCTCTTCCATCTGGTTTAACCGTTCCTCATAGATAATATATCCTGATATAAGTCTGATACAGGAAAAAAGAATGCAAAAAGTATCGCTATACCAGTTATACAACACCCAATATTAAATTCCGGTAATTATTTCTCTTCTGCATTCTTCTCCTCGATTATTTCCATTATTATTTCCATTCAGCGTCCGCTTCACTTAAAGTCTCAAATTGTCCAAAAAACTCTTTTTTTTTTGCCGCATCCATACCTACAATTCCGCTGTCTGTCACTTCCGCTTTTGATGCCAGTTTTTCACTGATTCCAGAAATTGCAACCTGATAAGTCTTCTCATCTTCCAGCTCCATCGGACTTACAGTACATAAGGATAATTGTTTTTCCTGTACTGACTGCATCGTATCCTTCCTTTATATAAACCTGAATCTGTTTTCCTGTTAATCCGACCGTCTGGATTGTCTGTGACCAGCCTGTCGGAATGAATGGTACAGATGTCATAGTCTGTAATATTCTTTACATACAGTTTTCCGCTCACGCCACCATTGTTCTGGTTCGTGCCATTTCCACTGATCCATGTTCCAGGGATATAATCGCAATGTCACTTCCTGGTCGCCTCGGCAAAACATCTGCTCACTCAGCTTTTGCACAGCTTTCCCCGAGATTTCTCAAGCAGCAGAATACTTCCGGCCATTTCGCCACGCTGTCCTGTCCTCATTCAAAGATTCGTTACATCCTTTTATGGATGCCTTATCCTGCATGAATTCGCTATTTTGTTCCGGTATTTACAATCGTATTTTCCCATCCAGAATAAATAAACGGTGTCGTATTCCTCGCATTGATAAAATCTGAAAGGTTTCATCTGCATCTTTGGAAAGGAAGTAGTCCTGCTTTTAATGTTCAGGGCACTGGTTCCCCAGCACCCTCATAACTTTTATCGCACTTCAAGTTTCTCCGATTATTCTCCAGCTTTTATTCAATCCATAAAAACGGTTTTACATTTAAAATAAATACATTCTTGCTTCCATCTTCAGACAGATATGGCATCAGACCAAATTTGTCCATTTATCTGAGTCCGTCCATAATGCCATTCTGTGGTCCCAATAAAAACAATGATTTTCCTTTATAAACTTCTCTTTGTTTTACCATCATCTGTTTGATCACTATTGCTGCTGTCAACATACCGATGTCTTTCCATTTTTGGATATATTCCATGCTGTCCATCATGCCTGGTGTGTTGTGCTGACATTTTGCCTTTCCTGACAGGTAATCTTTCTGCCACTGCTTTCAGACATAAAGGTACTCAGGAATCCACGCATCCGCAATATTACATACATACTGAAGAAGGCGGAACCGGGGTACTGAATCTGGCGCCGCCCCACATAACGCTAACTCACGCTTCTTTTGCTTTTGTCTACCAAGTTCTTCAAACTCTGTAAAAGATTTCATTGCGGCAGCTTCCATCCATTTTTCTCAAGCAGTGTTTTTATTATAAGTGATTCCATAACAGTTGTACAAAGATGGAAGCATATAAAGTACCCCCCTCATCGGATGCCTCTTTCGGGCGTGATTCCACATAATTATCTGTAAAATCGTATCAGAGAGAGAGATCAATCATCTTATCACTGACATCCACCACATCTGGCTTGCCAAAAGTTTGTGTGCAGATGTCGGAAGATCATCCGCCTCTAACATATTCTGCAGACAGGTTGTTGTATTTCTCCGCTGTACGGAACAACTTCCAGTTCAATCTCCGGATAGGTTTTGTGTACTTCTTCTTCTATGAAGCTGTCTATATCAAATAAGGAGCCATAAAGTAATTGCTTCGTGTTTCTTTGTGATTGTTTCATCTGTTTCCACACCCTATAAGTCCTGTTGCTACTACATGCCAGAATAAGACATACTTTGTACTTTTTGATTTTCCATATTTTTTCTCTCTCAAATAAAATTATTATTGTTATGTCTATGAAATAACACCCCAAATAACAATACTTTCACAGACAGGTGCACCTCAGTTCATGCAACTGGCTACCATTTGCAGGCCCTGGCTTTGCGTCTGAAGACTTTCATCTGTTTGCCGATTTTCTTATTATAGCTTTTTAAAATTAATACAAAAAACCTATTTTATTATACTCCATTGCTCGCACAAAGGAAAACCTCCGCTTTAACATAAAAATAGAAAAAAGAACGAAATGAAATACATATACTCAGGCTGTTCTCCTCTTCAAAAATCCACGCAGCATTGACATTACTGTTTCCAGACATGATCTGCTGAATTTATAAGGCATCCCAGATTCCTTTATTTTCAAAATTAAATGCCGCATTCGTGCATCCTCTACAATTTCCTTGTCATAACTAACATATCCAAAAGCTGAATCGCATTTTCGGGATGTGGCTCTTGGGACATAGGGAAAATACCACCTCTCTTTTTCCTGTACGTCTTCCTCAAAATGATAGTTTTCATGCTGGGAATCCAAAATGGCCACGACAGTTCTATGTCATGAGTAGCGCTGCAAAAGGCCAGCACCATTTTTACCGAGATTAAAAATTCTGGATGAAGCAGCAATCCTCTCAACCAAAACATTTGTACCTCAGAGCACTTCATCAATAATACATAAAGAGGTGGCTCCCTTTTTCTTACTTTCAATTTCCAATATTCGTTTCAGCGACAGTTTCTAATAAAATAGCTCTCTCCACTCTCTCTATATCATCCCGCAATGCCATAGATCGCCAACTTTCAAAAACGGTTGCCTGGTAGGATGAACAAAAAATTACAGGTAACAAGCGTCTGGAGCAGGCCACTGTTCATTGCAGCATTTTTTTTAGAATGTAGATTTTCCGGATGCGGTTGAACCGGTTACAAAGTTCCTCCGGCTGCTGAAAGCTGGCGGCTGCCTCCTGAAGCAGTGGGTGATGCGGAGATCTTCTACAGCCATTTCAATCTGCGTGACACCACTTTCCCAGCTTTTTAAACTCAGGTTTGCACCAAAGCGTAAGAAGTTCAAAGACACAATGGAAATACACGCATTGATTCTCAGCCCATTATCAATAAGCTTCAAAAATAGAGTCCGTTTTATTACAATTTTTTTCAAAAAGACCGTTATAAACCAGAATGTCTATATGAGTCAGCATTCTGATATAGTCCATAAGAATCTGTGCCGGATCTCACTCATCTGTATTTTACTGGTCAAAAAATTGCTTCCGGTTAAGACCCTTAAACACCGCTCTGGCTTCTGCAATAGCGGGCATCTGCTTTCTTGTTTCTGACCATTGCACATTCTTTATCTGCAACAGATAACATTCGAAGCAAGTGTGCATAACAATCCAGGTAGCTTCGATTAATTTTTCGGTCATTGCCTGCATAATAAATTGTAATATTTGTTATCATTAAGACCATGTAAACAGCCAACTACTGGCTTCACAGGTAAAAGCGCTGCAACATTCAGCACCAGCAGTATCAACATAAACCAATGGATTCCTGTTTTTACCTCAGAACTTTTAAGAGCCAATAAGTATCCGACAAAGAACCTAATCTCGTTTTCAATCTGCGACAGAACAGCTGCATGATGCAGCCTGAGAAAATACCGGTCTTCGCATCATATCATAAAGCACATCTTCCCCAGGAGAAGAAATCGTCTGATTTACCATCTTATAAAGGCGATCCATATCCAGATCATTCCAGGTAATATCGTCTATTGCAAAGCCTTCTTTTCTGCTTCGTCTAAAATAATGGAAATCTGCTCAGCTTATCGCCAGGCTCATATTGCCTGGTATACGGCTTCCCCAGTTTTTCAAATTTTAGTCAAGATACGCTTTTTATTTTATAATTTTCATATATAATCCTAAAACAAATAACAAAAAGACATACTGCTATTGTCAAGATTACTGATACATATGGATTCATTCCGCTTTCACCTCTTTTATGTAATCAATTCAATAAAATTGTATTTTTAGTTCTCTTGCCGCAGCTCCCATAGGATGCTGGCTGTCATACACCAGGCAGATCTGGCGCTCCAGGATTTCATCTTTTAATGGAATCTGTACGATCTCTTTTTTCAAAGGGAAGGTACGGCCATTGGCTGGGGTAAAATGCAACCCGAGCCTCGCATTTTACCAGAGGCAGAATCTGGTCCGCAGTGGCAGCTTCCGTATCCGGGGAAAGATCCAGCCAGAGATAAAAAATACACTGTTGTAAATTTATAGGTCATAGTTTCCCGCCCAAGAGAAATCATCGGATAGTTCTTTACCTCCCGAAGGCTCCTGGCTGCCAAGGGCGGTAAAGTAGCACCCAACCAGGATCCCTGAAAAGAACATAAAGCATGATCTGTTTCGGGAATCCACCTCTGCCGGAGTGGACTACTGCAAAATCAATCACCCATGGCCCGGGTAATATTAGGTCATGGCTGTTGTTTGACGCCTGAGCGCCTTGGTAAGTTATTGGTATTTTGCCACATAATCAAAAGATCTTATGATACTCCAGAAGTTAACGTCCATAATATCCTTTTCTGGCTATGTGTTTATCCAGCTATATCAATTATAGGACTTTTACTTATTTCTACGTCAAGCGTATTATGTACTCGCTGAAAACTCATGGTGGCGTTTGCATCAATTTGCCACATACAAGCTTTCCCTCTTGGGCGTGTGAAAAGCTACCACCCCTCAGTAGATCGCTTAAGAGGGAGATACCACCTTTAGGACGAGTCACCCTCAGGGTATATATAAATAATTATTTATTTAATTTATGAAATAATGCAAAGCAATACTTTAACCGCTCAGGTATTTTTCCGGATAAATC
>VOFI01003635.1_pt1 | contig 45107 bp, 74 predicted proteins | sample 5384131 | NCBI WGS metagenome assembly VOFI01 (sample SAMN12384728, study PRJNA508395) | human gut metagenome | isolation source: healthy gut H | host: Homo sapiens
CCGGTCCCCAAACAGCTGGGTGACCAGTTTGGCATAGGGGTCTCCCCCTGCAGCCGGGGCAGGCCCCGGAGTACTCCAGATAGGGCCGGAGGAACTGGGACTCCCGCACCGACCCGTCCGAACCCTTCTGCACGCCCCGGGCCTTGGCATAGTGGAAGACCATCTGGTCCTGGTGCATCCGGTCCTCGGCCTTCTCCATGGTCAGAGCCTTCACCCGGGCGGGGCACATCTCCGCGCAGGAGCCGCAGTCCACGCAGTCCTCGGCGGAGACGGCGATGAGGAACCGCCGGCTGGGGTCGGTCTTGGGGGACGGTATCCAGGCCCTTGGCGTCCTCCGGCTTCAGGAGGAAGGGCCGGATCACCGCGTGGGGGCACACCGTGGCGCACCAGTTACACTGGATGCAGTTTTCCGGGTGCCAGACGGGGATCTCCACGGCGATGCCCCGCTTCTCAAAGGCAGAGGTGCCCGAGGGCACCTTCCCGGTGGCATAGGGCAGGAAGGTGGAGACCGGCAGGGAATCCCCCGCCATCCGGTTGGTGGGCAGGAGGATGTTCTGGACATAGTCGGCCTGGTCGGCGTTGGCCCCGGTGAGGCCCACGGCGGCCCGGGGCTCCTCCTCCAGGTGGGCCCAGTGCTCCGGCACGGCCACTTCCCGGGCGGCGGTCTGGCCGGCCAAGGACAGCGGCCACGTTCATGTCCACGATCTTCTGTCCCTTGGCGGCGTAGTCGTTGACAATCCCCTGCTTCATATACTCGATGGCCTCTTCCGCCGGGAGGATGCCCGCCAGCTTGAAGTAGGCCGACTGAATGATGGTGTTGATCCGCCCCTTCAGGCCAATCTCCCGGGCGATGGTCACCGCGTCGCAGAGATAGAGGTGGATGCCCTTTTGGGCCAGGGTGCGCTTCATGTCGGCGGGCAGGCGTCTCTCCAACTCCTCCTCATCCCAGCTGCAGTTGAGGAGGAAGACGCCGCCGGGTTTCACATCCCTACCATGTCGTACTTGTCCACATAGGATGGGTTGCCGCAGACCACGCAGTCGGCATCCCCCACGTAGTAGGCCGAACGGATGGGGTGGTCGCCAAAGCGGAGGTGGCTGATGGTCAGGCCGCCGGACTTCTTGGAGTCGTATTGGAAATAGGCCTGGACGTACTTGTCCGTGTGGTCCCCGATGATCTTGGCGGTGTTCTTGGAGGCGCCCACCAAACCCGTCGGACCCTGATGCCCCAGAACTTCACAGAGATCTGGCTGGGGTCCCCAGGCATGGGGAAGAGGGCGGCTCAATGGACAGATGGGTGACGTCGTCGGTGATGCCCACGGTGAAGTGGTTGTGCCCCTCCCGGGCCAGGTGCTGGAAGACGGCGTACATGTCCGCAGGGGGTGGTGTCCTTGGAGGACAGGCCGTACCGGCCGCCGATGACCCGGATCTCATGGAAGTCCACCTCGTTCAGGGCGGCCGTCACATCCAGGTAGAGGGTTCGCCGAAGGCGCCGGGCTCCTTGGTGCGGTCCAGCACCAGCCAGGCGCTGGAGGGTGTCCGGCAGCTCCGCCAGCAGGTGGCGGGAGGAGAAGGGCCGGTAGAGGTGAACCTCCAGAACCCCCACTTTTCTCCCCTGGGCCAGGGAGGACGTCCACCACCTCTTCCAGGGTGCCGCAGACGGGCCCATGGCCACCCACCACGTCGGTGGCGTCGGGGGCGCCGTAGTAGTTGAAGGGTTTGTAGTTGGTACCGATGCGCTGGTTGACCTTTTCCATGTTCTCCACCACCGTCTCCACCAGGCGGTTGTAGGCGGTGTTGGAGGCCTCCCGGTGCTGGAAGAAGGTCTCCGGCGACTCGTTGGACCCCGGTGATAGGGGTGGCTGGGGAGGTTGGCCTGGTCGTGGAACCGGCGGATGGCATCCCAGTCCACCATGTCTTTCAGGTCCTCCCTCGGTCCAGGTGCGCAGCTTCTGGATCTCGTGGGAGGTCCGGAACCCGTCGAGAAATGGATCACGCCCATGCTGGCCTGGATGGCGGACAGATGGGCCACCGGGGGCCAGGTCCATGACCTCTTGGGGGCTGCCGGAGGGCATGGCCATGCCGGTGCCCCGGCAGGCCATCACGTCCTGGTGGTCCCCGAAGATGGACAGGGCATGGGTGGTGAGGGTACGGGCCGCCACATGGAACACCCCGGGCAGCCCCTCCCCCAGCGATCTTATAGAGGTTGGGGATCATCAGCAGCAAGCCCTGGGAGGCGGTGAAGGTGGTGGTCAGCGCCCCGGTGGACAGGGACCCGTGGACCGCGCCGGCGGCGCCGCCCTCCGACTCCATCTCCACCACCCCGCACCGGCTGGCCGAAGATGTTCTTCCGGTCCTGGTTGGCCCACTCGTCCACATGTTCCGCCATGGGGAGGAGGGGGTGATGGGGTAGATCGCCGCCACCTCGGTGTAGGCATAGGCCACGTGGCCTGCTGCCGCGTTGGCGTCCATACTCTTAAAAGGCCGGTTGTCGCTCATTTTGCCGCGCCTCCTTTCTGGGCCGCCAGGGCTTTGGTCTGGAGATAGACATACTCCGGCATGGCCCGGGCAGCAATCACCCCATTGGGGCAAACATAGGAACAGATGTTACAGTCCTCGCAGGGGGCCGGGTCGATGACCGCCCGGCCGTGCTCCAGGTGGATCAGGCCGTCGGGGCAGTTGTCGGCGCAGTCCCCGCAGCCGATGCAGCACACCCAGCACAGGGTTTTCCGGGTTTCCGGATCGTCCTGGGAGGCACAGGGGACCATCTTGGCCCCTTTATAGGGCACAATGACCGGCAGTTCCTGGGGGCAGACGTGGACGCAGGCGGTGCAGCCCACGCACTTGTCCGGGTCCACCTTTGGCGGTGCCTTGGACGATTTCCAGGGCATCAAACCGGCAGGCCTGGACGCAGTCCCCAAACCCGGCGCAGCCGTAGTTGCAGTGGTAGGGCAGGTCCAGCTTGACCGCTTCCCGGCAGGTGGTGGCCCCGGCCTTGGCATAGACCTCATGGTTATACCACCCGCCCCGGCAGCGGACGAAGGAGACGGTGGGTTTCACCTTGGTCAGGTCGTGGTAGGTGTCCACGATGATCTTCTTCCGGCAGGAGACGGTGCAGGCCACGCAGCCCACGCACTTTCGTAGTCGATGACGGCGCGGTTATCCACCACGGAGACGGCCCCCTCGGGGCAGGCCTCCACGCAGTCCCCGCAGCCGATGCAGCTGTAGCCGCACAGGCGGATGGCCCGGTCCTCCTCGTCCTGGTTGGCGCAGGGGACGAAGTTGGTGGCCTTGGCGGGCACCATGCGGAACAGGTGCTGGACGCAGGCGCTGACGCAGGCCCCGCAGCCGTTGCACTTGTCCCGGTCCACGGTGTCCCGGTCCTCCACGGACAGGGCCCCAAAGGTGCAGGCTTCCACGCAGAGAGCCGGCGCCTACGCAGCCCGTAGGCACACTCCTCCGGCCGCAGGCCGCTCTCCACGGCCGTCTGGCAGGAGGCGCCCCCTTCAGCCGGGCCTTCCCTGCGGCCTGGCCGGCGCACTGGAGAAAGGCCTTCTCATCCTTGGCCAGGACGGGTTCCCCGCCGGTGAGGGCCAGGATGGCATCTACCTCCTGGGAACAGGCGGGACATCGGTTGGCCGGGGCCCCGTCGGCGATGGCAGCGGCGCACTGCGCGCAGGTGGAAAGCCGCAGCCCCGCGGCCGGCACAGTCCTGGCCGGGCAGAATGGTTCGGATGTCTGCTGCAAGTTGGTTGGACGACATTCAGATTCACTTCCTTTTGTTGTCTCTTACTCTCATGGAGTTCCTCGTTGCGATGGGTAATAGAATCCACGGTCATTATGTGCCTCTCCAAGCAGAATGTCAACCCAAAGCCACAAATTTTTTGGTTTTTATTCTGAAACTCCCAAAATTTGCCTCTCCCCTTTTGTGTGTTTTTAATAACTCCAGGACACCCCCTTCCCGCCGCCCTGCCCGGGATATTGACAGGGGACGTCGGCTGTGGTAGAGTAATTTTTATCCATAGAACACGATTGCGGAGGGATCGCTGTGCGCAAGGTTTTTCTGTCCGGCTATGCCAAGCTCCCCGACCACACCACCGCCCAAAAGCTCTACACCCACCTGGTGTTGGTGGCCACCGTCGAGCTGCCCCAGGGCACCATTCTGGACGCCGACTGTACCATGGCCACCCAGTTGGGGCGGGAATTTATCCGGGAGCTGCTCACCGGCTACGACCTGCACCGGGGGCCCCTGCCATTGAGGCCTTGAACCACACCTATTATGGCCATCTGCGCCGCGCCCTGCAAACCTGCATCAAGGGAATCTGCACCCAGTTTGGAGAGATCTCCCGGAGCGAAGCAGCCGCCCCCCGCCGTCCCCCCCCAATCCATGACGTCAGGAGGGAACCCCCATGCTGCTGTCCGGCGAGGAAATCAAGAAAAACCTGGGAACGAACATCATCATCGAACCCTACCCCCTTCCCAGCTCAATCCCAACAGTTACAACCTGCGCCTGTCCAATGAACTGCTGGTGTATGACACCGACGTGCTGGACATGAAGGCCAACAACCCCGTCAAACGCCTGACCATCCCTGAAACCGGGCTGCTGCTGGAGACCAACAAACTCTACCTGGGCCGCACCCTGGAGTACACCAAGACCGACCAGTTCGTCCCCATGCTGGAGGGCCGCTCCTCCGTGGGCCGGCTGGGGCTGTTTATCCACGTCACCGCCGGCTTTGGCGACGTGGGGTTTGCCGGATATTGGACGCTGGAGATGTTCTGCATCCACCCCATCGTCATCTACCCCAATGTGGAGATCTGCCAGATCTACTATCACACCATCCAGGGGGAATATACCAAGTACGACAGCGGCAAGTACCAAAACAACACCGGCGTGCAGCCCAGCATGCTCTACAAAGACTTCCTGAAGAAGGAGCTCCCCTGATCTCCCACACGCCCGCTCCGCCCCGCCGGCCCCTGCCGGCGGGGCGTTCTTTGGCCCCATAATACACGCCGGCTCCCTGGGAGGCCTTCCCAGGGAGCCGGCGTGCGTTTCACATTGGCAGATTTGGCATAGGATACAGAGGAGACTTGTCGTTTTAAAAAAAATGGGGGATGAGGTGGATTACGCCTTCTTGGCGGCCTTGGCCGCGTCCTTGGCGTCCATTTCTTCCAGCTCAGCGCGGCAGTTGGTCACATAAATTTCGATGCCCTCTTCCACGTTGGCACGGCGTTCCTTCTTGGACATGCCGATGTATTCCATGATGATGGCCAGGGCAACGCCGATGAACAGCCCGTAGGCCGGGTTGGAGCAGGTGGCGATGGCGCCGGCGGTGATACCAGCCACGCCCCCGCTCGGTGTTGGTGCGGCACATGTTGATGCCCACGTAGAAGGAGCCGAAGGCCTGGATCATCAGGGTCATGGCCATGGCGATGGGCAGGATGGGTGTTGTCCTTACCGGTCTTGTACCGCTCGGCCACAGACACGGTCATGGCAGACCACAGGGGCCGGACATGGTGCAGGTGGGGCTGAAGAAGGCCTCAATCAGGTTCCGGATGCCGCAGCAGATGTTGGTGCGGTCGGGGTTGACGTCGATCTCTTCGTCCCGGCGGGAAGCGCTTGGTGTCCTCCAGGAAGGCCGTGCCGCCGACGATATCGCCGAAGGCAATGACGTAGCAGATGATGGCCATGGGCAGGGCCCGGATCAGAATATCTGCCGGGGGCAGGCCAATGCCCATAATGGAGAAGTTCTGCCACACCCACTGCAGGCCGGGCGCAGGGGGTTAAACCAGAAGCTGGTGATGCCGGCCATGTCCGGGATGTCCAGCTCGCCAATGACCATGCCGATGACGCCGGCCACGATGACGGCGGGCACGAACCCGGCCTTGTTGATCACTCCAATCACCTTGTTCTTGCTGTGGAACTTCACCTTACCAAAACCCGTTGGCAAACAGCAGGAACAGGCCCAGGGCCACACCGATGGACCAGGAGATGGGGTAGGCAAAGAAGCCGCGGCCGCCGTCTGCCACAGACGTAAACCCATAGGTTCCGCAACAGGCGGCAAAGCCAGATCCTATTAGGATACCGCCTTTCAAGCTCTGGGGACAGATGTCGATGATCTTGGTGGCAATGCCGGTGACGCCCAAGATCACATACATCAGGCCCAGAATCAGTTCCATGCCCACCAGGGCATACATTCTGTCGGTTCCCTCGAAGTTGAGAAGGAAGGTGGTAATCAAAGGAACGGCTGGGGTGATCCAGCCGCCGATCAGGGGGTCGCCCATGGTGTTGTTGACCATGTACAGCAGCTCATGGACAAACACGATGGACAGGGCCATTTCAAAGGTAAACCCAAACAAATCCTGTAAGTATTGGGTGGCGGCGGTACCGGTGAGGAACACCACGCAGGCCTGGATCATCTCTGGAATTTCCCACTCGTAGTGGACGAAGGGGATACGGATGTCAAACTTCCAGACTTTGATACAGGGCTGCTTCCCGCCTTCTTGCCGTCGGGCACTTGGAAGCATAAGGTTCATAAACTGGATTCCTCCTAACAAACATACACTTTCGTTTGACTTGCAATTTTTCCTTGGCAAAGTCTGTTAGGGCTTTGTCTTTCTTCTCTCCTAGAAACCTCCTTTCCTATGTCACTTTCACACATCCAATGCAAGTTCAATTTCAATTATACCTACAGGATGCCGAAAAACAATACACATTTTCGCATCGTTTCAGTACAACTCTGCATAATTCCTACAAAATTCTTTTTTTTTTTCCTAGCATTTTCAAGGGTTTTTCCCCAAAACCACCATTTTCCTCGGTTTTTCAAAAACAAAATTTGCAAGGTGAACAGTGATTTCTTTCGTTTTTTTGCCATAAAAACGCGGAGGGACCCTGGTACAGGGCCCCTCCGCGGGGGCAATTGATTGGTATTTTTCCTCAATCATTCCCCGCCACTTGGACGGCAGAACTGTCTGTTGTGGAAGTTGCCTCCGTGTCTTCCTCCACGACGAAGTCACTGGCGGCGGCCTGATAGCCCCGGCCGTTGGAATCGTTGACCTGGAAGATGTTTACATCCTCCGGCTTCAGGTCGGTGGTAAAGGGGTTCACCAGCTCATTGATCATGGCCAGGCTGCCGGCGGGGTCCAGCTCATAGCAATAGCTGGTGCCGTTGTAGGTGGTGTTGCCATCCCCGGCAGGGCGTTGCCCTGCACGCCGGTGTCAGGTTGATGCCGATGGCCTTGGTGACAAACCAGGTCAAATCGGTGCCGGAGAGGCTGGTCTCCACGTTTCGCTGGAGAATGTCCACAAACTGGTCCAGCTTGCCGATGTTGGACACCAGCTTTTTGGCCACGGTGACCATCAGGTTGCGCACCGTCTCGCTGCGCTGGATGTCCCCCAAAGGATACCCGGTGCCGTCGTTGTTCTTCCGGAATCGGCAGACCTCCATGGCCGCCTGCCCGTCCAGGTGCTGCATACCTGCCTCGAAGGAGATATAGAGGTCCTGGGTGAAGTCCTCGTACTCCATGTCGATGGGGACGTTAAAGTCCACCCCGCCTACGGCATCCACCAATTCCACAAAGCCGTCCAGGTCGATGTTGATATAGAAGTCAATGGGATACCCCCCCACCAAATCGGACACCACCGACTGGAGGTTCTCAATGCCCCCGTGGAGGGAGGAGTTGATCTTCGGGGTGCTCTGGTCCACCAACGTGTCCCGGGGATGGAGAGCATGCCCACCTTCTGGTTGGGCACGTCATAGGTCACCAGCATGATGGCGTCGGCATTGCCGCTGACCTGGTCCGGGCAGGTGAGGAGGAAGGTATAGGTCTGTTCCCGCCGGGTGTGGTCGCCGGTTTCCATGCCGGGGACCTGCTCCTGGGTCTGGTCGGTGGTGGAAGCCACCGGCGCCTGGGCCGGTGCGGGTACGGCTACTTTATACACGCCGTATCCAATGACAATCACTGCGGCAATGGCCACAATGGCAGCATAAATGCCCCGGAGGACACGGTACTTCTTCTTTAGCTTACGTTTCTTTTTCTGGGCCACAGCGATGGCCTCCTTTGCCTGTGGTTTCAAGGTGCCCAACGGGCATGAGTGGATATAGTATACATACTTTTTTGCATTTCCGGCAAGTCTTTGCCCCAAATTTCCCGATTCTCCCTAAAATTTTTATCCATTTTTCTTCGTTTTCCAGTGCTTCCGAAAAAATTTTCCCCGCCTTTCCCCTGCCTTACCCGGTGGTTCCGCGCAAAGAAGGGGATTTTCCCCAAGAAATGTCCAAAATCCCCTTGCAAGGTCCCACGCTATATGCTATAATGCCTTTGTTTTAAGATGTACGTTTTGGTAGAGTGGGGCTTGCCCCGCTCTTTCTTTTATGACAAGGGCGCCCGGCCGCCGCTTTGCCCTGCGGTGCTGCCGGGCCCGTGTCTGGTCATTCCATGGGACGTACAGCGCATCGGCGCAGGGAGGTTTCCAATGTCTAAAATCACAGATTTCACAGCCCAGCTGGCCCGCCCTGTGGTAGAGGCCAACGGCTGCACCCTCTGGGACGTGGAGTACGTCAAAGAGGCCGGCAGCTGGTACCTGCGGGTCTACATCGACAAGGACACCGGCGTGTCCATCGACGATTGCGAGGCCGTCAGCCGGGTCCTCTCGGACCTGCTGGACGAGGCCGACCCCATCCAGGACCCCTACACCTTCGAGGTCTCCTCCGCCGGTGCGGACCGGGCCCTGAAAAAGCCGGAGCACTTCCAGGCCTTCCTGGGGGCCCAGGTGGATGTGAAGTTTTATCAGGCGAAAAACGGGCAGAAAACCTGTACCGGCACCCTCGTCGGCTACCAGGACGGGGCCATCACCCTGGACCTGGGGGGAAACCGCCACCTTTTCCAAGGAGGAAGTGGCCTCGGTCCGCCTGCACCTTGGTTTTTAAGATTCTGATGGAGGATACGATCAGTTATGGCTAAGAAAGCATCAAAACCTGCCAAGAGCAATGAACTGGACGGGAAGGAGTTCTTCACCGCCATCGAGCTCATTGAAAGGAGAAGGGCATCCCCAAAAAAACTATATGCTGGAGAAGATCACCCAGGCGCTGGTGTCCGCCTACCGGCGGGACCACGAGGGGATCTCCGACAACGTCTTTGTGGAGGCCAACGAGATTACCCAGACCGTCCGCATGTTCGTCAAGAAGGAGATCGTGGAAGAGGTCACCAACCCCTCCACCGAGATCGCCCTGGACGAGGCCCGGAAGAGCCTCCCCGCCGCCCAGACCGGGGACGTGGTCCGCATCGAGATCAAACCCCGGAACTTTGGCCGGATCGCCGCCCAGACCGCCCGCCAGGTGATCATCCAGGGGATGCGGGAGGCCGAGCACAACATGATCTACGACCTGTTCAGCTCCAAGGAGCACGAGATGCTGGTGGGCACCGTCACCCGCATCGACCCCCGCAACGGGGGGCGGTCTCCCTGCGCATCACCAGCAACGGGGAGTCCACCGACGCCTACCTGGCCCCCTCGGAGCAGGGTGCGCAGCGAGGTCATCCGGGAGGGCGACCGGCTGAAGGTCTATGTGGTGGAGGTGCGCCGGTCCAGCCGGGGGGCCCCAGGTGCTCATCTCCCGCACCCACCCCGGCCTGGTCAAGCGCCTGTTCGAGCTGGAAGTCCCCGAAATCTACGACGGCACCGTGGAGATCCGCTCCATCGCCCGGGAGGCGGGCAGCCGCACCAAGCTGGCGGTCTGGTCCGCCGACGAGAACGTGGACCCCATCGGCGCCTGCGTGGGGCCCCAAGGGCGCCCGGGTGAACAATGTGGTGGCCGAACTGGGCAGCGAAAAGATCGACATCATCAAATACAGCGACGACCCCGCCGCCTTCGTGGCTGCGGCCCTCTCCCCCCTGCCGACGTGCTCTCTGTCCAGCCCCTGGAAGGCTCCAAGAGCTGCCGGGTGGCCGTGCCGGATGACCAGCTCTCCCTGGCCATCGGCAAGGAGGGGCAGAACGCCCGCCTGGCCGCCAAGCTCACCGGCTATAAAATCGACATCAAGGCCGAGTCCGCCGTCCACGAGTGGGAGGAGGAAGACGCCGCCCTGGCCGAGCAGGCTGCCCTGGCCCAGGAAGCCCTCGATGAGGCGGCCCCGCTGGACGAGGAAGAGGAACCCCTGGACGACGTCCCCGCAGCAGATCCCCAGCCCGAAGCGGCAGCCCCTGCAGAGGCAGAGGACGCCGCCGACCCACAGCCCCTGGAGGGCGGCGAGGGCTGAGTTTTCCCCCTATCCCACCCAGCAAACCCAAACCGGTAAGGAGGTGGCCCCGTGCCAAAAAAGATCCCTATGCGCCAATGTCTCGGCTGCCGGGAGATGAAACCCAAGCGGGAGCTGATCCGGGTGGTCCGCTCCCCCCAGGGAGAGATTTCCCTGGACTTTCACGGCAAAAAGCCTGGGCGAGGCGCCTACCTCTGCCCCAACCAGGACTGCCTGAAGCGGGCACGGAAGTCCAAGGCCCTGGAGCGGGCCTTCAGCCTGCCCATTCCGGACGACGTCTACGCCTCCCTGGAGGCCCAAATGGAGGGTGGTGGTCTGGATGGATAGCATTCCCTCCCTTCTGGGCCTAGCGCTCAGAGCGGGACGGCTGGCCGTTGGGGAAGAGCCCGTCGGGGCAGCCTGCCGGGGGCACAAAGCCTACCTGCTGCTGCTGGCCAGCGACGCGGCGGACAACACCATCCGCCGGGCCTCTCACTTCAGCCAGTCCGCAAAGAACACCATCTGCCTCCAGCTCCCCTGACCAAGGCGGAGCTGGGCAGCGGGCTGGGGCGGACCGCCTGCGCCATGGCGGCCCTCACCGACGTGGGGTTTGCCGCGGCGGTGGCCCAGCGCCTGGCCCCAAAAGCGACCCGGCGGCCTACGGCCCCGCCGGCAGGCGCTGTCCCAAAAGGCGTCCCAGGCGAAGAAACGCCGGGACCAGAAGCATTCCCCCACAAGGACAAGGGGAAGCGGAAATAATTCCTATCGTTCCCAGCCGTATCGGCTTACCGGTGCGGAGAGAAAAGAGCAAACAAGCGGCCTTGCCGGCCTTTCCCGGCCGGGCCGTGACGGAGGTGGCTTTATTTGAGTTTTGAAAAATATCGTGTTCATGAGGTAGCCAAGGATTTCGGGAAGCAGACCAAGGAGATCACCCAGATCCTCACCAAGTACGCTACCACCCCCAAAAACCACATGCAGGTGTTGGAGGATGGGGAACTGTCCATCGTGTTTGAATACCTGACCCAGCACAACCAGGTGGCCGATCTCCAGGCCGCCCTGGACACCCCGGCCCCTGCCAAAACGAGGGCAAGGGCAACCGCGGACGGGGGAGGGCAATAGGAAGCCCGCCCCCCAGAACCAGCCCCAGAAGCGCCCCAACGAGGGCAGCCGCAACGCCGGCGGCAAAGGCGGCGACCGTCCCCCCAAGGGGGGACCACAACCGCGGCGAGGCCCCCAAGGAGAGCAAGCCCGCCCAGCAGCCCAAGCAGCAGACCCAGCCGGCGGCCCCCCGCCCCACCACCCGGGTCCCCGAAAAGAAGCTGGTGGACACCCGGAAGGCCGGCAACGTGAACCTGGCCCGGTATGACGAGCACCTGGAAAACCTGGCGCCGGAACGGGCCAACAAGATGCAAAGCGGCAAGCAGAAGATCCAGAGCCGGGGCAACCACCGCAAGGGCGGCAACTTCGGCAACAAGCGCCGCCAGGAGGAGCAGGAGAAGATGCGCCGGCTCCAGCTGGAGATCGCTCAAAAAGACCCCCCTCACCGTGAAGATCCCCGACGAGATCGGCGTGGGTGAGCTGGCCTCCCGGATGAAGAAAACCGGGGCCGAGGTGGTCAAATGCCTCATCAAATGGGCGGCATCATGGCCTCAGCGACATCATCGACTATGACACCGCCGCCCTGGTGGCCATGGAACTGGGCTGCAAGGTGGAGAAGGAAGTGGTCGTCACCATCGAGGAAAAGCTCATCGACACCGCCGAGGACAGGGAAGAGGATCTGGTGTCCCGTCCGCCCGTCATCGTGGTCATGGGCCATGTGGACCACGGCAAGACCTCTCTGCTGGACTATATCCGCAACTCCCAGGTGGCCGAGGGGGAGGCCGGCGGCATCACCCAGCACATCGGCGCCTACCAGGTGGAGGTCAACGGCTCCCCCATCACCTTCCTGGATACCCCCGGCCACGAGGCCTTTACCGCCATGCGGGCACCCGGGGCGCCATGATCACCGACATCGCCATCCTGGTGGTGGCCGCCGACGACGGCATCATGCCCCAGACCATTGAGTCCATCAACCACGCCAAGGCCGCAGAGATCCCCGATGATCGTGGCCATCAACAAGATGGATAAGCCCGAGGCCAACCCCGAGCGGGTCAGCAGCAGCTCACCGAGTACGGCCTGGTACCGGAGGAGTGGGGGGTCAGACCATCTGTCTGCAACATCTCCGCCAAGTTCGGCCTGGGCATTGACAACCTGCTGGAGATGGTGGTCCTCACCGCCGAGATGCGGGAGCTGAAGGCCAACCCCAACCGCTCCGCCCACGGCGCCGTCATCGAGGCCCGGCTGGACAAGGGCCGCGGTCCCATTGCAACCCTTCTGGTACAGAACGGCACCCTGCACCAGGGCGACGTGATCATCGCCGGCACCGCCGTGGGCCGGGTCCGTGCCATGACCAACGCCAAGGGGCAGAAGATCCAAACCGCCGGCCCCTCCGTCCCGGTGGAGATCACCGGTATGGGCGAAGTCCCCGGCGCCGGCGACGACTCTTCCACGCCGTGGACGACGAGCGGATGGCACGGGAGCTGGCGGAGCAGCGCAAGCAGGAGAAGAAGGAAGAGCCGCCTCCGCCGCTGTTCCAGAAGGTCACGCTGGACGATCTGTTCTCCCAGATCCAGCAGGGCGAGATGAAGGACCTGAACATCATCGTCAAGGCCGACGTGCAGGGCTCTGCGGAGGCGGTGAAGGCCTCCCTGGAGAAGCTCACCAACGAGGAGGTGCGGGTCCGGGTCATCCACTGTGCTGTTGGCGCCGTCAACGAGTCCGACGTTATGCTGGCCACCACGTCCAACGCCATCATCGTGGGCTTTAACGTCCGCCCCGACGCCAACGCCAAGGACACCGCCGCCCGGAACAAGGTGGACATGAGAATGTACCGGGTCATCTACGACTGCATCAACGAGATGGAAGCGGCCATGAAGGGCATGCTGGCCCCCAAGTTCAAGGAAGTGGCCCTGGGCACCGCCGAGGTCCGGGAGGTCTACAAGATTACCGGCGTGGGCATCGTGGCTGGCTGCTATGTCACCGAGGGCAAGGTCCAGCGCAACGCCCAGGTGCGTCTGGTGCGGGACGGCATCGTGATCCACGAGGGCGTCCTGCATCGAGAAGTACAGCGACATCAAGGTGGGCGACGTCATCGAAGCCTTCGTGATGGAGCAGATCGAAGTGTAAGAATTTTGGAACCCGCTTCGCTGGGCTTCAAAAATGAGAAGATCGCAGCCCCCGGTGCGCAAGCCATGGCCGCAGTGCGGCCATGGCTCACCCTTGGGGGGCTGAGCAGTATGTTTCCGTCTGCGGACGGGAAAGGGCTGCGAGGCCTTTGGCTTCGCCTGCCATATTTCCCTGGATAGGGACGGAAAGGAGGGCCTTTATGGCTTCCAATCGCATTGGACGAATCAACGAGGAGATCCAGCGGGAACTGGCTTCCCTGCTGCGCACGGTGAAGGACCCCCGGGTACACGGCCTGGTGTCCATCACCCATGTGGAGACCACCCCGGACCTGCGGTACGCCAAGGTCTATGTAAGCGTCCTGGACCAGAGCGACGTCAAGGAGGTCATCCGAGGACTGAAGTCCGCCGGGGGTATCTTCGCCGGGAGCTGGGCCGGCCCTCTCCCTGCGGTACACCCCGGAGCTGGTCTTCCAGGCCGACGACTCCATTGAGAAGGGCTCCCACATTCTGAAACTCCTCCACGACGTGGAGGGACGAGGGGGGACAGCCATGACCCCCAGGAGACCGCCCAGCGCCTGCTGGCCCTGGACCACATCCTCATCCTCACCCACCGCCGGCCCGATGGGGACACCATCGGCTGCGCCAGCGCCCTGTGCCTGGCCCTGGGCGGCAGAAGGGAAAGACCGCCTGGCTCCTGCCCAACGAGGATGCCCACCACCTCTTCGGGACCCCTATCTGGGGGGTGCTGGCCCCGGCGGACTTTGTCCCCAGGCAGTGGTGGCGGTGGATGTGGCCGCCCTGGGGATGCTCCCAGACAGCGCCCAGCCCTACCGGGACCGGATCGACCTGGCCATCGACCACCACGGCTCCCAGGAGGGCTATGCCCGGGCCACCTGCGTGGACCCGGACAGCGCCGCCTGTGGGGAGGTCCTCTTCCGGGTGTTCCAGGCTATGGGGGTAGATCTCACCCCCAGATTGCCCTGCTCCTCTATATGGCCATCGCCACTGACACCGGGTGCTTTGTCTACCCAACACCACCCCGGCCACCACCGCATCGCCGCCGCCCTGATGGACACCGGCTTTGATGCCCAGTGGGTGAACAAGCGGCACTTCCGGGTCAAGTCCCTCAAGCGGATGCAGATTGAGAGCCGCCTGGTGCGGGAGATGGATTTGGCGCAGAACGGCACCTGGTCTTTGCCTACGTCACCCTGGACCTGATCCGGGACCTCCAGGCCACCGAGGAGGATTTGGAGGACATCGCCTCCTTCATCGGCCAGCTGGAGGGGGTGGACAATGCCGTCACCATCCGCCAGCTGAAGCTCACGGAGTGTAAGATCTCCCTACGCACCGACGGTAAGACCCTCAACGCCTCGGACGTGTGCGCCATCCACGGCGGCGGCGGCCACCCGGCGGCGGCGGCGGGTGCACCATCCACGGCACCCCTGCCCAGGCCAAGGCGGCCATGCTGGCGGCCATCCAGCAGGTGCAGGCCCATGGCTAACGGCATCCTCATCATCGACAAACCCGCCGGCTGGACCAGCCACGACGTGGTGGCCAAGCCCGGGGCATCCTCCACGAAAAGCGCATCGGCCACGCCGGCACCCTGGACCCCATGGCCACCGGGGTCCTCCCCGTGTTTGTGGGCCGGGGCCACCCGGGCGGTGGAGTTTGCCGCCGAACGGGAGAAGGAATACCTGGCCGGCCTGCGCCTGGGCCTGACCACCGACACGCCAGGACACCACCGGCACCGTGACGGCCACCCACCCCGTGACGGCAGGTCCGGGCCGACCTGGAGGCCGTCCTGCCCCAGTTCACCGGGGACATCCTTCAGATCCCCCCCATGTACTCGGCCATCAAGCGCCAGGGGCAGAAGCTCTATGAACTGAGCCCGCCGGGGGCCAGGAGGTGGAGCGGGACCCCCGTCCCGTCACCATCCACGCCCTGGAGATCCTGGACCAGCCCTCTCCCCACGGAGTACACCCTCCGGGTGGCCTGCTCCAAGGGGACCTATGTCCGTACCCTCTGCCACGACATTGGCTAAGGCCCTGGGCTGCGGGGGGGCACCATGTATGCCCTGCGCCGGACCCAGGCCGCGGGCTTCACCCTGGACCAGGCAGTCACCCTGGAGGCCGTCCAGGCTTCGGCAGACCCCGCCAGCCGGGGCTGTTGCTGCCGGTGGAGGCCTACTTTGCCCACCACCCCGCCCCCTGACCCTTCCCAGTGCCCGGGCCGAGAGAAAAGGTCCGCAACGGCAACCCCCCCTCCCCTGCCTGGGGAGGATGGAGTCTACCGGGTCTACAGTCCGGAGGGTGCCTTCCTGGCCCTGAGCCGCCTGGACCAGGGCAGGCTCACCACTATCAAAAAGCTTTTTTTCGAGGTGTAAGAAGTTGGAACAGAAAAAACGAGTGATCGCTCTGGGCTTCTTTGATGGGGTCCACAATGGCCACGGCGCCCTGATGCGCCGCACCGCCCAGGTGGCCCAGGAACTGGGGGCCGTCCCCTCCGCCTTTACCTTTGACCCCCACCCCCAGACGGTGATTTTGGGCCGGCCCATGCCGCTGCTCACCTCCCCGAGGACCGGGCGGATTTGATGCGCAAGTACTACGGTATCCAGGACGTCATTGTGGAGCCCTTTACCGTCCCCGGATGAAGCAGCCCTGGCAGGACTTTGTGGCCAGCACCCTGGTGAAGGACCTTCACGCCGTGCACCTGGTGGCCGGCCACGACTATCACTTTGGCTACAAGGGGAGGGCAACCCCCAGCGCCTCCAGCAGATCTGCCAGGAGCTGGGCATCGGCTGTGACATTATCCCCAAGGTGGAGATGGAGGGATCACGGTTTCCTCCACCTACATCCGTACCTTGGTGGCCCAAGGGGAGATGGAGCGGGCCAACGAGTTCCTGGGCCATCCCTACACCCTCAGCGACCGGGTGGCCCACGGAAGAAGCTGGGCTCCACCCTGGGCTTCCCCACGGTGAACCTGCGGCTGAAGGAGAACGTCCTCTCCCCGGCCAAAGGGGTGTATGCCACCAAGGTCATCCTGGAAAATGGGGGAGACCCACCTGGCCGTCACCAACGTGGGCACCCGCCCCACCGTCAACGACGGCAACCAGCTGACCATCGAGGGGTACATCCTGGATTTCACCGGGGACCTCTATGGCCAGAAGATCCAGATGGAGTTTTATGAATACCTCCGGGAGGAGCGGAAGTTCCCCCTCCTTTGAGGCACTCACTGCCGAGGTCATGCACAACGCCGACCAGACCCGGGAGTACTTCGCCCAGCACCCCTAACTGACAACCCAAACAAACGCCGCCCGCTGCCCCAGGGAACCCCTGAGGCAGCGGGCGGCGTTTTCTGTCACCGGCTGATGAGCAGCAGGCCCGCCACGCACAGGCCCATCCCCGCCACCTGGCGAAGGGTGAGGACCTCCTTGTACAGCAGGATCCCCACCACCACCAGGAGGCAGGCCAGGGCGATGTTGGCCACCAGGGAGGCCACACTCACCTTCCACCCCGCCCGGTAGATGAAGATGTACCCCAGCTCCAGCCCCACCACGGTGAGGCCCATGACCACAGGGGCCCAGTTGGTCTTGGCCATCTCCTGCACCAGGGACTTCCCGCCCCCGCTGGTGAGGTAAAACAGGGCCAGGGGAGAGCCCTGCCGCCACCAGGTAGTTGATGGTCAGGGCGGCAAAGGAATTGAGTTTGTCCGGCACGGACTTGGCGCAGATGTTGTACACGGTGTTGGCCCCCCACCACCATAAGCATGGGCCAGAGTAAGTTCCACATGGTTTCTCTCTCCTTTGTGCAAAAATAACACCGGATGCAAAGGTTAGCCTTACATCCGGTAGGTGCTCACCCGACGGCGGGGGGAAGTCCCCGCCGTTGATGGATTGTTCACGCCGCAGTATATCACAGATCCGTCCGCCGGTCAAGCAGCGCGCTGACCAACAGGGGCAGCAGGGTCACCACCACCGCCGCCGGCATCCAGAGGGTCACCAGGGGCTGGGGGAGAATCACCCGGGGCAGGAAGAGGGCCGCGAACACCACCAGCGCCAGCAGGAAGACCTTCCACAGGCCCCGGCCCCTCCTCCCCCCCACCGGGGGCCGGCGGAGAGCGGTGCGGCAGACCCAGGTCACCAAGCCCACCGCCACCGCCACGATGCAGGCCAGGCTGATCCTCCCCCACGGTGAGGGTGAGCCAGAGCACCGGCTGCCCCGTCAGCAGGGCTGAGAGGATCTTCTGGGCCGTCCAGATGGCCAGGAGCAGGGTGACGGCAGGGGAGCATGTCGTCCACCGCCGAGAGCATCCGCACCCCCGGGGCCGCCGGGGCACCGCCGCCACGATCTCGTCGCAGAAGGTGCGGTAGTCCAGGCCGATGACCTGCTGCATGGTCTGGCCCCTGGGCCTCCCCGGCCAGGACCATCTCCAGGATGTCCCGGCGGATCTCCTCCTGGGCCAGGCGGCTGAGGTCCTGCCCCCGGAGGTAGACCACCACGTCGGTCATCCCCTGCCTTGGCTCTCTGGGGGAGAGGGCCTTTTCCCGGGCGTTGTTCTGCCGCAAAAAGTTTTCTTACCGTTGGGTTCATGGGGTCTCCTCCTTTTCCGGGGCAAAGCCAGGCAGCGGGCCACCGCAGCGGCCATGGCCTGAAACTGGCGTGGAACTGGGCCAGTTCTTCCCGGCCCTGCTCTGTCAGGGCGTAATACTTCCGTCGGGGGCCCAGGGCAGAGTCCCGGAACCGGGCCTGGATGAGCCCCCCTTTTCCAGCCGCAGAAGGAGGGGTACACCGTCCCCTCGGAGATGGTGCCGAAGCCGTAGGCCTCCAGGGCCTGGACGATTGCATACCCATAGGTCTCCTGCTGGCTGAGGATGGCCAAGGACGCTGCCCTGGAGCACCCCCTTTGAGCATTTGGGATGGAATCATGCCGCCCCTCCTCTCCGTGCAGTTTGGTCTCCATCTACTTTGCTTGGCAAGGTACTTCTACATTGTAATGCAAGGTAGGCTGGTTGTCAAGCCATTTCCCGGGAAATGGGGGGAACTTTTTCCCGTCCGCTGCGTCTAAGGGAATGGAAAAAGGCGCCCCTTTAGCGGGGGCGCCCTCCCTCCTGCCGGTCGGTGTGGGCCAGCCCCTCCGGGCTGGCGGACTTGGAAAAGGCAAACTTCTGTTTGGCATACAGCCCGCTGTACCCCGAGGCCAGAAAGCTCACCGCCACCGCCATGAGGAACCCCTGGGGGTTGCAGAAGGAAAAGACCTCCCACCCCAGGGCCAGCGCCGCCAGGGGGCAGTTGGTCACCCCGCAGAACAGGGACACCATGCCGATGCCGGCGGCGTAGGGGGCGGGCAGCCCAGCAGGGGCCCCACCACGCAGCCAAAGCAGGCCCCAATGGCAAAGGAGGGGAAGATCTCGCCCCCTTGAGCCCCGCCCCCAGGGTGATGGCGGTGAGCAGGAGCTTCCACCAAAAATCCCAGGGTTGGGCGCTGCCCTGCTCCAGGGCCTGCTGGATCATGGCCACCCCTGCTGCCCAGGTAGGCCTTGGTCCCCAGCAGGGCGGTGAGCAGCATCACCACGGCGCTCCCCGCCACCACCCGGAGATAGGGGTTGGGGAAGAGCCGCTCCAGCCCCGCCCGCACCCCGGAGAAGGTATAGCAGACCAAGGTGCTCAGCAGCCCGCAGGCCAGGGCCAGCACCACCACCCGGCCATAGAACAGGGCGTCCGGCGTGGAGGCGGTGAGGTAGAAATACATCCCGTGGACCCCCAGCCCCGGGCCACCGTGCCGGCGGTGAGGGCGGAGACCACGCAGGGAAACAGCGCCCCCAGGGGGAGGATCCCCACGCAGGAGATCTCCAGGGCAAAGAGGGTGGCGGTGATGGGGCTGCCAAACACCGCGGAAAACCCGGCGCTCATGCCGCACATGATGGCCAGGTCCTGGAACTCCCCGCCCAGGCCCGTCCCCTTACGCACCAGCTCGGCCAGGAGCCCCCCCCATCTGCAGGGCAGCCCCCTCCCGGCCGGCAGAGCCCCGAAGGCATGGGTGAGCACTGTGGCGCAGAACACCACCGGGGCCAGCAGGCGGGAGACCGGCTGCTCCCCCGGGCGGCCTGGATGATCAGGTCGGCCCCCCGGCGGTTTTGATGCCGCCCCGGCGGTACATCCACACCACCACCAGCCCCGCCAGGGGGGAAGGAGGCTGGCCCAGGCCGTGCCGTTGCGCAGCACGTCCGCCCAGGCCAGGAGCCGGTCAAACAGGCCCCCCAGGACCCCCCACCAGCAGCCCCACCCCCAGCCCAAAGAGCAGGCCCTGGCCGTTGAGCCGCAGGCTCTCCTTGCTGAAGGCCATCTCCGTATACAGCCCCCGGAAAAAAAGGCCGTGACGGGGGTTGCCCCCCCTTCCGGGGATGGTTGGGCTCATAACTGCCCCCCCCCTTTCTGTCCAAAGTTTCGCACCTGTCTATCATAACACAGTGGGCGGGGTTTGCAATGGCAATTTCCAGGCGCCGGGTTGCCAGGGGGGCGCCTTGTGGTAAGATGGGGGACGGTTGGCGACAGCCTGCGACACGCTGCCGCCCTATGGATTCAAGTACTGTATGAATTGAGGTGATCCCACTTGCGGATCGGTTCTGTCCATATCCCCTCTCCCCTGGTGTTGGCCCCCATGGCGGGGGTCACCGACCTGGCCTTCCGCACCATCTGCCGGGAGCTGGGGGGGCGGCCTACACCGTCACGGAGATGGTCAGCGCCAAAGCCCTGTGCTATCAGGACAAAAAAGACCCTCCCCCTCATGGAGCTGGGACCGGAGGAGCACCCCGGCGGGGTGCAGATCTTCGGCAGCGACCCTGGCCTGCATGGAGGAGGGGGCTGCCATCATCCGGGAGGTGGCCCACCCGGACATCATCGACATCAACATGGGCTGCCCCGTGCCCAAGGTGGCCAACAACGGGGACGGCTCCGGCCTGCTGCGGGACCTGGACAAGGCCTGCCGGGTGGCCGAGGCGGTGATCCGCAGGGGCCCGGGGCACCCCCGTCACCGTGAAGATGCGCCTGGGCTGGGACAAGGGGAACATCGTCTGCCTGACCTGGCCAAGATGCTGGAATCCGTGGGGTGGCCGCCATCACCCTCCACGGCCGGACAAGGTGCAGATGTACTCCGGCACCGCCAATTGGGACTACATCCGGGAGGTCAAGCAGGCCCTCTCCATCCCCGTCATCGCCAACGGGGATGTGTTCTCCGGCCAGGACGCCGCCCGCATCCTCCGCTACACCGGGGCAGACGGGGTGATGATCGCCCGGGGCGTCTTTGGCAACCCCTGGATCTTCCAGCAGGCCCAGGCCGCCCTCCGGGGGGAGCCCATCCCGCCCCTGCCTCCCCTGGCCCAGCGGTGCGACACCGCCGTGCGGCAGTTCGAGCTGGCCGCCCAGAACAAGGGGGAGAAGATCGCCTGCCTGGAGGCCCGCAAGCACTACGCCTGGTACCTCAAGGGGGTCCCCTACGCCGGGTACTGGAAGAGCGAAATCTCCAAAATCACCACCTTGGCCGACGTCTACCGGGTCACCGCCGGCATCAAGCGGGAGCTGCGGGATGGGCGCGGCGATGGATGACCAGCGGCTGGTGGCCCTGGCCCAGGAGGGCAACCCGGATGCCTTCTCCCTGCTGGTCGAGCGCCACCAGACCATGGTCTACAACCTGGCCCTGGGCAAAAACCGGCAGCCCGCAGGACGCGGAGGAAGTGACCCAAACCGCCTTCCTGGAAGGCCTGGCAGGGCCTGCCCGCCTTCTCCTCTTGGCTCTACCGTCTCACTATGAACGCGGCCATCGACCTGCTCCGCCAGCGCAGCCGCCGGCCGCAGACCCCTCCCTGGACGACCCCGACCTGCCCCCCGTCCCCGACCCGGCGGAGGATCCCCAGGCCCAGGCCGAAGCCCAGGAGCGCCGCCGGCAGCTCTGGCAGGCCATCGACGCCCTGCCGGAGGTCCACCGCACCCCCTTCCTGCTGCGGGAGATGGAGGGGTACAGCTACCGGGAAATCGCCAAGACCCTGGGACTGGAGGAGGGGACGGTCAAGTCCCTGCCTTGCCTGGCCCGGGTGCTGCGCAGCGAGTTGCTCAGCCACGGGAACTTTTGGGGCCGGGAAGCGTCTAAGGAAACAAAGGGGAAAGGAGGGGATCTGGAATGAACTGCGAGGAATACGAAATCCTCCTCAGCGCCCGGCTGGACGGGGCGCTCACCCCGGAGGAGACGGCCCGGCTGGAGGCCCACCTGGCCCAGTGCCCCCAGTGCCGGCAGCTGGCCCAGGAGCTGGAAACCCTCCAGGCCCAAACGGCCGCCCTGACCCAGGGAGGTGCCCCGTGCCCTCCAGGAGAACCTGGAGGGCCGGGACTGGTCCGGGTCCCCCAGACGGGGACCGCCCCTTCCAAAAAAAGAAGAAACGTCTGCTGCCCTGGGCCGCCTGCGCCGCAGCCGCCGTCGTCCTGATGGTTTTTGGCTTCACCCACCTGGCCCTTCCCGGGGCAGCAGCGGCCTGTCCGAGGGCTTCGCCGCCCTGCCGGGGGACCGGGAGGAGAGCACCGCCACCGCCGAGGACAGCACCCAGTCCGCCGACCCCGAGGGGGAGGCCTCCGACCAGACCGACGGCGCCACCCCTCCGGGTGACGGGGCGGCGGAGGGGGACACCGACGCCCCCTCAGACAGCGCCGGCGAAGGGAACAAAGACGACGGGAACACCGCCACAGACACCCCCTCCGATCCCTCCAACGAGGACCCTGGCGGCCAGCCGGAGGACCCCGGCAATGACCCGGGACAAGACGACCCCACCAACGGGAGGATCCCACCACAGACCCCGGCCTGTCCCAGGCGGAGGCCCAGTCCCTCCTCATCACCTACCTGGCCCAGCAGGGGCGGACCCTGGAGCTGATCCCCTGGGACAGAGCGGCGACGTGTGGCGGTTTTCCGGCCGGGAGAGCGACGGCACCGTGGTTTCCTTCTTCATGGTCTCCCGCACCGACGGGACCATTTCCGAGGTTCCTGTCCCTCCCACCGACACCGGGCCCAGCGTCGGCGACGCCAACTGACTGGATTTTTGCCGATTCTAACAAATTTTTTCCTTATTTTTTCTATTTTGTGTTGTCAATGCCTCATTCATGTTGTATACTGGTTCCATCACCATGGAGCATGCCATCTCCGTCGGGGCACAGGATGGGGATTTTCCCCCTCCTGTGCGATTTGAAATAAGGAGAGAACATCGCTATGAGCTATTCAGTACAGAACATCCGCAATGTCTGCCTGCTGGGCCACAGCGGCAGCGGCAAGACCGCCCTGGCGGAGAGCCTGCTGTTCATGACCGGTGCCCTCAAGCGCATGGGTACCAGCGCTGACGGCAACACCGTCTGCGACTATGACCCCCGGGAGGAGATCCGCCGGCAGATTTCGATTTCCACCGCCGTGGCCCCCTGGAGTACAAGGGCTGCAAGATCAATGTGCTGGACACCCCCGGCGCCTTTGATTTCGCCGGCGAGGTGATGGAGGCCCTGCGGGCCGCCGACGCCGCGATTATCGTCTGCTCCGCCAAGGACGGGATTTCCGTGGGGTTTGAAAAAGTCTGGAAATACTGCCAGGAGCGGGACATGCCTCGCTTTATCTATATCTCCAAGACCGATGAGGAGAACAGTGACTATAACGCCACCTTTAACGCCCTGCGGGAGAAGTACGGCAACAAGATTGCCCCCCTGGTGGTGCCCATGTGGGACGCGGACAAGAACACCACCGGCCTCATCGACGTGCTCAACAAGCGGGCCTATGAGCTGCAGGACTACAAGCGGGTGGAAGTGGACATCCCCGCCGACAAGGTGGACGTGGTCTCCGAGTTCAACGAGGCCCTGAAGGAGTCCGTGGCCGAAACCTCCGAGGAGATGATGGACAAGTACTTCGGCGGCGAGGCCTTCACCTACGCCGAGATGATCCAGGGCCTGCGCCAGGGCGTGCGGGAGCTGTCCATGTTCCCCCGTCCTCTTCGGCTCTGCCATCAACTGCATGGGCTCTTTGATGCTCATGGACTATATCGTGGACCTGCTGCCCAACCCCATGGAGGGCAACTACCACAAGGCCACCATGGCCAGCGGCGAGACCGAGGAGTTCGTGGTCTCCCCCCGGCGGCGTGCCCACGGCCTATGTGTTTAAGACCATCTCCGACCAGTACGGCAAGTACTCCCTCATCAAGGTCCTCTCCGGAGAGATCACCTCGGACCTCTCCCTGGTCAACGCCCGCACCGGCGCCACGGAAAAGCTGGGCCGCCTGTACAAGATGTGCGGCAAAAAGGCCGAGGAGGTCAAGGAGCTCACCTGCGGCGACATCGGCGCCATCGGCAAGATGGACAAGGTGAAAACCGGCGACACCCTCTGCGACAGCCGGAAAGTGGTGGCCCTGAAGGGCATCCCCTTCCCCGAGCCCTGCTACTCCAAGGCCATCGCCCCCAAGACCCGTGGGCAGGACGACAAGGTGGCCGCCGGCCTTGGCCGGATGAACGAGGAGGACCCCTCCTTCACCGTGGTGAACAATTCCGAGACCCGCCAGGTGGTCCTCTCCGGCGCCGGCGACATGCAGCTGGACGTGCTGGTCTCCCGGCTGAAGAGCCGCTTCGGCGTGGAAGCCGAGCTCTCCCCCCCGCCCGGGTGCCCCTATCGGGAGACCATCAAGAAAAAGGTGGAGGCTCACGGCCGCCACAAGAAGCAGACCGGCGGCTCCGGCCAGTTCGGCGACGTGTGGATCCGCTTCGAGCCCCAGTACGAGTCGGAGGACATGATCTTCGCCGAGGAGGTCTTCGGCGGCAGCGTGCCCAAGGACTTCTTCCCCGCCGTGGAAAAGGGCCTGCGGGAGGCCGCCCAGAAGGGCGTGCTGGCAGGCTACCCCCTGGTCAACCTGAAGGCCACCCTCTACGACGGGTCCTACCACCCCGTGGACTCCAATGAAATGGCCTTTAAGACCGCCGCCCAGCTGGCCTATAAGGAGGGCATCGCCAACGCCAACCCGGTGATCCTGGAGCCCATCGGCGCCCTGGAGGTCACCATTCCCGACAGCTACCTGGGCGACGTCATGGGCGAGCTGAACAAGCGCCGCGGCCGCGTGATGGGCATGACGCCCACCGCAGACGGCGACCAGATCATCGAGGCCGAGGTACCCATGGCGGAGATGACCTCCTACGCCATCGATCTGCGCTCCCTCACCCAGAGCCGCGGCTCCTTCGTGTTCCACTTCGTCCGCTATGAGGAGGCCCCCTGCTGCCCAGCAGAAGGCCATTGAGGACGCCAAGGCGATCCAGGAAGAGAATTAAAAAAGCGGCCAGCCGTTTTTTAGAAAATTGCAACGCGCGCGCTCAAAGAATGAGCGCGCGCGTTTTGCTTGCCTTATGGGGTTGGGCGGGGTATAATGGGGCTCTGAAAGAAACCCGTTTGGAAAGGAGGCGGTCCCATGCCGCGGAAGTGGTTGGCCCTGGCCCTGGCCATCGTCATTGCCGCCGGGGTGCTGGGGATCCTCGGCAGCAGAGGGGGGTCCTCCCCCGCCCAGGAGGCCCCGGTCCAGGAGGAGCCGGGGGCCTTAGAGCCGGTCACCGCCGGCAACGCGGAGGAGCTGCTGGACAAGCTCACCACCGAGCAGAAGGTGGGGCAGCTCTTTTCGTCCGGCCGGAGGCTTTGGACCCCAACCGGACCCCGGAGGAAGCGGAGGACCCCGCAGGCCCCGGCATCACCCAGGCAGACCCCGCCTTGCAGAATACCCTCCAGCAGTACCCCGTGGGGGGCTTCGTCCTCTTCGGGAAGAACCTGGAATCCCCGGACCAGCTGTCCCAGCTGATGGACACCCTGTCCCGGAACGCCGCCGTTCCCCTGCTCTTCTCCGTAGAGGAGGAGGGGGGCACCGCCACCCAGGTGGCCGGCCGCCCCGGGTTTTCCGTCCCCACCCTGGAAAGCCTGGCCGACATCGGCGCCACCGGGGATCCCGCCCAGGCCAAGGCGGCGGGGCTCACCCTGGGCGGATACCTGAAGGACCTGGGGTTCCAGCTGGACCTGGCCCCGGTGGCCGACGTGCACACCGGTAACGGCACGGCCCTTCTGGGGAGCGGGCCTTTCTCGGCAGCCCGGAACAGGCGGCCATGATGATCAGCGCCACGGTGGAGGGTTTCCACCAGGCGGGCATGGCCTGCACCTTAAAGCACTTCCCCGGCTATGGGGATGCGGTCCAAGATCCCCTGTCGGGCTATGCCACCACCGACAAAACCTGGGAGGAAATGCGCACCTGTGAGCTGTACCCCTTCCAGGCGGGGATGGCCTCGGGGGCCGACGCGGTGATGGTGGCCCACATCACCACCCCCCAACGCCACGGAGGACGGCCTGCCCGCCTCCCTGTCCTATGAGATGATCACCCAAAAGCTCCGGGGGAGCTCCGGTTCCAGCGGGTGGTGATCACCGATTCCCTCTCCGACCCGGCCATCACCCAGCGGTACGAACCGGCCTAAGGCCGCTCTGCTGGCCTTCCAGGGGGGGCGGACGTTCTGCTCCTGCCCCAGGACTTGGAAGAAGCCTACGGGGCCATCCTCACCGCCGTTCAGGAGGGGGCCATCTCCCAGGAACGGCTGGATGCCAGCGTGCTGCGCATCCTCCACCTCAAGGAGGTCTACGGCCTCCTCTAACCTCCAACGCAAGACGCTTGGGGGGGAGCCAGCTGCTCCCCCGCGTCTTATCCATTTGGGCGGTCCATTTGGGCGGTTGTTGTGCCACTTCGGTCATCCGTGGCGTTCCACGTCCCACCCCCGGATGGCGCCGCTGTAGCCGTCGATGGTGAAGTCGTACTCGGTGCCGTTGTAGTAGATGGTCCCCTCGTACTCCAGGCGGCCGTCGTCCCGGTCGGTCTCAAACTCGTAGATGTCGCTGGCGGTGGCGCCGGGGACCTCGGCCAGGGCGATCTCCTTGGCCCGGTCGGCGGTGATGGCGGTGGTGCTGCCGCTCTGGCTCTGTCCCTGGTACCCCTCGGCGTCGTAGTCGTAGGAGAGGACGTCGCCGGTGTTCGCGTCGATCTCGTAGTCGTACTCGGTGTAGTCGGCGGTGTAGAACTCCACGTCATAGCAGGTCCGGCCGTCGTCCTGGTCCAGGTTGCTGCGGACAAAGGTGACCTGGTCGGCGGTGAGGCCCGCGTGGTTCAGGGCAATCTCCTTGGCCTGGTCGGCGGTGATCGCCGTGTCCCCGGTGCTGCCGTCGGTGTTGCCGGTGCTGCCTGCGGCCTGCTGGTTGCCTGCAATCACCGTACCGGTGAGGGCGTCAATGTCATAGTCGTATTCCTGGCCGCCTGCGGTGAAGTCCACCTCGTAGTAGGGGGTGTTGTTCCGGGTCTCCAGCTCGGCGGTGGTGAAGGTGGCATCGGCCTCCCCGATGCCCGCGGCCTCCAGGGCGATGGCCTTGGCGGCATCCGTGCCGATGTAGTCGGCCTGGGCCGTGGACTGGGCGCATCCGGCCAGGGCCAGCGCCAACAGGGCGGCGCAGCTGAGTAACATCACATTCTTTTTTTTTCATGGTTCGTTCTCCTTTCCTTTGGTTGAGGGTATCGTATCACAGGAACCTGAAAGAAACATGAAATTTCTCAGGGCGAAAAAATTCTTTTTCCAGGGGCAGGGAGAGGGTAAAGGTGCTGCCCTGGCCGGGGGGTGCTGTCCAGGGTGATCCGGCCCCCGTGGAGCTGGGCGATCTTTTTCACCATGGACAGCCCCAACCCGGCGCCGCGCCCCCCTCCCGGCGGGCGGGGTCCACCTGGTAGAACCGCTGCCAGATCTTCTCCTGCTGGTCCTGGGGGATGCCGATGCCGTCATCCCGGACCTGGAGGACCGCCTGGTCCCCTTCCGTCCCCCAGGGTCACCCACACATGGCCCTGGGGCTTGCCGTAGGCAAACCCGTTGTCGATGAGGCAGCCGGTCCTTGGGGTAGGGCTGGTCGGCGCACACCCCCTCGTCACCAGGGCGGCCAGGTCCAGGGCCTCCCGCTGGGCCGGCTCCGTCCCCTGTTCCAGCCGGGTGATGCTGAGGAGCTGTTGGATCAGTTGGGTCATCCGGTCGGCCTGGCATGGTGGATCATGGCCAGGGTCTCCTGCTGCTCCTGGGGGGTCTCCCCCGTACTTCTCGGCGTACTCGCAGGCGCTCTTGATGACCGCCACCGGCGTGCGCAGTTCGTGGGAGGCGTCGGCGGTAAACTGCTGCTCGGCCTCGAAGGACCCCTCCAACCGGCCAAACATCTGGTTGAAGGTGTCCGCCAGCCGGGAGAACTCATGGTCCCCGGGGGAACGGCCACCCGGGCGGAGAGGTCGGCGGCCTCGTTGATGGCCGCGGCGGTGGCGGTGATCTCCTCCAGGGGCCGGAAGGCCCGGTGGACGATCCCCTACCCCCCAGGGCGGCCAGGAGGATGAAGGCCGGCAGGGTCACCACGGCGATGAACACCAGGTTGGTGACGGTCTGGGGGTTTTCCGGGGCCTCCAGGATGCCCCGGACCCACAGGCCGCTCTCCCACCCCTGGGGCACCCAGAAGTCCAGGACGTAGTACTGGCCCCCCTCCCCGTCCACGGGGCGGGTCTGCCCGTTCTGGAAGGGTTCCGAGGCGGTGAAGGACACCGGCACCTGCCCGGCCAGCAGGGCCTTTGGCTTTGGCTGTAGACCAGGGTATACACCCCGTTTTGGTAGAAGGAGAAGTCCTCCCCCAGCTGGAGGGACCCGTCGTCCCCCAGGGAGACCTGGCTCAGGTTCTCCCGAAGGGTGGTCTCCAACTGGTCCATGGCCGTCTGGCGGGGAGACGGCCCCGCTGATCACCAGGAGGAAGACCAGCAGCAGCCCCGCCATCCCCGCCATGAGCAGGGTGTACCACAGGGTGAGCCGGACCTGGACGCTGCGCCGCTTCATGGGGCCTTCCCCCGGCAGGGGGCCGGATGGCCCAGCCCATGCCCCGGACGGTGTGGAGGAGCTTCTCCCCCGGCCCTCGTCGATCTTCTTCCGCAGGCGGCTGAGGTAGCCGTCCACGTTGTTGGAGCTGCCGGCGTACTCATAGTTCCAGATCTGGTCCTCGATCTGCTCCCGGGACAGGACGGTGCCCGGGTGGCGCATGGTACTGTAAGATGGCAAACTCCTTGGGCAGGAGGGCGATCTCCTCCCCGCCCCGGGTAACCCGCCGCTGGGCGGTGTCCAGGTGAGGTCCCCCACGGTGAGGGGTGTTGGTGCGCTGGCCCACGTGCTTCGGGTCATGGCCCGGGCCAAGCCCAGCAGTTCGTCAAAGTCGAAGGGCTTGACCAGGTAGTCGTCCGCCCCCAGGTCCAGGCCCTTCACCCGGTCGGCCACACTGTCCCGGGCGGTGAGGAAGAGGACAGGAGTGTCCATCCCCTGGCTCCGCATCTCCTGGACCAGGGTGTAGCCGTCCTTCCTGGGCATCATCACGTCCAGCACCAGGGCGTCGTAGGCCGTCCCCTGGAGGTAGAGCAACGCCTCCTCCCCGTCATAACAGCCGTCTACGGTGTAGCCGGCCTTGGTGAGCACTTTTTGCAGCAGGCGGTTCAGGTCCCGCTCGTCCTCTGCCACCAGCAGGCGCATGGGGTGTTCCTCCTTCTCATGGCCGGGTCCAAGTCCCGGCGCGATTGCGTTCATTATACCACAGCTTCCCTCGCCACGCCAGAGGCAAAGCGAGAAGGGGGACAGCTGTCCCCCTTCTCAGGCGTTCTCGGGTGGTCGATGGGCTGGGTAGATGGCACTGGCCGTGGCCTCCGCCCCCCTTGAGGCCCTCCGGGTGGCTGCGGGTGACTTCCACCGTCAGCAGGGCCTGGACCCAGCAGCGGCATAGATGCCTGGCCGGCGCCCCGGCCGATGCGGGGACAGGGGGTTGGCCGGGTTGACGGCGGCATCCGCCGGACCTTCTCCCTGCCGTTTCGGAGGATCTGAAAGGGCATGGCCCCTCCTGTCCCTGCGGCCGAGGCAAGATCAGTGGTGGAAGCCCCCCGCCTCCTGCTGGGTCAGGTTGCGGCCCACCCCGTGGCGGGCGAAGTAGTCCACCGTGCGGCGGAAGTCCTCCAGAAACAGCCGGGCCATATTCAGCCCCGAAGCCTTGAGGAACCAGGATCCGCTGGACTACCGTCCCCTCCGCCCCTGGCGGCAAGGCATAGGCGGGCACCTGCCAACCCCGGTTGCGCAACCGGTCGGCAAAGTCGTAGAGGTTGAAGGGCACGTCCGCCCCCTCCTCCAGGGTCCAGGTAAGGGCAGGGGATGCCCTCCACGGGGTCCCCCGATAGAGCAGGCGGAAGGGACCGGCAGCCTCAATCTCTCGGGCCAGGTACTGGGCGGTTTTTATAGCAGTTCATGTGGATCTTCCGGTAGCCAGCAAAGCCCAGCCGGAGCAGTTGGTAGTACTGGCAGATCACCGGCCCCGCCGGTCGGGAGAAGTTTAACTGGAACACCGCCATGTCGCCCCCCCAGGTAGTTGACGTGGAACATAAGCTGCTCCGGCAGATCCTCCCGGTCCCTGCCACAGCACAAAGCCGCACCCCAGGGGGAGAGGCCGAACTTGTGACCCGAGGCGCTGATGGACTTCACCCGGGGTTGCGGAAGTCCCACTGGAACTTCGGCGGGGCACAGAAGGGGGCTACAAACCCGCCGGAGGCCCCGTCCACATGGACGGACAGGTCCCACCCCTTCTCCTGCTGGACCTGATCCAGGGCCGGCAGATGGCCTCTACCGGCTCATAGGCGCCGGTGAAGGTGAGGCCCAGGGTGGTGACCACCCCGATGGTGTTCTCGTCCAGGTAGGGCAGCATGGCCTCGGGGGGTGATGGCCAGGCATGGGCCTTTGGCTCCATGGGCACCTGCCGCAGCTCGATGTCCCAGTAGCGGGCAAACTTCTCCCAGCACACCTGCACCGGGCCGGAGACCAAGTTGGGCCGGTCGGTGGGTTTACCCACCTGTTTCCGTGCCTGCTTCCACCGGAAGTACATGGCCAGGCCCCCCAGCATGCAGGCCTCCGAGGAGCCCACCGTAGAGGTGCCCACCGGGTGGCAGGACTCCGGGGCGTTCCAGAGGTTTGCCAGCATGTGGATGCACCGGGACTCGATCTCCGTCGACTGGGGATACTCGTCCTTGTCGATGATGTTCTTGTCGATGCACAGGTCCATGAGTTGGCGGACCTCGTCGTCAGCGTAGGTCTGGCAAAAGGTGGCCAGGTTCTGCCGGGCATTGCCGTCCAGGAAGAGCTCGTCCCGGATGAGTTCCAGGATGACCTCGCTCTTGGATTCGTATCGGGGACCCGGTACTTGGGCAGGGTCAGTTCGGACTCCGGGCTGCCGAAGATGGTCTCCTCCGACCGGCCACGGCCTCTGCCTCGTTGATGGATCATGGGCTGCCGCCTCCTTTGTTCTCAGGGTATGGTTCCATTGTACCTGGAAACCGCCCGCCGTGCAAGGGGCAATCGCCTGGGCTGTAAAGAGGCGCGTCCTCAGGCCGGCCAGACCTCCGCAGGCAGAGAAAACGCCGAGGGATTTTTTCCCTCGGCTATAGATGGTGGGATGGGCCGGCCCCTATTCCATCGGGGTCAGCGCTCCGCTGGCGCAGTCCAGCAGGAAGGTCCCCTGGTCGGTGGTGAGGGCCCACATGGGGGGTGAGCACCGCCCGGTCGCCCTCCCCGCTGTACCGGTACCCCCTCCTCAATGGACTGGATGGTGACCGTCTCCACCCCCAGGGCCGGCAGGCCCTGGACAACGTACATCAGCAAGGTGGCCGCCGCCCGGGCCGGCTGGATCTCACAGTCGGCAGGCAGCCCCTCCTCCGGGAGGGCCTGCTGGGGCAGGAGCTGCCCAGTCAGGTCCTCCGCCTGGGTGGGAGAGGGCGGTCTCCCAGGGGACCACCTCCTCCGCCACGGAGACGTTGTGATTTTCCAGGTAGAGCAGGATCTGCTGGCGGGTGGTGGCCTCATACGCCTGGGTCTGATGGTGCTGCAGCACCACGCTGCCCAACAGAAAGAGGTTGAGCACCACCAGCAGGAAGATCACCGTGAGTTTCAGTTTGGATCGTTCCATGGTCTGCCCTCCTCAGCTCCTCTCCCGGACGGTCCAGTCGGCGGTGATTTCCGGGGTGGTGTCGTCGTCTCGGTAGCAAAGCTGCAGCTCCTTCCCGGTTTGGCCCAGGGCGGTCACCGCGGCGGCCGCCTGCCGCTCCGGCAGGGCCCGCTGGGTCCGGTCGGTGGCGGTGTAGGTGCGCAGACAGATGGTAAAGGAGGTGAGGGCGCTGTCGGAAAAGACGAACTGGGCCCCCAGCCCTCCTCCCCCAGCTGGACTTGGGCGCCGTCCAGCAGGTAGCAGAAGGTGAGCTCCACCGTCTCGTCCTCCAGGGTTTCGATGGACTGGCAGAACATCCGCCCCTCCCCCAGCTGGCCGGCGGTGACCAGGTCCAGCACCTCCTCCGCCTTGATCTGCAGATCCTTCTCCCGCTGGGAGAGGGCCTGGAACCGGGCCTGGCTGCTGTCCGAGGCGTGGTAAATGATCTTCCCCTCCTCTTGGATGCGCAGGGTGTCCGACCCCTCCTGCATCACGGTGCCGTCTGCCGACTCGTAGATGGTGAGGGCCCGGGTGTTGAAGTCCAGGGCATCCAGAAGGGCGGTCCGCTCCGCCTCCCCCAGGAGGCCACGGGGTTGGCGGCGGTGTACACCGTGGTGGTGGGGGCTGGTCCAGGAGGATGCCATAGGGCGCCAGCACCTGGGCCAGTTCCGGCACCTCGAAGACGAACTGCCCGCCGTTGGGCTGCAGCCCATCCAGGGAGGCCGGCAGGGTGAGGGTGGCGTCCTGAATCTACCCGGCGTGTAGTAGTCCCCCGTCTCCTCGTTGTAGTAATAGACCATATCTGCCCGGCCCCCGGGTGGTGAGGAGGAAGAAGCGGGCCGCCCCCTCCCCTGGCCGCTCTGGGCGGTGAAGGAGACGTTATACAAAAAGTCGTAAAGACCCACGGCCCGCTCTGGGCGATGGCCTGCTGCCACACCTCCTGGGTGACGGTCCGGGGGCTCCATGGCTTCGATGGAGTCGGTGAGCAGTTCGCTCAGCCCGCTGGCATAGAGCTGGTCCACCAGGGTTTGGTCGTACTGGGCCCCATAGCGCCCGTCGTCCAGCTGCACCATCAGCCGCACCGGGGTGCCCCGGGAGAGGGCGGTGTTCTGCACCCCGGTGAACACGCTCTCCCCGCTGGTGCCGGCGCCCTGGCCGGCGAAGTTTTGCACCAGCCCGGACTGGTAGACCAGAAACAGGGCCGAGCAGACCAGCAGGACGATAATTCCATTTTCCAGACGGTCAATGGTCCGGCGGCTCCATGCTTTTTTCATCGGTCCGGCCCCTCCCGCTTCAGCTCCAGGCGCAGGGTGGTGCCGGGGCCCGGCCGGTCCACCAGGGTCAGGCTGCCCTGGTGCTGGCGGACGATCTCCTGGGCGATGGACAGCCCCAGGCCGGTGCCCCCGGACTCCCGGGAGCGGGCCTTGTCCACCCGGTAGAACCGCTCGAAGATCCGGTCCCGGTCCTCAGGGGGGATGCCGATGCCGTTGTCGGCCACCTCCAGCCACACCCGGTCCGGGGTGCAGCCGGCGGTGAGCACGATCCGCCCCCGTCGGGGGTGTACTTGATGGCGTTGGACAGGACGTTCATCACCACCTGGGAGATCCGCTCCCGGTCGGCTCGGATGGCGGGCAAACCGCCGGTCCCCTCCAGGCGGAGGGTGTGGCCCCGGCGCTGGGCCTCGATGCGCATGGCCTGGCAGCTCTCCTCCAGGAGGCCGGCGAAGGGGAAGGTGGTCAGGTTCAGCTCACTGTGCCCCGAGTCAAACCGGGACAGGGTGAGCAGGTCCTGGACGATGTGGGTCATCCGGTCGCTCTCGCTGAGAATGACCCCCAGGAAGCTGGCGGTGGTGTCCGGGGGCAGGTCGGGGTTCTCCGCCAGGGTCTCGGCGTAGCTGCGGATGTTGGTGATGGGAGTGCGCAGCTCGTGGGAGACGTTGGCCACGAACTCCTTGCGCATAGTCTCGTTCTTCACCTGCTGGGTGACGTCGTGGACCACCACCAGCACCCCCACCTGCTTTTCCCGGTTGAAGGGGGCCAGGAGGAGCAGGGAGGATCCGCCCCCCAGACGGTTTCGATCTCCAGGCAGTCCCGGTCGGTGGTGAGCACGGTCTCCAAGGGGACCATGTCCTGGAAGAGGTCCCCATAGGTCACCGCCCCGCCCACCGGGATGGCCTTGGCCCAGCATCTCCTCGGCGGCGGGGTTGGAGTGGATGACCTCGCCGCTCTGGTTGAAGGCCACCACCCCGTCGGTCATGTGGAGGAAGAGGGTGGAGAGCTTGGTCCGCTCGCTCTCCACCTCCTGCAGGGTGGACTGGAGCTGGCGGGACATGGCGTTGAAGGCGTTGGTGAGCCCGCCGATCTCGTCGTGGGACTCCACCTGAATCTCGTGGCCAAAGTCCCCCTCGGCCACCCGCTGGGCCCCCGGGTCAGGGGCCCGGATGGGGGTCACCATGGCCCGGGAGAGAGGAGGAAGGACAGCAGCACCGAGATCACCAGCCCAAAGACCAGGGCCTCGATGATCAGCTGGAAGAGCTGGTTGTTCAGCTCCCGCACGGTGGCCCGCTGGTCCAGGATGTAGATGACATAGTCCTCCTCCCCCGGCTGATGGGCAGGGCCAGGTCCATGTAGCTGGCGGTGAGGTCACTTCGTCCCCCTCCCGCTTCTCGTTGAGAGCGATGAGGAGGTTGGGGGTGATCTCCTCCAGCGTGTCCCCCGCGTCGTCGTCGGAGCTGGAGAGGATCTGGCCGGTGTCCCCGTCCAGAAGGTAGTAGTTCCGGTTCTTTCCGTCCACTCCCAGGGGGCCCATTTTGGCCACCAGGATCTCGTCGATGCCTTGGACGCCGTCGGTCTCCCCCCCGGGCGGTGACCAGGTCCCGGATGAACTCCGTGTCCTGGCTGAACACCTCCACCATTTGGGTGTAAAACTCATTGAGGTAGAACCGGTTCACGGAGTTGACCAGAAAGGCCCCGGCGATGGTCATCAGGCAGACCACCAGCAGAATCATAATCAGCACCAGTTTGATGTGCAGGCTGCGCAGCATGGTTCTCCCTCTCTGCCCTGCCGGGTCACGGCTCCTGCTGGAAGTAGTATCCCGCCCCCCGGCGGGTAATGATGTATTTGGGCTGGGCGGGGTCGTCCTCCACCTTTTCCCGCAGGCGGCGGATGGCCACGTCCACCGCCCGGACGTCCCCCCCACATAGCCCTCGTAGTTCCACACCCGCTCCATGAGCTCCTGCCGGGAAAAGACCCGGCCGGCGTGGGAAGCCAGATAGGCCAGCAGCTCAAACTCCCGGGGGTGAGCTCCAGGTCCGCCCCGTCCTTGGTGGCGGTGGCCTCCCCCTTTTGGATCACCAGGCGGCCGAAGCGGAGTTCCTCTCCCTCCGGCGCAGGGGCCGGGGTCTGGGGGGCCATGGCCGCCCGGCGGATGTTGGCCTTCACCCGGGCCATCAGCTCCCGGATGGAGAAGGGCTTGGTGATGTAGTCGTCCGCCCCCAAATCCAGGCCCAGGATCTTGTCCTTTTCCGCCTCCCGGGCGGTGATGATGATCACCGGGGTGCTTCTCCCCTGGTCCCGCAGGCGCTTGCACACGTCGAAGCCGATCATCTTCGGCAGCATCACGTCCAGCAGGATCAGGTCGGGGGCCTCCTGGAGGGCCAGTGCCAACCCCACCTCTCCGTCGTAGGCCTCTTGGGTGTCGTACCCCTCCTTGCGGAGGTTAAACCGGAGGATGTCCACAATGTTCTTCTCGTCCTCCACGATGAGGACCCGTTGTCTCTTCTCCATGGCTGCCTCCTCTCCCGGCCGTTCAGCCCTGGCCGGCATCCAGGAGGAAGGAGGCCTTCAGGATGCCCACCAGGGTCTTCCCGTCCTTGATCTCCCCCGCCGGGCCTTGTCCACCAGGTCCTGGTAGGGCAGCCACACCGTCTCCACAAACTCCCCGTCGTCGGGGTGGGTGGGGCCCTGGGTGAGGTCTTTGGCAAAGTAGAGGTAGATCCGCTCGGCCAGGATCCCCGGGGAGGAGTAGAGGCAGCCCATGTCCTCAAAGGTGCCGGGGACCAGGCCGGTCTCCTCCGCCAGTTCCCGCAGGCCGCTGTCCGGGGATCCTCCCCCGGCTCCAGCTTGCCGGCGGGGAGCTCCAAGGTCTCCTCCCCCATGGGGTAGCGGTACTGGCGCACCAGGGCCACCCGGCCCTGGTCGTCCATGGCGAACACCGCCACCCCGCCGGGGTGCTCCACCACCTCCCGGTTGGTGATGCGGCCGTCCATCAGCCGGGCCTTGTCCCGGCGGACGTTGACGATTACGCCCTCATAAACGGTCTCCTGGGAGACCATCTCTTCCTTGAATTCCATCGTCCAATCCCTCGATTCCTATTGACGTGCCAGGCGGCGGTTCCCGCCGGGGCAGGCAGTGATGTTCCCTTCCGCGGCCCCGCCTGGGCAGGCAGGGTGCCGCGGCGCTGGGGGTATTATACCATACCTTCCCCGCCCTGCCAACTTCTTTTTCCCCTGGTAACCATTGCATTTGCCCCCGGCGGGGGATTCCCCCTATAATAGGGGGGTATTCTGCGGCACAGGTAGGAGGTATCCCATGACCATTTCCCCGCTGGCCGCCGGCGTGGTCCTCACCCTCTCCCGGGAGGAGCTCCCCGCCGGCCGCCCCCTTCCCGGGAGGCATTGCTCCCTCTGGTCCGGGGCCCTGGCCCAGGCCCAGCGCCCCATGCCCCCCACGGCAGAGCTCCACGTCTTCCCCGCCCGGGAGGGGGCGCTGGTCTTTGTGCTGCCCCGGCTGCCAGGAGGGCCCGCCGGCCGGGGCGCTGCCCTCCTGACCCCGGAAACGCCCCCAGCCACAGAAGTGGCTGGGGGCAGGCTTTTAGTCACCCGCCGGCGGCGGCGGTCCTGGTTTTTCTGGTAGAGGTAGTACAGGCCGTCCAGGAGGAGGTTCTCGTCGATGTGGATCTCCCGCCGGCAGTACTTTTGGATGAGGGCGGCGTTGCCCCCCGGTCATCACCACGGTGGCGGCGGGCTGGGCGGCCTCCTCCATCCGCTGGATCATGCTGTCAATCATCCCGGCGTTGCCATAGAGGACGCCGGAGCGCATGGCGTCGATGGTGGACCGGCCAAACACCGAGGGTGGCTCCTCAATGGAGATGTGGGGCAGCTCCGCCAGCCCGGCCGGAGAGGGCCTCCACGGCGATACGCACCCCGGGGATGATGACGCACCCCTCATAGGTGTTGTTGCCCAGGTAGGACAGGGTGGTGGCGGTGCCCATGTCGATGACGATGATAGGCTGGGGGTACTTCTGCAGGGCCGCCACGGAGGAGGCCACAATGTCCGCCCCCAGCTGGTTGTGGACCTCGGCCAGGATGTTCATCCCCGTCTTCACCCCTGGGCCCACGATCATGGGGCGCACCCCGCTGAGCTGGCGGATGGCCCCGGCCATGGCGTGGGTCATGGGGGCACCACGCTGGAGATCACCCCCGGTCACCTCCCCGATGTCTGCCTGGTAGAGGTGAAACATATCCAGCAGGTCGATGGCCAGCTGGTCCTGGGTTTTGTTCTTGTCGGTTTTCAGGGCCCTCGGAACCGGAGGGTACCCTCCGGCGTGTACAGGCCCATGGTGGTGGCGGTGTTGCCGATGTCAACGGTTAAGATCATGCCGGTTCCCCCCCTGTGTTCCCTGTGGATTCTTTAGATTCTATTATAGGGGGCGGGCCGGAAAAAGTCAAGGCAAATTCCGCCTTACAGGATGATGCAGATGAGGCCCCCGGACCCCTCGTTGATGATCTTTTCCAGGGTCTGCTGCATCTTCTGCCGGGCCTCCTCGGGCATGTGCTTGAGTTTGGAGGCCAGGTCCTCGTTGATGAGTTCGTGGAAGGAGCGGCCGAAAATGTTGGACTGCCAGATCCGCTCCGGCTCCCCCTCAAACTCCTGGAGGAGGAAGCCCAGCATATCCTCCGACTGCTTCTCACTGCCCACAATGGGGGAGACCTCCGCCTGGATGTCCGCCCGGATCATGTGGATGCTGGGGCCTTGGCCCGGAGGCGCACCCCATAGCGCCCCCCCTGCTTGATGATCTCCGGCTCCTCCAGCTCCAGCTCCCCCGGCGTCGGGGATGACGATGCCGTAGCCGGGGGCCCGGACCTCCTCCATGGCGGCGGCCACTTTTTGTAGGCCGCCTGCACCCCCGCCAGCTCCCGCAGCAGGCTCAGCAGCTCCCCGTCGTTGCGGATGGGGAACCCCGTCTGCTGGGACATGGTCTCGTAGAAGAGGCCCCGGGGGGCAGGTCCAGCCGGGCCTGGCAGGTGCCGGTGCCCAGGCGCATGGCGGTGACGGCGGCCTCCGTCACCGGCTGGCACTGGCCCAGGGCCTCCACCACCGGCCGCACATCCCGGATCCGGTGGAGCCCGTCCATGTGCTCCCGAACGGCCTGGAAAACCTGGGTTTTGATGGGGTGGTCCTGGGGCAGGGCGTCCACCCAGTCGGGGAGGAAGAGCTGGAGCTCCTCCAACGGGAACTCGAAGAGCACCGACTGGATGATCTCGGTCACCGCCCGCTGGCTCAGGTCCAGGCAGCTCACCGCCAGGCAGGTGACGTCGTAGGTCTCCGCCAGCTGGGCCCGCAGGGTCTGGGCCTCGTCGGACTCCGGCCGGGCGGAGTTGAGCAGCAGGAGGAAGGGCTTGCCCAGCTCCTTGAGCTCTGAGATCACCCGGGCCTCGGCCTCCACATAGGCCTCCCGGGGAAGGTCGGTGATGCTCCCGTCGGTGGTGACCACGATGCCGATGGTGGAGTGCTCGGCGATGACCTTCCGGGTGCCGATCTCCGCGGCCTCGGCCATGGGGATCTCCTCCGGGAACCAGGGGGTGTGGACCATCCGGGGCAGGTCGTCCTCCAGCTGGCCCACCGCCCCGGGGATCAGGTAGCCCACGCAGTCGATGAGGCGGACGGAAAAGGCCCCGCCCCCTCCATGGCGATCTCCACCGCCTCCTCGGGGACGAACTTGGGTTCCGCGGTCATCACCGTGCGGCCGGAGCCGCTCTGGGGCAGCTCATCCCGGGCCCGCTGGCGGCGGAACTCGTCGTCGATGTTGGGGATGACCATGGTCTCCATGAACCGCTTGATGAAGGTGGACTTCCCCGTCGGGCGGGGCCCACCACGCCGATGCAAATGTCCCCCGCCGTGCGTTGGGCGATGTCCTGGTAAATGCTTGTCAGGGTATTCATAGTATGTCTCCTCCGTCTGGATCGTTTCCGGTTGGGTCCTTCCCACTGTATGTCTCCCTCTGGCCCGATAGACGCCAACGGGCGCCAAAAAGCCAGAATTTTCCGTCTTCCTCTGGGGTGGCTTTGGAGAAATCCACAAAGCGTTTGTTTTTACACAGATTTTACAATCACAGTAGGATAGATTTAACATTTCTTCTTTATGATGAAGGGCGAAACGGGTCAAACCCCGGGCCTCGCAGCCCGGCAGAGAACAGAGAAGAGAAAGGAGCGTGGGGACCGTGGACTTGTCCAACCTCATCGCGCTGCTCGGCGGGGTGGCCCTCTTCCCCTTCGGCATGACCCTGATGGGGGACGGGCTGAAGAAGGTAGCGGGCAACAAGCTGGAACTGGTGCTGTACAAGCTCTCCAGTAGCCCCATGAAGGGGGTGCTCCTGGGCACAGGGGTCACCGCCATCATCCAGTCCTCCTCCGCCACTTCGGTGATGGTGGTGGGCTTTGTCAACTCCGGCATGATGAAGGTGCGCCAGGGCCATCGGCATCGTCCTGGGGGCCATTCTGGGCACCAGCATCACCAGGTGGATCATCTGCCTGTCTGACCTGCAGGGCGGGTCCGGCTGGGTGTCCCTTCTGTCCACCTCCACCCTCACCGGGGTGGTGGCGGTGGTGGGGCATCCTCCTGCGGATGTTCTCCCGCAGCCAGGGGAAGCAGCACGTGGGGGACATTTTGCTGGGGTTTGCCGTGCTCATGTTCGGCATGCAGACCATGAGCGCCTCCGTCTCCCCCTCCGGGAGAGCCAAGGCCTTCCTGGACCTGCTGACCACCTTTTTTCCAACCCCCTGCTGGGCATCCTGGTGGGGATGGTCTTCACCTGCGTGCTCCAGAGCGCCTCGGCGGCGGTGGGCATTCTTCAGGCCCCTGGCCTCCACAGGGGTCATCACCTTTGCCGTGGCCTATCCCTCACCATGGGCATCGCCATCGGGGCCGCCCTGCCGGTGCTCCTGTCCTCCCTGGGGCCAACATCGACGGCAAGCGCACTGCCTTCGTCTACCTCCTCATTGACGTGCTGGGGGTGGTGATCTGGGGGACTGTGTTCTATGCCGTCAACGCCGCCGTCCACTTCTCCTTCCTGGAGACCGTTCTCTCCTCCATGAACATCGCCCTGCTGAACACCCTCTTCCGCCTGGCCACGGTGGTGGTGCTCACCCCTTCATCGGCCTGCTGGAGAGGATGGTCTGCCGCCTTCTCCCCAACCGGGGGCCGGTGGGGCCGGAGGAGGAGGACTTCGCCCGGTTGGAGTCCCGGTTCATCCAGCACCCCGCCCTGGCCATTGAGCAGAGCCGCCAGGCCGTGGAAAACATGGCCGGCGAGGCCCAGGGCCAACCTGGAGGACGCCTACTACCTCATCCACGACTACCAGGAGAAGAAGTTCCAGTTCGTCCTCCACCGGGAGGACATCATCGACAAGTACGAGGACAAGCTGGGCAGCTACCTCATCCAGCTCACCGGCAAGGAGCTCACCCCCCAGCAGAACAAAACGGTGACCAAGTACCTCCACGCCATCGGGGATTTGGAGCGCATCGGCGACCACGCCATGAACATCGCCGAGTGCGCCAAGGAGATCGAGGAGAAGGGCATCGTCTTCTCCCACGAGGCCGACCGGGAGCTGAGCACCCTCTTTTCCGCCGTCCAGGAGATCACCCACGACGCCATCACCGCCTTCACCACCGGGGACCTGGCCCTGGCCTACCGGGTGGAGCCTCTGAGGAGGTCATCGACGCCCTGTGCGACGAGATGAAGCTCCACCACGTGGACCGGCTGCAGCAGGGCATCTGCACCCTGCACCAGGGGTTCGTGTTCAACGACCTGCTCACCAACTTCGAGCGGGTATCTGACCACTGCTCCAACCTGGCGGTGGCCACCATCGAGTTGGAGTCGGACTCCTTCGACCCCCACCAGTATATGATCAGCCTGAAGGCCGCCCGCTCCCACGGGTTTGACCAATACTATGAGGAGTACCGTAGGAAGTTCTCCCTGCCGGAGGGTAAGGCCCCCTTGACGACCATGGTATCCTGAAAGAAAAACCCAAGGAGGGCACCCCATGCGCTTTGACTCACTGCAAGAAACCCTCACCCGGGCGGGGGTTTTCCGTCCACACCTTCCCCCCACCGGCCAGGCGGCCAAGGACTGGTTGGCCGCCCAGTGGTCCGGCAAGACCATCGGCCTGGGGGGCAGCATGACCCTGGAGGACTTGGGCCTGTACGAGGCCCTGTCCCAGGGCAACACCGTCTACTGGCACTGGCGCACCCCAGGGGCGGCCACCTGGCCCAGGCCGCCCAGGCCCAGGTCTACCGCTCCAGCGTCAACGCCGGGGCGGAGACGGGGGAGCTGATCAACATCGACGGCACCGGCACCGGATCTCCGCCGCCACCGGCGCCCATGAGGTGGTGTGCTACCTGGTGGGGCGGAACAAGGTGGCCCCCACCTTTGACCAGGCCTGTGGCGGGCCCGGAACGTGGCCGCCCCTTAAAACGCCGGCATGGCTCCACCGCAAGACCCCCTGCGCCCAGGGGAGGCCCTGCGCTGCTACGATTGCAAGAGCCCGGAGCGGATCTGCAACGGGCTGTCCGTCTCTGGCGGCCCCTGGGCGGGGCAGGGGGAAACCATGGTCCTGCTGGTGGACGAGGACCTGGGCTATTGATGCCAGCACCGGAGCGGGGTTCTCCCGGCTCCGGTGTTTTTCTCTGTGGGCCCCCTCCCTTCCCTGGGCCCCCGGTGTGGTATACTGGAGAAAACACCCAAGGAGGACGATACCCTATGGAAATCCGCACCGCCACCCCGGCCGACCTGGCGGCCGTCACCGCCCTGGAGGCCGCCTGCTTCCCCGGCGGAGGCCGCAGGGGGGAGGCCAGCTTCCAGGCCCGCCTGGCCGCCTTCCCCGACTCCTTCTGGCTGCTGGTGGAGGGGGGCCGGGTGCTGGCCATGGTTAACGGCATGGTCACCCAGCAGCCCGACCTCACTGACGCCATGTGTACGACGACGCCTCCCTCCACGACCCCGCCGGCCCCTGGCAGATGATCTTCGGGGTGGCCACCCACCCGGACTGCCGCTGCCGGGGGTATGCCGGCACCCTCCTCCGCCACGCCATCCAGGAGACCCGGGCCCGGGGAAAGGCAGGGCTGGTGCTCACCTGCAAGGAGAAGCTGGTCCCCCTACTACGCCCGGTTCGGCTTTGTCAGCAGGGGCCTCGGCCTCCCAGCACGGCGGGCGGCCTGGTACCAAATGCGCCTGCGGGTGTGACCCCCGCCCCCCTGCCTGCTGCACTCTGTTGACGGGCCTGCCGGTTTCTGGTATAATACCCTAATAACGTTAGCGATTTCAGGAGTGTCACATGGTTATGACGGCAGATTATGAAGGCTTAGCCACCGAATTACCCAGGTCAACGGAGCCCTCCTCCAGCTGCCCGCCCTGCACCTGCAGGTCCGGCTGAACCAGGGGGAACCCTTCGTGCTGAACTATCTTCTCCTCCACCACCAGGCCCACCCGGTGGAGCTCAGCCGCAGCGGGGCGGTGAGCTCCGCCCGGATTGCCGCCCTCTTAGGCCGGTTGGAGGACAAAGGCTACATCACCCGGGGGCCGGACCCCTGAACAACCGCCAGGTCATTGTCACCCCTCTCTCTCCCAAGGGGCTGGAGGTCATCCAGAGCTTTCGGGCCCAGGTCCTCCCGCTCCACCGCCCAGATGCTCTCCCTCTTAGGGCCAGAGGACGCCAAGGAGTTTATCCGCCTGCGGCGGAAACTGTTGGACAACCTCACCCAGCAATGACCCGCTAACGGTTACCCATCCTGTCAAAATCGAGGTGAACCACATGTCAGAACTGAACCGGGACAGCGGCGCCCGCACCCTTACCTCTGAGCAGCTGGACAAGCTGTTTCACAGCCCGGCCCTGCGCCGCCTGTTCCAAGAGAACGCCTCCGATGAGTACGCTCTGATTTGGCTGCTCTCCAAACACACCAAGGACTCCGGCAGCGAGAAGATCTATCTCAAAGACATGGTCAAGGAACTCAACCTCCCCTGCCGAAGGTCACCGCCATCGCCCGCTCCCTCCAGGGCAAGGGGCTGGTCCGCTGGACCCACGACGGCAATGGGGAGGACGGCACCTATATCCTTCTCACCGACACCGCCCTCACCTCTGTCCAAACCCACCGGCAGACCCTGCGGAAGTACCACCAGCGGGTGGTGTCCGCCTTTGGGAGGAGCGGTTCCTCCACCTGCTCAGCGAGATCGCCCAGCTGGAGGAAATCCTACGGCAGGAAGCCGAGAAAGTGGGGGACGAACCATGAGCAGACGCAACGTAGAAACCTACGCCAACGACCAGCAGGCCCTGTGCCGGCAGAACGACTTCATCCCCGACTCCCTCTTCCGGGAGTACGGCGTGAACCGGGGCTGCGGGACGTCAACGGCGTGGGGGTCCTGACGGGCCTGACCAACATCTCCAAGATCGTCTCCTTCCAGAATGTGGACGGCAAGCGGGTGCCCTATGAGGGCCAGCTGTTCTACCGGGGGTACAACATCAAAAACCTCATCGGCAGCCTGGGCCCCAACGAGTTTGGGTTTGAGAAGATCGCCTACCTCCTCCTCTTCGGCGACCTGCCCACCCCCAGCAGCTGGAGGAGTTCACCGGCATCCTCAGCGACTGCCGTACCCTGCCCACCAACTTCACCCGGGACGTGATCATGAAGGCCCCCTCCAAGGACATCATGAACTCCATGACCCGGAGCGTCCTCACCCTGGCCAGCTACGACGACCAGGTCAATGGCGACCTGGGCAACTCCATCCGCCAGTGCATCCGGCTGATCTCCGAGTTCCCCATGCTGGCGGTGTACGGCTACCACGCCTACAACCACTATGAGAACGACGACAGCATGTACATCCACCGCCCCGACCCCAACCTGTCCACGGCAGAGAACATCCTGCGGATGCTCCGCCACGACAAGTCCTACACTCCAGCTGGAGGCCAAGGCCCTGACATTGCCCTGCTGCTGCACATGGAGCACGGCGGCGGCAACAACTCCACCTTCACCACCCGGGTGGTGACCTCCTCGGGGTCGGACACCTACTCCACCATGGCCGCCGCCCTGGCTCCCTGAAGGGCCCCCGCCACGGCGGCGCCAACATCAAGGTCATCGAGATGATCCAGGACATCAAGTCCCATCTCCACGACTGGACCGACCCGGAGGAGACCAGCGCCTACCTCCGCAAGCTCCTGAACAAGGAGGCCTTTGACCACAGCGGCCTGATCTACGGCATCGGCCACGCGGTCTACTCCATCTCCGACCCCAGAGAGCAGATCCTCCGCTCCTTCGTGAACCAGCTGGCCGTGGAGAAGGGCCGCCAGGACGACCTGGCCCTCTACCGCAACATCGAGGAGGAGGCCCCCAAGCTCATCTCCAAGAACCGCCCCATCTACAAGGGGTCAGCGCCAACATCGACCTGTACAGCGGGTTCCTCTACGACCTGCTGGGCATCCCGGTGGAACTGTACACCCCCCTCTTCGCCATCGCCCGGATCGTGGGCTGGAGCGCCCACCGCATCGAGGAGCTGGTGTGCATGAACAAGATCATCCGCCCCGCCTACATGAGCGTCATGCGGGAGCAGGGGGTAAGCCCCCTCCCCACGCACAGGGGCCAGGCGCCCCGCTTTCCCGGGGCAAACATACAAAAAGCAGGAGGAGAGCGTGGCTCTCCTCCTGGGGATCCTCCCTCTGGTCGCCGACCAGAGGGGGTTTCTTTTTTTCTGCGGGGATTGGCAGGGGGGCGGGTTTGGACCGGCGCCCGGCATGGCCCCGGACGTGGGGCCGGGGGCCAAATCTTCGGTAGTACGTACCCCTACGGGTGGTCGGGGCTGTTTCGACACCTCGGGGCGCAGCGCCCCGTTGCCCCGCCTGCCCGCGGGGGTCCCCATTCCTCCCGAGAAATGGGGAGAAAGGCCGGGGGCAAGCCCCTGGACCCCCATTTGTATGGCCGCTCGTTCCCACTCGCTGGGTTTGGGGATCGTTGTCTCTGATCCGTTTGAGGGGCTATTCCCTCCGGTATGCTAAGACCGATTTGGGACGCATTTTCGGAGAAAAATATGCTGGCAAGCATTTTTGCGAAAGAAGGTTTCCAAATCAGGGGATAGACATGGGTCCCGTAATAGTCCCTCAACTGCCCTGCTGCGCTCTCCCCCAAAGCCTTCCCCTTGGGGGAAGGTGCCCCAGTGCGCACACTGGGGCGGATGAGGGGCGATCGATTGGCCCAACGGGGCGGGAGAAGAAAGCGTCGGGGCGATAGGTCCCTC